>Ga0208825_1000105_pt1 | contig 83218 bp, 79 predicted proteins | sample AD_UKC113_MetaG_FD_184450 | JGI IMG/M metagenome (GOLD analysis project Ga0208825, IMG submission 184450) | Active sludge microbial communities of municipal wastewater-treating anaerobic digesters from Hong Kong - AD_UKC113_MetaG (SPAdes)... | ecosystem: Engineered > Bioreactor > Anaerobic >...
TATTCACTGTCAAGGAAAACTTTTGCTCCGTCTGCATGACAGTGGAATTCATACCATCCCCGGTCCCCTCCAATTTTGGCTGCGGTTCCCCCGGTTACAATTAATGCTCCGGTAATAAACAGACAAATTAATCCAATTCTGAAATTCATGTATAAAACCTCCATCAGGTGTAATGCACCATCAGGTAATATGAGAGATTCACGAGGGTATAAAAATTATCTGATTACCAGTGTTCATCAGTCTGGAGATGAAACATGTACCTGAAACCTGCGATGGAAACCTGGACTTCTCATCTCCCTGAAATCTTTCAATCCCTTGTATCACCAGATTATTTCATACCAGATACCTACCGGCTCGGGACGGACGCCTATCTGGTCCCTTCTCCTGACCGCCAGGATCTCCTCTTTTCATTCCCGGTGGTATTCAGAATGCCCATCATTGAAGAGATATCCCTTCCGCTCTCTGCATCAGCTGGGGCTGTACAAGTCATCATTGAGCACTGTAAACATTCTTCACAAAAAGACAGGACTCTTGGCATCCTTTCTGGTGTCGGAACCGGGAATATGAGTCGGTACTCGGTGAACATCGAGCCCTGCACGGTTGCTTCATCTGTATCAGCACTTGCATCCCATCTCTGGAGACCGGATGATGAGAATGTTCTGTGTTCTCAGGGGATTTGTCTGAGTATTCGGGGTGCCCTCCCGTACCTGCCACTTTCTTCGAACAACATTGCTCATGTACAATCAGATATTGGTTCATATCTCGCTGCTCTTGCTGATTGTATAAACAAAGTTCCTGTAAGATCCATACAGCGGGGGTGGGAGACGGTTCTTGATCAGCAGCATCTTCGTTCAGAACTCACCCGGATGGGCCTGGTCTGTTTTATCGGTGATGGAACCCGCCCTGCAAGGCTATTTACTCGTCACCGGAGCTGGCATAGGGTAGCAGGGCCAAAAGAGGGGGTTCATATTCCGTTTTACTGCCCGACTGAACTCTCTCCGGTTGAAGTTATGCTTGCAGGGTCAAACCAGACCGTGTCCGGTCTTGGGATAAAACGAGGTGAGATATTCGCGATAACCGGCTCGAATGCAGAGGGAAAATCCACCTTACTCAATGCCATTCAGGCAGGTGTGGATGATCATGCTCCGGGTGACGGGAGAGAAGTACTGGTCACCGTTCCTGGGGGTTTTTCTCCGGATGCTAGCGGAATTGAACTGAAAGGTGCCGATCTTCGTCCATTCTTCGGGGGTATTCCACCGGGGATGTCGGGAAGTCCTGATTCTGTATGTGGACAGGGAAGTGGCTCGGCATCCATGGCCTATCGGATCTCTGATGCACTCAGACGTGAAGCACCCTATATTGTTATCGATGAGGATCGTGCTGCCCAGAACCTGATGGTTCCCTGTTACATGAGCCATTCCAAAATCCGGTCGCTTGCATTCCTGCTCGCAGAAGATAGAACCGTATTTGGGGATACATCGTTTATTATTGCAGGATCAGGCATGGAACTCTTGATAGCTCAGGCAGACCGGATACTCAGACTTTGTCAGCACCAGCCATATGCTCTCTCTGTTCCAAAATATCGGGAAGGGCTTTATGAATTCTATGAAAAAATGGCTGGAATGGTCCCGAAAAAATCAGGTGAACGTGATGTTGGCAAATAATTATTGATATGTTTGACAAAACAAATCTCGTATAATTTGCTGAAAAACCAGACAATCGGGAAAAATATCAGTTATTCAATATATGAGAAAAAATAAAAGGGTGTTTTGTCTTTAATAATATCTGAAGGGTCGATCATCATGCTTGATTCCGATATCCATAAGGCGCTTTGTCAGGTCCTTCAGATCCGACCCGACGATACGGTCACGGGATATCGTATACAGGACATCATCCATAAAGAGTGACCGGAGCACCGTTGACCCATACCACCATTCATCATCTGACGAACCGGTTCCCTGTTTAACCCGCCCTTTTTCAGTAAATCCGGTATCCGGGTTAATACCAAATACATATGTCCCCTGCCAGGTCTCCTCGGTATGGGATCCTTCATACGTGCTACCCTGGACCGGTATGTGAACAACCTCCCTGATCGGAATTGCCATGATATTCTTCTCCTTATCAAGCAGGAACGCCCGGTGGTCTGAAAGGACGGCAGAGTCTGATCCCTTCTCACCAATGACAATACTCTCAACAAGTCGTGGATTATTCACATTAATCACATCAAAGAGGGCTATCTTCACCCCGGTCGGGACAATTCCGCCCCATTCATTCTCCATGGTGTCTTTTCCGATGCCAATCAGGTGAGTCTCGTCATAGGGATGGAGATAATCTGAATATCCGGGGATTTTCAGTTCTCCAAGGAGGCCGGGCTGATAGGGATTGGAGAGATCAATCACGAAGAGTGGATCGGTCTGCTTGAACGTAACCAGATAGAGCAGGTCTCCCATAAACCGTGCAGAGTAGATCCTTTCATCAGGAGCTAGATGTTCGAGCCGACCGATGATCTTCAGCGAAGGGTCAAAGACATAGACATTACTATACTGTCTGGCATCAGATGCAAAGTCAGATACAGTTGTTGCAACCCGGAGATTTCCACGGTTTTCATCCAGGGAGAACTGATTTAAGAGGTATCCAGGTACAGTTCCCGTTGCTTTGTATGCGATGTCACCATCTTTAATCGCAAACCGGTGAATGACCGACTCCTGCTCTGGTTCTTTTGATTCTGCTGATTTTTCATCAGTTAGGTACCACCCGTACCAGGGTCGCTGTTTTTCATAGGCAACATACACATTCTGCGGCGATACATAGAGTGTATTTGAATATCCCAGAAGGAATGACTCAGCCTTGGGCTGCCCTGACCCGGTCACCGGAAATGAGGTCAACGTATGCATCTGGTACTCATTCATCAGAGATGGGGGACACCAGATCGATGATATCTCAATTGGTTCTGTACCGTCATAGATGATGGGCATCCGGGGATTATGGTAATCAGGAGTCTCTTTGGTCAGAACATAGACATAATCGCCGATCATCCGGGCATTATAATATGTTCCAGGGGCAGAGATTGTCCTGACTTCCTTCGGGCTCTTCCGGTCGGAGATATCATATATCACGGCCTGTGTCTTTCTCGAATAATCAGGGATTGGAACCGCCGATCCCTTCGGGGTGTACCAATGCTCGTCATTCGTGTCAGTAAAGACGACAAGACGGTCCCCTGCAAGGAAAAGCTCTGATACTGACCCTTTTACCGGCAGTTCAGTCACGATCTTCCCCTGCTGCGGGGGGAAGGCATCGACGATGGTAAGGGTATCTCCACTCTTGATGTAGATATATTTTCCATCATTTTTTACAAAATCCGCTTCATCAACTCCGGCAACCTGAATGTTGGTCGTGGAAAAGTCACTTGCTCCTTTGTCTGAACCTGCAGAGGTCGTGGCAGGTGCTCCCATCTCCTTTGCAGCCATGGGAGCAGGTGCCAATACCATCTCTGGGACTGCCATGGCCATATCATAATACATCCCGTTTGAATAGCCATACCGGTATTCAGAGGTGACATTCTTCATATACTCTTTTAAATCCTCATCGGTGGTTATCTCCAGCATTCCAGGTGCAGATGCATCGGTGCCGGATACCTGGAAAAGCCCTGCACATACCGCTATCAGGATCACGGTAAGAAACAGGGATCGCATTGGTGCCTGTGGTATCATAATGATGTAATATACCTGATGAGGGTAATTAGTTGTCGAAGGCTTGGAAAATTTTCAAAGTAATCTTATAATCGGAAAAGTGCTTTTCTGATTTTAAATCATTATTCTGGTTCATCCAGTTCATCTTCGTAGATGTATCCCTGGTTCATCTCCAAAATCCTGCTGACCTGAATCGATCTGGTGGGACATTGTTCTTCACATGTTGAGCATCCGGTGCATTTTTCCTCATGGAACACGTGTGCTATCCCGTTCTCTACGGCAAGAATTACTTCATCTGTGGTTACCGTTCCCTTCGATGTGAGAACCGGGTCTGTCTGCCGGTTAATCGGACATGCAACTGCACAACTACCACATCCAATACATGTGACCGGATTAATCCGGATATGAATAGAATAATTCATCCAGGTCTCTGATCTGGTTGCTTTTTGGAATATTCTTCCTGATTCCAGTACTACTTCCGGGCAGATTTCAACACATAGTCCACATCTGATACAATGACCTGGATAAATATGGGGGTTCCATACCGCAGGCCTTCCTGTTTTTTTCACTTCCAGGGCACCAGGAGCCGGACAGATCATCTGACAGAGATAACAATGGGTACATGCCCTCCCGGTAATTTCCGGGACACCCCGTGCATGAAGAGGAGTTTCCAGAGGCTCCGTGCGTGGATGAAGAAAATTAATAATCCATTTCTTTCGAAAAAAGAATTCCAGGTAGTTCTGAATGAATCGCACAGGTACTCCCTGATGTACATGTATGCATTCACCATAATGAAAGGGTTCGTATTTCATTATGACCATACCCGGATGTATTAATTCATTCAGGTTGACATATATGTATGCGAAAAATTCCCCTCTATGAGAAAGGCGGCATTATCAATGAACTCGGAGGAGATTACTGTACTGTCAGACTCCGAATCCCTGCTGGTCTGATAACGGTCGACCAGATGGAGGGTGTTGTAAAGATTGCCAGGAAATTCAATACCCAGGTGCATCTGACCACCAGACAGACGATCGAACTGGTCCATGTTCTCCCCGCTTCCCTTGGCCTCCTTGCTACAGATCTTGAAGCAAACGGGACTCCTGTCGGGGCTGAAAAAGCGGAGATAGTCAATATTACTGCCTGTCCTGGGACAGACAGGTGCCGGTTTGCCATGATCGACTCAATATCTCTTGCCAAAACTCTTGATGAGAAATTTTTCGGAAAGGAGATGCCGGTAAAGTTTCGAATAGCCGTCTCTTCCTGTCCGAATTCCTGTGTGAGTGAGCGCCTGAATGAGATTGGAATCACCGGAGTCGTCAGGCCATACCGGGTTCCGGGAACCTGTACCGGGTGTGGAACATGCGTTCAGTACTGTAAAGAGAAGGCAATTTCCATTAAAAACGGACAGATACAGATGAACGACGACCTTTGTGTTCACTGTGGGATGTGTATCCAGTCATGCCCGTTCCATATCATCAAGGCTGAACCGGCTGCATATCATATCACCATTGGTGGCAGGCGTGGCCGGCATCCCCGTGTCGGGTATCATATTGTTACGGTTAAAAATCCGGAAACGGTAGTCAACGTCATTGAACGTGTGGTAAAGTGGGTCTATCGAAAAGCCTGGAGTGATTCCCTTCTTCCGGATCAATTAGAGATTCTAGACTTTGAATCTTTTAAAAAAGAGCTGGTTGGAGAACTTAATGAAGATGAGGTAATCACCGGGTACTGACTAAATACCCTGATTTTTCGTCATCTCCTTCGCATGGGGTATTTTTCCGACTGCTGCCATATATACTGCAAACTTTTTTTCTCCATCAATACCGATTAGGTGGTTTATTTCATCATCATTGAATGCACCTATAGCACAGACACCACACCCGACAACCTGAGAAGATAAATAGAGGTTCTGACATATATGGCCTCCTTCAAGGAAAATATCACGGAATCCTCGTTCACCATATCGCCAGGTCATTCGGTATGAATTGGCAACCCAGATAAAACAAACTGAGGCTTTTTGAATGCAGTCCTGGTTTAACCCTCCCTTATAGACAATCTCTGGTATCTGCTGCTCTTCAGATATAGCCCCAAGACTATGTTCCAGGGCCAAAAACCGGTACAGGCCTGATTTAAGGCCATGTACATCTCTTGCATACAGGTAGGTATCAATTGCATGACGTGCCCCGGCTGATGGAACGGTTCTGAAGGTACAATCTTCCATTATCCATTTTACGCCCTGTGTACACCAGAGCAGGTACGATAGGTCTTCGATAGAAAGAGGGGTGTCCTGATATGTTCGAATACTCTCTCTGGCTTCTATCGCAACAGATAGATCAAGATTTACCAGAAGTCCCGCATCCGGATCTGGAAGAGCGATCACCGTACCCTCAAAATCATCTTCTAATGGAGGAGATGGAATCCCTCTCATCTGATCAGTCGTAATTGGGCAGGTATATCGTGTTTTTCGTATGAAATCTACTCCAATTCCCATTAAAATCCTCTTCTTTTATGATATCTTCAGTGCTCTTTCAGACAACATATTTGCCCGCTTCTTTTCAGATTATATCCCTGTAAATGCCCACTTTCACTTCTCCATTCTTCAGATGATAGTATCTCCTGTAACGCGTTAATTTGTTCTGATTGTGCATCATCCTGCTTAACGATAAGATCAATCCGTTCACTTCCAATTACTGGTCCAAAAAGATCATATTCAGATGCCAGCGATGCTGAGCAGGGCCCGAAATCAATCTTTTCCTGTATTATCTGTTGCACTATCTCAAGTTCGGTTTTACATTCAGGTTCAATCCTTTCAATGAGCAACGGATTTATCTGATGATTGAGAATAAACTGTTCCTGAATTTCATAAAGAAATGAATGATCCGGGATTTTTGGAAAGGCAAATTCTTTTAATGAGTCATAATTTGGAAATACAGAAGCAGCCAGAATATATTCACGGTCAGCAACAGTAATTGTACATAATTTTTGATGAGTGTTGGTATATCCATGTTCCAATACATTCAGTCCGTTATTTCTGGGGCGGATAATTATGCCACCATGAACCGTATTCTTTTGCATGGAAAGAAGGGTGGATTCCAATGATGCCTCACGAACATAGATTCTCTTATTGAGCTTTCTGAGGTACTGGTCAAGAACGTCAAGGATAGGATCATACATCCCGTAGAATAGATAGATATTGTCAGGTGGAGGAGAACATCTTGTCATATGAACCAGGCTTTTTTTTCCCTTTCCTATTCCCTCACTATTTCGGGCAATATGCAGGACTGCATTAGATTTCACTGCTGAGATCTGGCCACCTTCGCGAGGAACCATCATTGCTTTATACTCATCACCTACCTTTCCTACGACCATCAGAACAAAATCATCGGTACCCAGCTCACTCGGTACAGAATCTGCCAGAGTAACCGGTATGGAATGGTGGATTGGTACAGGATATCCGATATCTGAAAGCCAGGGGATAATCAGTCCGCGGAGGACTGCAAGAGCTCCTGCTGGAGTTCCGGGGACTCCAAAGACAGGAATATCCTGAACAATCGCTGCGAGTGTGGTTTTTCCAGGCCGCATGGCAACTCCATGATACAGAATTGTTCCTATCGCGGTCAACACATCTTTCGTATGATCACGACATCCTGTTGAAGACCCACCTGATATGATAACAAAGGAACATTCCCCGACGGCTTCTTCCACTGTATCCCGTATTTTTTTTGGATCATCGGGTATTATGGGATAGATAAATGTTTCTATACCAATAGTTACAAGAGAGGCTGCTAACATCTCACAATTGCTTGCAATCACCTCACCAGGGCCTGGTGCTGTACAGGGTTCTTTTAATTCATCTCCCGTTGGGATTAGTCCCACAACAATTTTTTTAACCTGCACCGATGTAATCCCATATCCAATCATCGCTCCAATATCCTCAGGAGAAATCACGTGATCTGCAGGAATAATCATTTCTCCGGTCTTGATTTCACTTCCTGCTTTTTGAATATTCTGCCCTGGTCGTGCTGGTTTTAGTATGGTTATGTTGCCATTGACATCCTCTCTGATATCCTCATGCATAACTACGGCATCAAATCCTTCCGGTATCGGTGACCCGGTATGAACCTGATCAAATACACTCAGTTGTACCGGGTCAGAATCCGATGCATTGAATGTATCAGAGGCATTAATTACATACCCATCCCTTTTGGATACTGCACTATTCGGGACTGTAAGCCTGGAGTATACTGGTTCATGGCAGATATGGCCATGACTTTTTGTAACCTGAATCGTTCTGATCAGGTATCTAGGTTTCGCAGACGTCTTCAGAATTCTTTGTGCAGCAAGGTACGGGATGAGCGTTAAAAAACGGCTCACCAGAGCCTCACCTCTACCTCTTCACCCTTTACAAGGCCTTCCTTTCCTGTCGGAATATGGATAATTCCATCACTATGGAGGAGAGTATTTAACAGTCCTGATTTTCCAAGAACCGGTGTAGCTTCATCGTTTTCAATACGTACCCGGATATACTGCTCACGGCCTCCTTCTGACTTGAGGTCCGTCGCCATTTTTATAGTCTTTTTGTAAATATGCTGACAAGGTGCTCCTTTCATGGCCTGGATCAGATGAACGGCAACCAAAGTCATTACCATGAATGTCGATACCGGATGACCTGGAAGACCGATTACCGGGACATCTCCGCATTGTCCGATAATGGTAGGCTTTCCAGGAGCAATGGAAATTCCATGCACAAATACTTTACCAAGTGATGCAATCGCCCTGAAGGTGATATCATTCCGATCTTTGGAGCTGCCTCCGCTCACGATGACTGCATCGCATTCAGAGGAAGCGGTTTCAATCGTACTTTTTAATTCATCAAGATTATCTCTGATGATTCCGTACCTGACCGGGATTGCTCCCTGTTTTCGTAGGAAAACAGATATCAGGTGCGAATTCACCTCACGAACTTCACCTGTCCGTGGTATCGCCTCTGCAGGAACCAGTTCGACCCCGGTTGATATAATGGCGATTCGGGGATTTTTTCGGACGGAAATCCGCGTTTTCCCAATTGCAGCGAGAACTCCGATATCCTGTGGCCTGAGTGTCGAAGCGACCGGGTAAATAACGGTTCCTGCATGAAAATCTTCATCTTTTGCAATTACGTTCTCCCGGACAACAACCGGTTGGCGAATGAGGACCCTATCACCAACCTGCTCTGCATATTCAATCATAACGACTGCATCAGCACCATCCGGCATCTGACCACCAGTGGGAATATACATACATTCCCCTGACTGAATCTGCCCCTTCTTTGACTTTCCCATAGCAATTGAACCACAAAGAGAAAGGATGACCGGAGAATTTTCTGTCGCTGGATATGTGTCCTGTGCAATCACAGCATATCCATCTTTCCAGGATCTGTCAAATCCCGGAATATTCTCCTGTGTGATGATTGATTCGGCTAAAACCCGACCTTCAGCTTCATCAATCATAATCGTCTCCGTTCCGGTCTGTTTTGCAATGCTTCTTACAGTTCTGACTGCTTCGTCAATTGTAACAACATCAAAAAAAGGTTCTGCCTTTTCTGAAAGAAAGGTTCTCGATTTATTCCCTTTCCCAAGTCCTGAGCCAGTATCATGTCCATGTACCGTATCTGACAATACGGTATCCGGTCCATGGGGGTGACTGGAGGTGATCTTCCCGAGTGTACTGTTCATCAATAATAACTTATTCTTCCTGATAATTAACTATTTCAATTCGAAATAAAACTAGAAAATCTCCTTTAAGGAGGCATAATTATATTGAAATGGTCATCAGGAACCGGTTCGGAGCTTTCTCACGATCGGTATTACTGGATCTCAAGGTAACCTGATGACCGCACCGAGTTTTGCTGACAAGAGTCAGCACCACATATATGATAGAAAGAGTATTTAAAAATACTTATTTTCATTTACGATATCTGTGATTTAATTAACTTATTTAATTTTAAAGAAAAAATGGCGAATTTAATTAGCTTGATACCGTTTTTGGATACTTCAAATAACAAATTTTTTAAAATCACCATAAATTGCATTTTTTTAATATAATTTTGCATCGTACTGATCATGTGGATGTATATGAAAAGGTGATCGAATCATGGTAAGATCCATGACTTCCACCTGTTCACCCTTTTTAACTCCTCTGCTTCCCTGAGGGATGTGGACAATTCCGTCGCAATGGGTAAGTAGACTGACAAGACCTGCTTTCCGGCTTAATGAAAAGACATAGCCATTGTCAATCCGTACTGGGATGTGATACTCACGATCGGGATGAGCTTTCATGTCATCTCCTGCGATTGCGTGTTCTTTTAAAAGGCCTTGTGTCACAGAACCTTTCATTGCCTGGATGAGATTTGAAACCACAAGCAATAACAACAAATACACTGATGCCGGGTGACCCGGCAGACCAATAATCGGTTTACCTCGAATTGCTCCAATTACCATCTTTTTCCTCGGAGAAATGGACATACCTGACAAGAGGATAGATCCATAATGTGAGATTACTTCAGCCGTACGATCACGCTCATCATGGGCGCTTCCCCCGCTGATAATGATTGCATCACATTCTGAAACAGCCGTGCAAAGCATGTTAGATAGATCAGCCATCCCCTCCCAGGCAATACCATACCGTTTGGGCAGAGCTCCGAGTTTTCTGCACAATGCTGAAATAAGGTATGAATTGGTCTCTCTGACTTCCCCTCTCTTAGGCCTCCCATCTGCAGGGACAAGTTCTGGCCCGGTTGAAAGGATTCCAATAACCGGCATGGCCCTGACCTGTACAGTACAGATTCCAAATCCTGCAAGAACTCCGATATCCTGGGGACGTAGTATCTTTCCTTCAGGGAAGATAATTTCTCCTGCTTTCGCATCTTCATCCTTTCTGATGACATTATCTCCCGGAACCACCGGGCAGTAAATCTCCACGTATGTTTCTTTAAAACAAGCATACTCCAACATTACAACAGCATCTGAACCATTTGGTAATGCTCCCCCGGTTGTAATGCCCATACAGGACCCTTTCGTGAGGATATGAGAAGGTGAATAGCCGTTCTTTATCGATCCTGAAAAGGTTAACCGGATCGGGTTTTCTGGTGTGGCATCTTTAGTATCTTCAGCCCGGACTGCAAAGCCGTCTTTTGTTGAGCGATCAAAACCCGGAATATCATATCTGCAAAAAACCGGAGCTCCCAGGGTATAGCCATCGGCTTCATCAATATATCTGGTTTCGATTTGCGTATCCGGAGCAATTTGTCGTATCAGGTTGACAGCATCCTCAATTGAAGCTGAACATATTGGTACAGTGTCAAAAGAACTGTTCTGCGTAGTATTTTGAGTCTGATTAAAAGTACCTGATAAATAAATGTGTTTTTTATTCTGCATGAATTCCATACATACCCGAGTTTTATACATGTTCATTTCACAATACGATAAATACTCCATGATAGTTGTGACCGGATTTGGGAATATAATGATCCATGTAGCCTTTTGAAAAAATCATTTTCCATGGAGATAATTTTAAACCAAGGTCCTTGAATGAGGATCAAATTTCCTAGTGATTTTCAGGATCATTTTCGGATACTCTGTATTACTATACTTCTCTCGCCCTTTGAATGTAATTTACTAAGTAGGTTTTCGCATGAAATGAATTTAATGTCACTAACTTTAATCAAAAAGAAATCATTATATGTTATCAGTTGGCTAGTAGTACAGATGAAGTATCGATCATGTCTCTTAACAGGACTTGTACTCTTCTTCCTATTTGCGTTCATGTCTGCTCCGGTGTATGGAGCTTTAGAGTCTGATACACTCTTTGTGTATGCGGGAGCTGGACTGAAAGAGCCGATGACAGAAATCGGAACCTTCTTTGAAGAAAAAACAGGTATTAAGGTAGAATATAATTTCGCCGGATCCGGGACTCTTATTACTCAGATGGAACTGACCAAAAAGGGCGATGTTTTTATTCCTGGTGGCACTCCTGATTATGCAATCGCAGAGAATAAGAGTCTGGTAATTGATCCGGTGTATGTTGCCTATCATGTTCCGGTGATCGGTATTCAACCAGGAAATCCACACGGAATTAAGTCTATTTATGACTTTACCAAAGATGGACTCAAGCTCGCACTTGGTGATGTGAATACAACAGCTATAGGAAGACAGGGTCAGAAACTTTTTGAAAAACTGGGTATTGCTGAGGATGTTGAGAAAAATGTCGTCCTTCGTGCACCCACGATAAATGAAGTGGTAACTGCGTTAAAACTGAAGCAGGTTGATGCAAGTCTCATTACCATTGACCAGATAAAAGGAGATGAGATAGAATCCGTTCAATTACCTGATGACGAAAGCCTTGCACTTGTTGTACCCATCGGCCGGACCACCTTTACTACACAGAAAGAGCATGCACAGGAATTTGTAGACTTTGTTTCATCAGATGAAGGAAAGGCAGTATTTAAAAAGCATGGTTTCCCTGTTTATCCGGACCCAGCCTATGCTGATCTGAAGGTATGAGTGAAAAAACATATGATTTTATTAAAAGGGATATTTTACACCCTCTTTCCTGTCTTTTTGAAAGTACCATGCAATAAAACCTCTCACTCCATAAAATCCAGTCGTCCGGATTCGCATGCATATATGGTTTTGGTAAACAAGATAATTCGAAAAATTACATTCTGTATCCCGAATCCATGAAAGGGAAATTTAAGGTGTATTCTGGCTCCTGGTTTCAGGGTTTTCTAATTCTCCTCTCTGGATCTCTGATACTCCTATTCTGCCTGGTATTTACGAGTCTCGTCCTCTGGCCTGACACACATGCCCTTATCCGGGTACTAACTTCCGAAGAGATTTTGTTTTCGATTCAACTGTCCCTGATCACATCACTCATCTCTACCATATTCTGCGCCGTTATTGCTCTCCCTGTTGCATATGCACTTTCCCGATACCACTTTCCAACATCAGGATTCATGGGTATGGTCATCAGCCTTCCCCTCTCCCTCCCACCACTGGTCGCTGGTATTGCCCTTCTGATATTCTTCGGACCATCTTTTTTCGGTAATATTCTCCGCTTTATCGGGATTGATATTGTGTATACCACCACCGCAATTGTTATCGCTCAGTTTTTTGTAAATGTTCCGTATCTAATCAGAGTCATGCGGTCTGCTTTTGATTCAGTACCTCCCCGGTATGAGCATGTGGCAAGAACACTTGGAGCATCTGAATCTGCCGTATTTTTGCAGGTCAGTCTTCCCATGTCCCACCAGGCTCTTCTTGCAGGACTTACCATCACCTGGTCTAAAGCCATGGGAGAGTTTGGAGCTGTCCTAATGCTCGCTGGTGCAACCAAGATGAAAACTGAGACATTGCCAATAGCCCTGTATCTGAATATCTCAACCGGGGATCTTGACCTGGCCATTGCGTCAGCGACCATTTTAATGGCAATCTCGGTAGGAACATTACTTGTCTTTGAACACTGGTTTGGAGTAAAAAGGAAGGTATAGTGCCACTAGAAATTATGGGATTATCCAAAACCCTCGGTGATTTTCATCTCAGGAATGTGACCCTGACAATAGATGATAGTGAATATTTTATCATTCTTGGACCTTCGGGAGCTGGAAAGAGCCTATTACTCGAGACTATAGCGGGAATTTATTCTCCAGATTCCGGAAAGATAATTCTGGATGGTACTGACATAACGGATCGGCCGGCACGACTTCGGCATATAGGGATGGTATACCAGGATTACATGCTTTTTCCATATCTGAACATAGAGAAAAACATTGGATTTGGACTGAGACAACTCAGGCACCCATCTCATGACATCAGAAAAGCGACGGAAGGTATTGCTTCACTTCTTGGAATTACCCACCTCTTATCCCGTCGTCCGGATACCCTAAGTGGCGGAGAACAGCAACGGGTAGCCATTGCCCGTGCCCTTGTCATAAAACCGCGGATTCTTCTGCTCGATGAACCATTGTCCGCTCTTGACGCCATCACTCATAAAAAAATGCGAAATGAGTTAGCAAGAATCCCTATGCTTACAGGTGTGTCTGTCATTCATATCACGCATCATGCAGAGGATCTTATCTCACTTGGGCACCGAACAGCAGTCATGGACAATGGAGCCATCGTGCAAATTGGAAGTCCTGATGAGATCTTTCAAAACCCCAAAACACCCTTTGTTGCTGCCTTCACCGGAATGGAAAATTTATTCTCCGGTATTGCAATGGATAGTCATGAGGGGAAGGTGATCAGGATTGGTCAGGTAAAAATACATGTCATCACCCCATATACCGGCCCGGTTCAATGTGGTATCAGACCTGATGCTCTCATCTTTTCACGCGAACCTTTGAAATCCAGTGCACGAAATGTCCTCATGGCAACGGTAACAAAGATAAGACGAATGGGATCCATTGCATGGGTAGTAATTGATTGTGGAATTTTCCTAACTGGTGTTCTAACCATTCAGAGTTTGTACGAACTCAGGATTGATGAGGGGGATACCATCTTTATTGCATTCAAGGCATCAGCGGTAATGGTATTTCCCGAAGAAACACAAAAAAAATAAAAAAAAAAGATTATCTCTTGAGTCCGTCGATAAGACGTGAGACCTGCATGGGTTTCATGTCAATATCAAAGGTATCATAGATGTAGGTTCTGACCTGCTGGACGGTTGGCTCCTGACCTTTGAATGCTTCTTTAACCTGTTCAAGTTGTTTGTCGGTCAATTTTTTCTTGCTTTCTGCACGGGCTGCCGGTGCAGCGGCCTCAGCCTTGCCGGATGGAACGTAGATCTTTCCATAGATGATCTCTCCTTTCCGCTTTCCATGCCGCTCGCCCATGTCACCAATCCAGACCTGGAACATCTGTTTTTTACCGTCGAGTTCGACTTCTTCCTCACCCTTCAGGATGTAGGTGGGCATCATCCGCTCGACCTGACCAAGGACAAAGATGTCTCCCTTGACCATCTGACCACCGACACGGCCTTTTGCATTGCCACGGACGATGATCTTACCGCCTTCTGCATGGGTTCCCAGGTGAACATCAACATTGCCGCCGATATCGATGGTACCGCCGTTCATAAAGGTTGCAGTATCGGATCCTGCGTTGCCCTTCACGATGACCTTACCACCCTGCATCCCTCTCCAGTCTCCACGGTATGAAGCTGCAAGGTAGTTCTTTGCATTCCCGTCAACGATGAACTCGCCACCGGTCATACCAATGGCACAGAATGAGTCAACATTTCCCTTGACATGGATCTTCCCGCCTGCCATCCATGCCGCGGTATACATGTCTGTATTGCCCTGAACCTCGATCTCTCCGGCGGTCATCTTCATACCGATGTACTTGACCTTGTCAGTCGGCCCGGAGATGATGATCTTGGTGTCTGCAGCAGTGGCTCCTCCCTTCCCTTCTACAGTGAAGTAGTCGCTGATTTTTGCAGTGGTGTTTCCGAGGTGAACGTGTAATTCTCCAATCTGCTGTGCAGTCTTACCTGCAAAGTGGTCAGGAGTGATGTTTTCTGCTTCAAGGTACAGTTCGGGAACTTTCGTGAGGGTAAGTTTTACTATATCCATTCCTTGTCACTCCTTAGTTGGAATCTACCTCAATGACGTACGGATTTGGTACGTAGTGGTTTGATACCTCGTAGTTGTTCAGGTTCATACTGTAGAACTTGAGGAACTTCATCTGGACATCCCGTTCTACCTGTTCGTTCATCGGGACTTTGGCATCAACCCAGAGGGTACGCTTGTTTCCGTTGTTGATGACTTCACCATTCTCTACAACGAGGGTTCCACTCTTAAAGACATAATCTGCTGCAGAGAACGCCTTCTCGATCTCTTCCGCATCCTTGATCTTGTCTTCGTTCAGGTCATAGACGACCACATCGGCGTCCATTCCAGGGGCAAGACCACCAAAGGTGTCATACAGACCAAGTGATTTGGCAGGTCCGGCTCTGGTCATCTGGGCAATCTCATAGAGGGTCAGTTCACGGTCGATGGAAGCAAGGTTGGTTGCTGCAATGACCTTGTCAGAGTTCTTAAAGCCCTTGAGCATGGCCTGACGTGACTTGTCAGACATAAGCCACTTCATGATACGCGGGTACCGGGTGAATGGTCCTGCATTCGGGTGGTCGGTGGTGATGAAGGTTCTCATCGGATCTTTTGCAAGGAGACCAAGTTCAAGACCAATTGCCCACTGAATAGCGCATACCTTGATGTTCGGGTCGTACACGTAGGGAACGATACCAGAGCTGGTCTCAAGTTCGACATCCACATTTGCCCACTTGAGGTGGTTTAATGAGGTAAGGTGGTGCTCGAACGGACCGTCGGCGGTCATGGTCGTGGTCTCATCAAGGGTAACACAACCAAGATCCATGGTCATGTTCTTGTTCTTGTTGAAATAATCCGCGATCTCCTTTGCTCCTGACTCAAAGTTTGCCCATGAGTCACCCTTGTAGCTATGGAACTGAACGTGGGTATGGTGAAGGACCTGTTCTCGACCGAACTTGTTGTTTGGTTTGACTCCTTCTGCAATCTTTAAGGTATCAAGGGTTGTGGTATAGTTCCCTGGATTTCCAAGATTGTTTGAGTGGATGTGAATCGAGTGTGGAAGGCCCATCTTCTCGTTTGCAGTCAGAAGACCCTTTACAATCTCTGCGGGGGTGATGTCAAAGTACGGGACCGGATCATTGACGGTTGTACAGTTCTCTCCCCATCCCCATGCTTCAGAGCCACCGGGGTTGACGATCTTGATTGCATATCCTTTGGTAGTCTTGAGCAGCCAGGAGATGTATGCACAGACATTGTCCATCTCGTTGTTTTTCAGGTACTCAAAGACGAACCAGTTATTTCCAAAGACCGGGAATGCTCCTTCGTCGATGATTGGAGTGTCCTTGATCTCTTCATGGACGTGCCGTGCATAAAGTGGCGGCATTGCAGCTTCCATGACGGTGGTGTATCCCATCCGGGCGTATTCATACCCGGTCTTGAAGGTGGTCGGGATTGAGAACCCGCCTGACATACGGGTGTTCTTTCCGGTTGGCTTGTAGGTGAAGAGTTTGTCTTCCGGACGGTAGTTTCTTCCTTCGTTGACTTTTGGACCGGCGACGTGTGCATGGACTTCAACTGCACCGGCCATGACCGTCTTGCCCTTTGCATCAATTACTTTCGCTTTATTGGAGACCTTGTCTGCAATCTTTCCATCCTTTATACAGACATCGGCAACATCTCCTTTTAATCCAGTCTTTGGGTCGTAGACCTTTCCATTTTTAATGATATATTCGCTCATGATTATTACTCCCTTAATTTGCCTTGAGTTCTTTGACCCTCTTTAAGACTGCTTTCAGGAACTCCTCATCGGTCATCATTCCTTCCGGTGGTTCGACAACTTTTCTGGCTTCAATCGGGACGTTATCCATACGATAGCAGTTGCCACCGACTTCTACTCCCACAAAGGCGACCGGGACATGGACTTTGCAGATGGCGGTGGTCGGAGTGATATGCGGGTCAATTGCGACTGATGGGAGCCGGGAGATCTCTTTGACACATTCCATTGGGAAGTGTGCACCAGGGTCACTGCCCAGGACAAACATGGCATCAATCTCCTTTCTCTTCAGGACTTCGATGGTTCCGGTCTCACCTGGGTTGTACCGTGCAAACCCTCTGGAGAGGTCGACAGAGTATGGGAATCCGAACTGCCAGCCGAGGACCTGACCTGAACCGGTCACATTATAGTGTCCTCTCATGGCTATGATGGAGAACTTGGTGTAGTCATTGAGGTCTTTTGTCAGCATGATGGCTGCATCGATGTTGTGATCCTTTCCAAGGGACTGGGTCACTCCCATACCGAAGAAGATGACTCCGAACCGGCCGGACTTTAAGAGTTCAGCTGCCTCGTAGACCTTTTCCTTCGGGACTCCGGCGATAATGTCTCCGGTCAGTTCATTTCCACGGACTGCTGCACGGAGTGCCTGGAGCAATTCATAGTCATACCCCTGTTCAACCTGAAGGTGAACATCTGCAAGGCTTGCGGTATCGGTCGGACGTGGATCCACGACGATGATCTTTCTCTGTTTCTGACCCTTTCCGGTGAAGTAACCACGGGGGAAGATGGAATACCGGGACATATGGCGGGGGTGGGCATGAGCCGGGTTGCATCCCCAGAAAATAACACGATCTGCACGGTTCTTGACTTCTCCAAGGGTACAGCTTGGGATACCTACATTCTGCACTGCAATAAGGGTTGTTCCGTGACAGACGGCAGCGGTATTATCGACGAGTGCACCACAGAGTTCTGCAATCTCATGTCCTACACTCTGAGATTCACAATTGGTTGAGGACCAGCCGTACATAGATGGCTTTTTCGCATTTGCCAGCATCTGTGCGGTATATTCGATGGCCTCATCGTAGGTTATCTCTTTGAAGGATCCGTCTTCCTGAAGTTTCTGCGGACGGGTTACCCGGTGTGAGTGATCAGATGCATGAAGGAATTTCTCCGCTCCGATGGCGCAGGCATTCTCAACATTCAGGATCTTTTTTCCTTCATCATCTGTGGTGACAATCAGATCATCGCAAAGAGTCCCACAAAATGGACAGATGACATCAGTACATGTTTTTGACATTATGCATCACCCCAGCACTTAGCCCTGACAAGTTCCAATGAGTTCAGGACTTTTTCCTTCTCTGCTGGTTCAATAGTAATCGGGACTCCTTTAAAAGTGGGCATACCGGTGCTGTACGTTTCAGGGCTGGTCACACTGTTTGCCCATGGTCCCATGGGGATGAAGGCAACGCCCGGATGCGGCCCCTGGGTTGCTTCAATTGCCTTTACGACAACTTCTCCATATTCACTTTTTACCTTGACATTGGTATTTTTCATGATGCCAAGGCGTTTAAAGTCAGAATCATCGATCTCAATGATCCCGCAGGCTTTCATGTATTTGTCAGTCTCTTTTCCGCCTTCCATTGACGCACCCTGCTGAATGGTACGTCCGGAAATCAGATTGATGGAAATTGTGCTCATAATGCTCCTCGTAACGAAGAAAATCGCCGATGAACAGTCATACGACCGGATAGCCGGTTATATGATGCATGTCCCGGAACATGCAGACCTGAAGTACTCTGATAGTCCCGTGATAACAGAAATTTTCTCTTTTCACTATATAAATTCATTGTTTTGCTTTCTTCAAAATGATGATTTATTGGTGAATGAGCAAAAAAAGTTAGCATAATAGGCATTATTAGAAGGATTATAAATATTATAATTAACCCCATAATAATGATAAAACCACGCAAAATTTATGTGCAACATTAGAAGAATTAACATCAAAAAATTAACTCCAATCCATGGTAAAATGCATTCTTATGAAGTTCCGCGCATTATGGTGATTATCGGTGAAAATTCGTCATTCTGTTATTGATTCATGGAAAATTGTGAAGATGTTAATAATTCGTTTTTAATAACGAACCCTAAATTGAGATTACAAACCATATAGAAAGGCAGAATCATTCATGAAGGAAGAACTCGGGAAAATCCTTCACGAATTCGGGTTGATTCTGCCTCTATCACGTTAAACATGTGCCCGGTGGTATATCCGAGCAATACATCATAGAGAGTATGACGTGATAACCGTATCGGTTTTCTCACAAATTATGGTGAAAATTGGTGAAAAAAATTAGGGAGGAATAACCTAATTTAGTTTACTTATATCTATTTTTAGTCATACATATTAATATTCACTATCGCGTGAATAGTTGATCACTTATGCTATAATAATGGTGAAAATATTCTAAAAGTAGTTTACTACCTACTCCATTGTTATCAGTATAAATTATGGTGCCGCAAAAATGTTGATTATTGGTGAGATACTCAACAATATTTTTACATAATTCATTTAACATACTGCATAATCAATAGAAATGGATTTATTATTAGAATGATGAAAATTCTCTCTCGAATGTTTGTGATCATTTCTGAAGAGGTAAACATATCAATTAGTATATGTCTTGAAGTCAAACATTAATTACATGTCCAAACTCGGGGACGAATACTCAAAAGAGGAAATTCTTTCTCTGCTTAAAAAAAATGGGAGTGATCCTACCATTGTTAACTGGTTCGACCAGTGTATTGATTTTCATACATTTCCTGCTCCAGGTCTGCTCATTGGCATTTATATGGTCGATAAGGCTCTCGAGCTTCTGGGGGCAACCCCTGGAGAGAAATTGTATGCAGTGTGTGAAACGACGAAATGTGCACCGGATCCACTGCAGGTAATCACTCACTGTACTACCGGAAATCATCGTCTCACTGTCATCCCGATCGGTAGATTTGCACTTACAATGAATCGTCCGAGTTCAGACGATCATGCTGTGGGCTTTCGAGTAAAGGTTGATGTGGGAAAACTTGATGGAACTCCAACACTTAAAGCATGGTTTGCTAATTCATCAGATTTTGATGGCATGACCATGAAAAAGAAACTGGTGGAAGAAATTCTGGATATCGGAACCGGAATGTTATCCTGGGAAAAAGTCCGGATACCTGTCAGCCATAAAAAGAAATGGAAGACAGTTATCTGTACGTCATGTGGTGAACCTGTTCCGGACAACCTTGTTGAAAATGGCCTTTGTCCCGGATGTGGAAGTCAGAAATATTACGAAAAAATCTGACATAAATAATCTTCGGGATAGTAATCTCGCTCTCTTTTTTTGCCTGTTCCCTGTTACTCCAATGGTATATGTGTTCGCTATTTTTTTTGGGGAGGAGAGTATTGATCAGACGGCGGGGATACCTCCGAAATACGATAATAATGTCTTCTGTCTTCTGGATAACTTTGCTGGGACCACCAATGGGTGCGGTGATGTTATCACATGAATCGGTACGAGTTCAGTTATTAATGCATCAAATGATAAAATACCCTCAAGATGTGCCTGTCCAAGCCGTTTCAGGATAAAAGTCTTCATCATCACCGATAAAAAACAGATAAAAAGCATACCCATCTTTATCCGTTCAGTCTGGTGCCCTTCAAGATCCCGTTTGAAATCACGATAGAGCGAGAAAATATCCCGTTCAATTTTCCATCGTGCATCAGTCAATAGGAAGCATTCCTCCCAGGAAAAATCTCCCTGGAACATGACAAGAGAACGTGACAATCTGCGAATCTCATTTGTAATCATCTTTTGATTCCTTTTAACACCCTTATTATTGAATACCGGGATGAAAAATTCATGTTCCATTCCCGCGACCTCAAAAATTAGTTCTGTCAGTGAAGCTGGATCATTCTCACCCTGAATAATCATATCCTGGATATTTTGCAGATTTTTTTCAAATACATAGCGGATCTTTTGCTCTTTTTTTAAATTGTGAAGAATATATCCACGGACCGGAACATATCCAACTAAAACCGTACACTCTTTTAAAAAACAAGGTTGGCCCATATATGAACACTCAATACCCGGACTAGTGTGTTCATCCCAATCCATTATCGTGGTCCGTGCGGGATCATAGGTGATGTCGGGTCTAATAATAAAGGGGTACCCAATTGAGGCTAAATTTTGGATGAGGACAGGTGAAAAGTAATCCCAGTTTGGTAAAAGAATTCCTCCTGGTATTCTGCCTGAACTTATAATACTTAATGATTCCTCAATAAAATTCCTTCTTATATCGGTCATTTCACATCCGGTAAGGACCCTGAGTTCCGGATCATATATCATCCGAATTCCCAAGTCCCCTTCAAGCAGATCTTTATAGGAATACCCTTCTCCCCGTGACCCCTTAAAAAGGGAATAATCTGTTACTCTCCCGGACATAATGATACGTTTGTCAGAAAAATTGTTAATCATCGAGAACATGCGAGAAAAAAGTCCAATTACCGGCCGATTCGAGATAGTATGGAGAAGTTGGAAGATTGAAATAGGATCAGCAATCACTCCTGGAATCAAATGTGAAATCCAGGTACCAGAGAGCCATGAATTTACCTGCCTTATAGAACAGGGAAGAATAAGCCGGTTTATTGCCAAAACCAGGAGGAGTGAAACTTCCTCAGGAGAAAAACAGCTTAAAAGTGCTTCAAATAGTTTATACTCACGGATTGCCCAATGAGCCGGTATATATTGTCCAAAATCATACACCCCCCCGGTCTTCGGGATACGTGTCTTTCTGACTGGTGCACCATCAATATTTCGTCCCAGATATTTTGTTTTCTGTTTCCATTTCCCTGAAATTTCGTCAAAATAGGGGGTAATTTCATACAGATATTCATGACCTTTGATCTTCTTTTTCCTGATAAATGGTTTCATGTCTGAATCGATATTGCGTAGTGCCTAACTCATTCTTTGGTTTGTATCGACTAATAATGTTTTGAACATCATGTAGATTTGTTATGCTTAATTTTTTATAAAGTAAATTGTCATATTCAAAATTCAGGTTAGGGCTTAATTGTTGAATTATTTTTCAATTTAATCTTATCATCAGGTTCACATTGCCAGGGTTTCCTGACACAACCAGATCCACTTTCCTTCCTTTCAAGGACATTTTGTTTTTCGTCGATTTATTCACCTCATGTCACTCGAAGAATTGATGCCTAACTTCACATTTCGAATATGTTCTTATAGAGATATCCAAAGAATACATGATACGATCAGGATTCATGCCCTGCCTATCGGGGAAAGGGTACATCTGCCTGATCTTATCTGCAAAAATTCAAAACAGTTCGGGTGTTTTGAAAAATATAGGATTTTCGGGAGATCCTATGAAAGCAAAAAAAACGTTAAACATGATAACCCAGCGGGCTGTTGAAGAAGGTATTGCCATGGAGATCGGGAAAACTTCACGGCAGTACTTTGACGCCTGCAGCATCATCGAGATGAACGAACAGGACATGAAAGAACTTGGTATTATGAAAAATACCAACGTCCGTGTAAAAAGCGAATCCGGTGAAGTGGTGGTGAAAGCAGTCGTTGGTCGCCAAACCTGTTATCCTGGCCTTTGTCATATCAGACAAGGAGTCTGGGCGAACCAGGTTGTTCCCCCACGAACCCAGTCAACCGGTGCACCCCAGTACAGTGGATTTCCGGTAACGGTCGAACCTGTTCCAAATGAACGGTTGAAAACTGCCCTTGAACTGGTTCAGGGTGCTGTCGGTATGTGGAAGGGTGACCAATAATGCCAAAAGTAATAGAAAATGTCGGATGTCCCTATTGCGGATGCTCCTGTGATGATGTCCGCATTACTGTTTCAGACGATGGAAAGGACATTCTGGAAGTAGAAAACGTCTGTGCAATCGGAACGGAAATCTTCAAGCACGGTTGTTCTAAGGATCGGATCCGACTTCCCCGTATGAGACAACCGGATGGCTCCATGAAAGATATTTCCTACGAGGAAGCAATCGACTGGACTGCACGACATCTGCTTAAGGCCAAAAAACCCCTCATGTACGGGTTTGGGTCTACCAATTGTGAAGGTCAGGCAGCAGCAGCACGTGTAATGGAAATTGCAGGGGGTATGCTTGATAACTGTGCAACTATCTGTCACGGACCATCGTTCCTTGCAATATTCGACAACGGATATCCCAGCTGTACACTAGGAGAAGTCAAGAACCGTGCAGACGTGATCGTCTACTGGGGGTCTAACCCAGCACATGCGCACCCACGTCATATGTCCCGGTACTCTATCTTTCCGCGTGGTTTTTTCACCGGAAAGGGCCAGAAAAAGAGGACTGTCATTGTCATCGATCCCCGGTTTACTGACACAGCAAATGTAGCAGATTATCATCTCCAGGTTAAACAGGGTCATGATTATGAACTTTTCAATGCCTTCCGAATGGTCATTCACGGCCATGGAAAAGACCTTCCTGATGAAGTCGCTGGAATTAAAAAAGAGACGATCCTTGAAGTTGCAGAGATCATGAAGAATGCCCGGTTTGGAACTACATTCTTCGGGATGGGTCTGACTCATACTGATGGAAGAAACCATAATATCGACATCGCTATCTCCCTGACTCGTGACCTGAACAAGATCTCAAAATGGACCATCATGGCAATGAGAGGTCATTATAACATTGCAGGCCCTGGGGTGGTCTGGTCCTGGACATTCGGGTTCCCTTACTGTCTTGACCTTACCAAACAGAACCATGCCCACATGAACCCTGGTGAGACCAGTTCGGTTGATATGGCCATGCGTGATGAAGTCGATATGTTCATTAATATCGGAACCGACGCCGCTGCACACTTCCCCATTCCTGCAGTAAAACAGCTTAAAAAACACCCCTGGGTTACTATTGACCCAAGCATCAATATGGCATCCGAGATATCTGATCTGCACATCCCAGTCTGTATCTGTGGTGTTGATGTCGGTGGTATCGTCTATCGAATGGATAATGTGCCAATTCAGTTCAGAAAAGTCATCGAACCACCGGAAGGTGTCATGGATGACGAGACTCTCCTGAATAAGATCGCTGACCGTATGGAAGAACTGAAAGCGAAGGGTGAAGCCTGATGTCAGAACTTCTTATTAAGAACGGGTATATATTTGACCCAATTTCAGGAATAAAAGGAGATAAAGCAGATATCGCCATCAAAGACGGGAAGATCGTTGACAAGGTATCCTCAAAGGCACAGGTCATCGATGCATCAGGAAAGACCGTCATGTCTGGTGGAGTGGATATCCATACACACGTATCAGGTCCGAAAGTAAACACGGGCCGGATGATGCGTCCGGAAGACAAGTTTTTCCGTGGGTCATACCGTGGCGGGATTATAAAACAGGGTAAGCGTATGGAGATGGGTTTTTCGATTCCGTCCACATACAAGACCGGTTACGCATATGCCCGAATGGGATACACCTTCACAAACGAAGCAGCAATGCCACCACTTCTGGCACCACACGTGCATGAAGAGTTCCGTGACACCCCCATCCTAGACCAGGCTGCCATGCCGGTTTTCGGTAACAACTGGTTCTGCTTTGAATATATCAAAAACAAAGAACTTGAGAACAATGCAGCATACGTTGCATGGCTGCTCAATGCCACCAAAGGTATTGGTATCAAGGTCGTCAATCCAGGTGGAACCGAAGCCTGGGCATGGGGAGAGAACTGTACAACCATCAATGATCCGGTCCCGTACTTTGACATCACCCCTGCAGAGATAGTGAAAGGGCTAATAGAGACGAACGAGTACCTTGGACTTCCTCACTCAGTCCACATCCATGGGAATAACCTTGGAAATCCCGGTAACTACAAGGACACCCTGGACACGCTTCGTCTTGCCGAATCATACAAAGCAAAGAATAAATTCGGCAGAGAACAGGTTCTTCATAACACTCATATCCAGTTCCACAGTTATAAAGGAACTTCCTGGGCTGACTTTGAGTCAGGTGCAAAGGAAATCATGGATTATGTGAATGCCAACAAGAACATCACATGTGATATCGGACAGGTCACTCTAGATGAGACGACCACAATGACTGCTGACGGTCCATTCGAGTATCACCTCAACCAACTTAATCACATCAAATGGGCAAACGTTGATGTCGAACTTGAGACCGGCTCTGGTGTTGTGCCCTATATCTATGACAAAAATATCAAAGTATGTGGTATTCAATGGGCAATCGGGCTTGAACTTGCACTCTATGCAAAGGACCTGATGCGGGTTCATATCACTACCGATCATCCGAATGCTGGACCATTCACTCGGTACCCCTGTGTCATCAAGTGGCTGATGTCCGAGAAAGCACGTAAAGCAACCCTTGACACTATGAAGTGGAAAGACAAAGTCATTGCTGCAAGTAACATTGCCTCAATGGACCGTGAACTCGGCCTTTATGAAATTGCCATGATGACCCGTGCCGGCCCTGCAAAAGCCCTCGGACTTGCAGCCATATATGGTAGCCTTGTAAAGGGTGCAGACGGAAACGTGGCAATATACAACCTTGATGCGAATGATCTTCCGTCAGATCCTGAACTCATCGAAGCGGCCTTCCAGAACACTGCGTATACCATCAAGGAAGGTGTAGTTGTTGTTAAAGATGGAGAAATAATTGCAGAGCCGCATAAATACACCCTCTGGACGAAAGTCAATATGCCTGAAAATGCACAGGTTATGCATGACATCAAAGAGAAATTTACCAAGAACTACACTGTGAATCTAGAAAACTATGCAGTATTTGATGAACATGTGCACAATCCACGGGCAATTGAACTGGATGTAGCATAAAGGAGGAATGAAGAATGGAAACCATAACAATGACTCTTGTACAGGAGCCTGAATTATTCCTTGAATGCTATAGTGTCACTCCGGACTTATTTGCAGGAAAAAGCCTTGCAGAGATTGCAGATCTTCCGGCACATGAAGGAAAGATTCAGTGGAAACTTGGAGATTTTTTTAAATTTGAAGGAAAGGCCGGTGAAACCGCTGCTGATACGAAGATCGTGGTAAACGGAAATGTGCGCCGGATGAAGCGATTTGGACAGCAGATGACTGCAGGTGAGATCATCATTAACAGCGATGCTGATATGTATATCGGTGGCTGGATGAAAGGCGGTAAGATCACTGTGAAAGGTAATGCAGACAGTTTTCTTGGTATCGCCATGGAAGGTGGAGAGATCCTGATTGAAGGCGATGCACAGAACCATGTTGGCAGTGCTTATCGTGGAGACTGGCGTGGTATGAGTGGTGGGCTTATCAGGGTAAAAGGAAAAGCTGGAAATGATATTGGCACTGCCATGACCGGCGGGACCATCATCATCGAAGGTGATGCATTCATCCATGTCCTCACCCATGCAGAAGGAGGCACCGTCATCATCAAGGGTGATGTCGAGGGTCGTGTCGGTGGCCAGATGGTTAAGGGAGATGCATACATCCTTGGTAATCTGCTTTACCCACTTCCTGGTTTTAAGAAAGTTGCAACCGTTGAAAAAGAAGTCGATGGCGCAACCTATACCTTTGATCAATTCATCGGAGACCTTGGTGAGCGAAAGGAAAAGAAGAAAGGTGAAATTATTTACGGGAATATTTTCCTTAAAAAATAAACTTTTTTATGTATCTACCTTATATATTCCTATAATTATTTATTTCTGCAGAATCAGAGTGTTAAATAAAATATTTTTTATTTCTTGAAAGTTCAATAATGTGATACACCATGAGTGATGAGATACACGAGATCCTGAAAATTCCTGACCTGCCGGTTATTGAGATTGTAGATGACCTGGTGCAGGTGTTCAAAGAATTTATGGTCGTGAATGCTGCTTTAAAACTTGACCTGTTTTCATGGCTTGCAGAAAACGGACCGGCAACTCCTGAAAAATTGGCTACAGGAACCGGAATCCGGGCGGAATATGTAACCAGTCTTCTTGGTATGCTCTATTACCTTGATATGGTCAGAAAAGCAGGGGATGAGTTCTCGATATCTCCTGCTGCCCGGATGAATTTCGTCAGAAACAGTCCTTTTTACCAGGGGGACTATATCATGAATCTCCCGGCAGACGATTCACCATGGAAGGATCTTGCTGTGTATCTGACAAAGCCTGAACAGAAAACGACATTTGATACGTCTTCTCTCCAGGCAGTTCGATCAGAAGCAAATCATGCTCTCCGCGGAACGATTCAGAGTGTGACAAATGTACTGAAGACATGGGATAGGTTTTCGGATGCAAAAAAATTTCTGGAAATGAATGGAGGACATGGTCTGTATGCCATTGCGGCCTGCCAGAATAATCCGCAGATGACAGCAACTGTTCTGACCGGATCTGCTGACCCCTCGGTTGCCAAAGAGTATGTTGTTCGTTTTGGTATGGAGGACCGTATCCGTGTTCTACCTGGCGATTTATCTGTATACACCGATCAGGGATGTGATATAATTCTCATCGCTCATGCTCTCTATAGTATGATTGACAGACTTGATGATGTTCTCTCAAAGGTGTCATCTATTCTGACGCCGAATGGACTTTTAATCTCTAATCACTGGTTCTCACGGCCGCCTATTGGTACTGGTATGCAGGGATTATATGAACTGGAACTTGCCATCCACAACCATTACCATGAACTGCCGGATAAGGAACTTTTTGAATCTTTGTGTTTGAAACACAATCTTCCCATTCTTCAGGCTGGAGTCATAAGGTCCCGGTATGGGGAATCAACAATTCACATGGCAGAAAAAAAGTAATATATGGAGATATCTGGTATGAGCAGACATGAAATTGAGAAATTCACTCCATTTGACCGACTGAGCGACGAAGAACTTCGTAATGCAATGATTATGCATATCAGGATGGGATATATCCTGAAATTCCCTGGAAAATCCAAGGATGCTGAGGATGTTGCCAGGGGGATTGTTGGGAAGCTTACCCTTGAGCAGATGAAAGAAATTCATCCTCATACGTTTTTCACTAATAAAAACGGGAGCGAACGCCCCAAAAATCCATATGATCTTGCAATGGAACTGATTCAGGGATAGATAATTCCTTTCCGCTGTAAAAAAAATGGTTGGGCTCTGATATATGATACCTGATAATCACTTCATCATGATAACCCAGAGATCAATTGAAGAGGGGATTGCTATGGAAAAAGGTAAGCAATCCAAAGAGTATTTTGATGCCTGTAGTGTTATTGAGATGAATGAACTGGATATGCTTATGCTGGGTATCGAAGAAAACACTCCTGTTCTGGTAAAGAGTGAGTGTGGCCAAGTGGTGGTTACTGCAATCGTTGGTTTGCAGATACTCAAACCTGGGATGTGTCATATCAGACAAGGGGTCTGGGCTAATCAGATTGTTCCATGTAGAACCCAATCAACCGGTGTTCCACAATACAGTGGTTTTCCGGTCACTATTGAACCGGCTAGAGATAGAAATGTTTTAAATGTTTACGAATTACTTTATTCATCTCTTGGGGTTACGAGGTAAAAATTATGGTTCTGGTCCGTGAGGGAATCGGATGTCCTTACTGTGGGTGTTCCTGTGATGATGTCCGGATTACGCTTTCGGATGATGGGAAAAAAATTCTGGATGTTGAAAATGCTTGTGCAATTGGAACAGAAATTTTTCTTCATGCAACGAATCACCACCGAATAACCCATCCACGAATTCGTCAACCAGATGGAAGTTTTAATGAAATTTCCTATGAAAAAGCAATAGATTTTGTAGCCACAGCAATCCTGAATGCCAAAAAACCCCTGATGTATGGATTTGGTTCAACTACTTGTGAAGCTCAGGGTGCTGCTGCTCGTCTCATGGAACTAGGAGGTGGTGTGCTTGATAATTGTGCATCTATTTGTCATGGCCCGTCCCTCATGGCATTTTTTGATAATGGTCACCCAACTTGTACCTTAGGCGAAGTGAAAAACCGTGCAGATGTCATCCTGTACTGGGGGGCAAATCCAGTTCACGCTCATCCCCGTCATATGTCACGATACGCTATCTATCCGATTGGGTTTTTTACAGGGAATGGACATCTTCGGCGAACGGTTATTGTTGTTGATCCGAGAAAAACGGACTCCGCAGGCACTGCTGATTATCATCTCCAGATAGAACCTGGCATGGATTATGAGTTAATTAATGCATTCCGGATGGTGCTCTATGGGTTTGAATCTGATATTCCTGAGATGGTTGCTGGCATCCCAAAACAGTCTATTCTGGAAATATCAAAGGTATTGAGGGAAGCGAAATTTGGTGTCTGTTTTTTTGGTATGGGTCTTACCCATACCGATGGCCGGAATCACAATGTTGATATTGCTATCTCATTGATGCGTGATTTAAACGCAGTATCAAAATGGTCAATTATGGCTATGCGGGGCCACTTTAATATTGCCGGGCCAAATATGGTCTGGTCATGGTCATATGGATTTCCTTATTGCCTTGATCTCACCAAAGGAGAACATGCTCATATGAACCCCGGAGAAACCAGTACCATTGATCTTGCAATTCGCGATGAGATTGATCTTTTTATCAACATAGGTACCGATGCAGCGGCTCATTTTCCTATTGATGCAGTCAGGCATCTGAAGAAGCATACTTGGATCACGATAGATCCAAATATGAGTATGGCAGCAGAAATTGCCGATCTGCATATTCCTGTAGGGATTTCGGGGATTGAGGTTTCTGGAATTGTATACCGGATGGATAATGTTCCGATTCAGTACAGAAAAGTTATTGATATGCCGGATGGGATGCTCTCTGATGAAGAGGTTCTGAACAGAATATCTGAAAGGTTGGAAGAGTTGATGGAATCAGAGCGTGTAAAAGCAGAGGTGCCGGATATATCTCTTCAAAAAGGCATAAGTCCTGCACCTGGTTTTACCCAGTCACTCATATAATCTGTTTTTAAGAGGCTGTTGCATGAATAATTTTCATTAGCACTATAAGGTCAATTCGCCCTGTGAACTTTTGGATTCACAATGTTAATTTTCCTTATTGTATCACTAAAAATGATTTGTGCAACAGCCTCTTTAATCAGGTGTATAACCTGAATCTGCTTTTATTATTTCCAAGTCTATTCAGGTATCAAGAGATTAGTAAGTTAACACATTCAGCTTAGCAAATCACAAAAGATCTATTTTTTAAATTCATTAAATATACTTATATGGGAAGTTAATGAAGATTTGAATTAATTCTGGGAGAAACCAATGACAAACAAAGGACTATACGTATTCTTTTTTGTGGTATGCATAATTTTGCTAGGCATTTCACTGGTATCAGCAGACACTCAGGCATCTGAACGGGTGATTTCTGATGCTCTTGGCAGAGAACTTACTATCCCTACAGAGATCACCGGAGTTGTAAGCACTGCCCCACCCACAACAATGACCCTGTACCTGATTGCACCGGATCTCATGCTTGGATGGAACTCTGAACTCACACCGCTCCAGAAAATGTATATTCCTGAAGAATACCAGAGCATCCCCGTCGTTGGAGGATGGTTCGGTAAAACTGACGGTAATTTTGAGACATTTATCAAACTCAATCCGGACATCATCCTTGAAGGCAGAACCATCACCGGAGAACCAACTGATGTACATGCCGTTGAGGAGAGACAGTCGCAATTCGGCTCTATCCCACTCATTACAATCCAGGATACTGCAAACATCTCAGGATATGCAAAATCGATCTCCTTTATCGGTGATATCCTGAACAAAAAAGAAAAATCAGATGCCCTGGTTGCATATTATCAGACCGCTCTCAAAACCGTCAAAGATGCAGTCTCAACGATTCCTGAAGGAGAGAAGATAAAGGTCTATTATGCAGAAGGACCGGATGGTCTTGCAACCGATCCAAGTGGATCCCAGCATGCAATGCTCATAGACTACTGCGGCGGCAAAAATGTTGCCGAGACGACCATCACACCCGGTTATGGTATGACTCCTGTCTCTCTTGAACAGGTACTCAGCTGGAATCCGGAGGTCATCATCGCCAGCGATTCTAAATTCGCATCATCTGTTCTCACCGATCCGCTCTGGAAGGATGTCCCGGCAGTTCAGTCAGGCAGAGTATACGCAGTCCCCCTTACACCATTCTCCTGGTTTGACCGTCCACCGGGAACGAACCAGATCCCTGGCCTGTACTGGATGCTCCACACCCTGTATCCGGAAAAATTTACAACCGAGCAGCTGAAAGAGAAGATTACTGAATTTTATTCATCATTCTATGGAGTAGAGGTATCCGCATCACAACTGGATGGTCTGCTCAGTGATGTTCCGGTTTATGAATGATGACATATGGAACAAAAAGATGACCAAAAAATGGGAAAGAAAGACAGCAAACATTTTTTAACGATTGCTGACACCATTTTTTCTCCCATTTATCCTGTTATTGCAGAGCAGATTGTCACGAACACCGGTATTCATTCCGGGACAGCCCTTGATGTCGGAACCGGACCAGGACATCTTGCAACCGCCCTGGCTCTTGCATCTGATTGTACGGTTCACGCTCTTGATTGTTCACCTGACATGATAGAGATCTGTCAAACCAGGGTTTCAGAAAAAGGACTAACCAAGAGAGTCATTCCGGCACTGGGGGATGTGAGTGAAATTCCTTATGGTGATAATACCTTTGATCTCATCATCAGCAGAGGATCATGGTTTTTCTGGGAGGATTTATCAAAAAGCCTTACAGAGATTTACCGGGTTCTAAGGCCTGGTGGGAAAACCTATATCGGAGGCGGGTTTGGAACCGCTGCATTAAAAGAACAGATCGTTGCAGCGATGAAAGAGAAAGATTCTGATTTTGAAACCGGAATGAAGGAGCGAATGACGTCCCGGTCACCTGATATCATCACATCAACTGTAGAGAAGATCGGCGTGACCAATTACTCTCTTATTAATGATGATTCTGGTATCTGGCTCATGATGGTGCGGGAATGACCGTCTGTCCATACTGCCCTCATCACTGTGACATTGCAGATAGGGGCACTGGTATCTGTGGTATGTATACCGCAGTCAATGATTACATAATTGAGCGGTTTCCGGATCACTGGCTGATGGTAACTCCGGTATCGGTGGAGACGATCCCCTTTGTCCATGCTTTCCCACAGGCGAAAGCGCTTCAAATCAGTACTATCGGATGTAATTTGAAATGTCCGGGATGTGTATCTGAAGTACTGGTGAGAAAACCGGATGACATGGGAACCGGCCTTCGGTACCAGTCAGCAAAAGCCATTATCGATGAAGCGAAGAAGAAAGACTGCAGGGGAATTTTATTTTGTCTGAATGAGCCGACCGTATCCCTTCCCTCTTTCCTGAAAGTTGCCCACCTGGCAAAAGAAAAAGGGATGTTTGTCGGGTGTTCATCGAATGCCTATTTTTCAGAGTATACCTTAAACCTTCTTATTCCGGTTCTCGATATGATAAATATCGGGCTCAAAGGTAAAGATGAGAAGAATATCAGGGCTTGTGGAATTATTGATGACAAAGTGGTCATCCAGAACATCAAAAAGCTCGTACAGGCAGGAGTCCATGTTGAAATTGCTCTGATGCATGCAAAGGGGCAGGAGAACGAGCTTATTACCCAGGCTAAAGAGATTGTCTCTATTTCAGACAAAATACCAATTCAGGTCATGCGGTGTATGGCATTTGGAGATCTTGGCCAGGAGTATGAGCCTTCGATTCCGGAATCTGAACTCCTGTGTGATCAGCTGCGTGAATTTGCTTCCCACGTATATCTCTTCAATTCACCAGGAACTGCGTATATCAATACCGTCTGTCCGGATTGTGGAGATGTATTATCAACCCGTGAAATGTACGGACCTATGGGATGCAGACCGGTAACATTTCTGGATACCGGGTTATGTTCATGCGGATACCAGGTTCCTCTCTCTGGATCAGCATCACCTTCCCGGTATGAAGAAGAAGGTATGGATGGCGGATACCGACCGACCCGTGCTCTTGAATTTATCCAGGGAATTGTTACCTGCCTAGGAGTTGATGATCCCCTTTGTGCTCCCCGGCTCTGGAAATTATACCTTGCCCATGGGAAGATCAGTTCAATACACCAACGAATTCAAAAGATAACATCATATTATGATATTATCCGAGAAGTAGCAGAAATTGTTGACAAAAAGGATGAAGGGATAGAGTTGGTGTCGGTCCTGGAAGAGATGAAAACCCAGGTTACTGATACCGTTAAAGGGATGACTCATCCCCGTGTCCTCTACACCATGGGATACCCGATATTCTCACTGAACGGGGGCAGATTTGAGAATCTGCTCGTAGATCTGGCTGGTGGCGATCCCGTGAACCGGATGATAAAACGGTCAGGAAAACCTGGAGTAAACCTTTCTCATGAAGAATTTTTGTCGCTCAATCCTGACTGGATATGCATATCAGGTCTTTTTTCTCTTCCGAAAGAGGAGTGTATTGCATATTGCAAAAACAATAATCTCATGGTTCCTGCAATAATAGAGAATAAGGTCATTGAAGTACCGCCATCGTGGGACTTTGGAAGTCCGCGATGGATTCTTGGTCTTATGCTTCTGGCGCAGTCATTCCATCCCGAAAATTGTACCTGGAACATGGATGAGGTTGCTGACCAGTTTTACCAACGATTCTATCATGTTCCCTATCAATCGGTTCAGCCAACCCGGTCGTTTATCAAGGCGTCTGCAAAAATTTTTGGATAATTTTTCCCATTTTTCTCGAAAACACTGCAGCGGTATATTCTTTGCTACACAAACCAACCTTCTATGATCACTGTGAATATTATCAAGGTTCTTCGAAGAGATGTTTTGAGTGATGATTACCTGAGTACGGATTATCTGCTATCAGGTCAAATTACACTCGAAGGGCTGGATATTCTCTCCCAGGGGGCCTATACCATAACCGGATACCAATACCTCTCTCCATGCTATCAGATTCAAAAACCTGAAAATATTCAGATCACTGGTATTTTACAGAGTTGTGTTATCCGGGTCACCTACCCTGCATACACCGAAGGATACATGAAAGAGTATCTATCTGCTCTTGTCACCCTTATTTCAGACCAACAACATGCGCACTCATTTGTTCAAACCCTATACGATGATATAAAAATGGTTTTCAGATCCAAATTTCATCGGAGAAGAACTGAAAAATCTGAAATAGGGAAACGCTCGCTCATTTTTATAGAATGATCAACTTAGGTAATTAAAAAAGATCAACTTCTGCCGCACAATTAGGTAAATTATTATTACAGAGTTAACATAATGCATTACGATCAAGAGATCATCTTTGGAGAAAATTATGCATGTATCGTTGACTCGTATATTCTGTATTCTTGTTACAGGTCTTTTACTAATTCCTGGATGGACAGGTGCTGAGGGTACAATCTCAATTGCCGATATTACAGGCAAACAGGTAGAAATTCCGGCGGATGTGACCAGAGTGGTTACCGTCGATCCCTTTTCCAGCCAGTTTATCTATGTTATCGGAGCAGATGACAGACTGGTCGGAACCTGTATCGGACCAGCGAACAGGGATCTGGTGAATAAAACTCAGCCCAATCTTGGTTCACTTCCGTCTGCCGGATGTAAAACAAACGTTAATCTTGAAGAGTTGATGAGACTAAACCCAGAACTCGTTATTTCTTCAGTGGATTATACCTCAATCAACAATGATATCGAGAGGGTTTCCATCCCTCTTGTACAAATTGATCTAGAAAAGGCTGAGGATCTGGTAAAAAGTTATGAAATAATCGGTAAAATTTTTGGAAAAGAGAAAGAAGCCCAGGAGTTTATCGATTATTACAACCAGAAGATGAATACTGTTGAGGAGACCGGAACAAGCATTCCTGAAGACCAAAGAAAGAGTATTTACTTTGGTCAGCGGTCACCGCTCCAGACACTTGGTGATGATTATTATGAAGCTGAAATAGCCCGGATTATTGGAGCATCAAATGCAGCAAAGGGCCTTTCTGGTGGGGATAATACGGTCACCATGGAACGGGTATACGAATGGGACCCAAGTGCTGTTGTCCTTCTTCCCTATTGCCCGGCAAGTGTTGCTGATATTCTGGCTGACCCGGCCTGGGAGTCACTTCCAGCAGTCAAAGAGAAGCAGGTCTTCAGAATGCCGAAATACCTCATGAGCTGGGAACTTCCGGTTCCGGAGTCAATTCTCGGGACCCTCTGGCTTCAGAGTGTCATCTATCCGGAATCGGTTTCATTTGATATCAAAGATGAAATAAAGAGCTTTTATAAAAAGTTCTATCGGATTGACCTTTCTGATGAAGATGTGGAGAACATTTTTTCAGACGACACTCAGATCATTCTGAATAAACCTTCACCATAATTTTTTTCCTGGTGACCAGAATGGAATGCGAAATGTGTGGTCACCGGTGTAGTATTCAGGAAGGAGGATATGGAAGATGCAGGATGTATACCTGCAAGAATGGGGAGATATCAGAGCGTTTCCCCGACCTTTACCTGGCTCTCTGGCCAGGTGCTATTGAAACCATTCCTTTTCTTCACTATACTCCTGGTGGACGTTATCTGCTTCTTTCTACTATCGGGTGTAATCTCTCCTGTGAAGGGTGTGTATCATATGTCCTGGCAAAGAACCAGGATTTATTAACCGATGCTCTGATTCATGCAGAGCCGACAGATGTTCTCCGGATGGCGAGAGATAACGCCTGTATCGGAGCGGTTTTTTGCCTGAATGAGCCGACAGTCTCCCTCGAAACGGTTGCCCGTGTAGCCCGGGAATTGCATGCGGCTGGATTATCCATGGGGTGTGCCTCGAATGGATGTATGTCGGAAAAAGCGCTGGATGTTCTTTTAGACCACATGGATTTTATCACCATCGGACTGAAAGGACTCTCAGATCAGGCATACCAGATCAACGGGGCTCCCTGTAATGCAGAACAGGTCTTTCAAACCCTGAAAACAATTCATTCCAGAAACATACATCTTGAGGTTGCTGCTGTATGCAAAACATCAGACATGGAAGAGATTGTTACTATTGCGCAGCGGATACTGGAGATATCTGCAGATATTCCCCTTCTTGTCATGCGGTTTATTCCCTTTCATGGAGCGGATACTGCGCTTGAACCCTCCGCCATTGCAGCTGAGGACCTGATCTCAGCCTGCAGGAAATATCTGCCATTTGTCTACCTTTTCAACACACCGTCAACCCGTTACCTGAATACGTATTGTCCGAATTGTAATGAGTTGCTTGTTGAGCGTTCATTTAACGGACCGATGGGGGCACGATTTTCAGGCAGGTATGCGCAGGTATGTCCTTCCTGTACTTCTTCTATCCCGATCAGAGGGGAGTGGTTTTCACAGTTCTATCAGGAACCACGGTTCAGAGGAGGATATAGAACTCCTGTTGCGCTTGATATGGTGTACAGTATCCTGAAAGCAGTGAGTATCTCTGACGAAGCCACTATGGGAATGGTGTTAACAAAACTCTTATCTAACGATTACCTGGAACAATTACAGACAAGACTTCAGACTCCAAAGGGATATATCGAATTTTTACAGGTATTACAACAATGGTCGGGGAGTCTCTCATTTGAGCCGGTCATCAGATTTCTTTCAGGAAGAGTCCAGATAATCGAGAGATATTCCAATGTACCGAATAAACCGCGTGTCCTTTCAGTCCTTTCCCATCCGCTCCTCCCCTCATATCCGGATAAGATGGAAAATACACTCATAGCACTTGCAGGAGGAGATGTTTTGAATTATGACCTGGGATATGATGAAAAATCATCTGAACGATTCACCTGGGATGCATTTCAAAAATTGAAACCTGATATCCTTGTTGTCTCAGGCCCCGGTCATCTGACTCACCAGGATTTTGTTGATTTATGCATGAGAGAAGACCTTACTGCTCCTGCAATAGAGGAAAATAATATTTTCATGGTACCTGGAACACATTTGAGCGCTGGTCCATCCTGGATCCTGACCCTGGAATCAATCGCGAATTATCTCCATCCGGACATTTTTGATTTTAACCTGGAGTATGAAAAAGCGGTTCTTCTCAAAACATTACCCGGACTTGAGTGAATACTGAGAAAAGAAAGGGCTCACAATTTTTTTAATATACCTGGCTGGCGAAGTTTTGGGAAAATAACTCTGTAATCAGGTACTCCCAAAACCCATGGATTTGCAGTTCTAAATCGGGATGAAAACTACAAATTACGGTGAAAATGTATCAGGATGCAGTGTTTTCCACGTTTTCCTGCTCCTTTACAATTTCCATAATTTGAACCTTGATTTTTTGCTTCAAAGGTACATCAGGTTTTTTTGTCCCATCCCAGGAATATCCCATAACGTCACAGAGAACGCGATTTCCACCGATCACTCTCTCGATTTTCGTTGCCTCTCCCTTATTCTGGTTGATCTGAAATTCTTTTACTACCGCATTCCATTCAGATGGATACAGCGCAATTTCATATAATTCATTTACTTTAACCATAAGTTAACCTCGCGAATGGCTATACTAGGTAGGTTATTACATTATATATCAGTTCTCATTTTTAGATTAATTTTCATGAAAAACAGCTCAATAATTTGAACACAGAAAAATTATTGCCTACAGTCTGCATAGTTGTAAAAGAAAGTGGTGGTTAGAGAACATAGCCTGATTATTATTGAGGTTACCCGGTAGTCAAAATAACATGATCGGATTGTAAATCATACCGGTCAGAGTATGCTTGAATTTCTCTATGGTTTATTCTTCATTGTGCTGGAAGTACTAACCACCATATATTAATCTGAATTGAAAGTTAATATAATTATTTAATGCCTGCTCATGATTCATTATCCTCATAATTTTGTATAATATCCAGAGAAATTTCCAATTTTCGTGCTTTGAGAGTCATATTCAGACCTTCCATTCCATGAAATTAATCATACAATCCCATTCTCCAAAGCTGACCAGATCATCATTGCCTTGTATATTTCCGACTGTGTGTGGTACATTCCATTTATCGAAGAGTTTCTATAGTATTCCCTGATTTTTTCTTTGTTTTCTTCGGTGAGAACCTGACGAAGTGATAAAAAGTCAATAGCCTTTTGAGCCGCTTCTTCCGGGTTCTGGTCTCGACCTTCCGATTTATGAGTAATCTTCACAATCGGATGAAATCCAAGTGTATACAGATACATGAACGGATACAGAAACCCGGACGCAAAAATGTTATCCCGGGGGATAGTATCCAGAATCCGGGTATAGATTTCACAGGGAATTTTTGCCGGATCCTTCCGGATAAAGTTGCTGTAATAACAGAATCTCCTTGAACAGGCCACCATCCGGTCAAAGGTCTCTACATCCTTGATTCCCGGAGTAAATGATGCAATAACCAGATCAAACGAGTTACGAAACCCCAATGTATCAATATCTGCAGTCCACCAGGAACATTCAACCGGAGTGATCGAAAGATTATCTCGGACCGCAACCTCTTTCAGTCTGTCAAGCATGCCTGATGAAATATCAAGTGACGTGACATCTGCTCCCGCTTGTGCCAGGGGAATAGATAAAGTTCCCGGACCACATCCAATATCGAGAATTCGTGAACCAACAGGGTTGAATCCCGCTTCCTCTAAGAGATTAAAGAAATCGGAATTCTTTTTCCTCTGTCTTTCTTCCTCTACATCTTTTCCAAAACTTTCTGCACGTTTATTCCAACTGGCTGCCTGCTCTTCATCCGACGTATAGTACCCTTCATCAAGGGAGGAACTCCAGCAGTTAATCCAGTTATGTATCGTTTCATTCAGAACCATGAGTACCTCAGGATGAGAATGCATCAGTACAGGAAGGTTACCTGTGCTGTTGTATAAATGATTTGATTGTTTCCGGATTTTGTCAATTATTTTTTATTGATGAGAATTGTTCACAAAAATATCTTCAGTACTTTGTTCATTCATCGCATTTTCCTTCATTTTTCTCCATTACTCATGATTTTTTATACCAGATCGCTCACTGATGATCATCCATAGTGCAGGATATCATTCAATAATTGCGTATGGGCTATTTTATCACTGTAACTACTATTCTCTCCTTTTTCGGATTGATGAGATGCTTTTTCAGGTTATGTACTTTAAATTAATTATAGGTGCCATTAAACAATTTTATGTATATGAATCACCAATACTCATAAGTTACTATAGATTAAACCTGGAGATAACATGAGAATCAGTGCACGAAATTCAATCAAAGGGACTATAAAATCCATTACGAAAGGCCCGGTTAATTCTGAAGTTGTTCTTGATATTGGGAATGGCGTTCTTATAACCTCGGTAATTACCACCCACGCAGTAGAGAAACTCGGACTGAAAGAGGGGAAAATGGCATGGGCATTGGTCAAATCTTCAGAAGTAATGATTGCCGTTGATTAACGAAAGAAGGATGTTAGAAAGAGCTGAAAAGTAAAATAACCGGCATTCGTAGGAAATTCACCTTTTCCAATGAAACTGGTGAACAATTCAATTTTTTTGAGATTTATGAGTGACTTTGAGACATTACTCGAAAAAGCAAAAGCATTCCATGGTGATGCCTGTCCGGGGATCCTGATGGGCACCCGGATGACCATGGCCGGTATGCGTGAGCTGGGTATGAACCCTATGGAAAAGAACCGTGATCTTATCGTCTATGTGGAGATTGACCGGTGTGCAACTGATGCAATTCAGGCTATTACTGGTGTGACACTTGGACACCGAACGCTGAAATTCCGCGATTATGGTAAATTTGCAGCAACCTTTGTGGATAGCAGATCAGGAAAGGCAGTGCGAGTCACAGCAATCCCCAAAAAAGGAGAAAAGGAGCAAGATTTTCGGGCTATTGCACAGAACCTGGCTGTCGTTCCGGAATCAGAACTCTTTACTATCCAGAAAGTCACGGTAACTATTCCGGATGAAGATCTGCCAGGACAACCAACCCATAAGGAGTTTTGTTCAACATGCGGAGAACAGATCCTTGATAACAGGGAAATGAACACCAATGGTATTATCCAATGTAAAAACTGTGCATTCGGGTCATATTACATTGCTATTGAATGAATATTCAATTTAAAACGGGCAGAAAGGACTAAAAATCCATGAACCCGACAACAGAAAAACAAGATGCCATCCTTTCCGATACGATTGATATCCTGAAAACGAGGATACCTGTTCCTTTTTCAGAGATACGACTTGATTCGGTTGTTGTGGGAGTATTTTTTACCGGTGTTAAACTCAGCTCCGGATATGGAGGGATCTGTTTCACCCCGGTTGACCTCATTCCTGAAGCAGTCTGTTGTTCAACCGCTGCAAGTGCAATGCCATATTGTGGAAAGATGCAGGGAGTATCGGTTGAGGATATGCTGACCCACATGTCATCACCGGCACCCCTGGTCAGAGCAGTTATCATTAGCGTTGTGAATGCCCTGTCTGCATGGTTTTTTGACATCTGTCCTGAAGGTACCTATGCAATTGAACATGACAAGGATGCATTTGACCTGCTTAATACTATTGATCCGGCGACTCCTGTAGTGGTTGTCGGGGCACTATGGCCGGTTATTCACCGGTTAAAGCTCAGGGGGGCCCAATACCGGTTATTTGAACTGAATAAGGGCGCTCTCCGGGAAGAGGAACTACCATTTTTTGTACCGCCAGAGGAACAGAATGTAGTGTTGTCACGAGCAGGGTGTGTGGTATTGACCGGAGCAACCCTTGTAACCGGAACACTGGAAAACCTCCTTGCACGAATCCCTCAGGGTATTCCGGTTATCATCGGAGGGCCAACCGTGAGTATGATTCCTGATGCCTTCTTCTCCAGGGGAGTTACTGCCATCGGTGGAGATATCGTAACGAGACCAGATGAAATCCTCTCTACCGTCATGCAGGGAGGTTCCGGATACCACTTCTTTGGGAAAGCAGCGGACAAGATCCTGATCCATAACGTATGATGAGTTCCATGGAATAACGAATGAACACGATGAGTCAGGATCAAAAGTACGAGCCGCTTATCATTTACCCGCAGTATTATGATCGTATATGCCAGGCAGAGAGATATGCATCATCTCTTCTACCCTTTATTCCCCGGGGTCTGCCGGTATTTCAGTCGCATGGGCTCTGTCATTCTGAAACACTTATCAGGTATATTCACCAGGTGCTTGGAACATTGCCAATTTCTCTTAACCATGAGGAGATATTTCTCCTATTCCTGGCTGCATGGTTTCATGATATCGGTTATCTTCATCCCCTCTCCATCCATGACCGGAGCAGGCATGCAGAGTTCTCATCTCTGATAATCAGGACTGATCCTTTTCTCTCAGAACTGCTCACAGGAAGAGAACGTAATCATCTGGCATTCCTGATTGAATGTCATGACAGCAGGGTGGATTTTACTTCGAGAAGGATCACATCCCCTCTCCGGATGCATCTCATCACAGCTCTCTTCCGTCTGATTGACGCTCTTGATCTTGGGACTGACCGGTGTCCGCCAGAAGTCTTCTCCCTGATTGAGGATGGGCTTGATGAACACAGCAGACGACACTGGAAAGCCCATCAGAACGTTCAATCATGCTTTTTCAGGTATCCGGCACTGACCATTATGGTGTATGTTCCAGAAGATCCCTTTTTCAGATTGAGAATTGTTCCCCACCTGGAAGATGATTGTTCATCCTGCAGCCCGGTATTCTTAAAAAGCGGACTCGAACCCTGTTACCTGGCAATAGAGACCAGTGATGGGAAAATGCCGGAGATCTCACCATGGAGAACAGAAAAGAAAATATTTCTCGCCACAGTCTCTTCCCATGGGCAATGACCACAATCAGGGATAACAATACTTGTAAACCGTGGAAGAATACGGGTTAATGGTTCAATTACCCCCTGAACCGGATGGGGATCATAATCACCATGAATCGCGGTCACCGGGCAGGAGATCTGCTGAAAGCACGAAAGAAGCTCCCCAGTCTGTCGCATTTTTGCCGCTTCAGCCCATACCTGTGAGAATATTTCTGGATCACAGGAGAAGGCACCGATTTCATCTTTGTTTTCCTGAATAGGACAAAATGAATCAACTTTTTGAATCAAACTTCCGAAGGTTTTCAATAACCGATCCCTATCCGGACATGCTGAGTCCTGTATCTGCACCATGAGTTCGTGCATTGTTTCCTGTTCGTCCGGAGTGAGACGCTCCATCCGGTTCTTCCATACTACAGCATATTGTTCTTCTAATGGACCTGCAGAGATGAGAATGAGATGGTACACAAGTTCGGGATACCTGCCTGCCACCATTCCTGAAAGCCAGGCACCCCATGAATAACCAACCAGGATGACCGGGATTTCTGCAGATGTACGGAGGGTCTTTGCGAGTTCCTCGATCTGATCATGGATTGTCAGTCCGGTCTGGAATGGTTCGATAATCGGGAAATAATCTGCCAGATATCGGGCGACCGGACCCATTTCTCCCGGTGCACCTGGACCTCCGTGTATGAGAGCGATCCTCTTTGGATCTGGACCATAGGATCTGTATTTCATTTCCTGTCCAAATCTCTGGTTCATGTAAAATTTTAGAATATTTGAATCCTGATATCCTTCTTAAGATTTTTCATCTATTATCCGCCCTCGTTCAATCTCAAGAATCTTTTTGGCAATTCCGGAAATCTCAGTATCATGATGAGATACAAGAAGACAGGGAATTTTCCATTCCTGAACATACCGGCTGATACATTCCTTAACTACCTCCCTGGTTTCCCGGTCAAGGCCGGTGAATGGTTCATCCATCAGGAGCAGGGCCGGACGGGTAACAAAGGCACGGGCCAGGGCCACCCGCTGTTTTTCACCACCAGAAAGGTCTCGGGCAGGCAGATCCCCCATATGAGAGATATTCAGGATATTCAGCCATTTTTTCACATCCACCTCCTTCTCATCCCGGCCATGAGAAAGCGAGTAAAGCCCATACTCCACGTTTTTTTTTACGGTCATATGGGGAAAGACCATTGGATTTTGTAGAATATACCCGATTTTCCTCTTCTGGATAGGAATTTCCTTCTGGGAGGAGACATCACATACCACCATATCACCAATCCTGATATAGCCCTCATCAGGATTGAGCAGGCCTGCAATCATTCGCAGAATCGTGCTCTTTCCTGATCCATTGTCTCCTTTTAGGACGGTTATCTCCCCTTCCAATGCAGTAAGAAAGACATCAAGCTCAAAATCACGAAGTTGTCGTTTCACTCGGCATTCAAGCATTTTTATCTTCTCCTGAGAGGATTCGGACCAATAACATTACAAAAAGGGAAATACCAACCAGAAGTAGTGATATCGTGACGGCCGCGTTCATATCCTTCTGCATGGCAGTATATATCGCAAGAGGCATAGTCTGTGTCACTCCCGGAAGGTTTCCCGCAAACATGATGGTTGCCCCAAATTCACCTAGAGCACGGGCAAATGCCATGATTGCCCCGGATATCAAGCCAAAACTACAGAGAGGAAGAGTTATGGTGCAAAAGACCCGAAACGGTCCGGCTCCCAGGGTTCGTGCAACATCTTCATATCCTTTTTCAAGTTGAGTAAAAAGTGATCTCGCCTGCCGGATGTAGAGAGGGGATGCAACAAAGAACTGGGACATAACCACAGCAAGGGTGGTGAACGGGATCGTAAAACTGAACACAGCCAGATATTTTCCGAGAAGACCCATCCTACCCCAAAGCAGGAGAAGGGCTAGACCAGCAACGGCAGGAGGCAGAACCAGCGGAAGATCGATGAACGTATCAACGATCTTTTTACCCGGATAGGGATATCTGCTCTGGATAAATGCCACGGGTGTTCCGATTATGACAAGCACGATGGTGGTAATAACCGTAGTGAAGAGGGAGAGTGTGAGTGACTGGATGACAAAGGGTTCAGTCAGCGTAAGAAGGATCTCTTCAGGGGTGGTTTTGAGGAAGAGGGCGAGCAGGGGAAGGGCAAGATAGAGAAAAAGGAGGATAAGTCCTATGAATGCAGCAAGATAGAAAAAACCGGGTCGATTTTTCATTCTCTGCAGGTGAAACATCATTAAAAATTAGGGAGCTGGAGAAAATCCATAGGACGCTAAAATCTTTTGTCCTTCCTCACCGAGCATGAAGTTCTCAAATGCTTCTGCTCCGGCTCTGTTCGGGGCGAGGTTCATGGTTGCAATGCTGTAGTACTGGAGTTCATTGAAATTTTCCGGAATCGTGACCATGTTCAAATCCTCTTCCGAGGCTTTGTATGAGGATTCATAGATAAATCCTGCGTCAACTTCACCAAGTTTTACCTTCTCAACGACACCAGGCTCAGTGGTCTCATACGTGGCAGTGTTTGCAAAGACTGCATCTTTCCATTCAGATCCATATGCCGAGTCATTTGCAATCTTGTCAATAACCTTGCGGGTATTGATTCCAACAGGAACTTCTTCGGTGCCCATAGCAATCAGCATACCAGGCTTTGCAAGGTCTGCAAGAGTGGTAATCTCTGCAGGATTGTCTTTCGGAGTTACGATGGTTATCCAGTTAGTACAAAGATCGGTAACTGTATCATTGACAAAGTAGCCACTTTGGGTAAGCTCCTTGGTGTATTTTGCACTTGCAGAGATGAAAACGTCAGGGAGAGCCCCATTCTCAACCTGGGTTTTGAGGGCCTGGGTTCCATCAAGGTTAAAGGTAACCGTTGTTCCCGGGTTTGCTTCTTCAAATACCGGTTTGATCTCCTCTGATGCTCCGGTCAGGGATGCAGCCACAAACACCGTTACGTCTCCGATCTCATCTGCAGAAACAGCTGTAGAGAGAAGGAGAAGACAAAAAACTCCGAGGATTGCAAGAATCCGGGAGAACTTGTAAATTCTTTCCATTATTATAAATTGAGCTTAATGCTATTTTAAAGGAACGATATAAGTAATCAATTGTAATTAACTCTATTCGGTGTGAACACTATCTCATATATACAATTGATAAGTCACACTCCTCAAATTTCTAAAACTAATAAATTCAGGAACGAGATAGCATGTATTACCGAAATGGGTCATTATGAATCTATCTGTATGAATCTTTGGGTCGGAGGGTGATAAACAAATCCTCGATTACCTGGTATTATGTAAAAAAGAGACTGATATTATAAGATAACTTCAATCGAATTTTAGAAAAGTATTGTGCTAAGGAAAAGTTTGGTAGTTAGATTAATCCACAGCAATCATTACTTCACTAGATTTGACGACAGCATATGCCTCTTTACCTTCTTTGAGGCCAAGATTCTCAGTTGCATGTGCAGTAATGACTGAAGTAATCTGAACCCCATTTCCGATATCCAGAACAATCTCTGCCATTATCGGACCCTTGGTAATCGATTTTATGGTTCCTTTTATACAATTTCTTGCACTAATTTTCATTTTTTTCACTCCTTTACCAACCATATCATCATGGCGTACGTTTAATATGATTCAATAATTGATAACTCCTTTTATAAGTTGTTCAATTTAACTTATTAAAATACTGGAGAATAGGATTGATTCTCTAAGAAATGGCTTTTTTTCATCAATTGGGACCTGATGGTCAATATTTCTGCAACCGGACAATACCGATGACTGGTTTTTCCAGATCATGATCAGTTAATTCGTAAAATCCATCAACTTTACATCCTACCTGAAAACACAGATTAAAAATCTCCTGATTCCTATATCGATATGGATTATCTGGAATGAAAATTGTGAGAAGGAGTCTATAAGATCATGGTCAATTCAATGTCTGACTGGAAACCACCACGATTTATCATCACCGGTGAACAAGGGGAAGGAAAGACAACACTTCTCCTGAAGATTCTTGCAGAACTCACAAGTCAAGGAATCAGAATGCATGGTATCGCGGCTCCGGGATATTTCAACGAAGGTATCAGATCAGGTTTTGATGTTCTGAATGTACATTCCGGGAGAACTGTAGAACTCTGCTCGGCAATTCCAACGGTAAACTCTATACAATATGGCAGGTATTACTTTCGGTCAGAAGGCCTTGCCTTTGGGAAGGAGATATTAAGTCAGGTACCACTCCCAGGTCAGGTGGATCTCCTTGTCATTGATGAGGTTGGAAGGTTCGAAATTGCGGGGAAGGTATGGGGAGAGAGTATTGATCATATCATGCAAGCACCCCGCACACCGATGATCTGGACGGTCAGGAGATCCTTTGTTGATGCGGTCACAAAGCGATGGCCGGTCCAGAGACAGAGAATCATTGAAGTCGGGTCTGAAAACTACGATGATTTCATTCATGATGTGATAAATGAGATCCGGCAATCGGTCTGATACATTTCACCGGTGAGGTATACTTTTGTCTGCTGACCAGTCTACACGCATATGTTCAGGGACTCCTCCTCTCATAACAAGGAATACCTCGGAAATTACCGATAAAGCAATCTCCTGGGGGAGGTTTTTTCCGATGCGAAGACCGATGGGGCAGTACACACGGTCATCGATGATTCCACCACGGCCCTGTATGTTTCGAATCAACACTTCAGCCTTTTTCACACTTCCTATCATTCCAATATACGGCAGTTCTTTGATTTTGAGAAGTTGTTCAAGGACGGTTTCATCATGTTCATGGCCATAGGTCATGATTACACAATAACTTGTCCCCGTAAGATGAATATGTGAAAATATATCGGTAAAAGGTTGACATATGAGAGATCTTGCTCCAGGAAACCGCTCTGGATCTGCAAACTCCCTCCGGTCATCATATACCCGGTATGGAACATTCAGAACTTCACATAATTTCCCAAGGGCAAGCCCGACATGACCACCACCAAAAATTACCAGTTCTGATTCCGGAATGAGAGGCTCTATAAAAACGGTGAGAGAGCCTCCACAAACTCCGAGTTCAGCATCTTCGTCGGATGTATTCCAATCCTCCCCATCTCCTTTCGAGACAAATTTCCGGGTAATGCAGGCCCCGGTCTTCATTGCCTCCCTGGCAAGGTGAATACATTGTAATTCTACTCCTCCGCCCCCCACCGATCCTGCAGTTTCACCATTCTGGTTGATGACCATATTGGATCCGGTTTTCCGGGGAGTAGACCCTGCAGAATCAATAATTGTTATCAAGGCACAGGAAATCCCCTCATTATACCATCTTGTTATGTTGTTTAGCCACATCCTATTCACCAGTTTCGTTGATACTGTCACATAGTGAGAGTAACTTCATTTTAAAGGCAGAAATGTCCTTTACCATGTTCACCCGTTCAAGTGCTCCAGGAGGGGAATACGCAATACTGCCTCCCCCAAGTTCTGCATAACGGGCCATGAGTTCCATGTTCTGTACAAGAGTAACCCCGATAAGATCCAGTCCACATGCAAAGAGTGCCGGACTTGGAGGGACAGTCGGTCCCATCATGATCCTGATCTTCGCATGTGGTGTCCGCCGAATCACTGCTGCGAGGGTCTCATTCACAACAGTCAGACCGCTCATCAGTACTACCTGTGCCCTGCTCAGTACTTCATCGGCATCATTCCAATGGATATCACCTGGCCGGGGAAAGAGTTCAACAATATCTACCGGCCATCCCATTTCGCGCCATTCTGCTCCCTCCTTGAAATATCCTACAAAGCAGGTGGGAACGCGAGCTGCTGCATCCCGCACCATATCAATGGCGTTCCCAGGTATTATCGGACAAGGATCCGGAAGGAGCGACTTTAAACATGCCATTCCTACTGCTCGCCGGAGCGTCTCCGTACTGGAGAGAAGTTCTAACGCTGACTCTTTTCCGGGTTTTTGTAGCCAGTCTCCCATCCACGAGTCCATACCTGCAGGATCGGTCAGGCCAGGCATTCCACGAAAGATTGTGGATAATGACCATTTCCCGGCTTTAACCAGAACCCAGTTTGTATAAATGCGGATGTCTTCGATTACCGGGTCCGGATCTGCGGCCCTGGCAATCTCCCGGATGAGCTGATCATAGTGAGGAATTTCCATTTTAATACTGCTTAGTTTTACTTCGATGTAAATTAATTTGAGTATTGAACCAACAGAGAGATTCGCAAAAGATCTGTTCATTCATGAAAAGGGGTATATCCAAATGATCCATTCAGCGAATCTCTGTCAAATATCAGGAATGTCGATAATTATCCATCATCCCTCGGGAGGATTGTATATGCACCGGAGAATTAGTCATTATTGCCAGTCCAATCGAACCATGGAAGCATATTTCAAGAAATGATGACGATTTCAAGAAGAGTGAGCAGATATACCCTGAAGGATGGATGATTCGGACACAGGACATTCCGATTCTGGCATCGCTGGGGAAGATCCATATTAAGGTCAGGAAAAAACCGCTCATAGGCATTATCTCCAGCGGAAAAGAACTGGTCCCGGCAGAAACAATACTAAAACCAGGGGAGGTCAGAGAGGTAAATTCTCATCTCGTCGCAGCCTTTTGCAGATGACAGGGAGCAGTTTGAATGAAATATGGTATTCTTCGTGATAATCCCAAGGAACTAGTTAGTCTTTTGAAAGACGCATCAGACGAATGTGATGCCATCATAGTACGTGGTGGAAGTAACCGGGATCAGAATGATATCACCGCTCAGGTCATCCGTTCCCTAGGAAAAGTGTACCGAGAAGGGATCTCTTTTGCCCCGGATAAACGGACAACAATTGGAAAGATCAGGACAGTCCTGGTAATTGGGCTGCCCGGTCACCTTCCTGCCACATTCATGATGTTAACGCTCGTGATTGTTCACCAGATTCAGGTCATGAAATGAGCACTATGTCAGCGGTTTTATAGAAAAGAAGAGTGGGTGGATTTCATTGGTCATTTACATTCCACCAGATCTTTGCCCGGTGCGTCATCTCACGAAGGACGACCTTTCCATTCTCCCGAATGAGTTTTTTACCCAGGTAGTCGCGAAGGATATCTTCCTGTTCCGAAGTTGTGAGGTGTAGCCCCTCTTTTTGATCAGCGACTGCTTCCTCAATACTTGAATATCGGTGAATACTCTCCTCTTTGCTGATATCAATATTGGCATAAATTCCCATTTGGTGAAGAAGATTGTAGATGATGTTAGGCTTATTCCCTGAAGGCCGGGGAATCCCATATAATTTCTCCCAGATTTCTCCATAATTTCTCTGCCAGGGAGAGAGCATATCTGCAAACCAGAAAATATAGACATATCGGGATGAGGCAGCCACCATTTTCAGGATTCCTTCCCGGAGATCCGGAAAACCCAGCGAGTATGACGCAACAACAACATCATATGGTGGATTTAAATCTTGTTTGACGTCCACCTCTTCCCATTTTTTCGGGACAATATCCACGTTGGTAATAGCTGCAAGAGCAATATTTTCACGAAGACAGGAAAGCATCCCCTCTGAAGGCTCAACAGCTGTGACATGTGCAACAATGGATGCAAGAGGGATAACCAGAGTTCCAGGTCCGGCACCGACATCAAGAATCCGATAACTCTCATCTATGTCCATTGCAGAGACCCGTGCCCTGGATCCTGCCCAGTTATCTTCTTTCATGACATCGTTAAACCGTTTGCATCGATCAGGATCTGACCATCGTCTCCCACAACTGATAAAACCCTTCTTTTTTCCCTCCTCACCTTCAGGTTTCTTCCAGGCCTCATTCCAATCAATTGTATTAACATCAATCATGAGTTAATATTTTCATGCGAATTATAAAAAATATTCAGTTTTTTTCTGGAAAAAAATAATGTGATCTCATTCTCATCGTAGAACCCTTTACAAAGATGCCATGAAACGAGCACCATTTTACCAGAATGGGGAGATATTTAAGTTTCATATAGGTTGTTAATTTTATTAATTGAACTAGGTGCTTCAAATAACAATCTTTTTAACACTTGTAAACATATCATTCTAAACAAGCAGGCAATCTTGTCATGTAAGGTTTACTATGAATTCATCAGAGCATGTAACTCTTAATACCCTATCTCTTCCACCCCATGACATCAACATCCCTCCGGCACAATATAACCTTCAGGCTATTAAAGCATCCTTGCACATTACAACACCTATCAGGATTTTATTATTCCTCCTTCCTTTCGGGGTGATCTTCTGGTCATTATTTATCGGGAGATACGAAGTAGAACCACTTACTGTAGTAAAAATGCTTATTTCTCAGGTCATTCCTATCGAGCAAACATGGACCAATGCAGATGAAACCATCCTCTTTCAGGTTCGTCTCCCTCGTGTTATTGCAGCAGTCATTGTCGGGGCAGCTCTCTCCATGGCAGGAGCAACATACCAGGGATTGTTTAAAAATCCTCTCGTTTCTCCAGATATTCTCGGTGTCTCTTCCGGGGCAGGATTTGGAGCAGCACTTGCAATTCTCTTCTCAACCGCAGCATGGATGATTCAGGTTTCAGCTTTTATTGGAGGAATACTCGCAGTTTTAGCATCGTATTTTCTTTCACGGTTATATAAAAACGGGCAAATACTTGTGCTGGTTCTTTCAGGTGTTATTGTATCAGCATTTTTTGGAGCACTACTTTCAATCACCAAATATGTTGCAGATCCGTACGAGAAACTTCCAACCATCATATTCTGGCTCATGGGAAGTCTTTCATCAGTCAGATACTATGATATCCTTACAATACTCCCGGCGATCATATTTGGAGGAAGTGTTCTTATCCTCATCAGGTGGAGAATTAACCTCCTTTCATTAAGCCAGGATGAAGCAAAAACCCTTGGCATTGATATAAAGAAAATCACCCGTGTCATCATCATCTGTGCAACACTATTAACCGCTGCATCGGTATGCATTAGTGGTATCATCGGATGGGTGGGCCTTGTTGTTCCTCATCTTGGAAGAATGATAACCGGTCCGGACTATAAAAAACTCCTGCCACTTACAATTGTAATGGGTGCATCATACCTTCTCATCATGGATGACTTGTCCAGAACAATCATTGCAACGGAGATCCCTCTTGGAATTCTGACCGCATTACTTGGTGCTCCCTTCTTCGCGTACTTGCTCTGGCGGAGGAAGACCGGATGGGTATAACGTACTCAGCTCATGATCTTCAGTTCAGCTGGGATGGAAAACGGGATGTATTCAGGGACATCTCCTTCTCTCTTCAATCTGGTGAGATTTTTTGCATTATTGGTCCGAATGGAACCGGTAAATCCACTCTTATGAAATGCATGATTGATATTCTGGAATATCAGAATGGAGTAGCCATGATTGATGGGACTGATATCAGAAAAATTGACCGGAAAACTCTTGCAAAAAAAATCGCATATGTTCCCCAGGGCTATCAGGTTGCATTTCCCTATTCAGTTCTTGAATATGTTCTGATGGGTCGGGCCCCATATATTTCTGCCTTTTCTTCTCCGGATGAGAATGATCTGAATATTGCTCTTCGTGCAATCCAGGAAGCAGGAATAATGCATCTCATGCATAAATCAGTAAATGAAGTCAGTGGTGGAGAGCATCAGATGGCGTTAATTGCCCGGGCGCTAGCTCAGGAACCTGAACTCTTACTCCTTGATGAACCAACATCACATCTTGATTTTGGAAACCAGATGCAGGTTCTCTATCTTGTTGAGCGACTCAAAGAAAAGGGAATTACCATTGTCATGACATCACATTTTCCAGACCATGCATTTATGGTATCGGATCTTGTCGGGATCATGAAAAACGGATCATTTGTCACTATCGGACCTGCTGAAAAGGTAATCACCAATATGACCTTAAAAGAGACCTATATGGTTGATATTCACGTTGAATTCGTTGAAATTGCCGGAAGAAAAGTATGTATTCCCATAAAGAACATTCCAGGATGTAAATGCCCAGTACACCCAATATCATCCTTCCAGCAGAATTAATCGACCATCCTGGAAATAATGTTCATGAGAATAATATCCGCTGATATCCCGTATATATCGTCATATTGGGCGGCCTGACAAACCCGGCCAGAGTCATGTTTACTATCTTTGCAAACTCTATTCCTCCGGCGAATGCCGCATTATTCGATATCATCACTGGAATTCCTGCACGGTATGCTTTTGCAACCATATCAACCGGGAGTCTTCCTGAACAGACCAGGTAACACCGGGAGAGATCCGCCCCTTTTAAAATAGCCAATCCGACCGCTTTGTCCACCGTTGTGTGCCTGCCCATATCTTCAACTCCACTGACAACGGTTCCCTCCTCATCGATAATAAGGCTGCAATGCATACCGCCGGTCCGTTTCCAGATAACTGAGTATTCATTGACTTTATCCATGGAATCCAGGATGGTCTTTGCACTCAGAGTAAAACCGTCAGGAAGAGGGTTTTGCATCCCTCCGGGGAGCAGATCACGACAAGATCCCCCAGAACTGTTTTTAGAGAATTTACCGGATGGCACAGAACCAGTCCCGGTTCTCACGGAGATATTCGGAAGACTGATTGTAATCTCCTGAATCTCTTCACTGGAACAGATATAACCTTCACAAATAAGATATCCAATGGCAAAGGCTTCAAGGTCAAGCGGGGTTATCGAGAGATCACCAATGATGCCGCCATTCAGAGTGAAGATTATCCTTGACTCAGTACATACCTCGACGGTAGTTTCCCAAATTTCAGTTCCATGAGCTTTGATTACCTGATATTCTTTTGTTATTTTTTGGGTCGCGTCATTTTGTGTCATTTCTGTCACCCGGGTAGGAAAAGAGAGGGAAAGAAAATTTCAGGCCTCTGTGAAATACTGGAACTAATAGGAAAAAAAGGTTCGGATTATTCATCCGTAAAGATATTGGTGTATATTGAATCGGTGCCAGTTGCATCGAGACGTGCACGTTCTGCCTTTTCCTCAACAAAGGCATGAATTGGAGGCGTCATATCCTGGCCCGGGATATGGCCAAACATCTTCTCTATCTCAACCTGTTGAGAGTGCATGAAAAGGGCATTCGGGATTTCCATTGGACAAAGTTCCTCACACTGACCACAATTGATACAGGAGTCTGAAACATGTGCAAACCTTATCAGGTGGAACATGAAGCTGGTTGGCAGAACACCGGGAGCAATGTACCAGGGCTTCTTGGTAGAACACTCGATACAATAGCAGATTGGACATGCTTCAACACAGGCATAACATTTGATGCATTTTGAAGACTCCGACATCATGAGTTTCAGACGGTCCTTGCCTTTACCCATGCCCTCAAAGTCACGGTGTCTCCACTCATCACCAAGGTTGAACATTGCCTTCTCGACTTTCGCTCGGATATCAATACCCTTTGGATCAGCAGGAGAGATCTCAAGAGCACCCTTTGACTGAGCACTGTTTACAAGGTTTGCACCCTTCTCTGAACAGATCTCAAGGAATGTTGCCTTACCTGCCTTATCTCCGATGACTCCCCAATTTCCTGCTGCAATATCTGCCTGACGGGGGATTTTCATCTTACAGCGTCGGCAGTTGGAACGCCGACCATATCCTTCCTCTTCAAGCTCATCGATCTTTATGCCCTTGTGTCCACCTTCATACTCTATGATGAACTGACCCTTGTCAATCTCTTCCTTATGAACCGTGTCAGGGTCAACACCAAACTTGTTTGAAATCATCTTTCGTGCTGTAACAGGACTTACGGAACCTCCACAGTTGACACCGATCATGATGATGTTATCAAGGTTTATCTGGTTCCGCTTTGCCAGCTCATAGAATGCCATAGCATCACAGCCCTTACAGGTGACTGCGAGCTTCATATCCTTTGCACCGTTCAGATATTTCTTGATCAGTTTAGGGATAAGGAGTGTGCCACAATGCAATGACCCGGCGGTCTGGATGATGTCTTCAGGATTGGTAATGACGGTCGGTACTGCATCATACAGATCTTTGCCCTTCTTGATGGCAACTACAGCATCGACCATTTTAGTTTCAAGGGCATGTTTTAAAAGTGCTGTGACTGCTCCACCACACTCTCCTTTCTTCTGGATTTCTGCGTCCTTTGCCCAAGCATAGAGCATATCACCTTTAGCTGCCATTTTAGTTCCCTCCAACCTTTTCAATTGATATGGCACAATGCTTGAGCTCCGGCATCTTGGACATTGGATCAAGAACGGTATTGGTCAGGTTGTTGACACCATCAGCAAAATGCATGGTCATGTACACAACACCTGGAGCGACTTCATCGGTGACACGTGCGAGTGTTGTGGTCTCTCCACGGCGGCTTTTCAGCTTGATGTACTCATTGTTCTTAATACCAAGACGACGTGCATCCTCAATATTGATCTGGGCATATGATTCAGGAACCTCGCGGTGCAGGTCTGCAGCACGATCCGTCTGGGTTCTGGAATGATAGTGGAAGATAAGCCGTCCGGTCATGAGGGTGAACGGATACTCAGCGTCAGCAACTTCTGCTGGCGGCCGGTAATCAATTCCAAAGAGATTACCCTTGCCGTCTGCAGTAGCAAACTTTTCCCGATGCAGAATTGGGGTTCCCGGGTGCTCCTCTGTTGGACATGGCCAGCAGATCCCTTCAGGCCTCTCAAGTTTTTCGTAGGTTGCTCCGAACATGGACGGAGTTACCGCCCGCATGTCATCCCATACATCCTTTGCAGTCGGAAGTTCAAAACCTTTAAAGCCCATCTTTGCAGCGAGTTCAGAGATGATGTGAATATCTTCTTTTGCCTGACCTGGTGGATTGACTGCTTTTCTGACCCGGTTAATACGGCGTTCTCCACTGGTGAAGGTTCCGTCTTTCTCTGCAAAACAGGCTCCTGGAAGTATGACATCTGCATATTGACAGGTTTCCGTGAAAAATATATCTTGTACAACGAGGAAGTCAAGCTTTTCCAACTGTGCTTTAACATGGTTAGAACTTGGATAGGTTACAACGGGGTTCAGACCGAGGATATACATTCCCTTGATCTCATCGCCGCACTGGTTGATCTGTTCTGTGAGGGTTGCTCCGTACCAGTCCGGGAGATTAGTCACACTCCATGCCTTCTCCATCTTCGCACGGTTTTCTGCAACTTCACATTTCTGGTAACCAGAGTAGACATTCGGGTATGCACCCATGTCACATGCTCCCTGCACATTGTTCTGACCACGAAGTGGGTTGACTCCTACTCCCTCACGACCAACGTTTCCAGTCAGAAGAGCAAGATTACCCATGGATCTAACATTATCAGTACCTGTGGTAAGTTCAGTGATTCCAAGACAGTAGATGATAACTGCATTCTTTGCCTTTGCATATCTGAATGCTATATCTTTTACAACATCAAGGGGAACCCCATGGATTGCTTCTGCATCGGCGTAGTTCTCAACCGTCTTCTTGAGATCTTCAAACCCGTTGACACGATCTTGAATGAATTTTTTATCTTCAAGGCCCTCTTTGATGATCCAGTACATCATAGAGTTTGCAAGGGCGATATGGGTTGATGGATTAAACCGCACATATGTGTCGGCCAAACGGGCAGTCATCGTGTACCGTGGGTCAACGGCAATAATCTGTATGCCTTTCTTCTTCGCCTGTGCAATCCGACGACCTGCCAGGGGATGTGCTTCGACTGCATTTGATCCCCAGATGAGAATTAAATCGGCGTTCAGTGCATCTTCAAAACCATTTGTTGCTGCACCAGAACCAAAGGAGAGTGAAAGACCTGCAACAGATGGTCCGTGACAGATCCGGGCACAATTGTCAACGTTGTTTGTCTTGAATCCAACACGTGCGAACTTCTGGAATATATAGCAATCTTCATTGACGGTTCTACAGGAGGTCTGGAATCCAAGTCCTTTTGGGCCATGTTTGTCGTAGATGACCTTAAGGTTCTTTGCAACGAGATCTAGTGCCTCATCCCAGGATGCCTCAATAAACTTTCCGTCCTTTTTAATCAAGGGAGTGGTCAGACGGTCAGGGCTGTGTATGTGTTCCCAGCAGGTAACTCCCTTTGGACAAAGTTTTCCTTCATTGATGGGAGATCTCTGGTTTGGCTCAACACCAACGACCTTACCATTACTAACAACCAGGTTTAATGTACAACCAACACCACAGTAGGGACAAGTGGTTGCCACATATTTCATTATTTCTGAATTTTCACTCATATTTCACCCGAGTTTGACTGGTGAAAGATACCGTAATTACAGGTACGAAGCCTTCGCTCTTCAAATCATTCTTGCGTTTTGTAACCAGGCACACAGGAATGGACAACCCGAATATGTCCATGGGTGTAATCGCACACCCCCTGATCACAATGCAGAGAAGTATTACTCCACATACTCATATAAAGATGGCGAATTAATCCGGAATTTTGGTTTTTAGTGGTGGGAACTATTCAGGGAATGATTTATTACCCAAATGAGATGGTGAAAAAAAGAGTATAAAAAAATGAGAAAGGTTAGTTTTTGTATGGAGCAGCGCCGAGTTTCGGAACGTAGGCATTATCCCCTTCAACCCTGATGGCATGTGAGATAAGAGCCAGGGGGATCTCAACCGGACAGAGTTCTTCGCATTGACCACAATTTACACAACTGTCAGAGATGGATGCAAACCGGCGAAGATGGAACATTGGGTCTGATGGGATATACCCTGGTCTGACCATATATGATTCAGGCCTTCCCACGAATGGTGTGGAGATACAAACCGGACACTTTTCAATACAGGAGTAGCACTTGATACACCGTGATGTCTCCTTTTTAATGAAGTCCCAGAGATTGTCACGAAGTGCAGTAAACTCCTTCTTACGCCATTTCTCACCAAGTTTAAGCATGGCTCCCTCTGTCTTGCCTCTGATCTCGATTCCCTTTGGTTCAGCAGCACAGGTATCCAGTTTCTTAGCTGATACTGCCTTTGAAACGATATCAGCACCTTTGTCACTACAAATCTCAATAAAGGTTGCCTTCCCAGCCTTATCTCCGATCACTCCCCAATTTCCACAGGCAAGGTCTGCCTGACGGGGGATTTTGTACTTACATCGCCGACAGTTGGAACGACGTCCATAACCCTCTTCTTCAAGTTCATCGATTTTGATGCCCTTGTGTCCGCCTTCATACTCGATGATGAACTGACCCTTATCGATCTCTTCTTTAGTAACCTTGTCTGGATCAACACCAAACTTTTCCTTGATCATCTTCCGGGCCTGAATTGGATTTACAGAACCTCCACAGTTTACACCGATGGTAAGGACATTGTTCATGTTGATCTCGTTCCTCTTACCTAGTTCAATCATGCTCATGAGGTCGCAACCTTTGACTACGACACCCACTTTCATGTTCTTTGCTCCGTCCAGGTATTTCTGGATAAAGGTGGACATGAGCAGGGTACCACAGTGTAATGACCCAGCTGTCTGGTCAAGATCCTTTGCATCGGTTATGGCAACGGGAACGGCATCATACAGATCAAATCCCTTCTTTACTGCGACAACAACATCAACGATCTTGTTTTCTAGTGCATATTTTAAAAGGGTCGTTACTGCACCACCACACTCTGCCTTTTTAGCAATACCACTGTCAGTTGTCCAGGCATAAATCATGTCGCCTGTTGCTGCCATATTAGTTCCCCCCTATCTTTTCAACTTTCACAGCACAGTGCTTGAGTTCCGGCATCTTGGACATCGGATCAAGAACAGTGTTCGTCAGGTTGTTGACACCTTCATTAAAGTGCATGGTCATGTACAGGACACCAGGTCCGATCTCATCGGTTACATGGGCGATGGTCTCGGTTTTTCCACGTCTGCTGGTGATCAGGATCTTCTCATGCTGTCCGATACCGAGGCGTCTTGCATCTTCGTTGTTGATCTGGACATATGATGCAGGCACTTCGTAATGAAGAGCGGCACTCCTGTCGGTCTGTGTCCTGGAGTGGTAATGGAATATGAGCCGGCCTGTCATCATGGTGAACGGATACTCAGCATCTGCAACCTCTGCTGGTGGGCGATATTCAATACCAAAGAGGTTACCCTTTCCATCTGCACAAGCGAATTTTTCACAATGGAGGATCGGGGTTCCACAGTGCTCGAGAGTTGGACAAGGCCAGACAATAGACTCAGGTTTTTCAAGTTTTTCGTATGTTGCACCAAACATGCTTGGGGTACAGTTCCGCATATCATCCCAGACGTCTTTTGCAGTCGGGAGATCAAAACCCTTTAGACCCATCTTCTTTGCAAGTTCTGATATAATCCAGATATCTTCTTTTGCTTTGCCTGGTGGGTTGGTTGCTTTTCTGACACGGTTAATACGGCGCTCACCGCTGGTGAAAGTACCATCCTTCTCGGCGAAACAAGCCCCTGGTAGGATAACATCTGCATATTGACAGGTTTCTGTAAAGAAAATATCCTGGACAACGAGAAAGTCGAGTTTTTCAAGTTGTCTTTTCACGTGGTTGGAATCAGGATAAGTGACAACCGGATTTAAACCAAGGATATACATCGTCTTGATCTCATCCCCACAGATGTTAATCTGCTCAGTAAGGGTCTGTCCATACCAGTCCGGAAGACCTGTCACGCCCCATGCCTTCTCCATTTTTGCACGGTTTTCAGCAATTTCGCACTTCTGATATCCAGAATACACATTTGGATATGCACCCATATCACAAGCACCCTGTACATTGTTCTGCCCACGAAGGGGATTTACACCAGTTCCAGGACGGCCGACATTTCCGGTGAGCAGGGCAAGGTTACCCATAGACCTGACATTGTCAGTACCGGTGGTCAGTTCGGTGACTCCAAGACAGTAAATGATAACTGCACTCTTTGCTGATGCATACTTATATGCCAGTTCTTTTACGGTTTCAAGTGGGACGCCATGGATGTCTTCAGCATCTGCATATTTTTCAACCGTCGCCTTGAGTTCTTCAAACCCGTTCACACGTTCTTCGATGAATTTCTTGTCATGTTTGTCTGCTTTGATGATCCAGTACATCATCGAGTTTGCCAGAGCAATGTGTGTTGACGGATTAAACTGAATCCACTTATCTGCAATCTTGGCTGTGGTTGAGAGACGGGGGTCAACTGCATAGATAGGGATCCCTTTCAATTTTGCTTGGACAAGACGCCGCCCGGCAAGGGGGTGTGCTTCAAGAGCATTCGATCCCCATACAAGGATAAAATCAGAATTTAGAGCATCTTCAAAGCCATTCGTTGCTGCACCAGATCCAAATGATAGGGAAAGGCCTGCTACTGATGGCCCATGGCAGATACGTGCACAGTTATCAACATTGTTTGTTTTAAAACCGACACGGGCGAATTTTTGAAAGATATAACAGTCTTCATTTACTGTTCTGCAGGATGTCTGAAATCCAAATGCTTTAGGTCCGTATTTGTCGGATGTTTCTTTCAATTTCTTTGCGACAAGGTCAAGAGCTTCATCCCACGACGCCTCGACAAATTTCCCATCTTTTTTTATGAGAGGTGTCGTTAGCCGGTCAGGGCTGTGGATATGTTCCCAGCATGTCAGACCCTTTGGACAGAGTTTCCCGTCATTAATAGGGCTTCGCTTATATGGTTCTACGCCGACGACCTTTTCATTCTTAACAACAAGGTTCAGAGTACACCCGACACCACAATAGGGGCAGGTGGTTTGTACATACTTAACTAGATTGCTTTCGCTCATTCTTTCACCCGAGTTCTCAGGGTAAAACAAGCCATGAGGACTGGTTTCCTTCCAGTCCCTGAGAAGAACGTTCAATACCGGGAAACCACACTAACCCTGTATCGATCAGAAAATCTCATCCAATTTGGCTGTTTTAACCGGTTTGGCGAATTAATTGTGCTCTCATCCGGTGATGAGATGACACTGGCAATTCTCACGCAAAGATAATCAGTATCATATCATGTATGTTCTGATTATCTCATTTTCGAAGGTTCGAATCATGGTAACGTGATTCATATACTGTGAGGCATAACGAATCTGCCTGAATACCTGTCCCTTCAGGTATGAATGCATACTGATTCATGCGTGTACACAGTATAGTTCATCTGTTCCTGATGTCAAAGCATAAATCTTACGAATTGAAATTTTGAATTCTACCTAAGAAAACGGGGCATATATTTCGCGATATTCTGAAAATTCGCCGATTTTCATTTTTATGATAATTGTATCATAAGATTACTTATTTTGTGGCATTTCTGTCACATAAATGAAATTCAATTAATTTCTAAATTTCTTAACGGAGTATAGTAATCAGAGAACCTGTCTTTTCAGGCGCGATTGAAATAAGACCAGGTACAAATGAATGAAAAGGATATCATATGATATTATGGACCCTGAAAGATGGAAAGGTGTTGGTGACCATCTGGTCTATTGTGTGTGGTTTTACCCTTTCCCGGTTAACCCTGAGAGATCCCGTATCTGACAAGGTCCATCCTCATTCTACCTCATCATATATGCGGTATTCATGAGTACTAGTTCGTTGTTTTTTGTCAGATATAATATTCTGATATTTGGCGTCCTGATACCTAAATTTAATATATAAAGAGAGATCGAACGAATTTTATCATCGAATTTAGTATAATTGTTACATTCTGTGTTTTTTTATATCCCAGGTAATTCCCAATATCAGTCCGCTGAATCTTGAAAGATTATCGAAAAAGTCTGGATATACGTTCAGGGATCAGATCATTTTCTTCAACCTGATCTCTACTTCTGTTCCTTTCCCCAGGCCCTCACTTCGAATATATATTTCTCCCCCAATAGCCATGATTAATCGTTTTGTCACAGAAAGGCCCAGACCTGATGATGAACGGTCATGACGGGAGGGATCGGCTTTAAAAAAAGGTTCAAAAATCCTGGATAAATCCTTTTCTGTCAGACCCACTCCATTATCCTGAACACAAATCCTGACCATCTGTCCAAGGTCTTCGGTATATATTCTGATGGTGCCCCCTGCATATGAGTATTTCAGGGCATTTGTAATGACATTATCAAAGATGGATATTACATGGGGTAAAGAAGAGTTAATGCAAATCGTATCAGGGATATCTGTCAGAATGGAAATATCTTTTTTATTTGCGGCGATAGAATGGACATTGAGCAAATTATCGATTAATTTTTTGAGATTTATTTCGGATTCATCTTCAACCCGGTATGGTGATCCTAGGTCATTGAAATGAAGAAGTGTCTGTATAATTGATGCAATCCGAGTGGCATTTTTCTCTAGAATTTGAATTATTTCAGTTCTTTTCTGTGTATCATCCTCGTTTTCAAGTAAGGGGAGTAGAGCGATAAGAGGAGTAAGGGGAGTTCTCAGATCATGAGCGATAGCGGTAATGAGGAGATTTTTCATCTCCAATAAATTTGCGATTTCCGCAGTCCGTTCTTCGACTAGTCTTTCAAGGACCTCGTTCTGATTGATACTCTTATTTAGCTGGCAGATCAATGATTTTTGTTCGGTAATATCCAATCCAATAAATCCGATAAATGTCCTGTCATCTTCAGAGATGGGGAAGAAAACTGCAGATAAAATTCTCTCTCCCTCTTTGAGATCTATCCGGCACTCCTGAACCGAGGGCTGTCCTTTTTCTATAACTTCCCGAAGAATCTTTGAACATTCTGTCTCCCAATCTGATTTAAATAACTCATGAATTCTCCTTCCATTTTTTTCTTTATCCGGATTGCCATTCTTTTTTGAGAATGATCGGTTCGAAAAGACGATGAACCCATGTTCATCAAGAAGTGCTGCAAATATTGGAGAAGAATTCGAAATATTCTTGAATAACCGCGTCATCAGAGATAATCCCCGTTCAGTTTTCTTTCGGTTGGTAATATCTCGAGCGGTAATCAGAATACCCTGAATCGCCGGATTATCAATGCAATTTACTCCTACCCCTTCCAGGAGAACATATGAACCATCACGTTTTAGTGTTCTGAATTCTGCAGTTTCGATCACGGAAATATTGTTTATAAGTCTGTCCAACCTGGATTTTACAACCGGGAAATCATCGGGATGGACAACCTTGCCTGCAGGCCCAATGACCTCTTCTGTAAGAAAACCCGTTAAAGAAGAATGATTCGGACTTATATAGGTCACTTCATACTTGGGGGAGACGATCATAAAGATGTCTGAAGATTGGGTGACAATCATCCTGAATAACTCCTCCCTGTTTTTCAGATCCCCAATTAAAGACTTATATTCGGTAATATCCTGCATTGATCCAACGATTCCTGCAATATTACCAGCATGATCATAAAAGATACTTTTTGAGACGATGATATGATGAGTTTTTCCAGATTTATCGGTGAGTTTTATCTGATATTTTTGAACCGGATTGTTATGAATTAACTCCTGATCGTGGGTTATTGTCTCAAGCGATATATTGTGGTCAGGCCATACCTCATCAATTGTTTTTCCCACCAGGTCTTCTTTTGATATCCCCATATATGTACAATATGCCTGATTGCAACCCATAAATCTGAAGTTCTTATCCTTCCAAAAAACCGGGAGAGGGAGTGCATCAAGAAGGGCGTCCGTGAATTTTTGTTGAGATAATAATCGTTTAAGAAAGATATCCCGCTCTTCTTCCAACTGTTTCTTTTGAGTGATATCACGGAATGTGACATATATTGCATCTGCCACATCCATTTGTATCTTTCTCCCCTGGGTCTCGATCCAGATTTCACGGTTTTTGCCAGTGATGAGTTTATACTGTGAGATGTATGAATCATTTCCTGATCTTACCTGTTCTATATCATGCAAAACCAGGTCATAGAAATCAGGATGGACATATGTCATCACGTTTTTTCTTGCAAGCACTGTATCCGCAGATTCTTCTTCAACCATCCGGACACCGGCAGGGTTGATATAAAATATTGTTCCGTCAAATCCAATGATGAGAATAGCATCCCGTGAATACTCGGCCAGAACCCGATATTTTCTTTCATTCTCCTCTATCTTTCGTGCAGATTTTTTCACTTCTGTTATATCACGAATCGATTCAATATATCCAGTAATGTTCCCCTCATTATCATACAGAGGACAGGCCTTTATAAATAGTGCGATCAAATCCCCTTGTGTATTGACATACTCCGCTTCTGCCTGAATTACATTTCCTGAACGTGAAATGTTGGTATAATACCTGGATAAGACCTCATTGCTCTCATTGAGAAGATCAATCAGAACCGGATGACGATGCCCATAAAGTGTAGCAGCATACTCATAGTTTCCTTTCCCAAGCATTTGTGATGAGGAGTAACCGGTCATCTTCTCAATTGCCCGGTTCCACGCAATGATCGTGCCAGACCGATCTATGGCAAAGGTTGCATCAGGAAGAAAATCAATAATATCTGCAAGTTGTTTTTGTGAGTCCTTTAGTGATTTTTCTGCCCTTTTTCTCGCGACCGCCTGTTTGATTTTATGTGATAATTCAGCAAACTGGGATTTTGGTTCACCCCCTTTTTGCAGATAAAAATCTGCCCCGTTATTAATTGCTTCAATGACAACCTCTTCCCGACCCCTCCCGGTAAAGAGTATAAATGGTATATCATTTCCCTGTTCTCTTATTGCTTTGAGAAATTCAATCCCATCAATAACGGGCATCTGGTAGTCAGAGATTATTGCATCATATTTTTGCAAAAAGCCGGGAAGAAGAACTTCTCCAGCTGATTGAACAATATCGACGGAAAATTCCCCCATTCGCTCAAGGAATCGCTTACCAAGATGGAGAAGTACCTCTTCATCATCAACATACAATAATGAGATCTGATTTGTAGAGACACTGTTATCTGTATCAATCATTTTTCAGACCAAATAATGACAAATATACTTACAGGACACTATTGGTAACGTTTTTATTTAAAAGTTCTGTATTCTCAATCGAAATTTTTCTTTTTTTGAATTTTTTGTCTGAAGATGGAAGAAAAGAAGTTATAGGGGGGTGAATGCGATGACCTTATCATATATAAGTTCCGGATATGCCGGTCCGACATTGGTCTCCGGTTCCAAATATGCTCTCTACCCGATCCACATCTCCTCATCCAGCGGTATTCCCTCGAGATATGGACCTGTTGGAACGTTCATCGTATATGGCTCATCTGATTCTGTTCTGGTGATCGTGTACGCATACAGCATCGGGGCATTGGGATCATCAGGAATATATCGGGATGCTCTCCCTTCAAACTGGGTATTATCTCCAGTGACCACACCGTTTATCTTTTCAGCACCATATGCGACGATATTACTGTATACTACCTTCCCGAATGCTGCGTGATTGACACCGTAGCTCACAGCAAACTGTCCTTCCTTCAGGGTAAACTTTTCACTCCCCAGATATGTGGCATCCCTGTTCTCTCCATATGCCTGCTCATTATTCTGCATCACCTGACTACTTTCAGGGAATGATATCCCGGTCTTCATCTCCTGGTATGTGTATCCCGGATATGCCGCTATGATGGCATCACGTAAGTGGTTCACCGGAGGCATCAGGTCAAATTCTGTCTTTCCTGTCCCCCGTATCCGGAGATCTGATACCGGGTAGGGGTTTAATGGTTGAGACTGGTTCGGTGTCAGCCGGTAAACACGATACATAGTGTACACATCGCTCATATACTGATCTTGCACCTTCGGTGTATCAAATACCCCGACCCTGATACCAAATCCGAAAGACTCATCATCCTCCTCAAGTCCCATATTCACCATCGGAGACGGTATCTGCTTGATATGATTCATGCTCGCAGGGTATCCTGCTGCTATTGCAAAAGATTGGACCCGTTCTGCAATCGTCTTATCTGCCGAATAGATGATCATGAGAGGCTGATCAAATCCGTCTGTTCCTGTTTCTGCCTGTATGGTGCCGATATTTAATGAATCACCAAGCCCAGCAAATATCATTGCCCGCTCTGATCCAATCGTCCGAAAGACCATGAATGTTGGGTAATTGAAAAATTTTACCCCAGACGGGGTCTTTCCGATCATCAAGCGGCCTCATTTGGTCTGAGTCTGACATTACCACTCATCCCATTGGGGAATTCATGGTCATTGGCAACCGTCTGGCCTGGTGATCGGGGAAGGGCGAATGCATAGTAGGGATTATCTGCATTATTTCCCTCCGCATCGGGGAGAACGCCGAGTTCGGTTAGTTTAATGAGATCTAATTTTTTTACTGCTCCCTGCTGGACTTCAAATCCTTCATCAGATAAGATGGTAAGGAATCGTGCATCTGCTTCAGATGGTATGGGTTCTGGCTCAAAGAGCTCATAGAGTGTCTCTTTGTCTATCTCCATGCCTGCCGGGATCAGATCCCGTATGTCTGAAAGGTTCTCTGTTTCGGCTGATGCTCCGGTAAAAATAAGGGATAAAACGGCAATAAATAGCCCAATAAGCAATCCTTGACATACCAAAGGATATTCCAGGTATTAAAATTTAAAAATATTATATTTGAAGGTATTGTCCCTCTGAAAAATCTCAATTTTTGAACGAAAAAGAAAAAATAGGATAAAATTAATAGAAAATAACGTGAGGCTTAGTATTCATCTATTGGCAGGATCTCTGCCATGATATCGGCCGGAGGAGCGAAATACATCCATGAAGTGACCAGCACATCTGCCCCTGCTTTTGCATACATTCCTGCATTCGAATCATTAATAGCCCCGGCAGCTATCATGCAGATATTCGGATTGATGGCACGACACTTTCCTGAACATTCAGAAAAGATTTCCTGTGTACTCTTGTCCATCTGAACTGCATCCGCTCCGGATTTAGCTGCAATCAATGCCTCCTTCAGGCTATGTGCTTCTATAACGATTTTTCTCTCTTTCATCTTCTCTTTGACTGAGCGGATAACCTCTGGCAGGCGTTCATATCCGCCGGTAAATAACAGATGTTCACGGAAGATGAGGATGGTATCAGAGAGCCCGGTCCGGTGTGGAACCCCTCCTCCTGCCATCAATGCTTTTAATGCCATTTTTTTAACAAACGGGGGGTGTTTCCGGGTCCCTGCCACTGATATTGAAGGATTTTCTTTCTTTGCTGCCATTACCAGTTGATTTGTCCGACCTGCAATACCTGAAGCAAACTCGATCATCGCACTTCCCGTCCGCCAGATAATATGGATTGCAGAGGCCTCTCCTTTCGCTTCAATCAGTCTGTCTCCAGGTTGTAATCTGGTACCTGATGCGACAAAATCTCCAACCTCCAGTCCTGCTTTTTTATAAAGCCGGACTGCTTCTTCAGTACAGCAGGCTATCATCTCATTTCGGGCGATCAATGCAATAGATCCTTTCTTTCCTGCGAGATCTAACAGGAAGGTTGTCATATCTCCAGCCGGTAGATCGTCTTCTATCAGTCGGTCAATATCTGCTTCAGTAAAATAAATCATTCCAATTTCATTTAACTTTGGAGTTATATTACATGTATCCAATTGGATCCAGAGACCTGCCCATCTATAGGATGAAGATAAGAGATCAGAATACGCTTCTCACCTTCAGCGTTCAGACCCCTTTTAAGGGGATGACTTTTTTCTGTTGAAAATATGTAATAAATTAGTGATTTAGGTATATCTGATAATTCTGCTGATGTACAACCTGACCCAGATATACCCGGTAATTCCACCAAGAATATCTCCGATAATAAGTCCCCACCAGATGCCGTGTTCACCATAACCCAGAACAACGCCGAGCAGATATGAGGCAGATGCCATGAATACTATCTCTCTGAGCACATTGAGAAAAAGTGATGACAATCCCCGCCCGGTTCCCTGAAAGACAGAGGATGACATAATTCCCGGAGATACAAATGGATAAAATATACACATCGTCGCAAGGAATGCTGCTATTGATGGCGCCAGATGTGCTCCCTCAGCTGAGTATGAAAATATAAACGAGATCTGATCTGCAAAAAGCCAGGTCAGAATTGCAATGATGGTAGCTATGACAATGCCTAAGAGAACAGAAAAGTTATGAATAACCGGAAACTTTTCAAAATGCCGTCCTCCAAATGCTGCACCGGTAACTGCTACAACAGAGGTGGATATTGCGACAAGAGGAATGATTGCAAACATAATAACCCGCCATCCTGCTGTATATACCGCGACAGCATCAGTATTCGCTACCATGACCAGCAGTATATTAATAAAAACAGAGAGAATTGCCATCAGAAAAAATTCACAACTGGCCGGAAGTCCGATTGCCAGAACATCTTTGATATGCCTGGTCTCATGAAGGTTCATATCTTTTGAAAAGGTAATATAAGTATCCTTTTTGATACAGAACCAGTATATCTGGACAGATGCAATGAGAACCAGCGATACTATCATACCCCAGGCCGCACCGGCAATACCCCAGTTCAGATAGTAGATGAAGATGGGATCAAGAACGATGTTGATAATGGATGCTGCTCCCATCACGTACATCGTCCGTTTGGTATCCCCTTCTCCCCTGAGAATGCCATATCCGACATTTGTGAAAAGGATCAGGATGGTCCCTGCAAATACGATATTTCCATACTCTACTGCGAGATCTACAGTATTTCCTGCGCCAAACAGGACCATCAGTGGTCTGCTGAATGTAATTAGCACAAGAGATATGACAATCGATATCACGATGCTCAGAAGAACTGCCTGAATTGCAGTTGTATGAGCTCCATTTCTGTCCCCTGCACCGATCCTTCGGGAAATTACTGATGTAGCTCCGGCTCCAAGACCATTTGCCAGTCCGATGAGAATCATAAACAGGGGAGTGATGAAACCAACTGCTGCCAGGGCATCTGCCCCAAGTCCGGCCACCCAGATGGCATTCACCAGGTTATAGGTGGACATGAGCAGCATGGCCACTATCATCGGAATAGAGAGTTTGATAATGGCAATTTTCGGATCACCTTTCAGAAGGGTGACTCCGGTTGTATCAGGTTGATGATCCATGTAAGTACTTCACCATGATGATGTGATTCGGCTTTATTCTGTCTATTTTAAATCCGTACTGAGTTCTCCCGGGTCTTCTTTTCTCTGACAATGACCGACAGTATGAGTGCCAGAACTGAAAGGATAAAACCCGCAGTCATTGAGAGGTGAAATCCGTGTAAAAATTTCTCCGGATCAAGATCAGAGAATGCTGAAATTCCTGTTTCTGCGCTTCCCAAGGTAAAAAATGTTGCAAACAGAGCGGTACCAAGGACACTTCCAAGGTATACTGCAGTGACCATGAGTGATGTTCCAGTACCCTCTTCTCCAGGAGGAGCATTTTCTACAACCCTGCTGGCAACCGGTCCGCCAAAACAACCCATAAAGAGACCCATAATGAGAAGGCCAAAGATAAGTGGAATAAACCCGGTTTCCGGAATGATTATCATAAATATCCCGCTCGCTGCAATAGATAATACTGCTGCTGCTATTGCAAATGGTCTTCTGCCGATAAGATCAGACCATCTTCCCATCGGAATGCCTATTATTGCGGTTATGAGCGGTGGAATGAGGAGAAACAGTCCGGCCATTGCCGGGTCATATGCCATCCCTGCCTGGAGGAAGAATGGAAGGAGATAGAAAATACCCATAGATACACACCCGTAAATGAGAAATGCAAGGAGTGTTGCGGTAAAGTTCATGACTGAAAACACCCGGATATGTATCAGGAGTATGTGGCACATCCGCTCACGAATGTAAAAGGCAATCAGACAGGCAATACTGATGCTCCCACTGAGCAGGATCTGCAGGTCAGATATCCCCAGGTGAGAAATGCGTTCAAGACAATATACGCATGACACCATCAATCCAAAGAGAAGAATTGATCCGTACAGGTCAAATGGTTGAATTTCACGAGGAATATCGGGAGGAATGATATACATACCAAAAGCCAGAATAAGGATGCCGACAGGGACATTCATGAGAAATGCCCAGTGCCAGGAGAAATACTGGGCAATAAATCCTCCGATTGCCGGACCGGTTGCTACCCCGACTGATACTGACATGGAAATCGCTCCAAAGGCCATCCCGTACATATCCTTTGGAAGGTAGGTGACACAGAGTAATGAGGCGGTTGCTGCAAGCATAGCTGCTCCGATTCCTTGTAAAATCCGGGCAGCCAGAAGAATTTCGAGGTCGGGGGCAATTCCACACGCAGCAGATCCAGCAGTGAAGACACACAAACCCAAGAGGAATATCTTCCTGATATGTCCTCGTTCGGCAATTTTTCCTATGATGAGGATTAATCCTGCCATCATCAGGAGATAGGTGATAATGACCCAGGAAGCTGTCCCGGTATCGGTGTTGAATGATTCTGAAATCTGTGGGAGAATTATTGTTACAATCGAGCCGTCAAGCCCGTCTAAAAACATTCCGACTGCAGCGGCCGTTAGAAGAAGTCTTTGGTGGAGTTGATTGGAGATGATTTGGGACATGGGGTAACAGATTGTGTCAGAATTCGTGATAATAGTTATGATAAAAAATTAGTCCCATTCAGGTTAATACTCCCATAAAATATCTTTATAATAAAAATCAATTTGATATTTCCTATGAGTAATTAGCATCGTGAGTAGAATTACGAAATTATTTGGCGAATAAGAGTTACGAGTTCTTTACATCCCTGTGATACATTGGTTTGTTTCTGTAGGCATATAAGTGAATCAGGTATTTGATGACAAAGAGAAATCTCTTTCCGGCTTTTACTTGAGTAAATTATAAATGGGGTAATGTGTCCTTCAGATCTTACTATCTTATAGAAATCAATACCGTTCAATTCAGGCATATCATAGTCTGATATTATTACATTATGAGAATATTGCTTTAGCTTTTCTAATGCCATTTTTACTGATGAAACAGTGTCAACCTGAAATCCTTCATATCGCTCAATAAACACCTGATTTACATACAGCAGGTCTTCATCATCATCAACCAAAAGAACACGATACTTGGACTTCTGATTTTTTTCATAATTGGAACACTGAATAATTTGTGATTGAGGTAATGGAGAATGAATAGAACTCCTCATAATAAATCCTGGAAAATAATGGTAATCTGGTTGAATAGAATGTATCAAAAATTTTATACAATAAAATATGCAACTGCTTTTGATACCTGTTCAGTTCCTGAGTTTACTTGCTGAATTACCTGCTTTAATTCATCTATTGAAGCTGCCGATTCCTCTGCGATTCCGGCAATATCCACAGCTTCTTTGGAATTTCCTTCAAGAAGGTTGGATATCTCATTCACACTCGCAGTAACCTCTTCCACCCCGGAAGCCTGTTCCTCAGTCATCGCAGCAACCTGCTCTATATGCATGGAGATGCCATTAACTGATTCGGCTAGTTTCCCAAAGACCTTCAGTGTGTCACTCAATGCCACATTACCATCTTTTATTGCTTCTGCAGCAGCCTCTGCAGAATTTCCGGCATTCTCTGATTTTTTCTGAAGTGAAGAGATCATTTCAGCAATGTTTTCTGCGGATGTTCTTGATTCAGTCGCCAAGGCTTTTACTTCTGCAGCAACTACCGCAAACCCTCTTCCTGCTTCACCAGCCCTTGCAGCTTCAATAGCTGCATTGAGTGCAAGAAGGTTAGTCTGATTCGCAATATCAGAAATCAGCCGGACAATTTTTCCTATTTGACCCATATCCTGCTGAATTTCTCCAATTAACCGGTTCATATCCTCTGCACTCATTGTAATGACATGCATTCCATCCTCAGCTTTCTTGGCAAGAGATGTTCCTTCCTTAGCAAGGTCATTGGCATTCCGGGAATATTCTGATACTTCTTCAGTCTTTTTAGAGACTTCAGCAACCGTAATTGTCAAATCTTCCATTGCCTTGAGTATCTGCTGAACACCAGAATTGCCCTGTTCTGCATTGGCAGATACCTGACTGGCACTATGTGCCATCTGTCCTGCTCCCTGTGCTATCTCACCTACGTTGACATTGGCCTGATCCGCATTTAATGAGAGATTTTTCACCTGCATGTTTATTGTTGAGATCGCTTCTGCAACCTTATCTCCAATTTCATCAAGTGCCTCTCTGAATGATATCCAGTCTCCCTTAATATTCAGTTTTTTATCAAACCGGGCGGTAAAATTATATCCGGCAAATTCTTTTGCAATCCGCATAGCTTCCATAACCGGAATTTCTATTGATGCCTGAGTCTGATTCATCCCTTCGATTACTTTTCGATAATCTCCCTCGTGTACTGTCTGATCCACACGAAAAGAGAGATTTCCTGCAAGAGCAGCATTTGCAATCTGTGTTGAATCGAAAACAAGCCTGGCTATTGCATCACGTGCAATATTTACTGCTTGATTTATCTTTACAAACTGCTCTTGTGCTCCAATAATCTCCCGGTCAGCATCAAGAACAGTAGACGTAAAACTTGTATTTCCATGAGATAGGGATAATATATTCTCATACAGATTGCTGATAGATTTTTCAAGATACACAACCATCTTTTTGATGGTCGTAATATCGATGTACATCATAACAATTTTGGTGACATTGTTATTGACATCAAGGATGGGGATGTAGGTATAATTCAATATTTTTGTTAATGAGCCGAGATCAACAGTAATGGTCCCAGTTCCATATTTCTTTGAAGAAATGATTTCATTTAATGTCGATCCCTTCCGATCAATGACATTAATATCTCGCAGACTCATCTTAGTCAATTCAGACTCAGATAACTGAATAATATCCTGAAATGCCTTGTTTGATGAGAGAATTTTCCCATTTAGATCTGTTGTAATTATTCCGGCAGGACTATCATTTACTAAAGTCTCTGATTCATGTAATTGTTCCACAAGATTTGTCCGATCCAAAAAAATCTCAATGACTTTGTGAACATTTCCCCGTGGATCCTTAATAGGTATATAGAAGTAATCTACATGACGGATACCAACTGGGAATTGTACGACCATACTTCCCCCTTTGAGTTTCCCTGAATTTATTGCATCAGAAACACTCGGCCCATCTCTTTGTTTGACGATGAAATCCTGTAGTTTCATTTTCAGAAGTTGCTCCGCTGAATATCCGCTTAATTTAGAGAAAGCCGGGTTTACATCGGTTATCTGTAAATCAAGATTTAAAGTAAATATTGCATACGGGTTTTCAGATACAAAAGTTTTATTCTCTTCTATGTATGTTTTCAGATCTGTTAAATCATTATATATGCACAATATTTTTTGTATCGCATTGTTTACATCCAGAACTGGTAGGTATGTATATTCCAGGACTTTAATCCGGTCACCAAAATCCACCACCATAGAACCATATCCCGGTTTTTTCGAAGAAAGAACATCTGAAAACATCGCCCCATCTCTGGAAATGAGCTTGAAATCGGCAAGGTTCATCGTTCGTAATGTTTCTTCTGGAATCTGGGTGAGATTCATAAAAGCCTTATTAAATTGGAGGAAATTCCCTTTGAGATCAGTGGAAATAATACTTGTGGGATTTTCTGATATAAGTGTGTCTGATTCATGCAATTGTTCCACAAGGTTTGTCCGATCCAAAAAAATCTCAATGACCTTATGAACATTTCCCCGTGGATCCTTAATAGGTATATAGAAGTAATCTACATGACGGATACCTACTGGGAATTGTACGACCATACTTCCCCCTTTGAGTTTCCCTGAATTTATTGCATCAGAAACACTCGGCCCATCTCTTTGTTTGACGATGAAATCCTGTAGTTTCATTTTCAGAAGTTGCTCCGCTGAATATCCGCTTAATTTAGAGAAAGCCGGGTTTACATCGGTTATCTGTAAATCAAGATTTAAAGTAAATATTGCATACGGGTTTTCAGATACAAAAGTTTTATTCTCTTCAATGTATGTTTTCAGATCTGTTAAATCATTATATATGCACAATATTTTTTGTATCGCATTATTTACATCCAGAACTGGTAGGTATGTATATTCCAGGACTTTAATCCGGTCACCAAAATCCACCAACATTGTCCCTTTTTCCGGATTTTTAGAGTTTAGTGCATCAGAAAATGTTGCTCCTTCCCTCGATAATAATTTAAAATCAGCAAGATTCATCGTTCGTAATTGATCCCCCGGAATTCTGGTAAGATCCAAAAAAGAGTTATTAAATTGGAGAATATTGCCATTAATATCAGTCGTAATAATGCTCGTGGGGTTTTCAGAAATCAGGGTTTCTGATTCATGAAGTTTTTCGAAAATGTCTGTCTGATCAGCGAAAATGTCGTATATCTTTATTAATTCCCCATTGGCATCAAAAACAGGAATGTAAGAATATTCCATATGTCTGATACCTGTTGGAAATTGAACGATAATTTTTCCGGATACTGTTTTTTTATTCTTAATAGCCTCTTCAACGGTTTGACCATCCCGCTTTAAGATAGTAAAATCTGAAAGATTTTTAGAGATCCATTCTTCACGATTATATCCGGAAATCCTGGAAAATGCCGGGTTGACATCGGCAATGGTCAAATCTGGATTGAGAACTATGAGAGCATAGGGGTTTCCATTTATCAACGCTTCGATTTCCTCTTCTAAAACATTACCGGTGTTATCAATAACTGTGGCAAGTACACATGTTTCTCCCTCATATATCGACGTTGATAACGTTACTTTTGCAGGAAATATGTCCCCGTTCAAGCGTTTATGATCCCAGTTAAATGTAACACTGCCATTCTGACATGCTAAAAGTATCCATTTTTTTATTTCTTCGTTGCTATTTTTTCCATTTCTTTGAAACGGTGGAGAAATTATCTCGGGGCTTTTTCCAATTATCTGATCAGGGTTATCTAAATGAAAAACGTTTAGACAAGGTTTACTACATTCAATAAAGATACCGTTTGAATTTAGAATGAATATTGCACAAGGGATCTCGTCAATAAGTCTCTGAAGTGTGGAGACATCTTGTGATCGGATCATTGAATGAGTGGTTATGGTCATTTCTTCAACCCTTTCTTACTTTATGTCTGATTTTTAGTCAGTCGTATGAAATATATATTCATACAGCTTATTATAGCATATCTTAATGGCGCCGCCATACATATATTTATATATTGATTTGTTGGGTATTTATGTATGGATGAAATCCAAAAAAAGATTCTCTCTGCTCTTTCTCATACTAATAAACCACTAATGATTAAAAACATTGCAGAAATAAGTGGGATTAATCGTCATACAGTTGCAAGAAAGCTGGATACCTTAGAAATTCTCGGAAGAGTGCGAAAGATCGAGATTGGGTGTGCCAAAAAATATATGCTTGTAGAGACCGTCCCTGTTTCAAGTCTGATTGATATCAGTAATGACTTAATCATTATTTTGAATGAAAAATGGGAGGTGCAATATATGAATAAATCTGCATTAATCTTTTTTCACCAGTCTGATAAAACAGTGATTGGGAAAAGGATAGACTTTTTGCATTTGGAGATTTTTTCATCTCCTGAATTTATTCAGGGATTGAAAGAATTCTCTTTCCAAAAAGTTAAAAAAATGGAACTTGAAATCCATAAAAATGAACTCTCTCATTGGTATGAAATAACAATTATGAATATTTCAATTCGGCCGGGCTCTCTTTTTATTGCAGTAATTGCATCGAATATAACGGAAACGGTAGTAACCAGAAGTAAAATAATGGAAAATGAGGCAATGTACCGATCACTATTTGAATATGCCCCTATTCCGATTAATGAAGTTGATTTTTCTCAAATTAAACAATATTTTGATGAATTAAAGAAAATAGGCTTAGAAGATATCAGATTCTACTTGGATCAATATCCGGATGAATTGATAAAATGTTGTAACCTTGTTAAGGTCCGACATATAAATATAAAAAGTAAGAATGATTATCTAATCACCGGGGGTGATTACTACAATGTCATGAAATATCTGACACCCCTATTCACAAAAGAAACAATGAATAATTTAAAAGAATTGTTTGTTTCCCTATATGAAGGCTTGGATTATTTTTATTTTCCTTCATCTGTTATTACTTCAAATGGAAAATTTCGGTATTTCTCAAACTATGTTTCGGATGCATCACCAAACAATGATCTTTCGAGAATATATATATCTTATCTGGATGTAACCGAACAAAAAACCCTACAATTACAATTACTGCAAAATAATAAAGATCTCATCGGGGTAACCGAAGAAGTAATTGCCCATGATGCAGAAATTAAAATTCAGATCGATGATCTGAAAAATCAACATGATGATGCTCAAAACCGGACTATTCTCTATACTCAACTATTAGATGCCACTCATATTCCTGTAATCATATTTGATTCATCAATGATCATCACTTGGGCAAGTACTGAAATGGCTCGATTAATGGGATATTCAGATAATGATTTATATGGAAAAAATATCAGAATATTATTTCCGGATACGAATGGGTTCAAACAATTCTATCAGTTTATTGTTCATAATGAATCTACCGGTAAATATGGTGAATTTTCAATCTTACATCAGTCCGGGATATCTTTACCGGTTCTGTGGCTTCATGTAGAAAATATTACATTATCTGATGGAAAAAAGACTTATGCGACAATAGTTCAAAAAATTAATTCATGAGACAATTGAGTATTCTCCAGTAAAAAATCCGAAGACCATTTCTGACAGTTAAATTTATAAAATGCAGAGAATCAGATTCATCTTGACTTCAAATGGATCATTCAGTAAAAAATTTATGGCAATACATTTCTCATCCGGAGAGCAATTTCAATTACTTCAGTTCTTTCAAGAAAGCCATTTCCGGGATCGAGAAAGAGATCTTCGTCATCGACATCCAGGATAGAAATCATATTCTCCTGAATAGTATCTCTTCAGGTTCATTATTGGGTCCGAATCAGATAATTCTTCTGATGATATGATTCAGATTTGACCTGAGTTCATCTGGCAGGGTTAGTCGCCATATACCTCATCAAGGTACTCCTGTAATTCCAAAAGTTGCTTTTCACGAAATTTCATGGCATTTAATTCATTCCTGACCATCTCCAAGACCAGTGATGGATTCGCATGCCAGACCGGAGCACCTCTTCGGGGAGTCTCTTTTGTTACCAGACCCTCTGCTTCCAGCTCCTTTAAGTGAGATTCAACCGAACCTTGAAAAGAGAACTTGAATACATCCTTCATGAACTCCCTGATTTTTGGTTCTCTTACACCATCCGGAGAACCGGAAATAAAATAGAGTATCTCTCTTTTGGACAAATTTCTGGATAAATCACGCCATATCGTCCGGTGATGATGATCCTCTTCTCCCTGATTCATAGGTTCGTAATGATCAGATCTAGATCCGTATTAGAACTTGTGGTTCCATATAAATCAGATTTGGTGATATTGTCGTATTTCTGAATGATCTCCTTTAACCGGGTGATATGCTGCTCTATCGGGCCACATTTTGATATATAGTGAACATACTCTTGTTTGAAAATATCTGCAGATATTTCTTCATGGTTGTTAGAGGTATAAAGTATAAATGGTGTATTAATTCCCTGGGAGCGGAGATGTAAAAGGAACTCAGCCCCATTCATATCAGGCATTTCATAATCGGATAATATTAAATCCATAGGATGGGTTTTTAAATATGAAATGGCATTTTTTGGGGATAAAAATGTCTGAACATCTATTGTTTGATCTCTCTCCAAAAAATGTTTCATGACATCAAGCATGAGATGATTGTCATCTACATAAATTAATGAAAGTTTCTCTCTATCCGAATATGATTTACCTATGCCGGGACGATATTGCACAATGTGAGTTTTTCTTTAGTATACTTAAGACAGAGAACAACGATAAGCTATAACGGGAGTTTTATATAGTGATTCATGTAACTATTTTCTGACAATGCAAAAAGAGAAGATTGAGATTCTTCGTAATACATTGCAGAATGTCAAAAAGCCTCTTTCTATTGCAGAAATATCAAGGTTGTCTGAATTATCCCGAATTACTACGGCACGATATCTTGATCAGATGTACCTGTCAGGTCAGGTGAAGATGTTTGAGATTGGTAAGGCTAAAAAATTCATCCTGAGCTCTGAACAATATACACATAATCTCTATGATCTCTCTACTAATTTTGTATTGATTCTTGATCAAAACCTTCGTGTTGTATTCATCAATGAATCATACTTGAAAAAAATCAAGATTTTTAAGGACAATATTATTGGGAAGAGGATACAGTCATTAAATCTGGACATCTTTTCTTCTCCGGAAATTCTATCATTGCTACATGAGTTTCGTGGTGAGGGTGTTGCGCAGCATCATGTTACTATTGAAATAAATGATGCATCTCATGTGTATTCTGTTATAATTGCAAAAATTTCATTTTTAACAAATTTTCTCGCAACTGCCATCATTGCTCAGGATATTACCGAGAAATTCAAAAGTGATGAGAAACTCCATTTTTTAGCCTCAATGGTCTCTTCATCTGAAGATGCAATTATTGGTATTGATCTTCATGGAATTATCCGGTCCTGGAATGATGGTGCTCATAAGATATTTGGATATAAAAATGATGATGTAATTGGGAAAAGCATTTCCCTGATTTTTCCGCCTGAAAAAGAGGAGGAATATTTAGATCTTTTATATAAAGTAATGGCAGGGGAATTAAGTGTTCTAAAAGGAACCTATCTGCTATCCAGAAATAATGTCGATACAGATATCTCGTACACGATCTCTCCTGTAACCGACGATAATGGAAATATTATCGGGTTATCAATTATTATCAGGGACATTACTGATTTAAATACGATACAAAAAGCATTAATCGTCTCCAAAAAAAAGATCAAGATTTTATCAGGCATTACACGACATGATATCCTGAATCAGCTTCAGGCACTTGATGCATTCTCTGACCTGATAAAGCCATCTCTAGTGAAAGAACCTCAGGCTTTAGAATACCTACGGCATATATCAACCTGTAGTAATAAAATCAGACAACAGATACAATTTACACGGGAATATGAGGAAATTGGTGATAGTGTTCCTATATGGCAGCCTTTAGATATGGTGGTAAAGGCCGCAGCTATTGATTTTTTGCCAGAAACGATTGTTCTCAACCTTGAGATTACAGATTATGAATTATTTGCAGATCCCATGCTGATGCTCGTTTTCTATAATCTGATGGATAACTCAATTCGTCACGGGATTCATGTTACAAAGATCAACATCTCTCTCGTTGAAGATGTATCTGGGATGGCTGTCCTTGTTTATGAAGACAATGGAATTGGCATTCCTGATTTATTGAAAAATCAAATCTTCGAAAAGGGATATGGAAAAAATAGTGGTCTTGGGTTATTTCTGGTCCGTGAGATTCTGGAAATCACAGGATTTGAGATTGAAGAGACTGGCAGGGAAAACGTTGGAGCACGATTTGAGATCACCATTCCTGCACGGGCATTCAGGAAGAATCGAACATGAATAGTGTAATTATCGTACTGGTATTCTCATGGTAATAGAACTTTTATCCTATGATGTCAGTCCTATCAACAATCTCCTGAAAATAGTGATTACAATCGGGTTTGCATTGGCAACCTTCATCCTATTTCAGTGTCAAAAAAGATATGGCGGATTATTGCATCAGATATCCATTCTGCTTTTCATATCCGCTATTGCTGCTACATTCTCCTCCTATTTTAGATTCCAGGGTGACTTTTATACTTCCTATAAGTGGGGAGAGAGTATTGTCGGCTTGATTTTTATTGTCCTGTCCCTTATTATTGCATTAATCATCCGAAAAAAAATCCAGGCCATTGTCCATCTTTTTGAAGAAACTAAGGGTTCAGAATGATAGATTTAGAATTTATGGACTATTCAACTAGTCCATTCAACCCTCTATTAAAAATAGTCATCTTCATTTTATTTTGTGTAACAGTTGTGGTATATTATGATGCCAGGAGAACAATTGGTGGGGAAATCCGTAAAATAATAGATTTACTTCTCATATTTTCCCTCTTTATGGCTCTCGGTTCCTTCTTCAGATACTTTGGTCATGGCACTGATTTTGGTTTTAATTCAGATTATTCATTAAAGTGGTTCCAGAGTATTGCGTATCTGTGTGCTACACTCTGTTTTATTTACGCTTGTGTGAAACTGAAAACTTTGTTCCGGAGGAGATATGAGTAATATTCATGATGAAATTATTGACATTCTCACTCCAATAATCGGATTCGGTCTTGCCCGTACTGCCGTTTCTACACAATGTAAAAAGATGGGTATTCTCCCGGAAGAGTTATCAGAAAAAAATATTCTGGAATTTTCAGAAAGATTTGAGAAAGTCCTGGTAATTTTTGCAGGAGATGAGGTTGCCTTGACTATCACTCATCAGATAAAATCTCTGAAATAATAAATTATCATAAGAAGATATAAGATACTGGAAGATATCTATCTTTATCTATCTGATTAAAGATATCTGGACTCTTTCCCCTTTTCTATACCCGTTGCTCCACTCCGGAAGATGGAGTATGCCGTCTGCACTGATGCCGGTTATGTATCCAAATTCCCATTCAAGAGGGAAAATACGTATAACACCATCTTCATATCGTGTCCTGACCAGATAAAAGAGGTCATGTCCAAAGAAAGGCTCAATATCCCGGGTTATCTCTCCGATGACATGTTTTTTCGGAGGGATGGGAACTCCCCAGGATTTGAGCAGAGGGAATACAAACTGGAAGAAGGATAATAAACAGGCGGCAGGAGATCCTGGCATGCCAAGAACTGGTTTTCCCATTACAGAACCACAGAGAACCGGCTTTCCCGGCTCCATGGCTACACCGTGAAAAAGAAGATTCCCGGCCTTTTCTATGGCATCAACAGAATAATCCTTTGTGCCGGCTGAAGTTCCCCCAAAAACCAGAACAATATCACAATTATCACATGCAGAGAGTATCCGGGATGCAATACGATCAGGTTCATCAGGTGTTATTGGAAACCCTTCGGTAAGTACCCCAAATCCCTGCAGGTATCCGGATATCAGTACCGTGTTTGTGTCAACGATCTCCCCTGGTTGTGGTTCCTTTTTCGATGGAATTATCTCATCCCCGGTGGCAATCATCCCAACCTTCCAGTGCCGTACCGCGACATCCTTTACACCAAAATGAATCAGTGCTGCAATGTCATACGGGGTCAGGACATGATCTGCCTGCATAATTATCTGACCCTTTTCAGCTTCTGATCCTTTCGGTATGATATGCTGCCGGGGAGAGACCGGTCTTGAGATTAGAAACTGATCTTTCTCAGTTTTGAAAACCTCTTCTAGGGAGATGATCGTGTCATAATCTTCAGGTACAGGAAGGCCGATATTTACAAAAATCCCGGAAACCTCCCGGGGGTGCTCATTCGATGCCCCTTTCGTCTCTTTGCTTTTCAGAGCGACTCCATCCATTCCTGCAAGGTTTACCGGAGGGATGGTCCTGAATACACTGACGGGATCTGCAAGGGTATACCCAAGAGCATTTTTTACCGGAATGAACCTGCTTTTTGGTTTATATTTAAATGAGGATAAAATAAGTTTCTGGGCTTCTTTCATTGAGATCAGGTTATCCGGCAGAATCATTCGGGGCATAATGTAATCCAGAAGTTATACTTAATCTATTGACAAACATAAAAAAGTAGCTGATTGTTGGAATGGTATGAGAGGAGACGGGATGATGTATCCAGGTCTCAATCGATACACTGATACCGATTCCAGTCCCTGAATCCGATTTATCTCCCTGAAAAATTCAATATTCGTCTATTTTAAGCATCAACCTGCATTGCATACCGGTAGTAATTCCCATGCCTTGAATACCTTCTTTGAGGATTCGGAAGAAGATATCAAGAGCTACTCACTCTATACACTATAGCGATAAGCAACTGGTTTCCCGTATTGCAGAACGTTTTGTATATCCTATACTCTTCCTTCTATTCAGGGCGATAGACATAAATTCTGAACATTCTTTCTCTATGTAACGAATCTATGCCCGTGTGTTATACAGGGGACCTGAAGATACACGTTTCACAGGGTTCGGCAGGTATAGGGGTTTTTATGGGAATAAATGCGAAAATTGGATCAGTTCTGGTAGTACTACTCTGCATCTGGTGTGTTTCTGCTCAAAAGGAGATTATCATCGGCACAATAATCGATGAACAAGGAGACTGTGCTTCATATGCCGCGGGAATAGAAGCTGCAATAGATCTTGCGGTTTCAGATTTAAATGACAGTTATGCGAAATCTGGCCTTGATACCACAGTCACGATAATAAAATCTACCTCCAACGGGACACGGGAGAGTGCTGCACAGGCAGCAAAAGACGTAATCAGTCAGAGTGCCAGGGTCATAGTCGGTCCTTCTTCTTCAGAGGAAGTGTCCGGTGTTCTCCCAGTGCTTACCCGTGCAGGGATATTCTCTGTAAATCCATCGTCATCGAGAGCCCTCTCTCTCCCCGGTGATCCGATGGTCAGGTTATGTCCTGATGATTCAAGCCTGATGAAAGCGGCTTTGAGATATCACCAGATGAACCAGCAGGACTCTCAGGGAACAAAGGTCCTTCTCCTTGCACGGGAAGATCTTTATGGTGAGGTATTGAGTGATATGTTCTCATCATATGAGCAGATCGCAGATCCTGTTTTCTATCCGGCTCATACCCGTGACTTTACCCAGGCCCTGAAAACCCTTGATTCGATTGTAGATCCGATGATTGCTGAGGTCGGAGAGAAGAATGTTACCATCATCGTCGTCTCCCTGGATGAGACAGGTGATCTTCTGGCACAGGCATCCGCCTATTCAGGCCTTGAGAAAGCACGGTGGGAAGGTATGGATGGTGCAGCACTTCATGCAACCGTTCTGGAGAATGAAACCGCTGCAGCGTTTGCTTATAAAACCGGGTTCACCACTCTTTCATTTAATATCGCCCAGCCAGTTGTTTCAGATTATTGGAGGGTTTTTGATGCAGTAAAAGAGGCAAAAGGCGGGAAGGTCCCCTGTATCTATGAGATTCTTGCATATGATCAGACCCTGATGGCTGCATGGATTGTACAGAATAACCCGAAAAATCCTGAAGAGATGCTCTATATCGCTGATAATTATGGGAAGTATTCGTATGCTGCAACGGGTTGGCTAAAATTGAATGAAAACAGTGACCGGGAGTTTGGGGATTATTATTTTTACATGGTAGATAAATCCGAAGATGGGTATTATTGGAAGCCGGTCTATGTATACAAGTATGAAAGTGATACTATTCAATCCCTGAACGGTGTCAGAAATAAGTTTATGGAACGTTTTTTGGAAAGATAATCACTCTTTTTTCTCAATTGAGATAAAACCATTTTTTACATGAAAATCCCGTATTTTCTATCCCTCGATAATATTCATATACCCTTATGACAACTATACGAGTGTGAGCAATCATGTTCTGTCATCAGTGTGGAGCTGAAGTATCTGAAGGGAGCAATTTCTGTGAATCCTGTGGATCACGGGTCAACCAGGATTTTGAATACAAAAACGAAGAAAAACAAACCGGGCAGAAAACCAACTATACCTTATCTGAAAACCGGAAGAATCCCATCCTTGCTGCCATCTCAGGGTTCTGAAACGTGAAATCGCAAGGGGTGGTGAGCGTATGAAATATTATCTCATTCTGGTAGTATGGTGTGTTTGTCTCGTATGTGCCGGCTCTTCGGGCTGGGTTCCGACTCCCACCCCTGACCTGGATCAGCTGGAGGCAGAGTACCGGACTGAAGAGTATGTCCTGTCTGAATATCATAACCTGACCGGTCAGACTGATAAAGAGGCTGATCGTCTTATGCTTCAGGGGCTTATGCTCTCACAATCGGGCAGGTATGCAGAGTCCAAAGAGTATTTTTCAAAGGTCACTATACTGACACCAGACAACCCCGATGCCTGGTACTACCTGGGGATGAGTGAATACCGGCTCAATCAATCAGAAAACGCAATAAAGGCCTTTCATAAATCACTTGAGATCAATCCTGATTATGCCTATGGATACTATGGTCTCTCTTTGGTCTATGCCCGGCAGGGAGATATCTGGAAACAGTCTGACGCACTCTCTCGTGCACTTGAGAGAGAGGAGAAAGCCGGAGTTGAGTCCCATAATCAAGGTGCCCCGGTACAGACAACTCCCGCAATACCACTCTGCACGGCCACTGCAATAATTGGTATTCTCTGTGCAGGAATCTGGTTTGAAAATCATAAACGGTGATCGTATCATGCATCAAAACCATACCGGGGAATGTGATCCATGACAATACCCAAAGGATATCTATACGGGCCTTCTCTCCTGATTCTCCTCTGTTTGTTT
>Ga0208825_1000107_pt1 | contig 82932 bp, 75 predicted proteins | sample AD_UKC113_MetaG_FD_184450 | JGI IMG/M metagenome (GOLD analysis project Ga0208825, IMG submission 184450) | Active sludge microbial communities of municipal wastewater-treating anaerobic digesters from Hong Kong - AD_UKC113_MetaG (SPAdes)... | ecosystem: Engineered > Bioreactor > Anaerobic >...
AAGAAGGCTGGTGGGAGGAATTCAGCTATATCACGGCGCTGACGCGCCACGAAATGATGGCACTGGTGGAGGACGAACACCACCCGATTCAACTGGAGTTAGCTTGGCATAACGTGTTTGCCACTTCTGAAGCCATGCGGCGACGTCCCGCTGGGCCTCCTCCAAGGTGCGCCGGTCATAGATCCAACGCCGTTCCGTCATGCAGTCATCGTCCGCCTTGCGGGGCAAATAGTCGAGCGCATTACGCAAGAAATGTACGTAACAACGCTGCCACACCGCCGGGGGGAAGCGTTTCACTGACGGCCTTCTTGAGCCCTTCATGGTCATCACTGACGATGAACTCCACGTCGCGTAAGCCACGCTCTTTGAGACGTATCAGGAAATCACGCCAACGGCTGCGGCTTTCCCGGTTGGCAAGCTCAACGCCTAATACGCACCGTCGGCCATCGTCATTGATGCCGATCGCCACGAGTACCGCCCGGCTGCGAATAACCCCATCTTCGCGCACTTTCTCACAGCGCGCATCCAGCACAAGGTATGGATAGGGCTCCTCAAGCGGCCGCTGATAGAATTGGGCCAGCTGCTCATCGAGCGTCTTGTTCACCCGGCTGACGCTACTGGCGGAAAACTCATGGCCGCACAACGGTTCCGTAATCGCTTTGACCTTCCGCGTGGAAACGCCCTGCACATACATCTCTACCAAGGCCGAGACCAGCGCCTTCTCGCTTCGCTGATACCGCTCGAAAATCTCCGTACTGAACCGTCCCTGACGATCCTGCAGAACCCGAAGTTCGACCGTCCCCACGCGTGTCACTAAGCCCCGCGTGTAATAACCGCTCCGGTACGTCAGCCCGGGGCGGAAGTAGTAATCGGTATTCTGTGGTCTAGAGTTGGTCTTCCCTGTCTTGGGATCAGCGAAGTTCCGAATCTCCGCCCCTTCCTTTTCCCAATTCACCAGAAGGTGGATATCTGCGTAGTAGGGGGAGTATTCGCCGCCTTTGGCGAAGGGCGCCCAGTGCTTGCCTTCATAGGTTCTTTTACGGCACCACGCCTGAAACTCCCGAATCCGCTCCTCCGTCCACTTTTCTTCCCTCTCCTTCTGTCTACTGCCTTCTGCATACTTCCTACCATCCAGAATCCGCTCTGCCGGTACCTCCCACCAGGCCCGCACGAAGCGGAAATCGTCACCTGTCTGCAGGCCCACTTTCACAGTCCTGCCGTCGCTTTCAAAAGGCGGCAACTCCCTGAAAAGCCGCCGGATGCGTTCGCTCACCCAGTAACAGAAGGGAGTGTTGGGCACCTGCCGGAAGGATTCGGGGTTGACCGCGTACACACCCTTGTCGGCCTGTCCTTCCCGCAACGCGGCGATCCGCCGGGCCAAAGCCTCACCCTTGTCGCTCTGATTCAGCAGGCGGATGAAGAGGGTGTCTCTCATGACTTTGCGCCCTCCGCACCGTAAGCTGCATAGACAACCTGCTTCAACCGTTCAGGGATGTCGTCGGAGTTGATGGACGCGAAGTGGTCCAATGCGGCGAGAGCCTTACCTTTTTTCTCGCCTTGACTTTTTGAGACTCCCGCCGCCCGCTCAAAGTCCGGGCTGAGCACCTCCACCTGTCCAATAGGCGTCTTCACAAGGTCGGCGATCAATTGGTTCAGTTCATACGTCCGCTGCTTTTCCTTTTTCTTCTCGTCGGTCCAACCATTCGGAATGGGATCGAGCACCGGATCTTCGTCATGCACGACGAGGTAGGGGATTTCAAACGCCTCGGCTACAGCGATATACAGCGGCAGATTGTGTTTGGACCCGCAGTCGATGACGGATATGTCAGGATTGAAAACTCCTAGTTTTTCGGCCAAATACGGGAGAATCACCTTCTCCGTCTCGCCCTCCACGAAAACCACCCGCCGGGCGAAGAACATTTCACCGCGATCCGGATTGACCCATTGCGCCATGTGAAAGCGGTTTTTCCTCTCTTTCACATCACCGCCTTCAAATAAGTCCTGTGTGCACTGGCGCACGCAGCTTCCTTTTTCAGCGCAAGCTGCTCGGCCCCGAGATCGAGCAGCACCACCGCCGTGGGGTGTTTCTTGGAGACGGTGCGCAGTGCGGCCGGAATCTCGTTGCGGGGAAAACGGTCGCAGAGAAGATCAAGGAAGGGCTTGCCGCCGACCTTGCGCGTCGGGTCGAGGGACGCGCCGAGGTATTTGGTAAACGAGCTCTTGCCGCTGCCGTAAAAGCCGGACACCCAGATGCCGACCTCGGTCACCTGACCGCCCCGGACGCCTTCGCCGAAAACGTCGAGGAACTTGCGGAAGCAGGACTCGATGTTGTCCGTAACCTCGTATTCGGCGACTTCTCGGGCTAGGCGATCCTCCTCCTGGGCGTAATAGTCGATGACTTTCTCAATAGTCCTGTTTATGTCGCGCCTGAAGTATTCGTGGATTTTCGTCATCGCTAAAGGCCTCCGATAATCGTCGAACGGTATCCGCTGTCTTCTTTGTAAAACCCGAGGAACTTCAATCCGAATTGGCCGCTTCGTTCACCGGGGTAGAATATAATTGTGCAGACGGTAACTTTGTTATGCAGGTACTCCTCGATGACGCGCGTCCTCAAATAGGGGTGTAGAAGTTCGGCTTCCGTCAGGAAGACGATCGTCCCCTCCGGTGCGGATGTAATTGCTTCAGTGACGCGGTTGATCAGCATGTTTCCCTGGCGCAGAACATCACGGACCGCCTCGTTGATTTGGTCGGCGTCGGCATCGCTTTCCAGATCGAGCCAGATACCCCATCTTCCCGACTTATCCACAATGTCCCAGATTACATCGGCAAGAGAAACGCGTCGGACTTCACAGCTGGCCTCCTGTCTGATTCTCGATATCAAACGGGGAAGGTGTTTCTTGACGGTAAGCATCATTCCGGGCGGGTAACGAAAGTAAAAGACCGGTGCGCTCTTGGCCGGATTGAGCGCATCGGGGTCTCGAATTTTATCGAGCAGTTCGTTGAATGCGTTATCGAGCGAGCACATCGATCAGCTCCTCAATGGATTTGACGACCCAGGTGAAATGCACGACCGAACCAGCGCGCTGAACGATCACCCCGTGGTTTTCCCCGATCCCGTCCAGACGCTCCACCACCTCGGAAGACGTCATTCCGAACAGCCCCCAGTCGGGATGATTGCAAAGGGATGAATCCGTCACGCCCGCTTCATTGAGTTCCCGGGCAAGGAGCGCAGACCCTTCATCCGACATGCGGTAATCGACGATCTCCCTGCGGCCCCGGACGACTTCGCGGAGGAACCCGACATCCCGAAGGAGACCGAGAACGCAGCGGGCGATGCGCACCGACACCTTCTCCGACCACTGGTTGTCCAAACGGCCGTCGTAATGTGCTTCCGACAGGAAAGAGAGCATCGGGTCCGTGTTCATGACCTGTCTTCCTCTCCTGACTGCGGGCCAGTATTCACATACCGTGAAATCATAGACGAGTGGGTCCTGACGCGCCGTAAACACGAACAGAAGCTCGGTGAAAACACGCCCCGGCAGGCCTGATGCAAGCACTCTTTGAAGAATCCGTGCGGGCTTGTCGCTTGGTCTCAAGAACCGCGGTGCAAACACTCTTCGCACGACGTCGCGGGTTCTGTAGGCGGTGGAGTTGCCGAGCAGCCCTTCAGTCTGGACCCTACGAGTGAAGTCATCGAGCGGTTCATCGGGACGCCATTGTTCGAGGAGACGCCGGGTTTCTTCAATCATTCCGGCACCCTTGCTGATCGCGGTCGAGTATTTCCGCTGTACTTCTTTATCCATGGTCATGGTCATCCACGGCCTCCGGCCGTTTCGGCCGTGAAATAGGGGAAGCCGGGCTTATTCCTCACGAATGCTGAATGGTAAACGGCTGCGGTTTTCCTTAAGCCCGCCGTGGTCATCAAGTCTTTGTCGCTACCGACTTTCCTGGCCCCTAGATAAGAATCAACGATCTCGTCCGCGCACAAAAGAGCGAGCATTTCCATCAGTCTCTCCGATTGACCCAAGGCGCCGCGTAACGCCGACAGGAAATCCCGATCCATATGCAGAGGCAAACGGTCGAGTTCCGTTTCCAGAGACTCGGGCAGCCTGAAGAGGTGGTATACTCCGACGCGTCCGACAGCCCGATCATGGGCATCGGACGCCGCTCTGCCGGCGGCATGCACCGCGGCATGAAAGAATGATCGCGGATAAAGACGCTCCAGAAACCTCAGTCCCGTTTCATTCATGAACTTCGTCTTCCACCAAGTCGGGGTGGTTGATTCGCCGAGAGCAAGTACCAAGGCTCGTAAGCGAAAAACAAGAATATTGAAGTGTTCCTGTTTATCTAGACTGATCATTGTCATCGCCCTCTTTCCGGAATGGTCAATCTTCCTTGTCCTGTCATTCTCTTGCAGAAGGTCTCAAATCGCGCCTTCGCAAGCTTAGATGGCTTTGATTGGCGGTTTTCCCATCTGTTGACGGTCGCGTAACTTACCCCGAGTAGCCGTGCCAGGTCCTCCTGGCTTAGGGAGAGCTGTCGCCTTATTTCTTTGACCAATGATGAGAATCCCGTTTCTTCTGTGTCCATTCAATGTGCCTTTCATCTGGATTCCAGAGCAGGGCCTGTATCGAGTATCATAGCATATGTTATATCATCCGCAAGCCCAAAACTGAAGAGGTCAAGACCGATAGCGCGTTGAATGCGCTTTCAATGAGGCCAGTTGCCGAGCGGAAGCGGCCTGCAATCTCGCGGGACTGTATGGTTTCCCACGTAAAGCCACGCCGGAAGAACGGAACAACCGGCCTGGATCGGCAACAGGACGCGATTGTAAAGGCCCAATCCGCCCGGGCGGCAGCCCTCCAACTGGTCCAGGCGCGGAAGACGTTCCTCGGGGTCGTCGAACGTCATGAGTTCCCCGCGAACAAGCCCCCAGCCGCGCCGTGTGCGGCCTTTGGCGCGCGGGTCGGGGTGTTTGGGCCATTTCCGCCTCGAAGCGCGCCTGTACGGTCACGTCGGCGCACGGGTCGGCGGTCCCGTGGGCGAGGATGTCTGCCTCCGGCACCTTGAGCACAGGAAGGCCGCAGTCCATCTCGTAAAGCCGCCCGCACACCACGGCTTCCTCGATGGAAAGCGCGCCTGCGCAGAACCGCTCATGGTTCCACATGCCGCGCTTCAGCGTGCCGTAGACCAAAACCCGCAATAGACGTGGCGTGTTCCGCTTCGCGCCGTCTTGGTTCGTCATTGCCCTGTCTACTGCGGTGTCTTCACCCTTGCCAGCGGCGTAAACGAAAAGTCACCCGCGAAGGGCGGGCATACGCCGGGCTGCTGGAATACGAGCAACGTCATAGGCGGGACGATCATCTCCATCCATCCCCGCTCGCCCGCGAGCGTTTCGTCCAGATACGTTCGTTCCGTCCGAGGCGTACAGGACGACCTGCCGCTGCCTATGGCATCGGAACTTCATCGGTCTGTCGCCTTTGAGGATGAGGACGGTCTCCGGCACCCGCCGCGAGACGAACACCGCGGCCATCTGCCCGCGGCACAGCGCCGTACGTAGAAACTTTGCGTGCTTCCGCGTCTGGACGAACTCCGGCGCCGGCCATTCGTGAAATAGTGCTCGCCCCACACAACAGGGTCCCGCATGATGGTGAGCAGTTTTTCTTTTTCCAGGTCGCTTGTTGTCGTCACCCGCAAAACCTCCCGGCCAACAATGATTGACGGTTTGGCGTCGGCGCGTCCGTGTAGAACGTATCCCGCGTCACGTGCAGCACCGAATCAAATTGGAACTCGGTGACCGTCCAAGGAGCGACGGCCAAATCCATCCATTCCTCGCCCGCCTCGCCGCCCGCCGTCGCCTCGTCCAAATACTCGTATGCGCTCGCATAGATCACAACCCGGTATGTCTTGTTATACCGGAAGAACAGGGGCCGGTCACCCTTCCAAACGAGCGTCGAAGCCGGAACGTTACGGCTCGCCATCACCACCGTCGCGCTGCCCGAAAGGCGCGTAAACACATTCTTGAGCCACGCCATGTTCCATGTGCCAGACCTGCTGGCGCGCGCAGCCATCGCTGCGAACACCTCGCTGTCGACTTCATGCTTCCGCGCCAAGCGCTCCGACCGAAATATCGAGTCGGCATTCCTGATGTGCCCGTTATGCGTGATAATGCCATCCCCATTCCCGGAGATGACCGGATGGTTGTTTCCGTTGTCTAACGGATTGCCGCGCGATGCCCAACGGGTATGCCCCATCAAGACGGCCGTCTCGCCGTCCAGATCGTCCTTCAGGAAGCGGCCAAACATGGTCGTGTTGATAAACCGCGTGGCCACGATCGGATACTTCAGTACAGACCACGAACCGTCGGCCCGCATCGCCGCGCAGCCCGTCGCGTGCGGTCCGCGCTCCTCGTTGGCAACCAGAACACGTCCGAAGATGCTCCCCAACCGCGCGTAAACCTTCGCGCTCCGTTTCTTGCGCGCCAAAATCATGCCGCCCAATCCACACATCGTCAGCTCCCGTTCGCGCGTCGCGCGCGCGCAAAACCGTGTTTCAAGCCGGCCATGAAAGCGGGCCGGTTCCGCTCAATCCACCGCGCCTCCTTGGCGAAGCCCATATCCTCGACCGCCTCGAGAACAAGCGGCCAATTATGCAGGTCAATAATCCCGCTGGCCCATACCTTGCCAATCGCCGTGTAGACGCCCGCCGGAACCTCGACAGGCGCGCTCTCAACGCCCGCCTGCGCCGCCTCGTCGGCCAAGCCGGGTCCTTGGCCGACCTGAACATCCTGCGCGCCACACGCGCCAACGTCGGCGGCCCGTGGCGGCAAAGAAGCCGCTGGTTCCTCGTCGGGCACCTGGATGGCGACCCCGTCCCGCAGCAGCGCCGACAGGAAATCGGACGCGACCTTCTGATCGGGAATATCGCAGCCCCAGCGGCCAACCAAAACCTCGATGCCCGCGAGGCGGCGCAGGTTATTCACGACCATCGTTAGGTATTCGCGCAGGGGTTCGCGGAACGGCCCCGGCGGGCCTTGCATGGCCTCAACCACCTCCAGGGCGTTGGCCCCGGAAAACACCTGGCCAGACGACAGCAGGTTGCCGTCGTGAATATCGCGTATCTGAATCTTCATCGTGCATCTCCAGCCAAGACGGCGCGCGCGCGGTAAATGGGCCGCCGTATAGGCGACCAGATACCGCTATCCGTCCTGCTCGACGATCGCCTCGTACCGAGTCGGGTGTGTCATCACACAACCTCAGCAAGCGCCGGAGCCGCGGTCGGCGCGGCCTCGGCCCGCTCGATCACAACGGCGGGGCGGGCCGGCCGCCCGCCCTTGAACGCCGCGTCGCCCGGCATCAGGCCGAGCAGATGCTTGCGCGCCGTTTTGAACTCGTCGCCGATCATCCCCAGGCGCAACAGCCACACGCGGAAGTCATACTTGGCGCAGGCCGGGTTGAATGCGCGCTTGGCGCTGCCGGCCGCCTTGCTGTTCAGGGCCTTCAAGGCAATCGCCAAAACGAACTGAACGTATGCCTTGACCTTCCCCGCATGCAGGGTCGATTCGAACCAGCGGAACTCGACCGTGCCCCGAAACCACACGTTGTGGAAATTGACTCCGCAATAACGGGTCTGGTCGTAGTGAAACGGATGCTCGTTGCGGAAGCCATACCACGCCTGATTCAGGTCGCGCATCGTGGCCGGCCGCTCGCGTTCGAGTTTGGTGATGAACTCCGGGCTGATCGGTTTGGCAAACCGGACCTCCCGCGCATACCGAATTCCAAGGGCCTTATAGATCAACGGTTCCTGCTTGTACACCAGCTTGGCCAGCCGCACCAGCGCCGCCGTGTTGAAGGGGGCCGCGCCGATGTGAATGTGAATCCCCGTGCTCGAATCAACGCGCGCGCCAATCGCGCGGACCGCGCGAACGACGTCTTGCAGGATCTGAAGGTCTTCATATCGCAAAATCGGCGATACGATCTCGGCGCTTGTGACGCTGCTCAGGCTGGCGTCCCGAACCGCGCTCCATTTCCGCCCGTCGGCCGCTGTAACCGTCCACGCATCGTATGCGCCTCCGACGAACCGCATCTCGCCGCCGACAACCGTCCGAATCGCTTCCGCAATCGAGCGGCGGTCTTGGCCGACCGTCTCTATCTCGATCCCGTATGTCAACTCGCACATCTGTACCATCGTCCTCGCTCCTGTGTGTAACCCGCTCCGGCTCAATCCTTTGCGGTTCCTTGGCCATTCCCGGCCGCCTCGTGCTTCAACTGTACCCGCATCATGCCGTCACGCACACTAGAAGTCAAGCCATATATTCTCATAAAATATTGTAAATAATTATCTTACAGATAAACCGAGTTGACTTTATAAGACGGATAGGCTATATTTGGACACAGAAAGTTGAGGCCGGAAGGAACGGTGGGGCCGGAAAGGTACTGGCCAGCCGGAACAACCAAACGCCCGGAAAGGCAGAGGAGCGGAGCGATGAGACTCGAAACCAGCAAATACGAAAACGAATATGGCCGGAAACCGCGTGGCTATGGATACTGGGGGCTGCAAGTAACGGGCTATAACAACGGCGCGTATACGACCGAAACATATTTTGTGTATGGCATGCTGAGCGCTGCGGTCCGGCAGGCTGCAAAAAATTTGAAGGCCCAATGCGGTCGCGTAACCCAAATCTTCAGCGTCGAAGTGCTCCCTTGATGGAGCGCCGGAAGAAAGGCGCCAACCGTGACGACCACCGCATACGAAATGACGCCTCGCCAAGGAGCCGGACCATGCCGATGGACGAGCGCATCATCACGGCAAAGCGCTCGCGCCTGAGCGCTTCAACTGAGTGGCCCTCGTCGAACGCCGACGAGGGCCATGCTACACTTCAAAGAGGATGCTTGGAATGAACACGAACGAGATCGAGCAGTACATCAACCATCTGCGCGTCGGCAATGCCTCCCCGCACACGGTCGAGGCATACCGGCGCGATCTGGCGGCCGTCTTCACGGCCCTCGACATCCTGTGTCCGGGCATCGTGCTGCGCGCCGTCACGCCGACCCTCCTCGACGAAGCCTTGCAACATGACATCGTGCTCGTGGCCAAAGACGGAACACCCCGGTCGCCATCATCCATCCAGCGCATCAAGGCCTCGACCCGTTCGTTCTTCGCGTGGGCCGAGCAGGTCGGACTCATCGACAGCCACCCCGCCCGCTACCTCCAATGTCCAAAGCTGGCGCAGCGCCCGCCGAACCACATGACCGCCCGCGAAACGAAAACCTTCCTGCGCGTGCTCCGCGACGCCAACAATGTCGAGGCGCGCCGGGACCGCGCCATCTTCGAAGTGTTTCTCGGCACGGGTATCCGGCTGGCTGAACTGGTCGCCCTCAACCTCGACAACATCGACCTCGAGTCAAAGCACATGCGCATCGTCGGCAAAGGCGGTGTCCCGCAGGTAAAATTCCTGAAGGAATCCGTGCGCATCGCGCTCCGAGGATACCTCGCGGTCCGCAATCGAACCATCTCCAAACTCGAAGACAGAAAGAAAATCAAGCCCGCCGACTACGAGGCCCTCTTTCTATCGAACCAAGGGACGCGCATCACGCCCCGGCAAATTCACCGCCGACTTGCATACTGGCTCCGCCGCGCCGGCATCGCCAAAACCCTGTCGCCCCATTCGCTGCGGCACACGTTCGCCACGCGCCTCTACGAAAAGTCCGGGGATCTCCTCGTCGTCCAGCGCGCCCTCGGACACAAGCATCTCGCCACGACAACCATCTACACGCACCTGCGCGACGAGCAGCTTCAGAACGCCATCGAGGACCTGTAGCCGATACGAATCGCCGATACGAACCGCCGATACGAACCGACTTGACTTTTGCGATTATTTGTGATATAATATATTCACAATTGAAGAGCAAGGCACCAGGCACAAGCCAAACAAAAAAAGGAGATGAGAAATGAATACAGACATCTTTGCAGAATGCGGTATTGAACAAACCGGACCCCATACGTACCGTATTATAGGTCGTCCGTACACGATCCGGTTTGTCCGACGAGGAGATGACGGTGAGTCCCTCTGGGAGTGCGACTGCCCAGCGGGTAAATATGGGCATATGTGTAAACATATGAGGACGGTCACGGACGCCGTTGCGGCGTGGCGTGACGAAATAGGGTTTGAATAACCAATGAAAAACGAACGCCGTGACGATAGCCTGCACACCATCCGCCGAGGCCGCCCCGCCCGCGATCCATCTATACCGAAAACTATCCGCTCGTACATCACGTGGTATCCTGCGGATCGTGATAAAGCCGCCGAAATCGGCAACGGAAATATCTCGGCAGGCGTGCGCGAAGCGTTGAAACAATTCAAATCGCGCCGGTCGTAGAATTCACCCATCGAATAGATCACTCCTTGCCTGTGCGCGCAATCACACACACGTCCGGCGGGCACCCGCGCAACTCGACCATGTCAATCAGCCGGCCCACGTTGTCTCGAAGCGCCCGGTTCGCCAGCGCCATGGCCTCGCATTCCGCACGCATCGCGTCCAGCACCGGAACCAACGGACACGCCTCGGTCCCGCATTTCGTTGCCGGTATCGAAAGATGACTCACGCGCGCGAAAGACCCCGCGCAGCCAGGCGCGCCCCCTCAACATAGGAAGCCGACAGCCCACGCCGCGCCCCCGTCTCCGGGCATGCATACGACCAGCAGCGATGCTCCGCACGCGACGACTCACCGTCGCAGCCTTGCGCCACGCCAAAATTCGTGCGCGCACACTCCGCCTGAATCGGAACGTCCATATGAAACCCGCCGCATTCCAAACACGCCCATACGTCCACCGTCTCGTCGCACATCCTCAAATAACCTCCCGCGTCTTCACGCCCTCGTCGCCGGACGCATCCAGGCGCCGACCGGCATGACCACCTTCGACAAACTCCAAAAGCATCATGTTCGCCACGTCAATCAACCGCTCAGCCCGGCCATCCTCGCGATACATCTCCAGTTCGCGCTCGGCCCGGCCAACCCGATCATATCGAGCCTTGCCCGCTCCGCCAGCCACTACCCGCCCATACCGAAACGCGCCCTGCACCAGACGCGCACGCATCGCCCGCTCAAAGGTCTCATCCCATTCGGTCGCCATCAACTCGACAGGCCCAGGCATGCCGCCCTCTTGGAGGCCCGGCGACGCCCCGCTCAAACAACGCCACGCGTCCCGGAAATACCACGCCCGCTGGACGTCCGCATACGTCACGGCGCCGCCTCCGCCCCACAGCGGTCCGCAAACCACCCATCCGAACGACCCGACAGATCCACCAGCGCATGACGCTCGCCAACCCATGCCGCGTCCCAATACTCCGCGCGAAGCCGGCCAAACTCATCAACTGTGCGCAACACCAACGCCAGCTCTTCCGCCTCCGCCAACGCCTCCGCCGCCTGCCTCAATTCCATGGCCCGCTGCTCAAAAGTATCGTGCTCCTCGCACAATGATGACAGCCTCGCCAGCAAATCGTCCCGCTCAGCATCCCAACTCGCCAGCCGAACACGCGCGTCCGAAAGACGCCGTTGAAGTTCCGCAACCTCTCCCTCGATGCGGACAATCAAATCCATCGTGTCCTGAAGCCCAGCGTCACACCCCTCCACACGCGCCATCGTCTCCCGCACCGACGATAAAACAGGCTCTACACACGCCACGTGCGCCGCCGTAATGCCATCAAGCCGAACACGTAATGCCGCCCGTATCGCGACCGCCTCATCATGAACACGCGCTTCAACGATGGCCGACAAATTCCGCGCCGCCGACGCCAACCGCTCCAAACGCTGCGACTCGTGAGTCCCGCCGCACACTCGTGCCGCCGACGCCGACAACGCAAGCCGATGCGCAAGACGCTCCCAGTCCCCAACCGTCACCGCCGACTTCCATAACGCCTTGATCTCGCGCCGCGTCATGCGGCCAACATTCCGTTCGCCCGCAACCGTATCCGCGCCCGCGAACGCCCCAGCGCCTGCGCCCACACCCGCACCCGCCGTGTCGTTATCCATATGCCTCGCTCCTCATTGCAGGTTCCCAAGTTGTCTCGCCATTTACATTCCGCAAATTATTACCGGATTTGAAAGCGAGGACCGCCCGCCCGTCGAGACAACACCCAAAAACCCAAACCAGCCACCACAAACACAAGACCCAACCACCACGCCATACCGCCAATCGGCACCTCCGCCAAATCGTCCACCCGGCGCAACTCCCACCGGCCCAGCCGATAGTCACCGCCCGCCTCGACCGTATCCACGCTGATCCGCGTGAACCACACCCCGTCAACCGACGACCAACCATTCGCCGAATACGTGAAACCACCCAACCCCTCCTCAAGCAACCCCACCTGAACGTACCGGCCACCACGCGTAAATAACCCAATCTCAACACCCGGACGTCCCCACGGCCAAATGTCAACCCCGTTGTTCTCCGGTAAAACCACATACCCCGCCCCACCAACGTCAACAATGGTCCGCACCAAATTCAACGGCCCCTTCGCAACCCCGCGAACGCGTAACCGCTCGCCCGCCAAGCCCGGACGCTCCGCCTCCACCAACATCGCTCCGTCGCGATGCATCCAGTCGTCCGTCGCCCAGACCAGCGCGTCCCCACGAAACAACACCCCCGTCGCCCGGTGAACCGATTGTAGCTCCGGTTCAATACCGCCGTCCGGGCACCGTGGAGCCGGATCCGTCACCTCCTCCCACGTCGCCCCATCGTCACGCGTCAGCCAGACACGGCAATGCAACGGCTGGTCGCCACTGAACAAATACCAGTGACCCGCGCGAAATGGATCCGGCTGGACCATATGGAAATGTCGAATCCGCTCCCCATACGGAACGCCAAGCGCCCCAGAGCTCCACGCCGGCCACCGGAATACCACCTCCCACGTCGCCCCGTCATCCAGCGACCTGCATACTCGTGCCTCCACCTCATCGTCCGAATTGTATTCGCTCATCATCACCACGCCGCACATCTCGCCAGCACCCTGCGAGGTCCCCTTCCCATAGCGCGGAGCATCTCCACCGCACAATCGAACCTCGCCATCCCACCCGCCACTCAATCGCCACCAACGCAACGGCTCCCCCATCCGAACCAAACGCGTCCCGCTCGATAACGTCACGCAATCAGAAACGCGCCAATCAAAAGTACGAACCAAACCCCACGTCAAACCACCATCCACCGACGTGTAGACGCAACGACGATCTCCCACAAAACTCGATACCAACTCGCGACAAGGACGGTTACCCGCCCAATCAAAAACGCGCTCGATAAACTGCAACGCACGGCCATCTCCCGCGCGAACCCCCGTCAACCGTAACTCCCAGGTCATACCATCGTCCGGATGCGTAAACGAAAATACCCGCTCATACGAACCGGACCATGACTGAGGAAAAGCCAGCATCGGAAGCAAAAACAAACTCAACGCCAATACCATGAATCGAAACATGCGAACGCCTCCTATCTAGTTGAAAATAAACATCTTACAACTGGACACACGTTCGCTCTTGTCGCAATGCAGATGCAACAAAAAAACGTCGCGCGCGCGCAACCCTTCTTACCGAAATCCCACGGCCAATACGCCCCACTCACCCCATGCCCCATTTCACCAGAAGGCGCCCCCGTCAGCGTTGAAAATCCCGATTTTCCAGTGCGCGCCAAACAAAGAAGCAAACAGCCCAAAAATCCCCAAATGGACACCGGTCCAAAGCCCACCCCCCTTTTTGCTCCGGGCGCCCCCCCGATAGCGTTGAAAATTCGCGTTTTTCAGCGCGCGCGCCATGCGCGACAATGTCCCCGCGAGGACCCCGCGCGCCGCGAAACCAACCAACGACCGCCTGGCGCCGCGACGCCACCGTCGAATATCTCGCGGATGTGGCCGCCCAGCCCCAATCCGCCCACCGGCCCGCCCCGTAAACGGCCCCGACAACCGCCGACGTTGGCCCACGCGCGGCTTTCCCCGGCCCGGTGGCGGTATTATGGCCTCGCCGTGGCGCGCGAGCATACGCGGCCTTGTGTAGGCGCTCCCCCGTCGGCCTCCCGTCGGCCTCCCGTCGGCCTCCCGTCGGCCTCCCGTCGGCCTTTTCAACCGTGGTTGAACATCGGTTGATCTGTTCCCGCCAATGTGTGCAATCTGGAATCTGTCGCGCGCTCTGTTTGGCGTACAGATTCGCAGATCCACCGCCTGCATGCCGGACAGCCTCGCCGGACGGCCCGCTCGAATGGGTCGCATAAGATACATTATGCGACGGTTCGGTCGGCGCACGACGCGAAAAAGCCCCTATTTACGGGGTTTTTGATTTGGCTGGCGCGACTTTATCGGACCCCGTTTCCGCATTTTCGCCCGAACGGGCCTGACACTCTAAGACGCGCTCGCCACTTTCCGCCGGCAGCCCCGGAGCCGGAACCGGAATTGGGTGGCCCATTGTCGGTGCGCGCCGGGCCGGTGCCGGTGCTTCCGGCGTCGGTGCTGGCGCCTCCGATTCTGGCGTCGGCGCCTCCGGTGTCTGGCCTGAGTTCGTTTCTTTCCTCGCAGCCTCCCGCGCGGCGGCCTCGGCCAAGAGGTCGCTCGCCCATTCCGCCGGACTTGTTTCCGGCCCCCCGCCCGCCCCGGTCTCCCGCGCCAGCTTGGTGACCTTGAGCCGATCGAAGAGGTTCAGGACCTGGGTCAGCATCTGGGCAGCAATGGTGTGCTGCCCGGAGCCGAACGCCAAGCCATGCCGGATCACGAGCAGGGCGGCCATGTCCAGCATGATCGTATCCGGACCAAGTTCCTTCTTGATCTCGCGGGCCAGCTCGTGCCGGACCGCCAAGAACCGCTCCCGTTCTTCCGGCGTCACGAAGCTCGATGCGTATGCGCCGTGCTTGACGGCCGCTTTGTTCCCCGGCGCAAAGGGGCGGGCCGGTGTGCGGCGACGATCCGGGCCAGGAACGGCCTCGCCGTGCGCACGCCGGACCTGTGTCTCGATCGGCTGCATTTAGCGGACACCTCGTTGGTGGTTTTTTGTGTTTACACGGCCCGGCGCAGGGCGGAACGGGCGGCGCGCCATGTTCAGGGTCTCCCAGGGGGCCCGTCCACGTTCGACGTTGCCCCGTGAGAGTCTTTCGTTGGCATTGAAGAGGGTTGTTACGGTGATCGTATTTTTCATAGGTGTGTGGCGTCGTAGAGTGTTTGGTACAAGTTCAATTCGACGACCTTTGCGATGCGTTGTAGTAAGAGCAGGTCGAGTTTTTTTGCATTTCCGAGTTCGATTTTACGGAGGGTATTTGTGGCGCACCCGATATTGAGCGCGGCCTGTTCGATTGAGAGTTTTTGTTTCATTCGAGCGACTTGGACATTTTGACCGATGTGGCACAACATATTTTTTTGTGCGTCGCTGATGATGATTTTATGGTTCATGGTTCGCCTTCAATTTATTGCGCATTGTTTTTTTATACGCTCATAATTGAATACCGGAAACAGTTCAAATGATTGTGTGTCTGTTTTTTGTGGTATTTTTGATTTTTCCTTTGAACGTTTTTTTGACGGCATGTATTTTTTTGAGGAACCCTGGCATGGGGTAATTTTTCATTTGTTGGATGAGTTCATTGATTTCGTTGATGGTGTATGCTGTGAGGTTTAGTTTTTTGATGTACGGCGGTGCGTTTTGAATGTTTTCATCCGCACGTGCGATGAGTATATCCTCGTCGAGTTCGTTGGAGTGCAGGGTAGACCTCGTCGCATGCTGTCATGAATTCGAGTCCGCATGCGATTCCGGCTTCCCGTTCGCCGGAATGGGTATCATCCACAAACTGGGGATAGATGAGGTGTGGCGCGAATGGTGCGCAACCCTGTTCGATGGCGCGTCGGCATAGTTTTCGGGCCGTCTCGACATTCCGTTCGATGTTTCCTGCGAACCGGCTGCAGATGAAGATACGTTTCATGTTTTGGTGATTCCTTTTATTTGCGCGTTCCGTTCCGTTGGATGGCCGTGGTGATTTCTCCATTGTCTCGCTCACTCGTCGAGTAGAGCAGCGCACAGAGAGACGAATGCATAGCCCGCTGCCAGCGGGACCACTCCGTTTCCGGTAAGGCGGAGCCGATCTCCGACCATCCCAGTGGCCAACCCATCAGCCATTCGACAAACCGCGGGTTCAAGCGACGGGTCGTTGGCGAGTGCTTGTCGCCATGCGTCGAGGTTGCCTGGGTTTGGGGCGAACAATGGCGGACGAAATTCGGCAGCTGGTCCAGATGCTTCCGTCCAGTTCCATTCGCCATGTGATCCGGTCCGTTCGGCCCTTTCCAGTCCCGTTCCGCAGGCGTCGGCCATCGGGACGCTGTTTGATGGAGTTGTATGCCTCCCTGCGCCGAGCGCGTTTTTGTTCCGGCCATCGGCGTGGGCCAATTGTTCGCCGTCACAGACAGTTCCTTCTGGTGTCGCGCCTTTTCCTTTGCTGAGCGCCCTGCATGCTCGGCTTCCGCGCTCCTCGGCGTGGGCCACATCGTGGCCTGCATTGCGAGCGGCGGCGTGGATACGTTGCCCTTGGCTTGTCGCTTGTTCCAGTGTTCCGCCCGCTCCGCAGTGATTTTTCCCGCGCGCGGCGTTGCCCATAGTCTGGCTTCTGTAGCCAGATTGAAACTCGAATCCGGGCGCTGCTTGTGTCTCTGATGCGCCTCGTCGGACATTCTGTCGGCCTTCTCTTCCCTCGCAGAAGGGGTTGGCCAGAGTGCAATGGCGCCCGTCAGGCTGTCCTCGGCGTTCGGATGATTGCCGCACCGATCCGAGTCCTCCGAAGGCGGAGTCGGCCATGCCGAGGATGAATAGCCGCTCGCGGCGATGGCTCGCGCCCACCTCCTCCGCGCTGAATAGTCCTGCCGCCACGCGGTAGCCTCTGCGGTGGAGATCTCGTCGGACGGTTCCGAATCCCAATCGAATATGTCCTGGCACGTTTTCAAAGAACACGCACTCGGGTTTCGCCGCGCCAATGAACGCATCAATCCATGGCCATATATGTCGATCATCGTTGATGCCAAGGCGCTTGCCGGCGACGGAGAACGGCTGGCAAGGGTATCCTGCCGTGACGACGAGAGGATGGAATCGGCGAATGTATCCAAGGAATTCCGGGTCGCAGAGGGACTTGACGTCATCCCAGACAGGAGCGTTATCCAAGGCCGCATCCGCCATCCGCGCCACGAGAGCGGACGCGGCGTAGGCTTCCCGTTCGACGTACACCACGGTGCGTACTCTGCCGCCGAGGGCGAGTTTGACGGCGAGTCCGAGCATGCCGCTTCCGGCGCAGAGGTCGGCGTGGTATATGACGGGAGGTACAACCATGTCATTTTTGGGCCTCGGACTTTCGCCGCCTGCTGGCGCCGAATAGGTAGGGGTTGATTTCATTGGAAATCTCCATGCAGGAAAACGCTTGGCAGTGGGTTCCGACGACGATGGCGCTTGGACGCCCGAATTCCGCTGCCCGTCGTGTGAAATGGGGTTTCATTTCATTTCATCCAGACAACTTTCGCAAATACCTAACTTGTTACGTCGAAAACCCCAATGCTGACATATCGCACAGACCTTCGGGCGTTCGATGACGTGCGGGATGCCTGCCGCGAGTTTCGCTTGATCGGCTTCAAGGTACATGTGTTTTCCACGTAACAGGTCGGCGCAACCGTCTGTGCGTTCGTATCCGTCCCACCACCTCGACAAAATTGGGTGCGCAAGCCGTAGCGCTTCGCGGACGTTGTGCGCAAACACGAGGCATGCGCCGTCGGTAGGCCCCATGATTTTTTCGTAACACATGTAGGGTTTCAGTGGAAAGTTGTTCTGTGGACTGGTGTGTTCGCAGGAATTGCATACAGTCGAATATGGCGCATTGTCCATCATTGTTGCTGATTCCGTCATACGCTTTTTGTTTTGCAGTCGAACAGTTCCTGCTGCGGCTGCGCGGTGTTGGATTCTGCGTCCCGCACCCGGCATGACAATGAATGAGGACGCGCCCGTCTTGGCCTTCGGAGATGGACAGGGAGGCGGTCCGGTCGTCGTGCGACGGGCACTTGGCGGCATAGACGGTGCGGCCAGCGCTGTTCGATCCGGCCGGCTTCGCACTTTGGAGTAGGTCAAGGATGCGCCTAAGGGGATTGGATGTTGGTCGTGATGTTGTCATGATGCAGACTCCTGATACGCTACGTGTTCTACATCACAACGCGCCATTGCGGCACAGGTACTCTTTGGCCTTGCAGATCGCTTCCTCGCGCTGTCGTTCAGTCCTTGGTTTGGTCTGGCGGGATGTGGCCAAGTCGCCGGCCGTGCGTGGTCTACGGGGTCGGCGCTGTGGTCCTGCCAAGGCGGCTTCGCGGAAGAATTTGTCAAGCGCCTCGGGCGTGACAGCGAGTCTGGCGCCGATCTTCAGGCATTCGAGGTGTACGCCATTGATACCACGACTCCACCACCGATACAGCGTCGCGACGTGCGGACGCTTACCCCCGAAGGTTGGAATTCGCTTTACAGCTTGGGCCAGACTCAGAATTTCAGATTGCTCGGTCTTCGTTTTTTTCGTTTCCATTTTGATTTTCCCTTGTGGTCCGGCCACCGAAAAAAAAGACGGCGGCCCATGCCCGCGTCTCCGCGAGAACATGGCCGCCGTGATGGACTAATACCGTGCTAGACGTGGCCGTCTACCCGGCAAACCCAAGGGGGGTCAAAATAGATTCAACTGATGTTTCACTACCCGCATACTACTGTAAGCGTGTTCGGACTTTTCTCAGAATGCTTGCCGCAAATAACGGCGTTATGCTGGGCCGCCCACGCGATGGCTTGGAGCGTGTGCGCTATCGTCTCGAATCGGTAGCCGGCCTTGGCGTCGCTTGGATTGAGTTCAACCTGCCGCTTCAAACGACGGTATGTGTCGGCCTCGTGACGGGTCACGCGGGCGATTGAACCATTCGGTAGGCTAATCTCAACCGTGGCGCTTGTTTGCTGCTTTTGCATCTTCAGTCACTCACCTGTACTGAAAAACCATCCTAAACCAAGATTCGCTTTTTGTCAAATGCACGAATATATTGCCCAGTGAGGTTTTGTAGCTCATGGTTTCAACCGATTTGCGCTACGATGCTCTTCACTTTTTCCTCGTCAATTTGTGCATACAGTTCTGTGACGGCCGCGCCGGCGTGCCCGAGCAATGCTTGCGCGGCATCCAACCCAAAACGTGCACGCGCTGTACTGGCCGCGTTGTGCCTCAATTGATGCGGGTGCCACATGGGGACGCCAGCCTTCCGACAGCCCACCGAAACGGCCCTGCGATAGGAGGCTGCCGTGTAGCAGTCGCCGAGCGTCCGATCCGTCTTGGCGGGCAAGACGGGTTGGTGCCTGTGGGTTGGGCATTGGCTCCGGCGTTCCTGTTCGGCTTCTCTGGGCGAAAACAAGCCGGCGGCTTCAGGACGAAGCATAAATGGTCTTAGTATCCCTTGGGCGCGCGGGCCGAAATGCAGGATGCGGACGCGGCCATGATGCGCCGTCTTGTGCTCGGCAATCTTTGCGGTCCATACGTCGCCGCTTGTGTCAATGTCACACGGGCGAAGATTGACTATCTCGCCGCTCCGCGCACCGCTCAATATCTGAAGATCGATCATCGCGGCCACTTGGCGCGATACGAACGGCTTCACGGCCTCAACGTGATCTAACGGCACAGGCAGGACCGGCGCCGTCTCGCGTGCGGCGGACCGGCCCGCCCGCAATCCCTCGACGCATTGCAGGACGTTCCACGCAGCTACAGGAACGATCTCGCGGCCCGCCGCCCATTTGAAAATGTGTTTCACCTGGGCGCAATAGGTGTTGACCGTCTTGCGCGCGAGACCGCGAGCAATCCATGTCTCGCGCAACGCACGAAGCTTCAACGGTCCAAAATCGGATGCGGCGATTGAACCATACAGACCTACCCAATCCTTCAAGACGCGTTGCACAATGGTGATCTGGCTTGTGGGCGTCCCGTCTTTGCGCCGGAAGTAGACCGTCGCATGTTTCAGGTACTCGGCGGCCACCTCGGAAATGGTAATCGCGCTGGCGGGCGCGGCGGCTTGGCAACCGCTCGCCAGCCATTCTGCAACTTTAGCATGATAGGCTTGTAGGGTTGCAGGGTTGTCGGCTTTCCCGAGGTAGACCCGCCGTCGGTTCAATTCAACATACCCTTGGCCTGTTGCTTTGTGGATGCGAAACTTCGGGAGTCGTGCGGGTGTTGCTTGTTGCGTTTTCTTCATGCAGACCGTCCTTTCGTGCAAAACGTGTAGTACTACACGTTTTACGTTCGATTTACGGCCGCTCTGCCATGTGGCGGGTATAAGCTAAACGCTTATTCGGCAAATACTTAAAACTGGTCGGGGTGAGAGGATTTGAACCTCCGACCTCTTGGTCCCGAACCAAGCGCGCTAAACCGGGCTGCGCTACACCCCGACAGGTCAACGTGAAAACAATAGCATAGGAAAACGGAGCGGATCAAGAAAGTTTGCGTTTTCGGCATGTTTCGGCGGTTTGACTGCATGGGGCGATCGTCTGAAGGAGTGGGCCTGCAGCCTGCAACACCTTTGCGGCAGGCGGGGATATTGCGAATTATCCCTGTCCATAAAGAAGGCCCTTCGAAAACGCGATTCTTCGCGATGTTGCGACGTTGCGCATCATATTTTCCAGGGTTGCAATGGTTTACCGGACATGAAATTGATTCGATGAGGGAACTTATTCGCCGTGCTTGTCCACGATCCGAATGCAAGAGGCGGCCGGGTGCGTTTCATATTGTGCAGGCCGCGTTTCAGAGGAAAATCATAATCGCAAGACCTTGATGTTTGGGATGACGCACGTCCGCGGCGCTTTGTGTTGATCTGTCCAATCAGGGATATTTGCGTAATTGACGGTCGGAAAGGACGCCAATCCTCCTCCAACAATGACGATTGGCGAGGCTGCTGATCTTCCCGGTATGTGCGGGTTTTCGCCGTGTCTTGTGGCCGTTTCCATCCCAATGCTATGCTACGTTTGAAGACATGAACAGGGAGGACGTTGCGATGTTGCGATATGGCGCGTGTTATTATCCGGAACATTGGACCGCGGAACAGGCGCGTCAGCATATTCCGTTGATGCAGAAGGCAGGCATCAACGTCGTGCGGATGGGCGAGTTTGCGTGGTGCAAGTTCGAGCCGGAACCGGGTCGTTACAAATTTGACTGGCTCGATCCGGTCATTGACGCGCTGGCAAAGGCGGGTATTGCGACCGTTTTGGGCACTCCAACGGCCATTCCTCCCAACTGGGCCTATTCGCGACAGCCCAATATTCTTCAGAAAAATGCGGGCGGCCACACACTCAATCCCGGCGCGCGCTGTCATTGCTGCAAGAACGCGCCCGGTTACCAGTTCATGTGCGAGGGGATCGTGCAGGAAATGGCGCGTCATTACAAGGACAATCCCGCGGTCATTGGTTGGCAGGTGGACAACGAGTTCGGCTGCCATAACACGACGCGTTGCTTTTGCGAGCATTGCGAAAAGGCATTTCGGGAGTGGCTCATCGCGAAATACGGCGATATCGAGGCGCTCAATGCGGCATGGGGCACGTCGTTCTGGGGATTCGATTTCCGGCAGTGGAATGAAATCCCGCTTCCGCGCACGATGCCGACGGGGCCGAATCCGGGGCATTGGCTCGATTTCGTGCGCTTTTCGTCGGACACCCAGGTGAAATTCATGAAGACGCAGTACGACCTGATCAAGGCGCTGTGTCCGAAACATTTCGTCACGCACAATTACATGGGCTGTTTTCCTGAAATTGACTATTACAAATTGTCGCAGCATCTCGATTTTCCCGTGTGGGACAACTACCCCGACTCGTACGGCGATCCGTTTCATCCCTCGTATGCGCATGAAATCACGCGGTCGTTCAAAGGGCGCTTCTGGGTGATGGAGGAGAAAAGCGGGCCGACCGGCGATGCGGAGGCGGGGGTGCTGGGCGAGCAGCCGGAACCGGGAGAGATTCGCCGGTGGGCGTGGCAGGCGGTGGCGAACGGCGCGGACGGCGTCGTGTATTTCCGGTGGCGCGTGTGCCTGTTCGGCGCGGAGCAGTATTGGCACGGCATTCTCGACCACGACGGGGTGCCGCGCCGACGTTACGCGGAGGTTCGAAAGACCGCCGAAGAGTTCATAAAGGTCGCGCCGGAGTTGGAAGGCACGCAGGTCGAGGTGCGGGTCGCGCTGATTCGCCATTTCGACACGCTGTGGTCCTTCGAGCGCCAGCCCGGAGTGGCCGGATTTCATTACGACGGTCATTGTTTCGAGATGTATCGCGCGATCAAGCAGAACGGCCACAATTGCGACATCGTCAATGCCGATGCGGATTTCACCCGCTATCGCGTGGTCGTCGCGCCGAGTCTCGCGCTGGCGGACGATGCGCTGGCGAAGCGTTTGCATGCATTCGCGGACGCCGGCGGCACGGTTGTGTTCACGCCGCAATCGGGCGTGCGGACTCCGGCCAACGCCATGTGGGACCGGTCGCGTCCCGGTCCGCTGGCGCCGCTCGTGGGCGCGACCGTGGACGAGGTCCGGCCTTACTACCACGGCCAGACTAACGAAATCGCGTTCAGGCAGGGCGTCCTTGCCGGCCAAACGTGCAGCGTCGGCACATGGGTCGAAATTCTGCATGCGGCCGGCGCCGAAACTGTCGCCGAATTCCGCGATGAGACCTTCGCTGGCAAACCAGCCATCACTTGCAACACCGTCGGCAAGGGCAAGGTCTATTATCTCGGCGTGTTTTTACCCAATCCGGTTTTGAAAGCGTTTCTTGGCGGGATATTGCCCGAGTTTCCAATGAAGGATATTCCCGATGGCGTCGAAGTCACGATGCGCCGCGGTAAACAGGGCCGCATTGTGTTCGTGCTCAACAACACGCGGGAGCGCCAAACCCTGACGCTGCCGGGCCAGTTTCCCGATCTGCTGTCGGGCGAGACGGTCGGGCCGAAGATAACCCTCGCGCGAAACGGCGTGTTGGTCCTCAAGGCATAGGCTTCGGGTAAAAATCATGCGACGCTGGCTTTTTATTTTTAGCGACGGCCGAATCCTTGCGGGCGTTCTGGTCCTTGCCGCGTGCATCGGCAGCGCATTCATGTTTGAAGTTCCGGACTTGTCCGCGACGAATGTCGCGCCGGATTTTTTCAGCACCTCCGTCATGATTGCCTGCGGACGCGGATTCATCACGCCCGTTGCGTCCACGATTCCCGCCTTGTCGGACTTCCTCCTGCAGAAGACGAACACGTTCGATCCGAAACAACTCCCGGATACTTTCCCCACATTTCGCAACAGTCGGTTCACGGACAATCATTTCTATTTGCTGACGGCGGCGGGATGGATCTGGAAAGTGTTCGGAATGGATTGGCGTGTGTTGAAACTGCTGTTCGTGGTTCTGTACTGCGCCTCGGCGGGTGTCGTTTACGGACTTTTCCGGCTTGGCATGAACCGGCTGTTCAGCGCGCTAGGCGCGCTGTTTTTCATGACGGCCCCCCTGGTCTTGACGACGCTTCCCAATCTGCGCGATTTTGCGAAAGCGCCATTTCTGTTGGGCGTGATTCTCATGCTCGGCCATCTTGTGGCCCGGCCGCTTACCCCGCGCCGTCTGTTCGGGTTGGCGGCGGGCATCGGCTTGACGATCGGGTTTGGCCAGGGATTTCGCCAGGATCTGTTCATCTGCCTGATCCCCAGCGTTTTGATCATCGCCTTCTTTGCCCGCGGAATGGGCCCATTGTCCGTGGGGCGGCGTCTGGCGGCTCTTGCATTGTTTATCCTCAGTTACGCCTTCGCCGTATGGCCGTGCCGCGCCACTTCGACCGACGAAGGCACGCTGATGTTCCACAATGTCATAATGGGGCTTTCCTCTGAGTGTTCGGACCTGCTTGGCGTGGGCAAGGCATCTTATGACATGGAGTATCTTTGCAATGACAATTTCGCGCATGCCGCCCGATGCAGTTATGCGCGCCGCATCAAGGGCAACAAGGATCCCATCGGTTATCAAACGGTGGAAGGGGCGCGCGTCGCGAAGGAATATGTCATTGATGTCGCCAAGACCTTTCCGGCGGATTTCATCGCGCGTGGCCTCGCCGCGTTGCGTTTTATTCTCGGCGGCACATCCGTTGAACGGGCGCCGTATGGCCCTCCTCACAGTCAATTTCTCGATCGGATGAACTCACTTCACGCACCCGTGGCCGCGGTCATGAATGCGGCCGGTATTCTGGCCGCGGTTGTCGTCCTGCTCGCGGCAAGCCGCAGGGAACCGCGCGTGGCGATCGCGATGTTGTTTCTGCTCCTGTATTTTGGGAGTTACACGGCGCTCCTTTTTCAATTGCGTCATTGTTTCCATCTCGTCTTCGTGCCGATCTGGTTCTCGGGAGTGCTCATCGAAAACGGAGTCCGTGCCGCGGCGGCGTTCCGGCTGGACATGTTTCGCGGAACAGGCTGGTGGCGTACCGTCGAGACGCGGCGCATGGCCGTGTTCGCCCTGGCGTCTTTCGCGGTGATGGCGGCGCCGTTGTACGCCGCACGCGTTTACCAGTATGTGAAAGTGGGCCGGCTTCTCGCACCCTATCAGACGGCAAAGCTCGAATCGGTCGAAACCGAAACAAGCCTGCTCAAGAACTGGCATGTCTTCAAGCCAACGTCATGGGAACCCTTTCCCTCCCCGAACACAATCGCCGGCGCTCCCGAACCGAATACGCGGTGGCTCGCTCCCCTTCCTCGTTCCGGAAGTGGTTTCGATGCTTACGAAATGGATCCGCGCGTGTCCTACGGCGTGGTGGAACTGGCCTCCAATACAACGCCATGCCCTGTCGCCGTTCGCTTCGAGACCGAACAGGGCGGCAACGATTTCTCGCGGATACTATGCGCCCAATCGGGCGGCACGGGGCCGAATGCGCGCACCCTGTTCTTTTTTCCAATCTACGAATTTCCGGCATCTGTCACGTTGGGCCGAAGCCGCTTTGCCGGCGTCGCTTTGCCCGCGGACCGCGCCGCGGAGTTCAAGGGTCTCTATCGGGTAGCCGACTTGGAGCCTTTCCCGTTTCTGCCGGTGCTTTCCATTCCGGAGAACACATCGCATATTCAGCGGTATCAGACCATCTGGCCGGGCAAGAGGCAGCGCCGTCAACAATGTCCCGAAATGCCGCAATGGCTGCTCGACTCGCTACGGGAATAAGGAGCCTTTTCTCCATGCGCCCACGCCATGCTTGTTTGAAACGGGAAGCCACAAGGGCGCCGAATGCTCAAACCTTGTTACAGGCGGCATGTGCCCGAAAAAGGACGTTCTACCGGTTGACCGGATTGAAGCATCGCATTGAAACATTGATTGCGAAGTCCCAACAGGAGCAGAAAAAGGGCGCGTGGGACAGGCTGTCCAGCCTGTCCCCCTGCGGGCATGGCTTGGCTACGGAAAAGACAGACTGGTCAGCAATAAAAGCGCCATGAGGTTCAAGCCCATGATGAGCATCGAAACAATCCCGGATTGGGAACAACGTATCGCCCGGCAGGACGCGTTTTGGGATTGCGCGATTCTTGATCGTCCCGTGGTGTGCATGGCCGTCGGCAAAGAAAAGCCGGAATGCCCGTGGCCGTCAGAAAAACAATATGCAAACTGGCGTGAACGCTGGATGGACACCGGCCGGGTTGTTGAACAGGCCATTGCCAATGCGCGCAACACGGAGTATCTCGGCGATGCGTTGCCGACCGCGTGGCCGAATCTCGGCCCCGAATTGTTCAGTTCCTTTTTCGGAATGGAGATGGATTACACGGCGGACACTTCGTGGGGCATTCCAAACCTTCACGATTGGAAGGACGCCGATTTGCTAGTTTTCTCGAAAGAAAATCCGTACTGGAAAAAACTGGTCGAAATGACCGACGCGCTGCTCGATGCCGGGAAGGGCCTTTATTACACCGGGATCAGCGACATGCACCCCGGCGGCGACGCCATCGCGGCCTTCCGCGATCCGATGCAACTCAACATGGACTTGTTGACGAACCCGGACGACGTGGCGCAGCTGCTTGCGCGTGTCAACACGGCCTACGCGGGCGTGTTCGACTTCTTTCATGACAAACTCCGCGCGGCGGATCAGGCGATAACCAGTTGGCCCGGCATCGTGTCGTCGCGGAAATGGTACGTGCCGTCCAACGATTTCTCATGTATGATCTCGAAGGAAATGTTCGATACGGTGTTCCTGCCGGGCATTGCCGAGGAATGCCGCCACCTCGAAGCGTCAATCTATCACCTCGACGGTCCCGGCGCGCTGCGCCATCTCGACAGCCTGCTCGAAATCAGGGAACTCAACGCCATCCAGTGGGTCTTCGGCGCGGGCAACGGCATCGCGTCCGACTGGATTCACGTATACAAACGATGCCAAGCCGCCGGAAAGGGCATTCAGATTTTCGCATCCGCCGAGGAAGTGGATTTTCTTGCCTCCAATCTCCGCCCCGAAGGCGCTTGGCTAGGCGTATCCGTCCGCAACCGCGAAGAAGCCGATGCCGTCCTCAAGCGTGTTGCGAAGTGGACGTAAGACATACAGGCCCGAACAGATACTGGACTTACCGGAGTTGTCTTTCCTTCTTCTGCATCCCGTCTTGAGCCTACTCCGAACTTTCGGTATGGTAGCGGTGTCCAATCGTGGTGGATGAAGAGCACCGGCGGATGTCCGGGAAAGGAGATGGTCATGAACGTCATGAAAGTCCACTGCGTCGTCGCAATGGCGTTGCTGGCGGGGGGGCTCCAGGCCCAAGAACCGCCGTCGTTGCCGAAACTCGAAAATCCGCTGGCGGGCGTGGCCGCGACGGAATCGTCGCTCGCCGATCAAACCGGCATTGCCGTTACGATCTACAACAACGACCTTGCGCTGGTCCGCGACACGCGCAAGATCAAACTGTTGCCGGGCGAGCAGTCGTTGCGGTTCATGGATGTCGCGCAGAAGGTCCGGCCGGAAACGGTCAGCCTGAAATCGCTCACGGCGCCGGGTTCGCTGGCGATACTCGAACAGAATTATGAATTCGACCTGATCAGCCCGTCGAAATTGATGGAGAAATACGTTGGCAAGCCGGTACGGCTGGTCAATTTCAACAACCAGATTGGGTTCACGGAAAAGGACGCGGAACTCCTGAGCGTGAATGAAGGCCCGGTGTTCAAGGTCGGCGAGGAGATCTATCTCGGTATACCGGGACAGGTCGTGTTACCGAAGATTCCCGAAAACCTGATCCCGAAGCCGTCGCTCGTGTGGCTGCTGCAAAACACGGGAACGGACCACGAGGTCGAGGTGACGTATTTGACCGGCGGCATCCAATGGCGCGCCGACTATGTTCTCACATTGGCGAAGGACGAAAAAACGCTCGATGTCGAGGGGTGGGTCACGCTAATCAACCAGTCGGGCGCGCAATACAGGAACGCGCAATTGAAAGTCGTCGCGGGCGAGGTCAATATTGTTCAATCGCATGAGATGGCCATGGACATAGCGGTTGCCGGCGCCAAGATGATGCGCGCGGCGCCGGCGCCGATGCGCGAGGAATCGTTCGCGGAGTATCACTTGTATACGCTGCCACGGCGGACAACCATCAAGGAAAACGAATCGAAACAGGTCAGCCTGCTGACGGCCACGGGCGCGTCCATCAAAAAGATATATGAATATCGCGGGAACGTCGCCTTTTACAGTCAGCAGATTCCGCCGCAAAAAGAAGAAAAGGTCGGCGTGTTCCTCCTGCTGCGCAACAGCGAGGCGAATCATCTCGGGATGCCGTTGCCGGCGGGCGTCATGCGCGTGTACCAGCAGGATCAGGACGGCATGCTCCAATTCGCGGGCGAGGACAACATCAAGCACACGCCGAAGGACGAGGACGTCCGGCTGCGTCTCGGCAACGCCTTCGACATCGTCGGCGAACGTGTCCAGACGGATTTTCGGCAACTCGCGCCCTCGCTGACCGAGGCGGCCTTCAAGATTGCGATTCGCAACCACAAAGAGATTCCAATAACGGTGGACATCGTCGAGCCGATGACCAGCGATTGGGAAATTACCGAAAAATCCCAGGAGTTCGTGAAGAAAGACGCGCAGACTGCGGTGTTTTCAGTGCCGGTCGCGAAGAACGGCGAAACCGTAGTAACATACCGCGTGCGCGTGAAATACTAGCCATCCAATCTCTGCGTTTCCTGCGTTTTTTGCGGTTTGGAGTCCAGCCGCGAAGAACGCAAACATCGCAAAGGAGAAAGGTTCGCTTGTGCCGATTTACACACGGAGTTATCGAAGTTACGAGGGCGAGGTGCGGCGTCGTTTCCGCTGGTGGGTTATCGCGGTCCATGAATTACGGATCCTGTCGAAGAACAAGGCGTTTCTCGGCCTGACGGCGCTGGCGGGCCTGCATTTCCTGTTGCGCGTGCAGCAGGTGGTCGCCTTCGACACGCTGAACACCCCCGGCCAGACCAGCCCGATCGTCACCCTCATGCGCCAGATCGAAATGTTCAATGTGGATCCCGGCATGTTCTTCGATTTCATCCGCTTGCAGGCGCCGGCGGTTTTTCTCGTTTCGATACTTGCGGGCGCCGGCATGATCTGTGGCGATTTCAACAACAATCTCATGGAGGTTTACTTCTCGAAACCGCTGACATGGCGCGATTATGTGACGGGTAAAGCGATGGCGCTGATCATCGCGGGACTTTGTTTCACGGCCGTGCCCGCCGTTTTTCTGGTGATCCTGCACCTGTTGATGTCGCCGACGCTGGAAACTTTCCGGGAGATGTACTGGATACCGGTTTCCGCCACGGCATTCTCGCTGGTGCTGGTCTTGCCCTGTGCCTTGGGAGTGCTGGCCAGTTCGGCGGTGTCGCGCAGCGAACGCTATGCCTCGATTGCGATCTTCATGATCGTCTTCGGCGATCTGATGCTCGGCCAGCTGATGCAGGAACTGATGCACCAGCGACAATACGCCCTCATCGCCTTTCCTCTGGCCATCAACCGGATCGGCGAATCGTTGTTCCAGCAGCGGTTCCAATTCATTCCCCTGCCGTGGCACTATGCGGCCGTTTACGTCGGCGCGGTGTGTCTGGGCGCGCTGGCGATCGTCTGCCGGGTCGTGCGCCGTGCGGAGGTGGCCGCATGAATCCCGTCATCGAGGCGCACGGACTCTCGAAATGGTTCGGCGAAGTCGTCGCCGTCAACAACCTCGACCTTGCCGTGGAACCCGGTGTTACGGGACTGCTCGGCCCGAACGGCGCCGGCAAGAGCACCTTCATCAAACTGGCGCTGGGCCTGTACGCGCCGAGTCGCGGCACGCTGCGCGTGTTCGGCGAACCGCCGCGAAACAATTTCAACATCCTGCGCCGCATCGGCTACTGTCCGGAAGTGGACAAATTTTACGAAACCATGACCGGTTACGAATTTGTCTATTGGATGAATCGTTTTCGGGGCATTCGCCGGGACATCGCGTCCAAGCGCGCCGAAGAAGCCTGCGAACGTGTCCGCATGACGGACCGAATGGACGATCTCATCGCCGAGTACAGCAAGGGCATGCGGCAGCGCATCAAACTCGCGCAGGCGCTTGCGGCCGATCCGGAATTACTTTTCCTCGACGAACCCATGACGGGCCTCGATCCGGAGGGCCGCGAGGAACTTTTCGCCCTGATCCGCGAAATGGGCCGCGAGGGCAAAACCATTATCTTTTCAACCCATATCCTTTACGAAGTCGAACGCGCGACGAACGCCGTCGTGTTGTTGTACAACGGCTGCGTGCTGGCGCAGGGCGACATTCATCAAATTCGCGGACTCATTGACGAGCGTCCCCACACCGTTACGGTCGCCTGCGCCGTCCCCCACCTGCTGGCGCGACATTTTGTCAATGAGTCCGCCACACTCGGCATGGAATTCGACACCGACGGCCCCATACCTAGTTTCACCATCCGCACACGCGATCCGAATGCCTTTTACCAGCGGCTCAACGAGGCTGCCCTCGAAGACGGCATTGCCATAGACAGCATTCAATGTCCCGACGACAACCTTCAGGCGGTCTTCAACTACCTCGTGCATTGAAATCCTCGATAACAAAACCGGCGCACCGTTTTCATTCATGGCATGGTATAATTTGATGGCAGGCAACCCATATCCGAAGGAGTAGGACGATGAAAAGTATTGTGCGAGTGATGATGGGCGTTTTGGCAAGCGTGGTGATTCTGCTGACGTTGGCCGGTTGTCCGGTTCCCAAATTCCGGCTTCATCTCAAAAACACGGGAACTACAAACACCATTGTCGGCGTGTATTTGGTCCCCCAAAATTCGACGGATCCCGGTTGGGGAGCGAATGTGCTCAATGCCGATCCGGCAACCGGCCAGCCTATTCCCCTGGCCCCCGGACAGGGTGTCTGGCTCGAGCGCGAATTTATCGCCGGCCCCACATACGATTGGATGGTCCAATTTGAAAACGCAGTCGGATCGCCCGAAAATTTGCCCTTGGGTCCCGTTACGGAAAGCGGCAATCAACTGATTTTCGAACAAGGCATTTGGACCAGCCCCAGCGTAAGCGAAATTTCCGCCTTTGCCTCGCTTGAAGAAGGCTTCGACGGCATACCCAACTACAGCATCGGCTACAATTGGGGGCCACCGCAGGAGTGAATGCCTTCACGCCTGTTACAATTGTTTTTCGAAGCGGATATTGTCGAGGTAATATGCGCCTTCTTTTGTCCCGGGCGACATGAACCACATGCGTTCAATGGACCGGAACATGCGATAGATACAGGGCACATTTTCGAATCGTTGTGTCTCTTGTCCGGGGATCGCAATGGACAGGGTATAGGTCGCGGGGAGTGATGCTTCCTTGCCAAGCGCACAGTCCACCTCGATATGGATCCATTCGCTGTGTGGGATTTGCGTCAGGACCTTCGGATCGTCGCCCACGCTGACTTCCCCGTTTCCGTTGAACATGACGCGGGGACCGATATGCCGAAAGGTCTGATCGCTACGCCAGTCGAATTGGAACGAAACACCGGGTTCCATGCGCAAATCGAAGGAACAGACGATACGGCCCTGCTTGAGACGAGGAATATAGCAAAATTCCGGTTGCCACGCTTCCTGTGGACCGTCGGAGTCCGTTACCTTCAGGCTTTTAGATCCGCCTGCGGCCGTCTCTTCCGTTACGCGGATTGAAGCTTTGCCTTCAGCCCCATAGACGGCCATGTCCGGCGGCTGCAAATCGGTTTCCAACGATTCGAAGTCTTCGCCAACGGCCTTCTCCTCGAGGGCCTCGGAAATGGCCAAAGGCGCGCGCTGAATGGCGCCGGGCCGGGAGGTCCATTCCGGTTCGCCATACAGGCCGGCCAAGGTGTAATCGAAAGGACGAAATCCCAATGCCAGCGCGGGCGATTCGGGCTTTAGCCGGAAGTTGCCGGAAGCCGGATCCTCAAACAGCGGATCGGCAACCGCCGAATACATGTCCCGGCCACGCATTTGCCATTCCTCAAAAGTGCCGCCGCCAAAATCCATGACATGGCCGCCCGTGTCCCAGTAACAATTGCCATCCTGCCAGATGGGCGCGCCATCCCAGTTCATGCCGAACGGCTGGCCGGTATTCATCAGAAGGATGTTGCGCTCGAACAATATCGGCTGCACATTTTGCACCCGGCTCAACGAAACTTGGCATTCGTTCCCAAATGCGAAGATATTGTTGACGACACGGTTGAAGTTTCCGTAATACTGATCGAAACAGCCGCTGGTCGTGTTGTATACGAGATTGTTTTCGATTACAACGCTCGAACTACCCTCGTCGTTGTGAATGCCCCAGCCGCCGTACAGATACGAGGCAACGTCATGAATGACGTTGTTGCGAATCATGCTGCTCCACGAACCGCCCAATATATAGATGCCGGCCATGTTGCTGAATTCGCCCTTGCCGAGGTGGTGTAGATGATTGAATTCGATCGCATTGTGGAAAGACACCCCGTCTTCCGTATTGCCCCATTGCCATCCGACGGTAATGCCTGAATTCGACATGTCCGATATGTCGTTATGGCTCACATTGTTGAACGTGCTTTGGCCGATCCAGACGCCCACGCCGGACCGAACAAGGTGACCGCCCGAATGGATGAAGTTATTGTCCACGGTGTTATGGCTCACATCGAGTTGGTCGCTTGAACGCTGTTGCTCGCCAACCCGCACGCCGCCCGCACCCAAATCCATGAATTCATTTTTCACGACGCGGTTGCCAAACGAACCTATGCGCAACCAGAGTCCGTAGGTGTCCACATGCGCGATGGTGCATTGCTCAAACACACAGAACCGGGCGCCGCGCGTCTGAATCGCCGCCGGCACGCCCACGGCGCCCTGTACGTCGCCATATCCTTCCGGTCCGATGGCAAACGCCGCGTGTTCAAATCGAAGTCCCCTGAATTGAACGTTGTCGAGGTATTGTCCCGTGGCGGGATTTCCGTCCAAGGCCACCAGTTGGCGCAACTTGGGCGCGACCACCTGGGCGGTGGCCATGTCTTCGCCGGCCATCGGCCGGTAATACAACAGCCCGTTTTGGCGATCAAGATACCATTCGCCGGGAGCGTCCAAGCCTTCCTTGGTGTTGAGCACATAATAACGTTGCCGGGGTCCCCAGTTTTCAAAGGGCCACTGGGCCGCGTTGCGGAAGGTCACGATTCGTTTTTCTTCATCTATGCTACTGATGTGATGAAAAGACGTTTCCCATGCGTGCAACACGACGACCAGCGCTTCGTCAATATTCTGCCAGCGGACGACGTCACCCTTTTTAAAACGGAACCCCGTGGTGCTGCGCACGATCTTTTCACCCGTGGCGGGGTTTTCGGTGGCGGGGGCCCGGCCATTGGTGTAAAAGAATCCCTCGTTCGGCGTGCGCGCCATGCCCCGTCGCTGGCCGTTCACCCACAGGCTGTTGAACCGCCAGTCGCTGGTCTGTACTTCGGGCACGGAAGCGACCCAGCAGTCGCCCTCCTGTTTCCATCCCGTAATGGTTTTTCCACCGCTCAAGACCGGATGTTCGTTCGGGTATGCCTCGTAAACGACCGGCGCCTCAAACCGTCCCGAATCCTGAAAGTCCAACGAAAACATTTGCGAAAGCGAGTACGTCCCTTCCCGCACCTGGATTGTGGCAGGCGCCCCCGCATACGCCGGATCCTTGCGCATCGCGCGCAGGGCGTCGCGCGCCCCCTCCAGCGTTGCCTTGGGCCCGTCCGCTTTGTCCGAACTGGGTTCCGGCAAGGTTCCCGACCATGCATCGTCGCCATTCGTGGCCACATACAGCATGATGGGCTTGGTTTCCGTCTGACTTGACGGCGCCGCGGAAGACGCCGATTCTTGGGCCGTGGCCATTCCTGCCGCCCACAAAGAAACGGACAGTGCAATAATTGCCGGTAAACACTTCATCGTAATCTCCTCGGGGGAATCACCCGCCACATGTTTCGGGAAAGAGGCCCGCGCCAACGTGCCGTAGTTTCACCTGACGCAAGAAGGGTACCACGTTTGCCGCATCAAAAGATAGTCGCGTGACATCCTCTATGCACGGGAGATGCAGCCGGATGCGTTTCATTCTATGCAGGCCGCGTTTCAGTGGGACCGGCCGAGGTCTGCAAGACGTTTACGACCGCATGGGACAATGCGGATCGCACTGAAGTCGTCGTGTTCCATGGAGAAGCACCCACTTGTTCGGAAAACCAGCAGATTGGCGGATTCGGCCTGGCCAACATTGCCCGCGTGAAGGCCGGCAAGCCGCGCATCTGGGTGAAATTCGCCATAGACATGGACGACATCATGACCATGTCCACCGTGGATCAGCGTTCGGGACGCTGGGGGTGAAATCACCATTGATCGCTTCGAACCCAAACCGTACCAGCCCGAAGAGACCAAAGGAGTCAAATCGCTGGCAACCAACGATGATTGCCGCATTTACCTTGCCCAAGGCGACAAACCGCTGTTGGTCTCTTTTCCCCACGGCCAAGGCCCTGTGGTCTACGCGTCGTTCCGCAATGGGCGTCCGCTTTCGGAACAGGAACAGCGGCTGATTTCGTTCATTATTCTGAAAACGATATCCCTGGCTACCCATTCGCCGCTGGTCGAACTGGCCGATTCCACGAATGTGCGGACAAAGAAACAGTAACTCGCTTCCTTGCGCGCATGCGGCATGATCCGGGGGCGCGCCCGATTGTGAACTTGCGGCGTTGCGCGGTGTCCAATAAGATGAAGGCAAAAGGAACCGATTCTCTTTGACGCTGTTTCGGGAAGCGAGAATGCAGACGGACGCGGGTCTTGTCGAAGAATGCCGCGCGGGCGACGCGTCGGCCTTCGACGAGATTGTGCGGCGTTACAAGGACCGTGTGTACCGCGTGGTCTACCGTTTTCTGGGCAATCACGAGGATGCGCTGGACGTGGCGCAGGAAACCTTTATACGCGCCTATGGCGGCATTCGGGAGTTTCGCGGATCGGCGCAGCTATGCACATGGCTGCACAGCATCGCCGCGAATCTCGCGCGGAACCGGCTGCGCGACGGCTCGCGCAAGGGACGCAACCAAGGCGTGCCCCTGAACGGCATGGATCCCGCGGACGATTGCTCGCCCCGCACCTCCGCCGAGCGGCAGGAACTCGAGGACACGCTCCAGCGCTGCCTGTTGGAACTGCCGGAACCGTACCGGATGGCGTTCGTGCTGCGGACCTTCGACGATTTGAACTACGAAACGATCGCGCAAACCCTGGGCATACCCGTCGGCACGGTCAAGTCGCGCATCAATCATGCGCGGCGGCTGCTCCGGGAACGGCTCGAGGAACTCGCGATCGTGTGAGGCACGGCTATGAATTGCACCGAGATTCACGATGAGTTTTCCGCGCTGCTGGACGGCGAATTGTCCGGCGAGGCGCGTGTTCGCATTGAGGCGCATATCGCCAAGTGCGAGGATTGCCGGCGCGCGCTGGACAAGATGAAACGCGTGGACGCAATGTATCGCGCGCTCGATCCCCTGACTGCTCCGGCGGGATTCGAGAAACCCATCCAGGCCGCCATTCGGGAAAAGCATCCCGGACAAGTGCAAACCGCCCGCCCGGCGTGGCGCTGGCGGCTGGCGTGGGCCGCTGCGGCTGCCTGCGCTGCAATCGTCGTTGCCGTGGGAATCCTGCGCAGGGAGCCGGACACGGAACGTTTCAACGTGGCTTCGATCGAACAGAAATCCGAACCTTCGGAGCCTCGGCGGATTGTCCAGGAGCACGATGCCGGAAAATGGCAAACCGCCCCAACGATGGATACCGCCGTTCCGATGGCCTTGCCTTCACCGTCGCCGACGGAATCCACCGGCGATCAGGGACCCGAATCCATGCCATTCAAGGATCTGGCCGTATCTATTCCCCAGCAATCCGCCGCAAAGGAATCGAGGAAAGACGAAGCATCGGAATCCGCGCCGATTGCGCCGCCGCCCGCCGATAGGGAATCGCGTAAGGCCAAAATGCCGGCCTCCGAATCGGCGGCTGCGCCGCCGCCTGCCGAGAGGGAAACGGGTAAGGCCAAAATGCCGGCCTCCGCGCCGGTTACGCCGCCGTCAAGTCCTGTCGAAATTCCTCCGCCGTCTATTGCCGCAGAACGAAACCAAGACGATTTGCCGGTTCAGACGGCCCTTGTCCCGCCCGAGTCCGCAGCGCCCGCATCGGTGGATAACGAAGAGGCAATTGATGCCGGCCACGACCCGGCGCGCAAAAAAAAGGCAATCGCCGATGAACTTGTAATGCCCACAAACAAGTTAGGGTTTGGGGCCATAACCATTGGTTCCGGATTGAAAAAGACGGACAAGAGATATGTGGGGATGGCGGCGCCACTGGAGAACGACAAACGGGACATGGCCGTCCCGGAAAAGACGAACACCGCAAAGGACGTTTCCCCGGATCGCGGCGATCGGAAAATCGTAGTGGAACGCGCTTTTCTTAGGATCGGCGATGCCTGGGTGGAAGACGGATATCCCCAAGACGCGCCGACGCGGATTTTGCGCCGCGGCTCAAAGGCGTGCAAAGCCTTTTTCGACAAGCATTCCGAACTCAAGCCCCTGCTCGAGCTCGACGGCCGCATCGTTTTCTCGTTCGATAAACGCTGGTACCGCATCGAACCCGCCAAAAAGAGCGATTGATTGCCTGTAAAACGATAGAAAAACCCTCCAAATCAACCCACGGGAGGGGTATACATTTCTTTTTCGCAGCGTACACTGTTTTTTACTGCAACTAACGCAGCAGACCAAGGGGATATTTTACAAAGGGGATATATTGACGAAAAAAGTTCTTGACAAGCCGTACTTTACGTGCTATTATAATTGTGAAGAAAATAACAGCGTTATTGAAATCACATTCAACGAAAATCGGAGAACCGGTCCATGAGTCAACAGCCGATTAGTGGAAAAACCATCGGGCGTCTCAGCCTGTATCGCCGCGTTCTTTATGGATTGTTGGCGGAGGGCGAACGGAGCATCTTTTCTCATCAGCTCGCGGCGTTGGTCGGCGGCACGGCCGCGCAAGTCCGGCGCGACATGATGGCCGTGGGGTATACGGGCAGTCCTACGCGCGGCTATGACGTTCAGGAACTGTCCGAAAGCATCGGGCGGTTTCTCGAATCGCCGCAGGGCCAGCGGGCGGCTTTGGTCGGTGTGGGCAATCTCGGACGCGCGCTGCTGGCCTATTTTTCAGGACGCCGCCCGAAACTTTCGATCGAGGCGGCGTTCGACACGGATCCCCTGAAATATGGCCGGGTCATTCACGGGTGCCGCTGTTATCCGATGGATGATTTGGTATCGAAAATACGAGAGTTGGGCATCACGATTGGGATCATCACGGTGCCGGCCGAGTCTGCGCAGGGGGTGGCGGACAAGCTTTGCCAGGCGGGGGTATTCGGCATTCTGAATTTCGCGCCGACTCGCCTGTGGACCCCGTCGGTGGTGTACGTGGAAGACATTGACATGACCATGTCGTTGGAAAAGGTGGCGTTCTTCGCCAGACAGCGAGCAATGGAGAAAGGCAGTATATGACGACCACAACAGCGGAAGTGAAACCGGATATCGAGACCATTTTGGCGCGCTATCCCGACGCGGGGCGGGACGCCCTGATCCCGTTGCTTCAGGAGGTGCAGGAGACCTACGGGTACTTGTCCCGGGAGGCCATCCAGGAGGTGGGGCGGCATCTCAAATTGCCCACCAGCAAGATCTTTGGCGTGGCGACTTTCTATAACCAGTTCCGGTTCCAGCCGATGGGCAAGTATCACATTCAGATTTGCCGGGGCACCGCCTGTCATGTCAAGGGTTCGGCGGCGGTGCTGGATGTCTTGCAGCAGGAGTTGAACCTGTCCGCCGGGCAGACCTCTCGCGACGGATTGTTCAGCCTCGAAGTGGTGGCGTGCATTGGAGCGTGCGGCCTGGCGCCCGTCATGAGCATCAACGGCGTTTTCTACGCCGGTCTGACCCCCGCGAAGACGCGCCAGATTATCGAGAAATACCGGAAAGGAGGACCAGAGTCATGACGCGTCTGATAGACCAAAAATGCTGTGACCGGTGCTGGCATGGCGCGGAGCGGGCATGCCCGGATCTCGTGGCGTGCCTGACCGATGGTCCCTTGTGCCATGCCGATGAGTCGGGCGTCAACATGCGCGTCGCCGCCATGGCGCGGCTTAGGCGTTTGCACGTCGAGACGCCGGTCGTTTACGCCGGCGCCGGCACCTGTGGTCTTGCCGCTGGGGCCGCGAAGACGATCGAAGCCATCGAGGCGTATGTTCAGGCCAAGGGTCTGGATATCGAACTCGTTCGCGTCGGCTGCATCGGCCTTTGCGCCATGGAACCCATGATGGATATCCAGATGCCCGGAATGACGCGGGTTTCGTTCGGGGCCGTTACGGGCGACAAGGTCCATGAAATACTGGACAAAGTTTTCGCGGGCGTGATTCCGAAAGAGCATCTTGTCGGCCAATTCCGGGAGGATTCGTTGAAGCCGTGGGCGGATGTCCCGTTTATTGACGAGCATCCCTTCTTTGCGCCGCAGACCCGGTGGGTGCTCGCGGAATGCGGCGTGGTGGATCCCTTGCAAATAGACGAATACATTGCGCGGGGCGGTTACAAGGCGCTCGCGCAGGTGCTGCGTTCCAAGACCCCGCAGGACGTGTGCGCGACCGTCGAGGCCAGCGGCCTGCGCGGACGCGGCGGGGGCGGATTCCCCACGGGCAAGAAATGGCAGTTCGCGCTCAAGACCGAAAGCGAACAGAAGTATATTGTCTGCAACGCGGACGAGGGCGATCCGGGCGCATTCATGGATCGCGCGGTGATCGAAGGTTGCCCGCACAAGGTGCTTGAAGGACTGGCCATCGGAGCGTACGCCATCGGCGCGAGCAAGGCGTACATCTACATTCGCGCCGAGTACCCGCTGGCAATCAAACATTTGAAAGAGGCAATCAGGCAGGCCAAGGAATACGGCTTGATCGGCCATAACATCCTCGACAGCGGCTTCAATCTCGATGTGCATATCAAGATGGGCGCGGGCGCGTTTGTCTGCGGCGAGGAAACCGCGCTGCTGCATAGCATCGAGGGCAAGCGCGGCATGCCGCGTCCCCGTCCGCCGTTCCCGGCGGTGAAGGGCCTCTTCGGCAAGCCGACCGTCATCAACAATGTCGAGACCTTTGCGAATGTTCCGATGATTTTGAGCCGCGGTGCGGACTGGTATGCGGCGGTGGGCACGGCGTCGAGCAAGGGCACGAAGGTATTCGCGCTGAGCGGCAAGGTAAACCGCACCGGCCTCGTCGAAGTGGCCATGGGCACGACGCTTCGGAAGGTCATTTTCGATATCGGCGGCGGCATTCCAAACGGCAAGGCCTACAAGGCCGTCCAGATCGGCGGGCCGTCGGGCGGTTGCATTCCGACGCAGCATCTCGACATCGAGATAGACTACGAATCGTTGAAGACGGTCGGCGCGATGATGGGATCCGGCGGGCTGGTCGTCATGGACGAAAACACCTGCATGGTGGACGTTGCGAAATTCTTCATGGATTTCATTCAGCGCGAGAGTTGCGGGAAGTGCATTCCCTGCCGGGAAGGTACGTTGCGCATGCTCGAAATCCTTGAACGCATCACCCGCGGGCGCCGCTCGGAGGAAGGCGCGGATCCGCTGGAACGATTCAAGGGCGTGATGTATCTGAACCGCCTTGCCGAAGTCATCAAGGACACGAGCCTCTGCGGACTTGGCCAGACGGCCCCGAACCCGGTGCTGAGCACCTTGCGCTGGTTTCGCGACGAGTACGAAGCGCACATTTACGAGCGGCGTTGCCCGGCCGGCGCCTGTACGGAACTCCGGACCTTTGCCATCGATCCCGAAAAGTGCACCGGGTGCGGGCGCTGCGCGAAGAAATGCCCTGTCGAGGCCATTGTGGGCTGGCCCAAACAGGCGCATTTCGTGGTCGAGGACAAGTGCATCGGCTGCGGGGCCTGCGTGGATTCATGCGCGCATGATGCGGTTCTTCTCCGCAAGTATGAACCATTGAAGGCCAAGAAACGGGCGGACGGCGGCGCGCCGCGCGGCATGTTCGCCCCGGACGTGTTCGACGGCTGGAGCCGCGGCAAAAGCGTCATCAAGATGAACTGAAAAGGAGCGGTGAATCGCATGGCTACGATAGAAGTGAACGGACGGAGCGTGGAAGCAAAACCTGGCGAGATGCTGTTGGACACATTGAAACGCGCCGGCGTAAAAGTGCCGACGCTGTGTTATATGGAAGGCCTGTTTCCGAGCGGCGCATGCCGGATGTGCGTGGTCGAGGTGGAAGGCCAGCGCAATCTGATTCCGAGTTGCGCGTGCCCCGTCGCGGACGGCATGAAAGTGCGGACACACTCGCCCCGGGCCATTCGTGCGCGAAAGACCATCATCGAATTGCTGCTGGCGAATCATCCGGACGACTGCCTTTACTGTGTGCGCAACGGCAGTTGCGACTTGCAGGGATTGGCCGAAGAATTGGGCGTGCGCCAGCGTCGCTACGTGGGTCGAAAAAACCAGTGCTTTGAGGACACGTCGAGTCCGTCCATCGTCCGCGATCCGGAAAAGTGCATTCTGTGCGGACGGTGCGTGCGCGTATGCGAGGAAATTCAGGGCGTGTCGGCCATTGACTTCATCGGACGCGGCAGCAAGACCCGCGTCGGCACGACGTTCAACGCCGGACTGAACGTTTCAAACTGCATCAATTGCGGACAGTGCATTATGGTGTGTCCCACGGGCGCACTGACCGAGCAGAGTCATATCAAGGAAGTGCTGGATGCCTTGGCCAATCCGGACATGATCGTTGTCGGGCAGCATGCGCCCGCGGTATCGGTCACGCTCGGCGAGGAGTTCGGCCTCAAGCCCGGCGCCGACGTTGACGGATTGATGACGGCGGCCTTGCGACAACTTGGGTTCCAGTACGTTTTCGACACGTCATTCACGGCCGACCTGACCATCATGGAAGAGGGTTCCGAACTGGTAAAACGCATCAAGGAAGGCGGCGCATTGCCGATGCTGACCAGTTGCTCGCCGGGCTGGATCAAGTTCGTCGAACAGGAATATCCGGACTTCATCCCAAATCTGTCGAGTTGTAAAAGCCCCCAACAAATGATGGGGGCGCTCGTCAAGAGTTTCTTCGCCGAACGCCGGAACATTGATCCGAAAAAGATTTTCAGCGTTTCAATCATGCCGTGCACGGCAAAGAAATTTGAAATGAACCGCGAGGAAATGGTGCATGACGGGATTTCGGACATAGACGCCGTGTTGACCACGAGGGAACTCGCGCAAATCATTCGCATGCGCGGCATCAATCTCAACCGTCTCGCGCCCGATGCCGCCGACACACCGTTTGGCGAACGCAGCACGGCCGGCAAGCTGTTCGGAGCGACGGGCGGCGTCATGGAAGCCGCCATCCGTTCGGCGCATTTCCTGATCACCGGCAAGGAACTCAAGGATCTGAAAGTGCAGCCGGTTCGCGGACTCGAAGGCATCAAGGAAGCGAAGATCAAGATGGGCGATTTGGAAATCTGCGTGGCCGTGGCAAGCGGTCTGCAGAACGCCGCCAAACTTCTCGACGATGTGCGGGCCGGACGCCGCCATCTGCATTTCATTGAAGTGATGACATGTCCCGGCGGGTGCATCGCCGGCGGCGGTCAGCCCTACGGGACGAATCTGGAGGCGGTTCGCGGCCGGTTGCAGGCGTTGTATGCCATCGATCGCAATGAGCGTCTGCGCCTGTCTCATGCCAATTCGCAGGTCAAGCGTTTGTATGACGAATTTCTTGGCGAGCCGTTGGGCGAAAAAAGCCATCACCTGTTGCACACGCATTACGCAAAGAGGGAAATGGCGGTATAGTAGTCGGTAGTCGGTAATCGGCAGGCAAGGCCATGAGACAGAATCTCGACAAAGCGTTTATCACGACCATCAAGGAACGGTGCCGTGTTTGCTATACCTGTGTGCGCGAATGTCCCGCCAAGGCGATTCGAATAGTAGAAGGCCAGGCGGAGGTTATTCCCGCGCGGTGCATCGGTTGCGGCAACTGCGTGCGTGTGTGCAGCCAGCAGGCCAAGCGCGTGGTCAACACGACCCAGGACGTTCTGAATTTGCTGGACAGCGGCGAGCCGGTGGCGGCTTGTATTGCGCCCAGTTTTCCCGCGGCTTTTCCCGACGTGGCCCCCCGCACGTTGGTTGGAATGGTCCGCAAAGCCGGATTTGCCCATGTGCACGAAGTGGCGTTTGGCGCGGATCTTGTGGCCCGGAAATACCGTGAATTGGCTGACGGATCCGACGGGAAACGCTATATAGCGACGACATGTCCGTCCATCGTGGGATTTGTCGAACGGTATTACCCCGAACTGGTGGATTCGCTCGCACCCATCGTCTCGCCGATGGTGGCCATCGCGCGTGCGCTCAAGAAAATGTACGGACCCCAAATCAAGATCGTGTTCATCGGGCCGTGCATTGCCAAGAAGTGCGAAGCCATTGACGAAAATCTGCCGAATGAAGTTTCGGCCGCTTCCACCTTCATCGAATTGCAACACATTTTCGATGCGAAGCGCATTGTGCCCGACCGTGTCGAGCCGGACGATTTCGATCCGCCTCACGCGAATCTCGGCGCTCTTTTTCCGCTGGCGGCGGGCATGTTGCAGGCGGCGGGCGTCGAGGAAGACCTTGTCGAGGGCAAGGTGGTGTCCGCGGCGGGCCGAGAAAGTTTTGTCGAAGCGCTCCAGGAATTCGCAAGCGGCGCGCTCGATTCGCGACTGCTCGAGATCTTGGCCTGTCCGGGCTGCATCATGGGACCGTGCATGGTGACCGATGCGCCGCTCTTCAACCGTCGCAGCCGTGTGAGCCAGTATGTGCGCCAGTGCTTGTCCCGGCGTGATCCGAGTGAATGGGAAGCGGCCATGGCGCGTTTTGCGGACCTTGATCTTACACGCCGGTTCACGGGACATGATCAGCGGGCGCCGTTGCCTTCGGAGACCGCCCTTACCGAGATTCTGGCCAAGATGGGGAAGTTCAAGCCGCAGGATCAACTCAACTGCGGCGCGTGCGGATACGAGACCTGCCGCGATCACGCCATCGCCATCTACAACGGACTCGCCGAGAGCAAGATGTGCCTGCCCTACACCATAGACGAACTGGGCAAGACCGTGCGCGATCTGGCCGTCACGAACGAGCGGCTGGCCAAGATGCAGGAGGCGCTTGTTCAATCCGAAAAACTGGCCAGCATGGGCCAACTGGCCGCCGGCATCGCGCATGAACTCAACAACCCGCTTGGGGTCGTACTCATGTATGCGCACCTGCTCCTCGACGAAATCGAGGAGGGCGGCAAGCTCAAGGACGACCTGAACATGATTACCGAACAGGCCGACCGCTGCAAGAAGATTGTGGCGGGGTTGCTCCATTTTGCACGGCAGAACAAGGTGCTGCGCGAACCCACCGACATACGGCAATTGGTGGATGACGCCCTGCGCGCGCTTCGGATCCCGCCGGGAATCGAAGTGCATGTGGAACATACCATGAACGATATGATCGTCGAGGTGGATCGCGATCAGATGATTCAAGTGCTGACGAATCTGATCAGCAATGCCTGCGCGGCCATGCCCGACGGTGGGACGCTTTCGATTCAAACCGCCGCCCGGGGCAGCGACCGCTTCGATATCAAAGTTACCGACACCGGCTGCGGAATTCCCAAAGAGAATCTGGGTAAAATATTTGAACCGTTTTTTACAACCAAGGGCATGGGCAAAGGGACGGGTCTTGGCTTGGCGGTCACCTACGGAATTGTCAAGATGCACCAAGGCGACATTCGGGTAAAATCGAACGCCGATCCCGCTGCCGGGCCGACCACGACCACATTTACCGTCTCGCTGCCCAGGCGGGCCGAGGAACAACATTCTGTCGCGTCGCAACGAAAGACCAATGGAAGGCGAAACGATGAGCACGAAGAAGACAATCATGGTGGTGGATGATGACAGCGATTACCGGTTCCAGCAACGCGTCCAACTGGAAGCGTCCGGTTACGCGGTGATCGAGGCGGACAGCGCCGAACAGGCCATGGAGGAACTGGAGAAAACGAGGCCCGATTTGGCCCTCGTCGATCTGATGATGGAGGAAATGGACGCGGGATTCACGCTTTGCTACCACATCAAGAAGAAATACCCCGACGTGCCCATTATCCTGGCCACGGCGGTGACGCGGGAAACCGGTCTTGAATTCGACGCCTCCACGAGCGAGGAGCGCTCGTGGATCAAAGCGGATGTGCTGCTGGCAAAACCGATTCGCTTCGACCAACTCCGGCGCGAAATCGAGCGCCTGCTCGGCGTTGCAAAGTAAACATCGCCGGGCGCGGGCGTCGTGCTTGCGCCACGCAAGGGCCATCCGCGATTGGAAAGGCAAGACATGGAAACATTGCAAGTGCTGGTGTGCGACGATGAGCCGGGTATGCGCATGAGCATTGCGCGCGCCTTGCGCGATTTCACGTTCACAGTGGCCGACGTCAACGCCGGGGTGCGCCTGGAAACGGACTTGGCGGAGACCGGCGAGGAAGCCGTGGCCAAGATTGACGCCGCGCCGCCGCATATCCTCCTTCTCGATCACAAACTTCCCGGCATCAGCGGCCTCGATGTGCTCGAACATATCGCGTCGAAAAAGATGGACATGTTGACGATCATGATTACCGCCTATGCCTCCATCGAGACCGCCGTGCGTGCGACTCGGCAGGGCGCCTACGATTTCCTTGCCAAACCGTTCACGCCCGCCGAACTGAAAAATGCTGTTCGCAAGGCCGCCGAACACGTCATTGTCGCCCAGCACGCGCGCACGCTTGCCCGGGAAAAGCGGCAGGTCCGTTTCGAGTTCATATCCGTCCTCGCGCATGAATTGAAGGCGCCGCTCGGCGCCATCGAGGGATACTTGCAAGTGCTGCACGACGGCAGTGCGGGCGATGATCCCACTGTTTACCGGCAGATTATCGATCGTTGCATAACGCGGACGGCGTACATGCGCAAGATGATCCTCGACTTGCTCGATCTGACGCGCATCGAATCCGGCCAGAAAAAGCGTGAACTGGTTGAAGTGGACGTCGTCGCCGCTGCGCGCACGGCCATCGAGACGGCCATGCCGGACGCCCGGTCGCGCGACATCAGAATTTGTCTCCTTGCGGACCAGCCCGTGACAATGCAGGCCGATGCCGGTGAAATAGAAATCATCCTCAACAACCTCGTCTCGAACGCCGTGAAATACAACCGCGACGGCGGATCGGTCGAAGTCAAGATTGGCGAAACGGACGATACCGTCATGGTGTCCGTTTCCGACACCGGCATCGGCATGAGCGAAGAAGAATGCGCCAAAATCTTCAACGACTTTGTACGCATCAAAAACCGAAAAACGCGCGATATTCTCGGCAGCGGTCTCGGCCTCTCTATCGTCAAGAAACTCGCGGTTGCCTATGGAGGCGACGCCACCGTGATCAGCCGTCCCGACGTCGGTAGCACGTTTACGGTCACGTTGAAAAAAGCGTTCGTGTCCGCTGAAACGACGCGGGACCGTTGAAAAGCGAACAGGGCGTAGGGGATCAGGCGCCCGCGTCTTTGGGGTATTGCACGCCCACCAACGTGAGACCGTGCGGAGGAGCCGTATAGCCGTTATAGGGACCGCGCGAGGCAAGGCGTTCCTCGATTCGGGATTCGGGCAGATGCCCGCGCGCGATATCCACCAGGGTGCCAGTGATGTTGCGGATCATCTTGTAGAGGAATCCGCTGCCCGCAAACTCGATGCGCCAGAGATCGCGGGCATCACGGGGAGCAATCACACCGCCCGGCAGAATCTCGATGGATTCGATTTTACGTATCGTCGAGGCGGGATCGGAACCGAGACATTGGAATCCCGCAAAATCCCGTTCGCCCACAAGGCGGGCGGCCAGTTCGGCTATGCGGGCGGGTTCAACGGTTCCCGGAACGCGCCAGGCATACCGCGCGCTGAAGGGATCCGGTTCCCGTGCAAGGCTTATTGTGTAAGCGTAGCGTTTGCCGACGGCATCGTGCCGCGCACTGAAACGGGGCGGCGCCTGCGCGATGTGTTCGATGCGAATGGAAGGACTCAAGATGCGTGACAATGAATGGCGGAGGGTTTCCAAGCCCGCCCGGCCGGGCCAGTCGCAACTGAAAACCTGGCCGAGCGCATGGACGCCCGCATCGGTTCGCGCCGCACCCTGAATCGCCACGGGCTGTCCGGCCAATCGCGACAGCGCCTCTTCGATCACACCCTGGACCGTTCGCGCATTGGCCTGTTTCTGCCAGCCGGCAAATCCGCTCCCGTCGTAGCGGACAATCGCCATGATGTGAACCGGGGATCGCGGGGGCGGCGGATTGGATGAATGCGAGTCAGATTCGGGCATGGGTGTTCGCCCCGCGTATTTCAACGATCCGAAACGAATCGAAGCAGGTGGTAGTTTTTCTTGCCTTTGCGGATCACGGCGATGCGCGTTCCGCAAAGACACTGCGGGGTAAGTTTCAAGTCCGAAGCGTCCACGCGCGCGTTGTTGACGTAGAGTCCGCCGTTGTCGATCAGGCGCCGGGCCTCGCCCTTGCTGGAGAAAACGCCGCACGAAACGAGCACATCCACCAGCATACGACCGGCGTCGAGTTCGCCGCGCGGGATTTCCGCCGACGGGACTTCGCTGAAGACCTCTTCCAGCGTGGCGTCGTCGAGGCCAGCGAGTTCGCCGCCGAACATGGCCTGACTCGCTCGGATGGCATTGGCCAGCGCGGTTTCGCCATGCACGAGCCGTGTCACTTCTCCGGCCAATCGGCGCTGCGCTTCGCGTTTTTCCGGTTCGCGGGCAATCTGCTCCTCGCACTCGGCAATCTCGCCGGGGGTCATGAAGGTGAAATAACGCAGCCAGCGCGGAACATCCGAATCGGCCTGATTGATCCAGAATTGGTAAAATTTGTAGGGACTGGTCCGGGCGGCGTCGAGCCAGACATTGCCGGACTCGCTCTTGCCGAATTTCGCGCCGTCGGACTTGGTAACGAGCGGAAAAGTCAGACCGAAAGCGGGCTTGTCGCGCAGGCGCCGGATCAAATCCATGCCCGCGACGATGTTGCCCCATTGATCGCTGCCGCCGATTTGGAGGGTGCATCCGCGCGTATCGGACAAGTGCAGGAAGTCGTAGGCTTGAAGCAGGCTGTAGGAAAATTCGGTGAACGACATGCCATGTTCGCGGTCCTCGACGCGCTGGCGGACGGATTCCTTGGCCAGCATGACGTTGATGCTGAAATGCTTGCCGATATCGCGGAGGAAATCCAGCAGCGGCAACGTGCAAAGCCAGTCGCCGTTGTTGACCATTTCGGCGGCATTGTCGCCGCTGAAATCGAGAAAGCGTTCCAGTTGTTTGCGGATTCCTTCAAGATTTATCGCAACTTGTTCTTTGTCAAGGAGTTGCCGTTCCTGTGTCTTGCCGCTGGGGTCGCCGATAAGTCCGGTTCCTCCTCCGACCAGCGCGATGGGCTTGTGACCGGCGCGCTGGAAACGGGCAAGGCCGATGATGGGCAGCAGGCTGCCGATGTGGAGACTGTCGGCGGTGGGGTCGAATCCGCAGTAAAGCGTAACCCGTTCGCGATCAAGAATTTGCGACAACTCTTCATGAGTCGTCTGATGCACGAAACCCCGCCACGTCAATTCCTCGAAAAAAGCCACAATTCCATCTCCTCAACTGTTGCGCATGAATGATTCTGTCGTCCATGAATCGGGAGCGGACGGCGGGGACGCCGTCCCTCTCCCTAAAAACACTGTTGCGCGTGAACGAGCCTGTCGGCCTGAAAAAAAGAAAGACACCACGATCATCAACCAATGCCCTAGCATACCAAGGGTATGATTCTCCCCGCAAGGGGATTTGCCGGATTCGCCAACCCGTGGTAAAATGCCGGTGGAGAAGTGGAACCTGTCGTTCGTGTTCTCCGGTACGTAGCGTGGACATCGCGTAACCCCGATGCGCGATGTCCCGTTTCTTGGGTTGCGTGGAAACCGCGCCGTGAGCGCGAGTTTTTTGAAGGGTGAAACGGGCCTGCCAAGCCAGGTTAGGCAGTTACTCTTGGGGAAGGAGTGACTTGAGGCAGATTTCTAACGGTATGCCTGACAAGCCCGTTTCCGGGAAGAATGAGGACGCGTTCCGGTGCGGAATGCGTCCTCGGCTCTTTGTGTTCAAAGACATCAGAGAGACGGGAGCAGAAGACTTATTGGCTGCAGTTACTCTTGGGGAAGGAGTGACTTGAGGTAGATTTCTCAGTGAGCGCTCCTGGCCCGTCTCTCTGAAGACCGAATTCATATTTACAATCCCACCGCCGACACTTTCATCGGCGTTTGTTTTCCGCCCGAATTATCAGGGACGATTTTCACGTGCAGCACGCCGGCATTCACGATGGGTGCGCCCGGCACGTCAATTTCGTGGGATCGCCGGTTGGGGTTGGCAAACACGCTTCCGTCAACATGGACAGAGAAAAGTTCGCGCATGGTTTCGTTATAAACATGCACATCGTAACCACACCGATCCGCATCGTCCCCGACGGGATTCCATGTAAGGCAAAACGAACTGACCGCGCGTGGCTTGCCATTCTTGGTGGTAATCACGGCAAAGACCTGCTCGCCCGGCAGTTCCGCGATTTTGAGCGGCTGCACCTCGCGTGTGAAACTGTCATAGGCATCGGTGTCCGGCATGATTGCTTTTGTCCACCCGAGCACGCGGTTCGCGTCCACCGGGCGGATGGTGATGGCGCTTTGGCCGCGGGTGAAACAGGTTTGTTCGCCGGGTTTCAATTCGCCTTGTCCACCCGTGCTTTCGACTTGTAACGCGCCGGACTGGAGTGTAACGAGGGTCTGGACGCTGTCCACGCTGACTTCAAAGACGGTTCCGTAGACCGTGATGGTTCCGCTTGGGGTAAGCACCCGGAATTTTCGTTCATCCCGGCCCACGTCGAGGGCGATGCGACCGGTTTCGACGCGCACTTTCCGGTCGTCGCAGATTTGAAAGCGGGTGTTTTCATCTATCCGAAGTTGCGTCGGCCCGCGTAGCGACACCATTAGTCGGCTGTTTGGGCCCGTTTTATAAAAGGCGCCGAATTTTACGAAGTCTTTGAGCGCAACGCTTCGATGAAACAGTCCATGGCCCGCTTCACGGAAAACGGCGCCTTCCGTTTGGGTGATCATGCCGACGGCCCCATCGAAACTTTTTTCTCCCTTGGGCCACGCCGAATAGAGGAGACCGGCCAAGCAGACGAGGATGAAGACGGCGGCCATGCGCATAAAGGGCCCCAGCCATGCCCGCTTGGGCCTTGCATCGGCATTACGCCAATTGATGCCCTCAAGATTCACACGGAGCGGCTCCATTTCGGGGAGGTTTTCCATAATCCGTTGCCGGATGCTGTGGCGCAGGCGATGTTCGGAAAATCCCTCGAAAAGGAGCGCGGCGCAACGCTGGTGTTTGCGAAGAATAACGGCGCACAGGGGACATTCCTGAAAATGCTGGTCCAGAATGACGCGCTCGGAGTCGCCGAGTTCGCCATCAATCCACGCTTGGATCATGGACTCTACTTGTTTGCAGGACGCCATGCGACCGTTCCTTCATCTTCCTCATCGGTGTTTGCGAGGGCTTCGCGCAATTGCTGGCCCGCCCGCTGGAGAATCCCGCGAATTTCATCGCGCGACTCACCCGTGAACACGCTGATTTCGTCGTAACTCAACTCTTGCATGTAGCGCAGCACCACCGGCAGGCGATACCGCTCCGGCAGCGCGTCGATCGCCGCTTGAATGCGATCGAAGCGTTCGGAACGTTCAAGGTTTCCGCGGGGGCCCAATCGGAGATCCGCCATGTTGGCGGTGCGCCGGTACGGCAACGGCGTTTCGGCGCTAAGACGCCTCGCGTTCTTCCGCAACCAGTTGGCGGCGGTGCGGCAGGCGATGGCCTTCAGCCATGGCCCGAACTTCGCGGCTTCCTTGAGCCACGGAAGGCTTCGGTACGCGGCCATGAAGGTTTCTTGGGCGATGTCCTCGGCGGCGCCGTAACGCCCGGCATAGTAGTATGCCGTCGCGTAAACGGCGCCCTGATAACGATCGACCAATTCGCCGTAGGCGTCGGTATCTCCTTCAAGGCACCGGAAAACCAATTGGGCATCATCCTGCAACCTGCTGTTCCTTCCCCAAGATATGGTGCCGGTTTGGTTCTGGCGCTACGATTAAACTGTCGTATAAATGTGGCGGAATGGGATGGCTTATGCGCGTTATGTTCCATATTGGAACACGCCTCCCCAATTGGGCTGTTATAGGCTGAATAAGGCCACGATCAGAATCGCGATGCCGATGGCCGTTTTGGCGAAAACGCCTCCAATTCGTCCGAGGGCCGCCCCGAAGCCTGTTCGCAGCGAATCGTGCGGGGTTTTGTTGACGATCAGCAATTCAAACAGGGCCGCTCCCGCAAACGCGCCGAGGACGGCGCCCGCCAAGGTTCCGACAAGGGGAAACCACGGTGTCCCAACGACGGCCCCCGCAATACACCCCAGCAACGAAGCGAAAGCGGCTCCGCGTCCTCCGCCAAATCGCGACGCCCCGTAGCCGGCGGCCAGCATTTCAAGCAATTCGCCCAAGGCGGCCAGGATCGCCATGATCAGAAGGGCGCCGAATCCGAAACGTTCGAATCCTGAAATTGCCCAAGCGGCGGCAATGGTCCCGAGAATAACCCAATTGCCAAAGAGGCCGACAAGATTCAATGACAGCCCCACGGTTATTCCCAAGGCGAAGAGTGTCCAAGCAATGATTGTCATGATGGGGTAAGTTTACATGGAAGGAGGCAGATTTTCTACATGGATGGACGAAGTGGACAGGGTGTTATGAGGGTTTTTCGATTCCACGTCCAAGGACAGAGACGTGAAAACCGGCCTCGGCCCATTCGGCATGGTCTAGGAAATTGCGGGTATCGAACAGGACGCGCCGGCGCATGAGTTTGGCCGCCTGGCGCGGGTTGATGTATTTGAACTCGTCATGGTCGGTAAGGACGACCGCGCAGTCGGCATCCTTGAAGCATTCCTCGATGCCGACGAGTTCGGCGGGGCCGGATTTGACATGGGGATCATAGACGGCCACATGGACGCCTTCTTGTTGGAGCAGGTCCATCACGTGGATGGCGGGGCTTTCGCGGCAGTCGTCCACATTGCCCTTGAAAGCCACACCGAGGGCGGCGACTTTGGCGCCGGCATTGGAGCCGATCAACGTGCGGATTGTTCGGACGACGTGTCCGGGCATCGCATCGTTACGTTCGCGGGCGAGCCGGATGATCTTCGCCTCGTCGGGAAAACGTTCGACAAGGAACCACGGATCCACGCTGATGCAGTGCCCGCCGACGCCCGGCCCGGCTTTGTGCAGATTGACGCGCGGGTGCCGGTTGGCCAGTCGAGCGACTTCCCCGAAATCAATGCCGAGCGACTCGCAGAGGAGCGCCGTTTCGTTGGCCAAGGCGATATTGACGTCGCGGAAGGTGTTTTCGATGACCTTGACCATTTCCGCAGTGGTAATGTCGGCCAGGAAAATTTCGCCGGTGACGAACGAGGCGTACAATTCGCGGGCGCGCTGGGCGCATGCGGGGGTGTAGCCGCCGATGACGCGGTCGTTGCTGACGAGTTCGTGCAGGATTCGGCCGGGAAGCACGCGTTCGGGACAATGCGCGAAGTTGAAATCCCGGCCCGCCTTGAGTCCGGTTTTTTCGAGGATCGGACGGAGAAGGTCGCGGCTTGTGCCGGGGGGCGAGGTGGATTCGAGGATGACGAGGCAGCCGGGGCGAAGAACCGGCACGATGGCCTCCGCCGCCTCGCAAACGTAACGCATGTCGGCGCGTTTGTCTTCGAGTAGCGGGGTCGGCACGGCGAGAATGAAGGTGTCCGCCGGTTCGGGAACAAGCGCCGCGCGCAGATTTCCGGAATTGATGGCGGCGCGGACGACGGTGTGCAGGCCGGGTTCCTCGATGTGGATGTTGCCGCTGTTGACGGTTTCGACGACCTTGGCGCCGACATCCACGCCGAGGACTTTGAATCCATTGGTGGCGAACATGCTGGCCGTCGGCAGGCCGATATAGCCCAGTCCCATGACGCAAATCGTTTTCATCGGGTCGAAACTCCGTGTGTTATTCTGATGTTTGCAATGCAGCCAAATGGTCCGCGATACGTTTCGCGGCGAGTCCGTCGCCGTAAGGGTTCGCGGCCTTGGCCATTTTAGCATAGGCGGCGGGATCGTCGAGAAGCCGTTGAGTTTCGCCGCGAATGCGATCGTAGGAGGCGCCGACGAGCATGGCGGTTCCCGCTTCGACCGCTTCGGGGCGTTCGGTCACTTCGCGCATGACGAGGACCGGTTTTCCGAGGGCCGGCGCTTCCTCTTGGATGCCGCCGGAATCGGTCAACACAATATGGGCCTTTTTGAGCAGATGCACAAAAGGCAGGTATTCGAGCGGATGGATAAGGTGGACGCGATCCTGTCCCGCCAACACCGCGTCCACGGCACGGCGGACGTTGGGATTCGGATGGACGGGGTAGACGATTTCGACATCCGGGTTGTCGCGCGCGAGGTCGCGCATGGCGGCGCACATTTGGCGGAACGGTTCTCCGAAACTTTCACGCCGGTGGGCCGTCACGAGGATGAGACGGCGGTCGCGGCCCGCGCGTTCGAGCAGCGGATCGGTGAAGGCATAGGGTCGCGCGGCGACTTCGAGCAGGGCGTCAATGACGGTGTTTCCCGTGACGACGATGTGATCCGGGGGAATGTTTTCGCGCAGGAGATTTTCGCGCGCAAGAGCCGTGGGCGCGTAGTGGTAGTCGCAAAGGTCATCGCCGAGGCGGCGGTTCATTTCTTCGGGATAGGGGCGATGCTTGTCATGGGTGCGCAATCCGGCTTCCACATGGCCGACGGGGGTTTTCGTGTAATACGCGGCGAGGGCCGTGGCGAAGGAGGTTGTCGTGTCGCCGTGAACCAGAACGGCGTCCGGTCGCGATTCTTCCAGAATGCGGGTCATGCCGCATAGGACCATGCTTGTGATTTCGGCCAAGGTCTGGTTGGGTTTCATGACGTTCAGATCGTGGGCGACGGGCAATTCGAAGACTTCGATAACCTGATCGAGCAGTTCGCGGTGCTGGGCGGTGAGGCAGACGGTGGGCTTGAAGAGAGCGGGGCGCGCGGCCAATGCTTTGTAGACCGGCGCCATCTTGATGGCTTCGGGGCGCGTGCCCATGACAACCAGAACTTTCACGATACCTCCTCTTCCTGGATATAAGGCCATTATCGGGAAGGTACGATACATGAGCGGACGCCGGGCAATCCAGCGCGGGCAAGCGGGAGGCGCTATCACTTTGGCAAGGGCGCCAACTGCCATTCGTCCCAGATCACGGTAAAGGGGAAAGCGTCGTCCGAAAGGGCGGCGGAGGCATGGGTAGCCAAAATAATGCCAAGGTTTTCACCCGGGGGCGTCTCGAAGACCCCGTAGAGATCTTGAAAGCCTGCTCCCGGAAAGACGGCGATTACGCCCGATGTAATGGGCGTGACGGAGGTGTAACCGTCGGGATGCGGCAGGATCTGCCAAATGGAAATGACCGCCAATCCGTTGCTGGACAGGTTCATGGCTCTTACGCGGAGGCCGAATTTGGTTTTCGGCTTCATGCCGCCAATGCCGACGTAGAACATTTCCGGGAGCGCGCCGCCGGCATCCTTGCGTTCCCACGTCTGTCGCACGGCGTAGCGTCCCTTGGCGACCTGCTTTTCCTCGCGTTCGATGCGCGACGAACGCACGGCATTGTTGAATCCGACCGGTGTCTTCTCGTCTTTCCACTGTTCGAATCCGCCGTCGCCGAGAATAGAGTGGCGGGCCACCAGCGCCTTTCCGAGATACGCCGGAATCATTCCGGGTTTCAATGTCTGATAACGCTGGGCATCGTCCCGGTTGGATGGCAAGGTCAGGGTCATCAGAAACGGCAACGTCGTGATGTCATCAATCCGAGCCATCGAAATCAGCCGGATATTGGGGTCGGAACTGACGCAGAGTCCCATGAATTCGCGGCGCCCCCACAAATCCGTCGGGCAGGCGTCGAATACCGGAAAAAAGAAACTCAGCGGGGCCTTTTCGGTTGCGCCCATGATGTCCACTTGTTCAAAGGCCTTGCTGTAATCGTTGAAGTCCGCCACGGCCGTGTATTGGGGTGAAATGAAGGTCCGGATTCCGTTTCCCGCGAAATCGGCGCGGACGTATGCGGATCGCAGACAGCGTTTGTCCGCGGGAAGGCCGTCGAAGAGATCGGGGAAGCGATACAGGTCCACGCCGGCGCCCGGCGTCCTGTTTTTCAGGTGCGTGATGGGCAAGGGTGTTCGTGCCGCTTCGTCGTAACGGCGGAAGAGTTCGCCGAGGTGTCGCTTCTGATACCCGCGCACTGCCAGCAGGGGGATGATCGTCAGCCACAGGGCCAGTCCGGCCAAGACGGCCGACCGGGCCGCCGCGTCAATCCATGCGCGATCGCGCCACGCCGCCATGAGTTTTGCCCGAAAGGCGGGCCTTGTCGCATGAACGGCAAGTAAAAGACTCCGTTCGACGATCACGCCCAGTCCCATGACCGGTATGAAGGCCAGATGAAAGGTGTGGCGGGGATCGAATTGAAGGCTCGAATAGGCGCCGAGATAGAACAGAAAGAGCAGGGCCGTAATCCCCGCCCGGAAATGACGAATGGTCACGAGCAGTATCATGAGGGCGACATAGCATGGTCCGAAGGCGCGCAAGTGCATCAGGAGAGGCAGCAGCCACGGCAGGATGTTTTCGATGTAGCCGGCCGGCAGCGGGCGGGCAAAGGCGCCGGTTTGGAGCGGGGCATACTGCGCGATGCGCAAGGTGGCGGCCAGCGCCCGCATCACGACATCCGCCGGAAAATGGCGCACATAGGCGGCAAAGTAGGCGCGGCAGGCTTTTGTACAATCCTCGTTGCAATAGGGGATGTTGCGTTTGAGGCCTTGGACCCGGTAGGCGTAGTCAATGGCCGTATCGTAGGTCAACGCATCGTTATATAATCCGATCAGGCGGTACGACGTGTTGCCGACGCCCAGGTAATCGTCGAAAACCGGCGCGAGACCCTCCATGATGTGCAGCGGCTGAACGTCCTGCTCGCCCGTTACGCTCCGTAAAACCGGCCATGCGGGCACGGCAAATCCCAGGAGCATGAGTCCGAGCGCCGCCAGGCGCAGGCGAAGATGCTTGCGGATCCCGCAGGGCAAACCGGCCAGAATCACGGCCATCGCGACGAGCAGCATCAGGATCAGATCGAACCGGAATCCGAGTCCGAATCCGATGTCCAGCCCAAGCAGCGCCGAGAGCAACAGAAGCCGCTTCCTGTTCAGCGGCCGCGTGGCCATGTAGCCCATGATGGCGAGGGCCGCCATGATGAAGGGGGCTTTGCCGTAATCGCGAATGTTGGGCGCATAACTCAGATGACTGGGCAGTATGATAAACAGCGCGATGCAGAGCGACGCGGCGGTCCGGCCCAGCGCAAGGCGGAACAGCGAATAGGCCGCAACGGCGCAGAGTCCGAACATCAGCGCGATGGGCAGGGCCAGCGCGCTCCAGCGGACGCCGAAGATTTTCCATGCGGCCGCGACGCTGTAAAAGAGGTAACAATGGAGGCGGTGGAATGCGCCCACGGGCGTTGTGCGAAGCGTTTCCGGGATATCTTCCCGATTCAGCGAGGCGCGTTCAAGGGCGAGGAATTCGCGAAACGCTTTCGTTTCCGGGGATTCGGCCCACTCTTTCGTTTCGAGGTTGGGAGCGACGAACCCGCGGCCCAAGGCCCACATCGCGGACGGGCCGAACCAATCCGCCGTGGAACCGGCCGGCAACGCGCCGAGCGCAAAGAAATACCATGCGCCGCCGCAGGCCGCCAGCAGAAAAACGCATGCCACAATCGTCGTCTCGCGCCGCTTCAGCGGAATCGCCAATCGCATGAATACACCTTCTGTCGCCTCGCGAGACCCTTCCCCGGCATCGCTTTGTGCGCCCATTCATCGAACAGGCGGAGCCTATATAACGAAATGCGCCCCCGTAAGCAAATTTATCGCGCGGCAGCGATTTCCAATTCTTTTCCGTTGCGAACGAGTGTCTGGATTGCGTTTTTGTCGCCGGAAAGGACGCGGGCCTTCCCGGCTTCCAGGGCGATTTCGATGAACCCGGTTTGATCGCGCAGCGCCAATTCAACGGTATCGGTTTTGAGACGGCTTCCCTGGCAAAGGACGATGCATTCGCAGCCGTCCGCCCCATGCGTTATATGCGCCAGGGCGGCGATTGCCTCCGCGTTGATGTCGGGGATTTTCATTTCCTTGCCTGCTTCGCTGCCCGCGACCATGCAGAGGTCGCGCCGGCCGTCGGCGCGTTCAATGGCCAGTGCGACGCTTTCGGGGGCGGGGACGCCATCGAGGCCATATACCGGCGCGCGCCGGATGCCCGCTATTTTCGAGGCGCCTTCATAGGGTTCGACGACGGCTACGAAGGTCGAAGCGAGCGGCGCGCCGTCGGACGCGGCGCGGCGGGTCATGACACAGGGGATGTACATTCCGCCTTCGCCGCCGAACTGGGCGACGTCAATCCATGCTTCGGCCAAGGAAGCCGATGCACCCTCGGTGAGATCGGTGTACCGAAGATGGACCGGGCGCGGGGTGGAAAAATACGTGTAGTAATCCTCGATGGCCCAGTCCACCGACCAGCCGGGATCGGGCGCGTCGTCGCGCCGGAAGCGGCGCATTTCGGTGGCGAACCCGTAATCGTCCGTGTCCTTGAGCGCAAGCCCCATCGTTTCGACGGTTCCGAAGAAGGCATGCGTGAATTTTGCATGATCCCGGCCTCCGGCGACCTGGAACACGTCCACGACATAGGAGTCCTCGTCGTCGAGATCAATCATGGCGATGAGGCGATCGTAGCGTCCGCCGTCAATCATGGCCGGATCGGATGCGTGGATTGCCCGGAAGCGGCGCCCGTCGGCCCAGAGGGTCGTTGTTCCGCTGTTGACCCGTTGCTGATCGTGTCCGTCCACGACGACCGTGTTATGCGCGGCGGTTTTGGTGTACCAGACGGCTTTCGGCGCGCTCCAGCCGCCGTACCCGACGGGGGGGTAGCCGAATTCGGGGAACAGGTCGAGTCCCTTCGCAAACAGGCCGATATTCATGCCGTCGGCGTGGCTATGGCGTTCACCGGCATCGTAGTCCATCCACACCGCGCGGGCCCGATCGCCGGTTCCCGAACGGAGAATGGCGAGCCGCCATTGTTGCTTGTTTACGGATCCGATGACGGGCCGCGCGCCTTCCCTGTCAATGACGTTCTGGATGTCTTTTTGGAAAGCGGCGGGGGCGTCGGCAAAAAGATCGTGGGGAAGATCCGCCACGCTGTCTCCGTTTTCGCGGTAAATGATTTGGGCAAAGGCGGGATCGCGCGTCAATTCGTAAAGGCGCCGGAAAAAGGTGAAGGCCGAAGGGCCGGCGCCCGGATTCTTGCTGAATGTCGCGCCCGCGTAAGACACACAGCGCTGGCCGAATCCGCCGCTGTCGCCGATTTGCGGATAGTAGGCGTCGAGGCACATCGTCTCGATGTGGAAACGGTACATGGCGTGCAGCGAGGGATGGCGATCATATATGGCCTTCAAAAAGTCCGGCTCGATGCGCGCGAATTGTTCGAGCAATTCGGCCATGGCGCGCGGCGCGATGGTGGAGTAGCCCGCAAGCCCTTTTTCGCCGCTGAGTCCATCCACGGACGTCGCCTTGTCGAGAATGGCGTCGAGGAGGCCCATGATTTCTTCGCGGTTGCCCGGCCATTCGAGGACGGTCTTGATGATGAGCATGGTGCGGTCGGTCGTCGGGTAATTCGATTCGATGCGTTCGCGGTGGGCGAGCGTGTCGCGAAAGATGCGATCCTCGATGTTGCGCTGGATGTCCGCCCAAGTCTTTTTCGGGTTTTCGAGTTTGTGTGTGGCGGCTTTTGAGGCCAGAAACGCGGTCAATTCGCTTTCCCGCCCACGGGCCGCCTCGAACACGCGATCGTAGGCGAGGGCAAGTTGCCGCACTTCCTCGCATGCGTCGTGCCATGTCGAGACCTGTCCGCGCACGGGACCGGCTCGTTCCTCGTAAACGTGCCCCTGCGTGCTGAAATCAAATGCGGGGAAGAGGTCCGCAATGCGGTCGAGCAGGACAATCGTCTTATGCGCGCAGATCGGATCGCCGGTCGCCAGGTACGCCTCGCTCAAACATTGCGCGCCCGAAACGATCCGCTGTTTCCATTGTCCGTATAGGAGATAGGCCCCGATGAACCGCCAGCGTCGGCCTTCCGAATCCAGATAACCTTCGCCGTCGTCAACGCCGAAGGAACGGAGCGGATCGTCCGGGCCGGGGTGTTCGGCGTTGAACAGGAGCGATCGGTCGGCCTTGGCCGGCTGGAAGACGCCCTGTTCGTCCAGTCCGCTGCGATAGAAGGCCGTGAAATCGTTTTTGGGAAAGAATTCGCCGCAGTGGGGACATTGCACTTTCCATGGGTGATCCCATGCGGCGATTTTCCATGTGTACATCTTGACGTCTTTCTTGCAGGACGGGCAAAATCCATCGGACCAGACCATCCATGAACGCGAAATCGCCGGGCCGAACATGAAATCCCAGAGTTCGTCGTCGGATGTGTTCATCCATCGCGCCGCGCCGTCCGCAAGATTTTTCTGAATGGCCGCCGCCCATGGAAACTCCGCCACGTTGGCTTTAGCCTTTCGGGCCAAGTCGGTCGGGAACAAGACGGATTGCTTTTTGGCCAACAAAGGATCCTGCGCGGCAGCCGTTGCGGCCAGGAGCAATACAAGCCCCGCGGAGATCGGCACGGTCAGGAGCGATGGTTGGATTTCCATGGGTTCTTCCTTATTTCACATTTGCCGGGCCTATTGTATCGGAAAGGCCGGAGTCTTTCATGGCCGGAAATGTTTTCGCGCCGGCGGACCCTGGCAAGCGCGCCGTTCGCCTTTGCTTTCGGGCCGCAAAGGTGCTAGAGTACGCCTTTATTTCCATTGGTTTCCGGCGTCATGCCATACGTGTTTCCGCGCGACGTCGAACAAGGAGAAGTAACAGATGCCGACATACAGTTATCAGTGTAAAAAATGCGGGCATGTGCAGGATCTTTTTCATGCCATCAACGCCAATCCGCGGGTGAAATGCGAGGCATGCGGGGGCGCCTGCAAACGCCTTCTGGGAACGGGCGCGGGGATTATTTTCAAGGGTTCTGGCTTTTACCAGACGGATTACAAGAAGGACGGGAAAAAGGCCGCATCTCCGGCGGAGGGAAAGGGCGAAACCAAGTCCGAAGCCAAGAGCGAGTCCAAGGCCGAAACGAAAACGGAAACAAAACCGGCCGCGAAAGCTTCGGGAGCCGCAAAGGAATGACCGCAAGGGCGTGCGCATGGCGCATGTCCAAGTATCGGAAGAGTCTGACGCAGGAGAAGGATTGATGAACACGGACGAAATCAGGCAGTTGAACGACAAACACATCATCAACACGTACGGCGCGCGCAAACTGGCGCTGGTGCGCGGAGAGGGTATGAAATTATGGGATGCGGACGGTCGCGAATACTTGGATTTTTTTGCCGGCATCGCGGTCACGAATTTGGGTCATTGCCACCCGGCCGTGACGGAAGCCATCTGCGCGCAGGCGCGTAAGCTTGTCCACGTTTCAAACCTATATTATATCGAGCCGCAGGTTGAACTGGCGGAATTGCTGTGCCGGCACTCGTTCGCGGATCGTTGGTTTTTCTGCAACGGCGGGGCGGAGGCCAACGAGGCGGCATTGAAAATCGCGCGGCGGTATTGGGCGGAAAAAGGCACGCCGAAACCCGTGCTGCTTTCGGCGCATCAATCCTTCCACGGGCGGACCCTCGCCACCATCACGGCGACGGGCCAGCCGAAGTATCAAAAGGGTTTCGAGCCGCTTGTGCCCGGCATTGTGCATATTCCGTTCAATGACGTTTCCGCGCTGGAGGCCGCGATTACACCGGAAGTGGGCGCTGTCATTCTTGAACCGATCCAGGGCGAGGGTGGTGTATGTGTGCCGTCGCCGGATTATCTCGCGAAAGTTCGCGCGGTATGTTCGGCCAAGAACGTGTTACTGATTTTCGACGAAGTCCAAACGGGTCTTGGGCGCACGGGGAAACTTTTTGCGCACGAACATTATAGCGTTACGCCGGACATCATGACGCTTGCGAAGGGTCTTGGCAACGGGGTTCCCATCGGCGCGATGGGCTGCACGGAGGAAGTGGCATCGGGGTTCGCTCCGGGATCCCATGCCTGCACGTTTGGCGGCAATCCGCTGAGCACGGCGGCGGCAGTGGCCACGATCAAGGCGTTGACCGCGCCCGGATTCATCGAAGGCGCAAAGCAGGCGGGGGATTATTTCTTTGGGAAACTCAACGCACTGGCCGCCCGGTATCCCCAAATCGTGGACGTGCGCGGGAAAGGTCTCATGATCGGCGTCGAAATGCGCGATCCCGTGGCGCCGGTCATCGAAAAACTGATCGATGCGGGCATCGTGTGCGGTCCCGCGGGACCGAACGTGCTCCGGTTCATCCCCCCGCTTATCGTGACGGCCGCGGAAATTGACAAGGTCGTGACCATTCTCGACGGCATTCTGGGAGGTGCGTGATCATGCGGGATTTTCTTTCGCTGGCGGATTTGGACCGTGCGTCCATTTTAGGATTGCTTGATCTTGCGGACGAGTTGAAACAGAGACAGCGCCGCCATGAACCCTACCGTCCGCTGGAAGGCAAGACGCTGGCCATGATCTTCGAGAAGCCGAGCCTTCGCACGCGGGTCACGTTTGAGATCGGCATCTTTCAACTGGGGGGCTACGGCCTTTTCTATCAGACACGGCTGGGCGAACGGGAAAGCGTGCCGGATGTGGCGCGGAATCTTGAACGATGGGTGGATGGCATCATGGCGCGAACGTACAGCCATCAGGTGCTTGTGGAACTTGCCGAGTATTCGTCCGTTCCGGTAATCAATGCGCTCAGCGACCGGGAGCATCCCTGCCAGATTCTGGCGGACGCCCAGGCATTGCGCGAGCACAAGGGTAAATTTGACGGCCTCAAGGTGGCCTTCGTGGGCGATGGCAACAATGTTTTCGCGTCATGGGCGCACTTTGCCGCGCGGATTCCGATTCATCTGACGCTTACCTGTCCGGAAGGCTACGAGCCGGATCCGGAAATTCTGGCCTTTGCGCAGCGCGAAACCAATGGATCTGTCATGGTCACGCACGACCTGGCCGAAGGCGTCGGAAACGCCGATGCGGTGTATACCGACGTGTGGGCGAGCATGGGCCAAGAGGACGAGGCCGAGGCGCGCGCGGCCGTTTTCGCGCCGTACCAGGTCAATGCGAAGTGCATGGCGCTTGCGAAACCGGATGCGGTGTTCATGCATTGCCTACCGGCTCATCGCGGCTACGAGGTCACGGATGAGGTCATTGACAGCCGGCAATCCATTGTATTCGATGAGGCGGAAAACCGCCTGCATGCGCAGAAAGCCATTATGGTGTCGTTGATGAAATAGGCTGAAGGCAGAAGACGGTAGGTGATAGAATTGGGTTGGCATGGTCGTCTGTAGTATCCATGGAGCCATCCCGTTCATCGGAAAGTGGCGAAATTCCCAGAAAAAAAGCGAGGATGCAAAGCATGGCAAGCGAGGTGAAGAAAATCGTGTTGGCGTATTCGGGGGGACTGGACACGTCGGTTATCCTGAAGTGGCTCCAAGAAACCTACAAGGCGGACGTGGTCGCCTATATCGCCGATGTCGGCCAGGGCGAAGAGACGGAACCCGCACGGCAGAAAGCCGTCGCCACGGGCGCTTGCGCCGTTTACGTTGACGATGCGCGCGAGGAATTCGCCCGCGATTTCGTCTTTCCCACCATTCGCGCCAACGCCATTTACGAGGGTACGTACATGCTCGGCACGAGCGTGGCCCGGCCGTTGATCGCCAAGGGACAGATCGAAATCTACCGCAAGGAAAAGGCCGATGCCGTTTCGCACGGCGCGACGGGCAAGGGAAACGATCAGGTCCGGTTTGAACTGACGTATTTTGCGCACGAACCGAACGTGCGCATCATCGCGCCCTGGCGGGATCCGAAGTGGGATCTTACCAGCCGGACGAAGATGATGGAGTATGCGCAGAAACACGGGATCGCCGTTCCGACGACGGTCAAGAAGCCGTATTCCTCGGATCGCAATCTGTTGCACATCTCGTTCGAGGGCGGCATTCTCGAGGATCCTTGGGCCGAGCCGCCCGAGGATATGTTTGTGTTGTCTGTGGATCCGCGCAAGGCGCCCGATATCCCCACCTATGTCGAGATTGATTTCGAGGAAGGCACGCCGGTCGCCGTTGACGGCTGCCGCCTTTCTCCCGCCGCGCTAATGGCGCGGGTCAACGAACTCGGCGGCGCCAACGGCGTGGGCCGGGTGGACATGGTCGAGAATCGTTTTGTCGGCATGAAATCGCGCGGTGTGTACGAAACGCCCGGCGGCGCCATTTTGCACAAGGCCCACCGCGCCGTCGAATCCATCACCATGGATCGCGAAGTCATGCTGGCGCGCGATCAACTGTCGCCCAAGATTGCCCAACTCATTTATAATGGCTTCTGGTATTCGCCGGAAATGTCGCTCATGATGAGTTTTGTTGACAAAACGCAGGAGAACGTGACCGGCACCGCGCGCGTGCGCCTTTACAAGGGTAATTGCGACGTGGTGGGCCGCCGCGCGCCGAAGTCGCTGTATGACGAGAAGATAACGACGTTCGAGGAAGACGAGGGCGTGTACCAGCAGGCGGACGCCGGCGCGTTTATACGGTTGAACGCGCTCCGTTTGCGGGTCAGAAAGAACGCAGGGCTTTTTTAAACGTCACAATCGGCCGGTTCCTTTTCCCGTTCGTTTAGAATTATCCAGCGAGGGTGATGGCTGTGCTCAGTCGCATTTTGCAGTCCCTTTTCGGCACGAGCAGCGACCGTGAAGTGAAGCGGATGATGCCGGTGCTTCAGGCGGTCCGCGATCGCGAATCCGTTTATGCGCGCATGACGAACGACGAGTTGCGCGCACAGACGACGAAATTCAAGGAACGTCTGTCGCAAGTCCGCGAAGAATATCGCCGCGCCCATCCCATCGGCACCATGGAGGCCGACGAATATCTCAAGGCGCTCATGAAACACTTGGCGCCGGAACTCGAGGCCATTTTGCCGGACGCCTTTGCGGTGGTTCGCGAGGCCGCGAAACGCGTGGTGGGATTGCGTCCGTTCGACGTGCAAGTGATTGGCGGGATCGTGCTTCACCGCAGCGGCATTGCGGAAATGGTCACGGGGGAAGGCAAGACGCTCGTGGCGACCATGCCGGTGTATTTGAACGCGTTGACGGGCGACGGGGTGCATATCGTGACGGTGAACGATTACCTTGCCCGCCGCGACAGTGAATGGATGGGTCCGATCTTCAAGTTTCTCGGCCTGACGGTGGGACTTATTCAGCACGACATGTCCACGGCGGAACGCCAGGTCGGATACCGGGCGGATGTCACCTATGGCACGAACAACGAGTTTGGATTCGACTATCTTCGCGACAACATGGCGTTGCGGCCTGAAATGCGCGTGCAACGCCTGCTCAATTACGCCATTGTGGACGAGGTGGACTCGATTCTGATTGACGAGGCGCGGACGCCGTTGATTATCTCGGGTCGCCCGGAAAAAAGCACGGACTTGTATTACAAGGTGGACGACGTTGTCCGCCAGCTTCGGCCCGGCAAGCATTTTGAATTGGAGGAAAAGGGCCACCACGTCCTGCTCAACGAAGAGGGCATGGAAATGGCCGAGCGGTTGCTGGGCGTCCAGGACTTGTACGTGGACGATGCGCTCGGAATTGTCCACATGATCGAGCAGTCCATCCGCGCCCACCATTTTTTCAAGCGCGACAAGGAATACATGATTCAGAACGGGGAAGTCCTGATCGTGGATGAGTTCACGGGCCGCGCGATGGAAGGCCGGCGCTGGTCGGACGGCCTGCATCAGGCCATCGAGGCGAAGGAGCGGGTGTCGGTTCAGTTCGAGTCGCAGACGGTCGCGACGATTACCTATCAGAATTATTTTCGGTTGTACAACAAACTGGCGGGCATGACGGGCACCGCGGCCACCGAAGCGGGCGAATTTCACCAAATCTACGGCCTCGAAGTCGTTCAGATACCGACGAATCTGCCGCTCATCCGGGAGGATATGACCGATCTCGTGTTTGCGACGGAAATGGGCAAGTTCCGGCATGTCGTAAACGAGATTTGCCAGATTCACAGCCGGGGCCGGCCGGTGCTGGTGGGTACGGTGTCCATCGAAAAGTCGGAATTGCTGGCCGGGATGCTCGAAGAGCGCGGGGTAAAAGAATATCAAGTTCTGAACGCGAAATATCACGAGCGCGAGGCCTCGATTATCGCGAACGCCGGCAAACCGGGCGCTATTACCATCGCGACCAACATGGCGGGACGCGGCACGGACATCAAACTAGCCGAAGGCGTACGCGAACTGGGCGGACTCGCCATTGTGGGCACCGAACGGCATGAATCGCGCCGCATAGACAACCAGTTACGCGGGCGGTGCGGGCGGCAGGGCGATCCGGGAACGACGCGCTTTTATGTGAGCCTCGAGGACGAGGTTGCGCGGCTTTTCGGAGGCGACAAAGTCAAGAAGATGCTCGACTGGTTCGGCAGCAACGAGATGGACGACGAACCGCTCAACCAGCGGATGGTCACGCGCACGATCGAACGCGCGCAACGACAGGTCGAGGAGTATAACTTCGAGATCCGCAAACATCTGCTTGAATATGACATGGTCATGGACAAACAACGTCGCATCATCTACAAAATGCGGCGGGATGTGCTCGAAGACCGCGACGTGACGCAGCAGATTCACGACATGTTCGATAACGTCATCGGGGACATTGTCGCCGAATACGCTCCGGAAGATGTGCAGCCCGACGAATGGGACTTGGAAGGACTGGCCACGGCATTCCGAAAATTTTTCGGATTTGAGCCGGATATCACGGGCGGCAATGCCGAGGACCCCGCGCCGTTGGCCGAAAGCCTGCTCAAACAGGCCATTGACGAGTACCTCCGGCGCGAGGATCTCATCGCGGAGGAAATCCGGCACGCATTCCACGAGCAGATTGGCGGCGACGACTCGTATGTGGATTTCAAGAAATTGGCGCGCAAGCGTGTCCACGATCTTGAAATGATGGCGTTGTTGCGGGCGGTGGACGACAAGTGGATCGATCACTTGTATTCGATGGACTATCTGCGTGAATCCGTCCGGCTGCGGGCCTACGGGCAAAAGGATCCGTTGATCGAATACAAGACGGAGGGGTACGAGATTTTCCAGGCCATGATGAAATCCATTGAGGAGAATGTCACACAAACCCTGTTCCGTCTGACTGATCCGGAGGTTCGTCGGACGCGTCAGATACAGGCGCGGCGGGGCATGTTGACGGCGAAGAGCGATCCGTTTGCGCAATTGTCGCAATACAGTTACGTTGCGGCGGACAAGGAACAGGACCGCAGTTTCGCGTCGTACGATACAAGCCGTTTCGCGCTGGCCGGCCAGCCGTCGGAGGCGCAGGGCGCCGCGCCGGGCGAATCCGCTCCGAAACCCAAGCCGCGTCCGATCCGGGTTGGCCCGAAAATCAATCCGAACGACAAATGCCCTTGCGGCAGCGGAAAGAAGTATAAAAAGTGTTGCGGCGCCCAAAGCGACAATTGATTTCCGCGGCTATCGTGACGTTTTGGTGCGTCATGATGGCCGCGTTGTTTTACCGGGAAGGCTCCCTGCCGTTCCTTGGTTCGAAGCCCGCATCCCTGCCGACTCGCGTGCTACGCCCCAGTTCAACGTGGATGGGAGTGTATTCGGGCGAGACGCGCGTGGGGTTCGTCAATATCAACACGACGCCCGACACGCGCGACGGCCATATCGGCGTTGCCTTTTCGAGCACGGCGCGTTTGCATCTCAATCTTCTGGCGACGCCGCTTGACCTTTTCATTTCAGGCGTGGCGTGGATTCCGCAGGATGGCGGCAAGGCGGAGTTCGATTTCAAGGTTCGTTCGGGCGAGCACACCATGCGGGTTTCCGCGACAGTTGCCAATGGCCTGCTCGACGCACAAATACTTACCGGGGGGGAGGCGATCCCGTTCCAGTTTCCCGTGGGCAAGGATCTGTTGTTGTCGGGCGTCATGGGAACGACCACGTTGAACGTGCCGTTGCTGCGCGTGGGGGAGGAGGTCGTGATAGACGCCTTTGATCCAATGACGTTTTCGGTGGGCAAGGCGCGGGTGAAATGCGTCGGCGAGGAAACGATCGAAGCCGCGGGCGCGTCCGTGCGGACCAAAATCGTCGAGACGTCCACGAACGGCCTGACGTCCAAGGCGTGGATTGACGACAACGAGGAGATTGTTCGCGCGGAAACGCCTTTGGGCTTCACGCTGCGGCGCATCTCGCCGCAGGAAGCGCTGGCGCCGGCCGGTGAAACGCCGCCCTCGGATTTGCTTCGAACGGTGGCGGTTCGTCCCGAGGGAATGAAACCATTCCGTGGCGCGAAACGGATGACCGTGCGGGTGTCGGGCGTGCCGGAGACGAATTATCCGCCCGTGGACGACGTGCAAACGGCCAATGGCGCGGAATACACGATTGCCAGCCCACCGGAGCCGCTGGACATGCCTTCGGGCGGCCCATTGGACGAGACATTGAAAGCGAGTCTGGCGGGCGATGCGTTCATCCAATCGGAACATCCACGGGTAAAGGGACTGGCCGGAAAAATTGTCGGGGATGAAAAAGATCCCTGGCGGCAGGCGAAACGCATCTACGACTGGGTCCACGAGAACATTCGCAAGACGGTGGTGTTGAGCGTGCCGTCCGCGCTCGAAACGCTGGAAACGCGCGAGGGCGACTGCAACGAGCACGCTGTGCTGTTTGCGGCATTGGCCCGCGCGGCGGGGATTCCGACGCGCGTGGCGATCGGGCTGGCGTGGAGTGACGATCTGGACGGTTTTTATTACCATGCATGGCCGGAAGTCCACGTGGGGCGCTGGATTCCGATGGATCCGACGCTGGGCCAGCCCATAGCCGATGCGACGCACGTCAAATTGTTGAACGGCAATATTGAAACGTGGCCGCAACTTCTGCCGTATATCGGCCAGTTGCGCATGGACATTGTGAGCATCGAATAGGACGCGCCCATGATCTTGACGGAAAACCTGACCAAACGATTCGGCGGCAAGGCGGCGGTGGATTGCCTGAACCTACGGATTCCACCCGGCGAATTCTTCTGCTTTCTGGGGCCCAACGGTGCGGGGAAAACGACGACGATCAAAATGCTGACGGGACTGTTGCATCCCTCGGAAGGACGGGCCGTGATCGGGGGGCACGACATCCAGCAGGATCCCGTGGAGGCGAAGCGCGTGATTGGGTACGTGCCCGACAGCCCGTTCCTGTACGAAAAATTGACGGGGCGCGAATTCATGCGTTTCGTCGCGGGGCTGTACCGTTTGCCCGATTCGCATGTGTCGAAACAGGGCGAACACCTGCTTGAACTTTTCGGCATCCGGCACGTCGGCGATGAACTGATCGAAGATTACAGCCACGGCATGCGGCAGAAACTTTCCTTCGCATCATGCTTCCTGCACGAGCCGAAAGTCGTCGTCGTGGACGAGCCGTGGGTGGGGCTCGATCCGAAGAATATACGCTTCGTCAAGGATTATTTGCGCGAGAAGACACGGGAAGGCGTCACGGTATTCATGTCCACGCACACGCTGAGCATCGCCGAAGAGGTGGCCGATCGCATCGGCATCATCCACAATGGCCGCCTGCTGCACCTGGGATCGGTTCCCGAAATCATGGCGATGGCGCAGCGTCCCGGATCGCTCGAGGACGTTTTCCTCGAATTGACACAAGGGGATGAAACATGACACCGGTCCGCTCGATTGCGTGGGCCAAGCGCCGCATCGCGGTGCATTCGATCGCGTCGGTCCGCAAGGAGTCCAAGCTCAAAGTCGGCGTAATCACTTTCTGCGCGGTCGGGTTCTGGATCGGTTTTTTCTTCCTGTTCAAGGAAGGCTTCCAATGGCTGCTCGATTTCGGATCGAGCGTCGGCGGGACGGGCCGCGGGATCGGAAACATCATCCTCGTGCGGATGCTTGGCGTGCTGATGCTGGCCGTTTTCGTCATGCTGACGTTTTCGAACATTCTGGTGGCCTTTTCGACCCTCTATCGTTCGCGCGAGGTCAACTATCTCCTGCAGGCGCCGATTACGTTTCGCGCGTTCTTCATCTCGCGGTTTTTCGAATGCGTCTTGTTCAGTTCATGGGCGCTGGCCTACCTCGGATCGCCGCTGATGCTCGCCTACGGCTACACGACGCACGCATCGCCGTTGTTTTACGCCGCCTCGCTGCTCTTTTTCATTCCGTACATCGCGCTGCCGGCCGGTATCGGATCGTTGATCACGCTGGCGCTCGCGCGCATTTTCCCGCGCCTGCACTTGCGCACGATGATCCTGCTGGCCATTCTCGCGGTGTCGCTCTTGTTTCTTTACTGGAAAAACTGGCTCAGCGCGCAGCGCCTTTCGGAAGACACGATCCTGCCGGCGCTGCTCGACATGACCGCGCAGACACAGTCGCCTTATCTGCCGAGTTACTGGGCCACGCGCGGGATTCTGGCGGGCGCGTCGGGAAATTACGGCGAATTCGCGTTCAATTTCCTGCTGCTCGCGTCCAATGCCCTCATGATCGTCTGGATTGCGGCGGAAACGGCCCAACGCATCTTTTACCTTGGCTGGTCGTCGCTTGAAGGCCGCGAACGCAGCCGCATGCGCCTGTTCAGCCAGCATCTGCTCGGTTTCGCGGACACGGCGCTGCGCGGTGTCCCGAATCCGTTTCGCGTACTCATCGTCAAGGATATAAAACTCTTCTGGCGCGACCCGGTACAATGGTCGCAGTTCGTCATTTTCTTTGGAATCATGGCCGTTTACATCGCCAACCTGCGCAACGCTTCGTCCCATTATCAGCAAGAGTTCTGGCGCAGTTGGATCGCGTGCCTGAACATCGCCGCGTGTACGCTTATTCTTGCCACGCTTACAAGCCGCTTCGTGTTTCCGCTCGTGAGTCTCGAAGGCCGCCGGTTCTGGGTGCTGGGGCTGGCCCCGCTGTCGTTCCGGCAACTGGTCTGGCAGAAGTTCTGGCTCAGCGTAACCACCACGTCGCTTTTCACGGTAGGGCTTGCCATTTTATCGGGTTTCATGCTACGCCTTGAACCGATTTATTTCGCCTTGTCCGTATACAGCGTGATCATCACGAATTTCGGATTATCCGGCCTTGCAGTGGGCCTCGGCACGCTGTACCCGAATTTTCAGGAGGACAATCCGGCGCGGATCGTGTCGGGCATGGGCGGAACGCTCAATTTCCTGTTGAGCGTCGTCTACATCACGCTAGTCGTCGGAGCGCAGACCGCCATCCTGCAATCGCGCGTCCTCGGCCTTTATACGAACGATTGGACGTTCTACACGGCGTTGGTCCTCGTGTTGGTTTTTATCACCGGGATTAGCGTCATCAGCACCTTGGTCCCGATGCTCCTTGGCATGCGCAACCTCAACCACGCGGAGTTCTGACATGCACAAATTGACCGTTCGCACCACCGCGCATAGCGTGTTCGTGGACATTACGCGCGAGATCCAGCGCATCGTCTCCGAATCCTACGTGCGCAGCGGCGTCTGTCACATCTTCGTACCGCACACGACCGCCGGCATAACCATCAACGAGAATGCCGACCCCGACGTGACGCGCGACATTCTGCAAACGCTGGAACGCATCGTGCCCTGGAGAGGCCCCTACGCGCACGACGAAGGCAATTCCGCCGCCCACGTCAAGGCCGGCATATTGGGATTCAGCCAGACTGTCCTGATCGAAAATGGCGCACTGGCGCTGGGAACTTGGCAAGCGATCTATTTCTGTGAATTCGACGGTCCCCGCAACCGCGAGGTCTGGGTGCAAATTGGCACTGCACAGTAAATGCGGGTATTATCCAAACATTCACGATTCTAAGTGGACCGCCTTCGTGGGCACTTGACTTGTGTTCGAGCCAGGCATGGGCCGTGTCGATGAGGAGTATGTACCATGAATTCGCTTACAGTAGCTTTGCTCAAACGCGAAGCGCAGGCGTTCGCACAGTTGGAGTCTCAATGCCGCGAGCCCAGCCTCTTTGGCGTGACCGATGGGAAAGCCGTCGGTACATACCTGGAGCACAAGTTTCAGACAATCCTGCAAGAGAAATATGGATATGTACGAGGCTCCTCGGCTAAAGGGATTGACTTTCCCGAATTCGGCGTGGACATCAAGGTAACGAGCGTTCGCCAGCCTCAGTCGTCGTGTCCATTCAAGTCCGCAAGGCAGAAGGTGTATGGATTGGGCTATTCGTTGTTGGTTTTCGTATACGACAAGACGGACAACCTCAAGACGCGAACCGCAACGCTCGACATCAAGCACGTTATTTTCGTTGAGGCTTCCCGGACAGCCGATTACCAAACGACGTCCGGTCTGTTGAAAATTCTGGACAATGCCGGCAATCTCGACGACGTTATTGCATTCATTACGGAACGGTTCCTGCCGGTCGACGAGATTCAGGCCAATGAATTGGCGTCCGAGATTCTGAGAAGTCGTCCGGAAGTGGGATGTCTCACTATATCGAATGCGCTCCAGTGGCGGCTTCAATACACGCGGGCAATCGAGCAGGCGGGAACCGTAGCGGGCGTCGAGCGACTTGCATGAAGAACACACGAAATAGAGTGGAATTCGGCGATTTTCAGACGCCCGAGCCTCTGGCCAGCCAAGTCCTTGTTCTCTTGGCATCGGAGCACATACGTCCTAACGCCGTTGTCGAACCGACCTGTGGGCTAGGTTCATTCGTTCTAGCCTCTCAACGAGTCTTTCCCGCCGCGGCAGTATATGGATTCGATATCAATGATGGTTATGTGAGCGCTGTTCTGCAGAAGGCGCAAACACATCGTGGGACGTTGCATGTCGAAACACAGGATTTCTTCGCGATGGACTGGAAAGCATTTTTTCAGGGTATCGATGGGGAAATCCTGGTCGTCGGCAATCCTCCGTGGGTAACCAATGCCGCAATGGGTGTTCTGGGCGGCGGCAACTTGCCCGAAAAGAACAATTTTCAGAACCATGTGGGATTTGCTGCAAAAACGGGAAAGGCTAACTTCGATATATCCGAATGGATGCTAATTAAGATCCTCGAATCGCTTGGGGCGCGGCGCGCATGCCTTGCGATGCTGTGCAAGACGAGTACTGCGAGGAAAGTGCTGAAACACGCCTGGTTGCATGGGTTTCCTGTATGCAATGCGTCGCTTCATGTCATAGATGCGCAAGCGCATTTTGGCGTTTCCGTGGACGCTTGCCTGCTGATCGTTCATACGGGATGCGCGGAATTCCCTCCAGTCGCGAGAACATACACGGACTTGTCCTTTGCGTCCAAATCCAAGACTATCGGCCTCCATGGGAAAGAGCTGGTTGCCGATCTCGATCTCTTCAGCCAGTTCAAGGACATGGAGGGAACTTCTTACTATACATGGCGGTCCGGCGTTAAGCATGACGCGGCACGCGTGATGGAGTTTTATCGCGATGGCGAAGTCTTGAAAAACGGAGCGGGCGAAATTGTGGACATCGAGAATCCGTACCTTTACCCGCTTCTGAAATCGTCGGACTTGGCAAACGGCGTGCTAAAACCCTCGCGATACGTATTGCTGACTCAACGCCATCCTGGCGACGATACGGGTGCCATAGAGAGTCTAGCCCCAAAGACATGGGCCTACCTCACGAGCCATGGCGACTTGCTCGATGCAAGGCGGAGCATCATTTACCAAAAACGCCCACGTTTCTCCATATTCGGAATAGGCGACTATGTATTTTCTCCGTGGAAGGTGGCCATTTCCGGCCTCTACAAGACGCTTCGATTCCGAGTGATTGGTACGCTGAACGGGCAGCCGATCATTGTCGACGATACCTGTTACTTCGTCCCGTGCCGTTCGGAGCATGAGGCACAGTTCGTTTCTTACCTACTCAACTCGGACCTCTGCCAACAGTTCCTTCAGTCGCTCGTATTTCCCGATGCAAAGCGTCCGGTGACAGTGGATATTCTGAGCAGAATCGATCTTCGACGACTGGCGGAACGTCTTGGCGTCGAATCCGAGGCAAAGGAAGTGCTGGCGGATGCCGCGTATTACGAAAACCGGCAATCTCTCCTGGTGTGCGAGTCTTCAGGTGAATATCGGATAGCGAAGGCAAAGAGTCCCATCTCGTCGCGACGGGGTCGCCGGTCGTCTTGAGACCATCTGGCAACGCTCGCGTTGAATGAATCGAAAACAATGTCGTCCGGCAAATGCCACTGAAGATGCGCATGGTTGGGGAAAAAGTGTATTCTGTCGGCATTCCACGGTAAGGAGAGGCAGGTTCATGAGCAAGATCAGGGTGCGGTTCGCCCCGTCGCCGACGGGGTTTTTCCATATTGGCAATGCGAAGACGGCATTGTACAACTGGCTGTTTGCGCGGAGTTGCGGCGGCACGTTCATTCTGCGGCTCGAGGACACGGATGTCGAGCGCAGCAAGGAAGAGTATGCCGAGGTCTTGGCGGACTGCCTGCAATGGCTTGGCCTCGATTGGGACGAAGGTCCCGCGTTCAGGAACGTTCCGGCCAAGGGCGCGTTCGGTCCCTACCGACAGTCGGAGCGCACGGAACTCTACCGGAACGAGGCAAACCGTCTGCTAACCGAAGGCAAGGCGTACAAGTGTTTCTGTTCGAAGGAAGAACTCGATGCGGAACGCGAACGGGCCGCCGCCGAGAAGCGTCCGCCGCGGTACAACCAGAAGTGCCGCAACCTGACGCCGGAGGAAATCGCCGCCAAGGGCGATGCGCCCTACGCGGTCCGATTCAAGGTCATGGAAGGCGTTACGGAGATTGACGATATCGTCCAGGGCATTGTGCGGACCGACAACAAGGAGGTGGACGACTTCATTATCGTGAAGCCGAACGGCGATCCGATCTTTCACCTCGCGGTCGTGGTTGACGACGGTCTGATGAAAGTCACACACGTCATTCGGGGCGACGATCACATGACGAACGCCGTGCGGCATGTCATGCTGTTCAAGGCGTTGGGTTACGAATTGCCGATCTTCTGCCACCACCCGCTCGTTCACGACGAGAAGGGCCAGAAGTACAGCAAGCGGCTGCCGGGCGCGAACGTTCTCGATTGGCGGCGTGACGGCTATCTGCCCGAAGCGTTGATCAACTACCTTGCGCTGCTCGGCTGGACGCCCGCGGACGGCAGTGAAATCCTGACGCTCCACCAACTCGCTCGCCAGTTCACGCTTGAACGCCTCAGCCCGTCGCCGTCGCGCTTCGATCTCAAGAAGGCGCAATGGCTGAACGGACAACACATGCGCATGCTGTCCGTCGAGGCTTTGCGCGACCGCGTGTTGCCGATATTGAACGCGGCAGGATTCGACACTTCGTCAAAGTCCGCCGAATGGCTGACGCGGATGACGGCGATTTGCCAGGAAAAGATCAAGGTGCTGAACGACATTGTTCCGTACACGGACTTTTTTTTCGCGGAACCGGCGGCGTATGAAGAAAAAGCCGTGCGAAAATTGTGGCAGGCCAATGGCGCGGCGGACACGATGCGAACCATCCGCGACACGATGGCCGAACTGGATGTGTTGACCGCCGATTCCCTCAAGCAGCGTTACGAGGCGCTGGCGGAGTCCTCCGGCCAAGGTGTGGGGCACTACATCCACCCGACGCGGCTCGCACTGACCGGCAAGAGTGTCGGACCGGGCCTCTACGAACTGGCGGAGTTGCTGGGCAAGGAAACGTGTCTCGCGCGCATCGATCGCGCGATACAATACATTGAGGAATTGAACCGCTGACTGTTGCGCGGGTCCTGATCGCAAGCGCAATGGCCAGGATTGAGTTTTTTCGCCCATGGGGTGTTCGATCGCAATTTGTCGTAAATCCTTGGCATCCCTCCGTGCAATGAAAATGAATTCTGGGGACCGGGCCGTAGGATGACGGAAGGGGCCCCGTTACAAGCCATCGGATGCAAAGGTCATTTGGAAAGGTTCCAATCTCGGTGCTAAGATGAATCGAGCGTGGAACGAAGCGAGGTTGCGTTATGAAAGGCGTTCTCAAACGATTCGTGGTTGTTTCGGCGTGTGTGTTGTTGGGTGTGGCGGGGTTCGGCTGGTGGTATGCGCATCCGGGGCGCGGTCCGCGCGAGCGCGTCAATCCCGCCGCGAAGGCGTATATTGAAACCATCGAGGGGACGACGGTCCTGCATGTGAAAGGTTCGCCGTATGAAATGGGTTACCAGCACGGGGCCTTGTTGAAGGACTCGATTCACAAGGGGCTGGCCGCGTTCAACAATCTCCTGAAGATGGGCAGCAAGGAAACCGGCGTGCCGGTATTCGTATTGAATTTCGCGCTGGATTGCGTGTACCGCGGCTGCGCGCCGTATATTCCGGACCGGTACAAGCGCGAGATGGAAGGCGTCGCGGACGGTTCGGGCATATCGTTGCGCGCACTACGACGTCTGCACGTCATTTCGGAGGTGACGGAGCGTAATTGCAGCGCATTCGCGGTGTTCAAGTCGGCGACGGCCGACGGCAAACTTTATCACGGCCGGAATTTTGACTGGAACATGGATGCCGGCTTGCAGGACAACCCCATTCTGATTTTATACGAGCCGGACGGTTATGCGCCGTTCGCGTCGGCGGGGTACGCGGGACTGGTCGGTGTGCTTTCAGGCATGAGCATGGAAGGCATCTGCATCAGCCAGATTGGCGCCGTCACGCGGGACGGCCGTTCATTCGGCGTGCCGCTCATGTTCCTCCTGCGGCGGTTTCTCGAAGAGTCCCGCTGTGTCGAGGATGCGACCCGCATCGTCAAGCATGCCCGCCGCACGGTCGGATACAACTATGTCGTGTCCGACGGCGACCGGCGCGAGGCGCGCGCCTATGAAACCTCGGCGCATCATTGCGCGGTGTTCACGGCCGGCGACCCGCGCGAGACCGTCGAGTATGCCATACCGATCCGGGATGCGGTGTTCCGCGCGGACGAGGCGATGGATCAGACTGTCCGGCGTTTCCAGACCTGTGCGGGCGGCTATCCGAACATGCCCTACGGCAGCGATTCCTACGACCATCGCTACAAGGGCATGGCCACGGACATCAAGGCATCATTTGGAAAGATTGACGCGACTGTTGCGCTTGAGATTCTCAAAAAAGCGGCCATGCGAAACGTCAATCTCCACAGCGTATTGTGCAACGTGACGGATCGCGAGATGTGGGTCGCCCACGCGAAAGGCGCGGAGGATGCGTGGAAACAGCCGTATGTTCATTACGATTTGCGGCAATTATTCCTACCGCCGGCGCAAAGAGGGAAATAGGCTGAAGGATGAAGGATGAAATGGGTGCAAAGACCACGGAGCACGAACCCCATTCCTCAACCCCGCTAGCCTGAAAATCGAAAGGATAGCCGCATGAACATGCCGGGATTTTTTGACAACCCGCACATTATCCATGCGCTGGCGGTGCATCTGCCCGTCGCCATGGCGCTGCTGGGCGTCCTTTTGGCGCTGATGTGCGCCGTGACACAGATGAAGAACGTGCCGCTGCGCCGGCTCGCCATCGGCTGGTACGCGTTCATGGCGGCCATCTCCCTCTTGACCATCTTGACGGGAGAACGCACGCTCGGCCATATTCCGGGATCCGTCGCGAAGGAAGTGCGCGATGCCATCGCCATGCACCAAATGTTCGCCGAAAATGTTTGGATAGTCGCCCTGTTTACGACGCTTATCGCCATATTCTGCGGCGCGAAAAGAGACAACGTTCGGAATACATTCACGGTCTTGATGGTCATGGCCAGTTTGGCCGCCATGGCATGGACGTCCGCCGCCGCATGGTACGGCACGGCGCTCGTTTATCGCGATGGCATCGGAACGCCCAAGCCGGCAACCGTTGCCGTGGAAGCGTCCGGCGCACCGGCCTCACCGGAATTGATGCCCGATTTGCCTATGCCGTCGGAACGGTCCGCCATGCCGGAAACCGCGCCTGGGGAAAAGATGCATGCACCGCCCATACCACCGCCGCCGCCCTTGTCCGCCACGCACGAGCCCTATTTGGGTCGCTTGACGAAAGTGTGGGATGGCGTGTTCAATTTCCTCTGGCCCACGCATTGAACGGCCGCGTTCGACGTTTTCGGGGAGTGTGCGATGAAGATTGACATGAGCCTTTCGGTGCGAACGATCAGGGAGCCGTTGTCCCGATTCTTCGCGATGGCGGGACCGAAAATCGCCCGGTTGCACTCGACATGGGATCCAGCGAAAGGCGCGCCCGTATTCACAGTGCGCGGGCGGTACACGACGCGCGGCTGGACGGAATGGACGCAAGGATTCGTCGGCGGGCTGCCCATCCTGCAATTCGACGCGACAGGTGACGAACGATTCTGGCGGATCGGCCGCGAGTACACATTCCATCACATGGCCTCGCATGTGAGCCATACCGGAGTACATGATCACGGCTTCAACAACGTTTCGACGTATGGCAATCTACGGCGGCTTGCGCTCGAAGGCCGCATTTCGGAATCGGCGGACGCGATAGCGTTTTATGAATTGGCGTTGAAAGTCAGCGGGGCCGTACAGGCCTCGCGCTGGTCGCGACTGGCCGACGGAACGGGATTCATCCACTCGTTCAACGGGCCGCACTCGCTCTTCAGCGACACGATCCGCTCGTGCCGATCGCTGATCGTCGCGCACCAACTCGGCCATTGCCTCATGGGCGAACACGATGCGCGAATATCGCTGCTCGACCGCGCGATCCAGCACATCCGCAACACGTCGCGTTACAACGTCTATTTCGGCGAAGGCCGCGATGCCTACGACGTCCGGGGCCGCGTTGCCCACGAGAGCATCTTCAACATGACCGACGGCCGGTACCGCTGCCCGAGCACGCAACAGGGCTATTCGCCGTTCAGCACATGGACGCGCGGCCTCGCGTGGATCATCCTCGGTTACGCCGAGGAACTCGAAGCCTTCGCCACGCTGGACGATTCCGAGTTCGAACCGTTCGGCGGACGAAAAGACATCGAGTCGCTCATGCTTGAAACGGCGGCGGCCACCGCCGACTTCTATATCGCCAACACGCCCTCGGACGGCATCCCCTATTGGGATACCGGCGCGCCCGGTCTGGCGAACATGCCGCGTCATCTTGAGAAACCGGCCCAGATTGACAATCCATGCGAGCCGGTGGACAGTTCCGCCGCCGCCATCGCCGCGCAAGGCCTGTTGAGATTGGGCCGGTATTTGGAAGAGAAATACGGGGGCACTTCTTTTCGCGGGAAACGAAGTTCCCCGGTGCCCCCTCAAGAAAAGCGGGGGCAGCAGAAATGGGAGCGGCCGGTTCAGGGCGCGGGCAAGGAGTACTGGCAAGCGGGATTGACCGTTGCGAAGACCTTGTTTGCGCCGCCGTACCTGTCCGAGAACCCGAAGCATCAGGGCCTGTTGCTGCATTCGGTGTATCATCGCCCGAACGGTTGGGATTACATCCCGCCCGGCAAGCATGTCCCGCAAGGCGAATCGTCCATGTGGGGCGATTACCACGCCATGGAGTTGGCGGTTTATCTGAAACGGGGGTTGGATGGAAAACCATTTCCCAACTTCTTTGGGCCTTCCACGCCTGACGCGAATCATCCGCGGGCGCAGGTTGGTTGAGGTATGGACGATGGATGCACGTGACATCCGTTCGGATCTAAAGCATGCCGCGAATGCAGGGATAGCGAGGGGACTTGCGCGCTTCTTTAAGACCGGCGAAGGCGAATACGGCGAGGGCGACCAGTTTCTCGGCGTGATCACTTCGGAACAGAGACGAATCGCGAAAGCCTACCTCGCGCACAAGACTCCTCCGTCGGTGGATCGAACGTTATCGGTGGTTCAGATGCTCTTTCGCGGCGGCTATCATGAAGAGCGCTCAACCGCGTTGATGATCCTCGTGCATCAATACCGGAGAAGCGACGCCGAAGACAAGCATCGTATCTTCAATTTCTACATCAAGAATCTCCGTTACGTCAACAATTGGGATCTCGTCGATTCAAGCGCGCCGCAAATTGTCGGCGATTATCTGCTGGACAAGGATCCGGCGATTCTGTTTGAATTGGCGAAGCGCGAAGATGTATGGGCACGCCGCGTCGCCGTGCTTGCCACGTTTGTATTTGTGAAGACTGGGCGCTTTGGCGAAACGCTGGCGCTGGCCGAGTTCCTGCTCATCGAGCGGAAGGATCGGCACGACCTGATGCACAAAGCCGTTGGATGGATGTTGCGCGAAATAGGTAAACGCGACGAGAGCGTCTTGATTGCGTTTCTGGATCGATTCGCGGCGCAGCTGCCGCGCACGGCATTGCGCTACGCGATCGAAAAACTCGACCAAAAGAAACGGCGTGAGTATCTGCGGTTGGGCCGCCCATCGAATGTCTCTTGGATGGCCAGATGAAGCCGCTTCTGTACGTTCTTTATCCGCGACAAAGAGGACAGGCATATGAAAACGCATTGCATCGGCATCATCATGAACGGCGTGACGGGGCGTATGGGGACGAATCAGCATTTGATTCGATCGATATTGGCCATCCGCGCGCAGGGCGGGTTGCGCATCGGCGACGGCGAGACGATTGTCCCGGAACCAATACTGGTTGGGCGCAACGAGGCGAAATTGAAAGTGCTGTCCAAGGCCCATGGCGACCTGCCGTATGCGACGGACCTCGCGCCGTTGCTAAAGGACGACCGGTATCCGCTGTATTTCGACGCGCAGACGACCGCGCTGCGATACGAGGCGGTCAAACAGGCCATCGCGGCGGGCAAGCATATCTACTGTGAAAAGCCGACCGCCCTGAATTCGGCGGACGCGATGGATCTTTACCGGCTCGCCTGCGACGCGGGCGTCCGCCATGGCGTCGTGCAGGACAAACTCTGGCTGCCCGGCATCATGAAACTGAAATACCTGATAGATACCGGCTTCTTCGGGCGCATCCTCGCCGTGCGCGGCGAATTCGGCTACTGGGTGTTTACGGGCGAGAAACAGACCGCGCAGCGTCCCTCGTGGAACTATCGAAAGGCGGAAGGCGGCGGGATCATCCTCGACATGCTCTGTCATTGGCGGTACGTGATCGACAACCTGTTCGGCAACGTAACCGGTGTGTCCTGTCTGGCCGCGAACCATATCCCCGAACGGTGGGACGAACGCGGCGCGCGCTACGACAGCGATGCCGAAGACGCCGCCTACGCGACCTTCACGACCGATCAAGGCATTGTGTGCCATTTCAACTCGTCGTGGTGTACCCGCGTCCGCCGCGACGATTTGTTGACGATTCAAGTGGACGGCGTGAAAGGGTCTGCCGTCGCCGGATTGCGCGCCTGCTGGGTCCAGAGCGATGCCGAAACGCCAAAGCCGGTCTGGAACCCCGATATCGAAAATCCGATCGACTTTCGCGCGGGCTGGATGCGCATGCCCGACAACCAAGTCCACGAAAACGCGTTCAAGGCGCAATGGGAACGTTTCCTGCGCCACCTTGTCCTCGGCGAGCCGTTCCCGTGGGATCTCAAGGCCGGCGCCAAAGGCGTCCAACTCGCCGAACTCGGCTATGAATCTTCGAAACGCCGGACTTGGCTCGACGTGCCGGACTTGGCTTAATCAAGAGGCGCCGGACGCTTGTTGCCGCCCGGACAACTCCACCGTGCAAGAAAAGGGGAGGGGGAGACAGATGGGATGAAGCAGGGGAGTAAATGCCTTTTTTTCTTTTGCCGATTCCAATAGATTGGGCGGGGTGTCCGGAAGGCTGGCGCTCAGCGATGGGGATAGGCCCAGCGTTCCATGCGCTGATCCTCGTTTTTCATGCGCCAGCGAAGCATGCGTTGGGCGTAGTAGGCCACGGTTGCGGCGTAGCGGGGATTGTCGGCGAGGTTGTCGAATTCGCCGGGATCGTGTTGGAGATCGAAGAGGAGCGGCGGAAAATCGGCGCGGCCGAACTGGACGTATTTGAAGGCCTCGTCGCGCAAGACCCAGAGCAGGCATTCGTCGGGATCGAAGTCCGGCAGGTCGCGGGCCAGGGTGCGGAAATCGAATTCGTAGTGGATTTCGGTTCGGGCCGGCGTGTCCGGCGCATGGTGCACATGGCCGAGGAAACTGCGTCCCTGAAACCGGTCCGGCATGGGAAGGCCGGCGTAGTCGAACAGGGTCGGCGCAATGTCTATTGACTCGACGAACGCGCCGATGCGCGTTCCCCGGGTGGCGTCCGCCTTTGGCGATGGATCGCGGACAATGCACGGAATGCGCATCGTGCCATCGTGAAAATGGCCCTTGTCGAGCAGGTAATGGTCGCCGAGATAATCGCCGTGATCCGACGTGAAAACGATCAGGGTGTTGTCCCAATAGCCGTTTTTCTTGAGCGAATCGAAGAGTTGTCCCAAGCAGACATCGAGTTCCGTGATCATTCCGAAATAGGCGGCCTGGTACTCGTGCAGTTCGCGTTCGTCCATCAGGGAAGGGGTTCGCCGGGCCATGCGCATGTAGGGGTGCGGGTCTACAAGTTCTTGGGGACGCCGCGTGGGCGGCGGCATGGGCGCGGACGCGTACATCGCGTGATACGGCGCGGCGCAAACGAGCGGTCCGTGCGGCTTGATGTAGTTCACGCTCAGAAACCATGGCGCGGGCGGGCGGGCGTCCAAATAGTCGGCCACGCGTGATGTATGAAAACGGCACTCGCTGTCCTCGGCGAGGTATTTTGCCGGAAACACGCAGGGAAGGTGTCCGCCCGTTCCTTCCGGCGGGACATTCGGTTCGTGGATGGCGTAATGGTTGCACCATGCTTCCGGGTACCCCTTGGCCCGGAGGTAGTCGAAGTATTCCCGCGAATCGTGTTCGTGGTCGAGAACGACCTCGAATCCGGGGAGGAAATTGTCGTAATCCAGCCGGGTCCGGCGCGGGTCGTCCGGCGCGCAGAGGGCCGGATCGAGCGCGTAGTCGTTGTAGCCGCTGATCGCCGCGTGATGGCCGCGCTCGCGGAAATACACGGCGATGTTGTCTTCCGCGCGTTCGAGCGGCGTCATGTTGTTGACCGACCGCGTCGAGCACATGTACCGGCCCGTGTACAGACACATCCGGCTGGGGCCGCACGGTGCGCTTTGCGCGAAACAATTCGTAAAAACCGCGCCGTCCCGCGCAAGCGCATCGAGGTTCGGGGTATGAACGACGGGATGTCCCGCCGCGCCGAAAGCGTCATGACGAAACTGATCGGCGATGATCAGCAGAATGTTTTTCGGTTTTTCAACCACGCTCACTTCGATGATTCTACCTGTTCCGGCAATTTTTCAACGCGCCGACATAGTATGAGGCAAATGGCCGGAAATGCAAGGCATCTACTCCTCCGAAAATGCGCTCCGACATTATCACGCCGTTCGTCATCGTAATTTAAGAGTACCGAGTTCTTGCATGTGTTCATTCTGAACGCGCACGGGAGATCCTTTGGGCGCGGAATGTAGGACAGACTGTCCAGTCTGTCTTTTCCGAAGCCACGCCATGTCTGCGGACGAACAGGCTGGACAGCCTGTTCCACTTATTCGGCCCTGTTTTTTCCATGTCGCTTTGCTGAAAAAAAGTTTGATTACGGCAAGATTGTGGTATATTTGGGACGAAGTGGTATGACAACTTGAGAAGAAGGGAATGTAATCAGGAAGTGGTCGCGATTGCCGCGAAACCCAACGGAGGCGCTCAAAATGAAGACGCGTGGATTTACCCTGATCGAGTTGTTGGTGGTCATCGCAATCATTGGCATTCTGGCGGCGATATTGTTGCCTGCGCTTGCACGGGCGCGCGAATCGGCGCGCCGCGCGAGTTGCGCCAATAATCTCAAGCAGATGGGCGTGGTGTTCAAGATGTATGCGAACGAGGCCCGCGCCCAGTTGTTTCCGCCGATCATCCGATGCCGGATTGACAAATCCCTTGCCAACGACTGCAAAACGTGCAACGCGGGGGTGAGTTTTGGCGAAGCCCTCTTCCCCGACACGGCTTCGCTGTATCCGGAGTATCTGACCGATTGGAACATTCTTTTGTGCCCCTCTTCGACCGATCACAACATCGTTGGGCCGGACAAGGAGTGGTTTTGTCCGCCTGGCGGTCCGGGCAGCGTTTTTTGCCCCTTGCTCACCTGGAATCTCAACTACGTTTATTACGGCTGGGCATTCAAACCGGAGCATTACCTCAATAATCCGCAGCAAGACCTGAACGATACGCGGGATATCATCACGTCCGGCGTGCTTCGGATGGCCTTTTTGCAACTATTGATTGCCGGCAATCCCCTGGCGAGTCCGGTACTGCCGCCAATCGTGGATGCGGTGGAAAAGGCTTGGGAAACCGGCAATTACGACATTTTCGACCGGGATATCCCCGTTACGGGAACGGAAACGGTGTACCGGCTACGGGAAGGCGTCGAGCGTTTCTATATCACCGACATCAACAACCCGGCGGCCACGACCCAAGCCCAAAGCGAATTGGCGATCATGCACGATGACGTGAATGGCAACACCATGCACTTCAACCACGTGCCCGGCGGCGGCAATGTTCTGTACCTCGATGGCCATGTCGCGTTTATTCGCTATCCGGGCGACTGGCCCATTTGCGCGACGTGGACATCGCTCACGGGTTCGATAAACACTCTGCTTTGATCGCCGTGATCGCGCATGGCGGACTCGCTCGCCCCCTTTCGCCGGTCGTCGAAAGCCGCCGCGTTTTTGCTAGGCCTGCTTGTCGTTCGGCGGGGTCGTGGGCTTGTCGCTGTCCTCTTGGGGTCGGACGCTGTTCTTGAATTCGTTGATGGCCGTGCCCAACTGCCTGCCCAAATCCGGCAACTTGCCGCCGCCGAAAATGATAAGCACGATGATCAACAGAATGATCAAGTGGGTTGCACTGAGACCGAACATGTATAAACCTCCATTCGCCGCGCTGGCGTTTCTGACGGCGTCCGCGCGGATGGGCCGCTGCATGGTCTGGCGCGCATTCGCCAGATAAACTCAACCAACGAAAATTCTAACCCAAACCCGTTCGATTGTCAAAGAAATTGCGCAAGACCGCAATCCCCGGCTAAGGAAGCGATTGGGGCGGGTCATGTCAAATTGAGTCGGCGAGGCGGGTCATTTTTTTGGAACGGTACGAATGGCGGTATTGAAACGGGCTTTCGCACACCGGTGGATGGGC
>Ga0208825_1000108_pt1 | contig 82798 bp, 59 predicted proteins | sample AD_UKC113_MetaG_FD_184450 | JGI IMG/M metagenome (GOLD analysis project Ga0208825, IMG submission 184450) | Active sludge microbial communities of municipal wastewater-treating anaerobic digesters from Hong Kong - AD_UKC113_MetaG (SPAdes)... | ecosystem: Engineered > Bioreactor > Anaerobic >...
CCATTTTTCTTTGTTATTGAACTGCCGCAATAAAAGCATTTTTTTTGTTCATAATCTTTGGTTTAGCTCAAAGATAGTCATAATCAAACATTCAGAAGATTTCAGCCTACTTTTTGACCTATAAGTCTGAAATCAATATAAATTGATCAAAAAAAGGAGATATACATTCTAAAATTTATATATTTGCCGATTGAGGATATTTTTGAATGATGGCGAAAGTGGAAAACAATAAAACTCACATACAACAACTTACAAACGATCAACTGTTGGAACGATTCCAAACAGAAGACAAAAAAATATATTTTGATGAACTATACAAAAGATACATTCCGTTGCTTTATGGATTATGCCTCAAATATTTAAAGAATATCGAAGAAGCAAAAAATGCAGTAATGGAAATTTACGGAGAAGTGAGCACAAATCATTCACTCTATATCATCAAAAATTTTCATGATTGGCTCTACACTTTTGCTAAAAATCATTGTCTGCACGAGATGCGTAAAAGCAACAGCCGTCGGTTTGTAGAATTAGTAGATGATAAGGTGAATTTTGAAAAGGAATTTACCCTTTTCGATGGCAACCGGTCGTCAGAGGAAGAAAAAGCGCTGGCTGTTTGTTTGAAAAAGTTGAATGAAAACCAACGAAAATGTCTTGAATATTTTTACAATGATCATAGGTCGTATGCTGAGATTGTTGCGACGACAGGAAATACACTCTCAAAAGTGAAAAGCTATATATTTACAGGGAGACGCAATCTGGAAATATGTATTGCCAAAGAATTGAAAAAAGCTGAAAAAGAGGATTTTGAACAACAATAAATTACAGAAAAAGTTATAGCGTTGGAGTTGAAAGATTACATATCGAATCGTGAAGGTGAAGAGGCTAATCAATTGGAACGTCGATCGATGAATGACCCTTTTCTTCGCGAGGCTATTGACGGATTTGATTCCGTCGAAGGAAATCATCTTTCAGTAATTCGTAAACTTGAAGAACAAATAGGTGGGAAAAAAGAAAAAAAACCGATCAAATCCCGCCCATGGATTTGGATTGTTGTTTTGATCGCGGCTTTGCTTGCTGCTTCGCCTTTTTTGTGGAAAACGATTCGCCAAACCATCGAAAATGCCGGTCAAAAGCATTCGAATCAGAATTTGTCGATTAACGAAAACATACCTGTTTCAAGAGATTCGGCTTTACATGCCGATCATTTTGTGAATGAAGAATCCACTTCGCAAAGTGATTCGTTGCCTTACAAGGAAGAAAAATCGTCTCCTTTATCGATTCCGGAGAAATCTGATCAAAAAAAAGCTATCTTTATCTCTCCAACTTTAACTTCTGAAGAGAGTGAGGAATCCAATATCGCCAAATCTCCGGAATTGCAAGAAAAAACGCCTAATACTACTGTAAATCAAACGATTGAATCGAAAAATCCTTCGGAGTCTCAAGAAAACAAAACTCAAATAACCCATACATCTTCTACGTTTGGAGAAAATGAATTTATTTCCTATTTCAAGCGAAATTATGATAGAAGCTTGTGTAAGGGACAAACAATTTCGTTTGTGGTAAATTTTTATGTCAGTCCCACCGGTCATCCGGGCAACATCGTTATTACAGAAAACAATTGTCCGGAAATGGCTACTGAAATAAAAAGGTTGCTTCTTGGATCGCCAATATGGTCGAAAACCAATCGGAGAGTAACGTTACAAATCAATTTGTAATTTCCACTTTCATAGCCACTTCCAACAAACAAAACGACCATCCTGAAGAAAGATGGTCGTTTTGTTTGTGTACAATTTTGAAATCGAAGACAATCTTTATTTTTCGGCTATTTCATCGGCGACAATATTAGGCATTTCCAGACCATAGCCTTTTCGTTTGTCTTCTGCTTTAAGTAGAAAGGCAAATAAAAGAGCCAGTACCCCGAAACTGGTAAAGATAAGCATCGGAAGTGTATAATCATAAGTATTCACTGTCAGTCCGTCGCGCACGGTTTGTCCCGTGATGCAATATTTGTCGAGCACCCACCCGATTAAAGCAGGAACGCCCATCAATCCCCAATTTTGAACCCAGAAGATTAACGAGTAAGCCGTACCCAGTCGTTTTTCGGGTATAATCTTGGGTACAGAGGGCCACATGGCCGAAGGAACCAAAGAAAAAGCAATCCCGAGGAATATAACGAGCACCATAGCGAAGATCCAACTATCCAGTCCGCGTATAGAAAACAATGCATGGACGACGATCAAAAGACTGGCACCGATGATCATAATGGTTGCCCCTTTTCCTTTTTTGTCATAAATGCCGCCGAAAAGAGGAGTGAGCAGAATATTTCCAAACGGCAACAACATGGGAATCAAACCGGCCACATCTTCTTCAACACCAAATTTATTTACCATCAGATCGGTCGCATATTTCAGAAAGGGAAATACGGCAGAGTAAAACAGCACGCACAAAATAGCAATATACCACCAGCCTCTGTTTTTTAAAATCTTGCCGATATCCGATATTTTGAATTCATCTTCCGGATTTACTGTCTCAACGGCTTCAAAAGCTTCGGAAGCATCGAGCTTTTTATCCATGACCACATACATAAAGAAAGCAATCAAACCGATGCAGAGCCCAATCAGTGCAACCAATAACGGACGAGAAACATCAATAACTCCCATAGCTTTGGCAATCGGTACGGAGAAACCCAGTGCCAATGCAGTACCTATCCTGGCCACTGCTACCTGTAATCCCATAGCCGTAGCCAATTCTTTCCCTTTGAACCATTTCACAATGATTTTTGAGACGGTAATACCGGCAACCTCAACACCCACGGCAAAGGTGGCAAAACCAATACTTGCCCAGAATACCTGTGCGTCAAGTCCGAAAAGCATCTGCCCCCTCAGAGCAACGTTGGAAACAGCCCAATATTTTATTGCAGCGCCCAACACCATCACTGCCGCCGCTCCCACTCCCGTGATGCGCACCCCTAACTTGTCGAGGATGATTCCACCGAAGATTAGCATCAACAGAAATACATTAAACCACCCATAAGAGCTGGTGAAAGTGCCATACTCGGCACGCGACCAGCCAAGCTGTCCTTCGAGTAATCCGGCCAGTGGAGCCATAATGTCGGTTAAAAAATATCCGCACATCATCGTAAACGAGACAATGAAAAGTGCCGACCAACGTGCCGCCGCTGAATCCCGAAGTGTCTTTCTAATCTGTTCTACCATTTTTTATACTGTTTTTGATTTATTTTTAGAATGATTCGCGCAAAGGTACAAATAATGACGAATTATGAGTTAATTGACAAACATTAATTATAACGCATCCACCTGCAAGCGATTGAGGAATGATACCGTTTTGCGGATTTCCTTATACATGACGATATCTTCGTCCACAAACGGAACTTCCTTGCGATAGTCTTTTATCACTTTTTCGATAAGGGGTGATGAACGAAGCGGACGACGAAATTCCATTGCTTGAGCGGCATTCATCAATTCGATGGAGAGAATGATATCGAGATTGTCCATGATTTTGTTCAGTTTGATGGCCGAAGTGGCCCCCATACTCACATGATCTTCCTGCCCGTTAGACGAAACGATGGAATCGCTGCTGGCTGCATAGCAATACATCTTGTTCTGACTGACAACCGATGCCGCTACATATTGCGGGATCATGAAGCCGGAATTTAATCCGGGACTGGCAACCAAAAATTCGGGCAATCCGCGTTGTCCCAAAATCAATTGTGCTGTCCTTCGTTCCGAAATATTGCCGAGTTCGGCAAGTGCAATAGCCAGATAGTCGTAAACAATGGCGAGAGGCTCGCCGTGAAAGTTCCCACCCGAAATGATGCAATCATCGTCAGGAAAAATGGTCGGATTGTCAGTAACGGAATTAATCTCTGTGAGCACTACCGATTTAACATACGCGATTGCATCTTTGGCCGCACCATGCACTTGAGGAATGCATCGAAACGAATAGGGATCTTGCACATGTTTTTTTTCGCGCGAAATAAGTTCGCTCCCTTCCAAAAATTTGCGGATATTTTGACTGGTTTCTATCTGTCCGGTATGCGGGCGGATCAGATGCAATCGTTCATCAAAAGGTTCCAAATGGCCGTCGTAAGCATCGAGCGAAATAGCAGCAATAAGGTCGGCACGTTTCGATAGTCGTTGAGCTTTCATAATAGCGTACACGCCATGAGCCGACATAAACTGAGTGCCATTGAGCAATGCCAATCCTTCTTTGCTTTTCAATTTGATAGGTTCCCATCCAAATTCGTCGAGTACGCTGCCGATATCCCGTTTTTGGCCTTTGTAATATACGTCGCCAACGCCGATCAGGGGCAGGAAGAGGTTTGCCAATGGCGCCAAATCACCGGATGCTCCGAGCGAACCTTTGTCGTAAACGACAGGCAGGATGTCGTTGTTGAACAAATCGAGCATGCGCTGCACGGTCTCCACTTGTACGCCGCTATATCCGAGTGACAAGGCATGGGCTTTAAGCAAAAACATTAACTTGACGATGACCTGTTTCACTTCTTCTCCTACGCTGCAAGCGTGCGATTTCACCAAGTTTTCCTGCAATGTACTCAGATCGGCGTTCGAAATTGTTCGATCGCACAATGAGCCAAATCCGGTTGTGATGCCGTAAATAGGTTCGGTCTGATTTTCCATCTTCCGATCAAGGTAATCGCGACATTTTTGAATTCGCTCTTTTGCTTCGGGCGAAAGCTCTACTTTGATGTTTTCGTTCAAAATCCATTCCAATGCTTCGAACGACAAATCTTCCTTGCCGATATAATAAATATTTTTCATTATCTTCTGTATATTGAAATTGTTATCAGCTCATAGTTATCAGCCTTTCCGGTGATTTTCTCATTTCTCACTTCCCACTTCTCACTTCTCACTTCTCACTTCTCTTTTCTCATTTCTTCTCATTTCTCACTTCTCACTTCTCCTCTCACAAATTCCATCAACTCTTGTTCCTTACGAAGTGTTTCGTTTTCGATGCGATTGCATTTTTCGGAAAGCTCTTTCACAAAACGTTCATCTTTGATGGAAGCAAGATTTATTCGAACGTTGAGCAAAGCTCCCAACACGGCCGTTCGGCAAGTCATCATGGCTACACAACCATCAGTTATGGCATTTTTTTTGCCTTTTCGAGTGGTTTCACTGATCAGATCGAGCAATTCAAATGCGCGCTCTGCAACTTCCATCGGCACCAATGCCGCCACTTTTGTGGCCTCCTGAATTTTTTCACTGCGAAGCACCTTTTGCTCGTCGGTGTCTTTTGGCAACCTGAAAGCTTCAAAAACAAGGTTGTAGGCTTCAGCATCGCGATCGATATCGGTCAAAAATTCGGTTCGAAGAGCCGACGCTTTTGTGGCGTTGAGTTTCATTGTTTCTTCGACGGCTGAATAGTTTTTCTTTCCGATAGTAATATTTGCAAGCATTTCGGTCAATGCCGCTGCTACAGCACCATGAAGCGCCGATATACTTCCTCCGCCGGGAACAGGTTCATTATTGGCGGTTTTTTCGAGAAATTGTTTAAGGGTTAAGTTCTGTAAATTCATAATGTTATTTATAAGTGAAAAGTGAAAATGGATTTTTTATTTTTCACTATTTGTTTTTAGTTTTTCACTATTAGTTTCCCTTGTTTAATGACGGTATCCACAATATTCATACCCACATGATAAGGTAAAAATTTGTAGGAAGGAAATTGTAATAGAATCAGATCGCCTTGTTTCCCGACATCGATGCTCCCAATCCAATTGGCACGACCAATTGCAGCGGCACCGTTGATGGTGAAGGCCGTGACTGCTTCTTCAGGCGAAAGTTGCATGTAAATGCACGCGAGCGCAAAAAGAAGCGGAACGGAGGCCGAGAAAGAACTTCCCGGATTGAAATCGGTAGCCAATGCAACGATGCACCCTGCATCGATCATAGTGCGGGAACGTGCATAAGGCTCGCGAAGCGAAAACGCTGTCAGTGGAAGCAATGTAGCAACAACGCCGGCATCAGCCAATGCACGAATTCCTTGATCCGATGCTTGCAGAAGATGATCGGCCGAAAGGCAACGAAGTTCGGCTGCTAATTCGGCACCACCTAACGAAGTCATTTCGTCGGCATGTATTTTCAAGCGAAATCCCTGTTCTTTGGCAGCGTTCAGATATCGTCGCGATTGTTCGACCGTAAAAACATTCTTTTCGCAGAAAACATCCGCACATTCGGCCAATTTTTCTTTGGCAACATGCGGCAACATTTCGAGAATTTGGAAATCGATGAAATCGTCTTCTTTGTCTTTCCATTCGGGAGGAACGGCATGTGCACCAAGATAAGTGGCGACAATATCCATCGGATGAGTCTGCTGTAAACGACGCATCACGCGAAGTTGTTTAAGTTCCGTTTCTCTGTCGAGTCCATAGCCGCTTTTCCCTTCCACCGTGGTGATTCCGAGTTTCATCATGGCATCGAGTCTTTGCATTCCCAAATCGAAAAGCTCTTCTTCCGAAGCGGAGCGAGTCGCTTTTGTCGTATTGATGATGCCGCCACCTCGCTGCATGATTTCCATGTAGCTGTCGCCGCGCATGCGCCACGAAAATTCTTCTTCGCGATAGCCGCCAAATACGAAGTGTGTGTGTGAATCCACAAAACCGGGCAGTACTGCTTTGCCTTCGGCATGAATGATTTGATATTCGCTTTCATTTACAGGGATAGGTTCACTCTGTCTCAAAACGTGCGTAATCCTTCCATCGGTAACAACGACGGTACCGTTTTCGATGATGTGCAAGTCAGACATTTCCTCGCCCCGTTTTCCGGCAAATCCGCTGCGAGTTACCACCTGCGATGCGTCTTTTATGATAAGGTTGTTCATTCGATCAATTTTTCGGATTTGATGTCGGAAAACTCCACTTTCTTCTTCCACTCTATCCTGCCCAAAATGGCCAAGACGAGGAAAACCGTGTATTGGATGCCCGTAAAGTAAAGTCCTTGCGAAATGAATATCGGTATGGAAACCAGGTCGCCGATAATCCAAAACACCCAGTTTTCGGCTTTCTTGACAGCCATCAAAATGGTTGCTACCAGAAAAAAGGAAGTGTTGATCGAATCGATGTAAGGAAGATAGGAATGCAGATAATCGGGATCGGTTTTGTTTGCTTCGCGCAGAACGAAAAATGCAGCCACATATACAATTGCGACCGATACCCACGACCAAACATTTTGTTTAGATGTGTTTCGCGTAATTTGGAGCGACTCATTGTTTTCGTCCGTGCGAGCCCACATATACCACCCGTAGATGTTCGAAATGAGATAAACTGCGTTGATGCCGGCGTTGGCATACAATCGCGCCGTGAAACAAATATAGATGTAGATTAAGACATTGGCAATTCCGAAAGGAAAAACGAGAATATTTTCCTTTCGCGCATACCAGACGCTGATAATGCCCAGCAGGGCGGCAAACATTTCAATCCAATTCATCTGCAATTATTAATTTTCAATGCCTTTCGGCATAATTCATTCTTCCATGATGCGGGTTTCGAGCACCTGATTCATGCTGAAGTTTTCGAGGCCGAGATAATATGCCGCCGTGTCCACGAGCGCTTCCATCGGCACCAATCCGACAACTTCTGCTCCAACGATCGGCACTCCATAACGATTCGCTTCGATGCGCACTAACTCATGTGCCCGATAAATGGCTGTTTTAGTGTAATCCGTCAAGTTCATCGAGACCTGAGTAATGCCCCGATCTTCGAGCGCAACTCCCATTGCCTTGCAATAACGTAATCCTCCACCGATGTGGCGAACTTTTTTGGCAATCGAATTTGCTATTTCCAAATTGGAAGTTCCCAAATTCACATTATAGGCAACCAGTGGCATACGTGCGCCAATGGCTACCACACCGGCCGTTGGATGCCTTTCCGATGGGCCAAAATCGGGCTTCCATTCATCTTGTTTGATCTTCTCGGCCATGCCTTCGAACTCACCCTTGCGGATAGCTGCCAGGTTTTCGCGATGTGGCGCCGACGCCGATTTTTCATACAAAAAAACGGGCAAGTGATATAGCTCGGCAACTATTTGCGCGACTTCTCTCGAAAGAGCTACGGCTTCGTCCTGTGTAACGTTGCGTATGGGAATAAACGGAACAACGTCCACTGCACCCATTCGTGGATGTTGACCCTGATGTTTGGTCATATCAATCAGCTCGACGGCTTTACCCACCGCTTCAATTACCGCATCTTTCACTGCTTCGGGTTCGCCAACCACAGTAACTACCAGCCGATTGTGATCTTCATCATTACTGTAATCGAGCAACTTCACGTTGTGTTTCCCTCGAAACGAATCGACAATCGCTTCGATTTTTTGTCTATCGCGTCCCTCACTGAAATTAGGAACGCATTCGATGATTTTGTTCATAACAGATTATAGAAATTTAAGAGGTCTTCGTTGAATTTTTAGTTGTAACTCCGATAAAAGTTATTCATTGCAATTCATCGATCAAAATACTTACATCAAGGATGGACAATCTTTTGTCAATCGCAAAAATAGATGTTTTTCCATTATAAATGAAAGATATCTTCCATTACTAATGAAAGATATCTTTGAAATTGCTTTCAATGGGATTGAGAGAGCACTTCGGCAAGCAATTTTTCGTCCACCAAATAAGGCTCAGTGATATGATATTCATCTGCATGCGACCGGTTGAATTCCGATACGACACCCATTGCATTGGGGTTTCGTGCCCACGACCGACGCGCCACGCCGCCCATCACGTCCCAAAGCATCGCAGAACGAAGGATTTCATCCGCACGTTCGCTGCCGTCGCATACCATGCCGAAGCCTCCATTGATGGCTTTGCCAATGCCTACGCCGCCACCGTTGTGCAACGTTACGAGGCTCATGCCGCGAGCACAGTTTCCGGCGAAACATTGCACGGCCATATCGGCCATCACATTACTCCCGTCTTTGATGTTTGCCGTTTCGCGGAAAGGAGAATCGGCGCCGCTCACGTCGTGATGGTCGCGTCCAATCATCACGGGACCTATTTCTCCGTTTCGAACCATTTCGTTGAATTTCAGTGCTATTTTCAAACGGCCGGGCCCGTCCTGATAGAGAATGCGCGCTTGAGTACCCACAACAAGCCGGTTTTTTTCGGCATCGCGAATCCAAATCCAGTTATCTTTATCCTGACTGCGTCTGTTGGGATCGATGCAGTCCATTGCTGCACGATCAGTTTTGATCAGATCTTCATGTTTCCCGCTCAGACAAACCCATCGAAAAGGTCCGTAACCATAATCGAAGAGTTGCGGACCCATGATGTCTTCCACATACGAAGGAAAGATGAATCCATCCTTGTCGTCGATTCCGTTTTTCGAAATTTCTTTCGCCCCACTATCGTAAATTGCCTTCATGAACGAATTACCATAATCGAAAAAATATGTGCCACGCGCAACAAGTTTTTTTATGACTTCGTAATGACGACGCAACGAAGCATCTACCAATTCGCGGAAATGCTGTCGGTCTTCTTTCAACAGACGCGTACGTTCTTCGTAAGTGATGCCTGCCGGACAATAACCACCGGTATACACTTCGTGGCACGAAGTCTGATCGCTAAGCAACTCGATATGGATATGGTTGCTTTCGGCATATTCCAACAAATCGACAATGTTGCCGTGATAGGCAATCGAAAGAGGTTCTTTGCGCATCATGGCCGCCTGTGCGAGCCGAAAAGCTTCTTCTTTGCCATCGGTTATCCGGTGTACCCACCCTTGCGAATAGCGCGTTTGAATGCGCGATAAATCCACTTCGGCAATGATGGATGCGGCACCGGCTATATCGGCTGCTTTCGGTTGCGCTCCGCTCATTCCGCCCAATCCCGACGAGACGAACAGATGTCCACGCAAGTCGCCATCGGGCGGAATGCCCAATTTCATGCGACCGGCATTGAGCAGTGTGTTGAAAGTGCCATGCACAATGCCTTGCGGGCCGATGTACATCCAGCCGCCAGCAGTCATCTGACCATAATTTGCCACACCCATTTGAGCGGCTATTTCCCAATCGTTTTGATTGTCGAACTGCCCAACCATCATCGAGTTGGTGATAATTACACGTGGTGCGTCGGGTTTCGATTTGAACAAACCGAGCGGATGTCCGCTTTCGACGACGAGTGTTTGGTCTTGCATCAGTTCTTCAAGATAAGCTTTGATGAGGCGATATTGCATCCAGTTTTGACAAACTTGACCGGTTTCGCCGTAGGTAACCAGCTCGTAGGGATAAAGCGCAATATCGAAGCAGAGGTTATTGTCGATCATCACCTGAAAAGCTTTTCCTTCGACGCATTTCCCCTTGTATTCGTCGATGGGTTTGGCTTTCAGATCCCCTTCGGGACGATAGCGATACCCATAGATGCGTCCACGTGTTTTTAACTCGTCAAGAAATTCGGGCGCCAACTGTCGGTGCAATTCGGTGGGGATGTAACGCAAAGCGTTTTTCAATGCAATTTCGGTTTGTGAGGGCGTCAGGCGAAAACCGCGATCCGGCGCGCGACGAATGCCATCCTTAAATTCGGGATAAGGCGGCAACTGGGATGATAAGGTTATTTTCATTGTTCGAAGTACTATTTAGAGGCATTCGGTATATGTTTGTGGAAAAACACATTCAAATTCGAGTGTTTTTACGGAATTTCTTCACAAATAGCATTTTGTAAACCAATAATGCGATATAGAGTTAAAAATCCGATCGAAAACACATCGATGACAAATGTATGGAAATGTTTTTGAACAAAATGTTAAACGGAGAAAATTATTCTCATACGTCAATTTTTGGCGAAACAATAAGGTTTGACTATCTTTGTGCAATAACTGCCAAAAATAGAGAAGCATCATTTTAGGATGAATTACAAACTCGAAATTTGCGCCAACTCTGTAGAAAGTTGCATCGAAGCACAGCGCGGAGGCGCTTTCCGTGTAGAACTGTGTGCGGCTATTCCCGAAGGTGGAACTACGCCATCGTATGGTTCTATCCTGACGGCACGCGAAAAACTTCACGAAACCAAACTGCATGTAATTATCCGTCCGCGAAGTGGCGATTTTCTTTACGGCGAAATTGACCGGGAAATCATGCTGAAAGATATCGAATTGTGCAGAAAGTCGGGCGTGGATGGCATCGTAATTGGTTGTCTCACACCTCAAGGCGATGTGGATATGGAGCTCAACAAAAAATTGATCGATGCAGCCGGAGAAATGAGTGTAACATTTCACAGAGCGTTCGACATGTGTCGCGATCCTTTTGAGAGTTTGGAAAACATTATCGCTCTCGGATGCAGCAGAATATTGACTTCAGGTCAACAACCTACTGCCGAACAAGGCATCCCTCTTATCAAAAAATTAATCAAACAGGCAAACAATCGTATTATCATCATGCCCGGCTGCGGCATCAACGAGAATAATATTCGAAAAATTGCTTTGGAAACCGGAGCTCAGGAGTTTCATCTTTCCTTGCGTAACAAAGTTTCCAGCAAAATGATCTATCGGAATCCTTCGGTTTCGATGGGCGGAACCAACATTACAATTGATGAGTATCAACAAGATATTACCGATGCCCATCGTGTATCACAAGCACTTGCTGCTCTTCTTGATTAAAGTCCATATTTTTCTATCATTTTAATAATATCCAATCATGAACAAAATCAACCTTCTAATTTTAATGGCATTTGCAACAGGATTTTTCTTTTCCTGCTTGGCACAGCAAACATCGAAACAGGCCAATTATGAAGTAATTCCGCTTCCTTCGGAAATTACGGTAACCACGGAAAAGCCTTTTGTATTATCGTCTTCTACCAAAATCGTATTTCCTAATGGAAACGACAAAATGAAGAAAAACGCCGAGTTTCTGTCAGAATACCTCCAAACATCCGTTGGGATTAAACCCGAAGTTACGAGCAACACTGCAAAAAGTGCTGTCATTTTGTCTCTTGGGCTTGAAAACAAGAATCCCGAAGCCTATCAAATTACTGTCAACGACAAGGCAATCACCATCAAAGGGGCAAGTGAAGCCGGCGTTTTCTATGGCATTCAAACGCTTCGCAAAGCCACTCCTATCGGCGAAAATATTACCGTTCTGTATCCTGCAGTGACCATCAACGACCAACCCCGCTTCGCTTATCGGGGAATGATGCTCGATGTGGCACGCCATTTCATGCCGGTGGATTTCGTTAAAACCTATATCGATATCCTCGCTTTGCATAACATCAACCGGTTTCATTGGCATCTGACCGACGATCAGGGTTGGCGAATCGAAATAAAAAAATATCCCAAACTCACACAAATCGGTTCTGTTCGCAAGCAAACCGTCATCGGCAAAAATACAGGGAAATACGACAGCAAAGAACATTCGGGATTTTACACACAGGATCAAATTAAGGAAATCGTAAACTACGCTGCCGATCGACACATTACGGTCATTCCCGAAATCGATCTTCCCGGTCACATGTTGGCTGCGTTGGCAGCTTATCCCGAGTTGGGGTGCACCGGCGGCCCGTATGAAGTAGCGACTACATGGGGTATTTTTCCCGATGTACTCTGCCCTGGTAAAGACACCACATTTGTTTTTCTGGAAAATGTTCTCACAGAGGTTATGGATTTATTTCCTTCGGAATATATTCACATCGGAGGTGACGAATGTCCGAAAGTTCGGTGGGAAAAATGTCCGAATTGTCAACGACGCATCAAAGAATTGGGATTGAAAGACGGCAAACACAAAAAAGAATTTTATTTGCAAAGTTATGTAACCGCACGCATCGAAAAATTCCTGAACAATCACGGAAGAAACATCATCGGTTGGGACGAAATCCTCGAAGGCGAGTTGGCTCCTAACGCCACAGTCATGTCGTGGCGCGGAATGGAAGGCGGATTGGAAGCAGCCAAATTGAATCATGACGTGATCATGGCTCCCAATTCGTACTGCTATTTCGATTATTATCAGACTCAGGACACCCAAAACGAACCTTTTGCTATCGGTGGCTATGTGCCCGTTGAAAAGGTTTACAGCTTCGAACCCGTTCCGTCAGAACTGACACCCGAACAGCAAAAACATATTCTTGGGGCGCAGGCAAACTTGTGGACAGAATACATTGCAACGCCCGAACATGTAGAATATATGGTGCTGCCGCGCATGGCTGCTTTGAGTGAAGTACAGTGGATGCAGCCCGAAAAAAAGAATTTCGATTCGTTTCTGAAAAGGCTTCCGCAATTGATCGCCCTTTACGATAAATTGGGATATAATTATGCAACCCATGTATTTGATATTCAGGCCAAAATGATACCGAATTTCGATACCAATATGCTCGACGTAACACTTTCAACCATCGATCATGCCGACATTTACTATACACTCGACGGATCGAATCCTACAACGGCATCAACAAAATATACCGGCAAAATCTCGATTAAGGATAATACCGAACTCAAGGCAATTGCCGTTCGCTCGGGAAGTATAAACAGTAAAATGCTTCAGGAAAAAATTGTAGTGAACACTTCAACTTTCAAGCCGATTCAATTGCTTACGACACCTGCAAACAATTATTCGTTCACCGGTGCATCTATGCTGGTGGATGGATTATTTGGCAACGAAAATTATCGCACCGGAAAATGGCTTGGCTTCCAGAAAAACGATTTGATTGCCGTAATCGATTTGCTTCGTCCGACTTCCATTTCGAAAGCACAAATCAGAACAAACGTCGTAACCGGCGACTGGATTTTTGATGCTTCCGAAATTAGGATCGAATCATCGAATGACGGCACCAACTTTACCCCTGTGAAATCCGAAAAATATAACGATAGCCATTCGGACAACTATAGCGAAATCATAACTCACACTATGCAGTTCGACCCCGTTACAGCCCGATATTTCAGAATTACTGTTCAACCGTCTGTTATGCCTGATTGGCATCCCGGCAAGGGAAATCGCGCTTATATATTCGTGGACGAAATTGTTTTGAATTGAACCAATAGAAATACGTAAATAAATTCGGGAAAGCTGTCAAGCGATTGGCGGCTTTCTTTTTTCTCCGGTTGATTAACTTTATTCATATTTCGTCATTTTCAACCTGTTAACGAGCAAATGATATGCCTGCACCAGACAGACTGCCGTATTGGAAATAATAATCGGCCATGCCCACCCGAGCAGTATGCCGTAAATTACAAAGAACAGACAAGCCACCAAGTTTATCATTCTTACTGCTGTTAACTTCTTCGGCAAAAAGGAAATTACCAGTAATGTCATGGCAAGATAGCCCGTTACATCGCACCAAAATTGAATATTCATTTCGATAATGGATTAAATTTGCCTGCAAGTTAGCACCTTTTCAAAAATATTGCCATTCGTTTTTAGCATAAAAATATCGAATGTTACTTCAACAGACATTTTTGCACTTCCCGTAAGCAGCAATTAATCGAACACGTTTAGGAGATGATAAAAAAACTATGGCGTTCATCGTAATTCTGATTTCGCGTATCCACAAAAGTAGAATCAACAATAGTTAGTATAAATTTACACTTTTAAGCCATTTTTTTGACTATTTCCTCCTCCTTCTTCGTGAGGGGTTTCCGTCGTATTTGCGTCGTACTTCCGTCGTACTTGGTTCGAATGAAATCCAAATCATTTTTTTTACTCTTTCATGATAGCGACGAAAGGTTTTTTTAACATTCTGCAGAAACTATCTCTTTCTTCATTCCCGCAAACTCCTATCTTGTTTTGAAAATATCGGAGAAAAAACCGAAGAATTATTTTTGCAATGAATCTGACCGGTAATTTTAAAAAATATTTTCTATCTTTGCCTCCGAATTGTTGGTGTTACACATTTCAAATTCATCTTCGAAATGTGTAATGAAAAGGGAATCAGGTGAAAATCCTGAACAGACCCGCTGCTGTAAGCTCCGCTTACGTGTTGAACATTACTCTTTGCCACTAATCGGCTTTATGTTTCGCCTTAGGCGATATCAAATGATTGGGAAGGCGTTCAAATCACGGGAGCAAGTCAGAAGACCTGCCACAATTTCATCAAGTTGTATAGCTTTCGGGGAATAAAGCTTGAAAACGACTCGCGAACTTTTTTTATTTACGCGCCTCATTTTCAGTATGCTTTACCGAAATAAAAAATTCGGTACAGATGAAATTTTACAAAAAAGTATCTATTGTGGGCATTGCTATGCTCTGGGCTGGTACAAATCTTGCGCCACAGAACGTGGCCGACAGCCTTCACCAACTGCCGGAAGTGGTGATTACGGAAAAATATGACGATCGCGAAATTCGTTCGTCGGCTCCCTTGCAAATCCTAACCAAACAAACCCTTCAGAATCTGAACGTGTTGCAGGTGTCCGATGCCGTCAAATTTTTTTCGGGAGTCAATGTAAAAGACTACGGGGGAATAGGCGGTTTGAAAACCGTATCGGTGCGCAGTTTGGGAGCGGCTCACACGTCGGTGAGTTATAACGGAATTCCTTTGTCCGATGCCCAGACCGGCCAAATCGACATCGGCAAATTTTCGCTCGATAATGTTGAAGCACTTACCCTTAGTTTGGGGCAAAACGATCAGATCTTTATGCCGGCACGCTTGTTTGCCTCAACCTCTGCACTCGATATTCGCACGACTTTGCCTTCCTTCGAAAATAACAGGCAATTTTCGGGTAAAGCATCTATTAAAGGCGGCTCGTTCGGATTATTCAATCCTTCATTCTACCTGGCTAAACAGTTCTCAAATCGCTTAGCGGCCACTGTCAACGGCGAATGGCTTTCGGCAAACGGCAAATATCCTTATCTCCTCCGATACGGAAATGCCAAAGGAGACAGTACTTCGTGGGAAGAAAGAAAAAATACGGACGTGCAAAATCTCCGTCTCGAAGGTGCACTCTTCGGAAAAATATCAGAAAAATCGGCTGCCGACATCCGACTCTACTATTATCGGTCGGATCGTGGGCTTCCGGGTGCAACCATCTTCTACAACACCGATGGTTTTTCGAAACAGAGACTTGACGAGAACACTTTTTTCGTGCAGGCACATTACGAGAACACGCTTTCGCAGCTATGGAGCATTCAAGCCAACGCCAAATATAATCGGGGTTATGTGCATTATCTCGACCCGACTTACCTGGGCTCGGAAGGTAAATTGGAAAACAAATACACACAAAAAGAACAGTATGGATCATTGGCTGCATTGTTTAAAGCCTTCCAACATCTTTCCTTTTCGGCGTCTTCTGATCTTACCCGACAAACGCTCGATGCCAATTTCTATAACTTTGCCTACCCTACTCGCCTGACCTGGCAAAGTGTGGTTGCCGCAAAATATGTTTCAGATCGCATTCTGGCTACCTCAAGCCTCCTTTTCACCCAAACGTTCGAATCAGTGAAAGTCGGAGATCCTGCCGACAACCAGAACCGATGGTCACCGTACATTAGCGTTTCTGTGAAACCGTTTGAGAATCACGATTTACGTTTGCGCGCATTCTACAAAAACATTTTTCGAATGCCGACTTTCAACGACTTGTATTACACGGCTATCGGCAAGCGAACATTGAAACCGGAAGATACCGATCAGTTTAATCTGGGTGCAACATACAGTACTTCCTTCGGAACTATCGTTCCGCTACTGACATTCACTGCAGATGGTTTTCGCAATAACGTAAAAAACAAAATCGTGGCTTATCCGGTGAAAAATGTGTTCGAATGGTCGATGATGAATTACGGAAAAGTAGAAATATCGGGGCTTGATCTTTCTCTGGAAACAATCGTTCGTTTTTCTGAGAAAATCGGATTGCTTGCCGGCAGCAATTTTACCTATCAAAAAGCATTGAACATGACAGATCCCAAATCGTCAGCCTACAAAAATCAACTGCCGTATACACCTCGCCATTCCGGTGGGGCGCACGCCACACTGCAAACGACTCTGCTCGATTTGTCCTACTCGTTGTTGTGGTCGGGAATTCAGTATGCCGGGGCACAAAATGTCAAGCAGAATGAAGTATCGGGATATACCGATCACAGCATTTCGATTTCGAAAGAAAAGAAAACCCGATTAGGTAACATGCGACTGAGCGTAGAAGCACTCAATATCGGCAATAAAAATTACGAGATCGTCCGCTATTTTCCAATGCCCGGACGCTCTTTCAGAGGAACACTATCTATTTATTTTTAAACCATAAAATTATTTTGAAATGAGAAAAAATCTGTATTTACTGCTCATGTTTTTGGCAGCATTTTTTACTGCTTGCGACGACACCGACAAAATCGTTGATCCTACCGAAGTTCCACCCTCGCAAACCAATAAGCTAATGATTCTTTGCGAAGGGAGTTTCAATGGCAACAACAGCACACTGGCTTATTATGATTTATCGACCAAAAATATCGATAAAGATTTTTTCAATACCGTCAACGGTCGGGGGTTGGGCGATACGGCCAACGATATCCTGAAATATGGCTCGAAAATATATATCGTGGTCAACGTATCCGGTTCGATTGAAGTGTTGGATGCCAAATCGGGTAGATCAATCAAAAACATCGATATGAAAACATCCACGGGTGAATCAAAACAACCGCGCTATGCAGCTGCTTACGGAGGAAAGGTGTACGTAACCTCCTACGACGATACGGTTACCCGTATCGATACTGCTACACTCGCTATAGATGGGTCGGTGAAGGTAGGTCGCGATCCCGACGGAATCTGCATCAAAAACAACAAAATCTATGTCGCAAATTCCGGAGGACTCGATTATGCTACGGGAATTTATGACACCACCGTCTCAATCATTGGCCTGCAGAACTTCACGGTGGAAAAAACAATTGAAGTGGGTACAAATCCTTATCAGGTTTTCGCCGACAGCGAAGGGGATGTTTATGTAACAACACGTGGAAATTATGACGATATCGCACCTACATTCAACAAAATCAGCCCCAATTACGAGGTAACCGCCATCAATAATGTGCAGGTCTCGGAATTTACCATTGTCAACGACAAGGCATACATTCTATACAACAAATGGGGAAATCCGAGCACAATAAAAGTATTGGACTGCAGTACCGAAAAAGTTGTGACAGAAAATTTCGTAACGGATGGAACCTCAATTTCCAACGGATATAAAATTTCGGCCGACCCATACAGCGGAGAAGTGTATGTAACGACTTCCGACTATTTTACTTTTGGAAATGTATTTTGCTTCGATAAAAATGGAAAATTTAACTTTCAATTATCGAGTGTTGGATTAAATCCCAACAAAGTGGTTTTCCTCAATTAAATTCGATAAACAATAAAAGTGCAGGAAAAACTCTTAATCTCTCTGCATCTCTACTTTTAGTTATTTATTTTGGGAAGAAAGGCACAACCGCTAAAAAAGCGAAAGTGCCTTTCGTTTTTGCCAACAAGTTCATTTTTACCCGATGCCACTCACCACCTTGAAAAAACATCGAATCGAAAATTACAGAATTATGCCAACATTCACAAAGTTTTTTTGCATCTTTGTATGATTTGTACGAATAGTTTTCATGTGTTCAATTCTCATATATCATTCAGATGATTGTTTACAATACCACCTTTCAGGTTGACACCGATATTCAGGAAGAATTTGTGGAATACCTACTGCAAAAGTTTATCCCCGCCTGCACCAAAAGCGGATTGCTTACGTCTCCCCGACTCGCGCGGGTATTCGGGACTGACGAAGATGAAGGCGAAGGAGCTTCCTTTGCAATTGAGTTCACCACAAAAGATTTGTTTACACTCGAAAAATGGAACAATGAAGAGAGCTATTCGATTCATGCTCCGCTCATCGAAAAGTTCAGAGATAAAATTGCGGGATTTTCCACCATTTTGCAAACCATCGAATACTGATATGCCAAAAGAACGAATCATTATGGGAATCGATCCCGGAACTCAAGTGATGGGATATGGCATTCTGCGAATCGTTGACAACAAACCCGCCCTCGAAGCTATGGGCATCATGCAATTAAGCAAGTACGAAGATCATTATCTGAAACTTGCTAAAATCTATGCCCGTGTAATCGGCCTCATCGAAGAATACCTCCCCGACGAGCTTGCCATCGAATCGCCATTTTTTGGCAAAAATGTGCAAAGTATGCTCAAACTTGGGCGGGCGCAGGGCGTAGCGATGGCCGCAGCCATTTCGAGAGATATTCCGATTTACGAATACGCACCTTTGAAAATTAAAATGGCTATCACCGGCAATGGGCGGGCAGCCAAGGAACAAGTTGCCTATATGCTTCAACAAATCTTGCATATTCCCAACGAAAACATGTTGCCACAACTCGATGCCACCGACGGATTGGCCGCAGCACTTTGCCACTTTTATCAGTCGGGCGTCGAAAACGGAAAATCTGAATATAAAAATTGGAAAGACTTTGCCGAAAAAAATGATTCACGCATAAAAAAATGACAATAAATTTTCAATCTTTCGAGAGGTGATTTAACAAAACTTTTTATCTTTGCGTTATGAATGAGCTTGTTTCACATATCGAATTTCTATTACACACACACCTGTGCGTCATTGTTCCACACTTTGGCGGATTCGTGCTCAATTGTAATCCTGCTCGAAAAATAGGATTAGCCTCTTTCGCACCTCCTGAATATGAGTTGCTCTTCAACCAGGAACTCTCACACAACGACGGCCTGTTAACCGAATCATTTATGCGAATGCATGATATTTCATTCGAAGAAGCTAATCGGCTCATCGAGAAACAAGTGGAGGAGCTGAAAATATCTTTGTCGTCCGGCGAATCGCTACTCTTTGGTGATTTGGGCAGTTTTCGGGTTAACGACGAAGGACATTATGTATTCTCTCCCAATAAATATATTCGTCCCGAATATTTTGGTTTATCGCAAGTTTCGTTGAAACCGATCATTCAGATGCAGCCATCTGCACCAAGTGCACGAAAAAAAACACGTCGTCTCCAACCCCCTCTTCGACACATAGGCATTGCAAGTGGCGTTTCGGCCGTGATAGCCGTTTTTATCTTTTTGATGACGCCTTTCGATAAAAATGTTCCTGCCTCACAAAGTGCAAATATTTTATCTGAAAGTGCACTTTTTATGAATAATTCATCGAAAAATTTCAGCGATCCTGTTTCCCAACCTGTTTTGGGGAAACAAAATTCAACACCTGCCTTATCCGACAACAAACCTCATGCCGGTAAATTATCGGCGAACCAAGAATCGGACACGGAAGTGAAACCCGAAACAAAGTATTATATCGTTTTGGGTGTTTACGAACTTCGTTCAGGTGCTGAATTTACCGAACGAACATTGAAGGCTGAAGGATTTTCACAAGTGTATTGGTTGGAAAGACCCGGACGTATCGATTTATATACGGCTGTTTTCACGGATCGCACCGAAGCAGAAAATTACTTGAGAACACTTCACAAACAATATCCCAACCATTCCGATGCTTGGATTATGAAACGTACTCACTAATCTTCGATATGAATTCTGTTTCCTTTTTCTGAACTTATTTTTTCGGTCTCGGCAATTTGCAACTTTTTCGAGAAAGTATCGGACAAAATTCTATAAGCTCTGGTACGAAATGCAACCAACGAGATTATCAACATCAAAATCCCCGCTATTAAAAAGGTCAATGCTATTCCGCGTGTAGATCCTTCACCCAGCAACCATCCGAACGCTTTTTTGCCCGAATCACTGTTCATAAACGGGATAAGCGAAAATTGCGCGAAAGGGCCGATGATAAAAATAGAAATCGGAGTTGCTGCAGATTCAACCGTTTGAGCAAATCCAAAAACACGTCCTTGCGTATGTTTTGGCACTATTGTTTGAATAATTGTTTGTTCGGCAGCTTCGATAAAAGGGACAGATATCATATACAAAAACATCCCCAGTACAAATAGTGGTGCCCATTCGCGAAGAGTAAAGACAACACAGATTAAACTTGTAATCACATATCCCCAAAGAAGGGTTTTTACCGGCCGTTTTCCCAAGCCGAGACGACTGATGATCAGTCCGCCAAAAATGAAACCCGATCCCGTAAATCCGAGCACGACTCCCCACACTTCGACGCGAAAAATCGACAACCCGTACGGATCAAGCAAAACCATAATGACTCCGCCTATAAAATTGTTGAAAGTGGTAAAAATAATAAGCCCCATCAGTCCCGGAATAACATGAATGGCTCGGAGTGCTCCACTAAAATCTATTCTTTTGTTTTGCAATTTTGGATCGTGAACGATGTGATCTTCGGCTATGGGCACAAAAAACAGATGAATAAGCATCACTGCCGACACAATCAGGGTAATATACATTGCCCAGTCCAGGCCTAACTGCCCAATGATTAGTCCACTGAAAACGGTATTGGCAATCATCCCTATCCCCTGCACCATTCCGATTAATCCGTTTGCACGTGCATAATTCTCTTTTTCTACCAGAATAGAAACCGTAGTGGACAATGCTATCCCGCGCAAATTGCAGGCGAGAGCTGCCAACAATAAAGGTATCGAAAAAAGCCAAAACGATGGAGACGATAATTGTGAAATTTGAGACTTCGGTTCAAAGTGCATTACCCATCCCGATACACACAGCAGAGCGAGTGTTACAACAGATGCCAACGTGATGACTCGTTTCTTTTTATATTTATCCACAATCGTGCCGAACAGCATGCTTGACAAGGTAACCAGCAACATATAGGTTCCACTCAAAATGGATAGGATCAGTACGGATTTGGTTTCCAGATATATCCAAAAAGAAAATGCACTCCACAAAAAATAGGCGCTGGTGTTGGCAGTTGCAACATTTATCAGGATTGGGAAAAATCGTTTCATCAAAGAAATTATCCGATGCGAATGCTCAAAGAACGTTTATATGAGCACTTTTGTTTAAATACAATTTAGTACCGCAATCATTTTTTATAAGAATGCGAAAAGCGGCCGGCTAAATCACAGCCCGCCGCTCTCTAAATAACATGAAAATACAACTTACATGTTGTGAATGAAAATTTAGTTATTAACCCATTTAACCTGATTTTCGTTACAAAAATATGTTTGCTGTTTGTTTCGTCCAAAACGAATAGACTAACTGTTCGATTTCATCGACCAACCAGGATTTTTCATCTTTAATTCGGATAAAAGCCAAACGAATAAAATCCCCCGAAACAAATTACATTTTCTTTCGGAGGATTTTTTTGATAAGTGACAATTAGCTTTCTCGGATGCAAATTTATTTGCCGACTTTAGGTTTGTTTCCCCTCATTCCATTTCCGTTGCGCATATTCCTCATCCGTTCGGCACGTATGGCTTTCCATTGATCCATTTTTTCCTTACCAATGATTTGCTCCAATTCGGAATCATTGGCTTCAATCTGTTTTTGCCTTTCAGCTCTCATTTCTTCCCGAGTAGCTTGCTGATTCTCTCGCATCTCTCGAGCTTTTGCCATTTGTTCGGCACGTTGCGCGGCGGTCCATTTCATTTCTCTGGGAGTAGTTTTCTGTCGGATCGTATCTTGTGCCGAAACAGAAATACTCATTGTAAACAGGGCGACAAACGCCAAAATACCAATTTTTTTCATTTTCATTTCATTTTAATGGTTCTACATAAAAATCGTAATATTGACTCTCAAAAGTAAGCAAACGTTTAATCCGATGTTCATCTATTAACGATTCTTATCCTACTGTTATTCATATTATTAAAAGCGTTGACAGGAGAAAAACATAGATTGATCGTTTCGTATTTCTATTTCATCGATAAAAATAAATGATTTGTCGATTCACTCTATTTTTATATACCTTAACGGTGCTTTGTCTATTTTCTGCTATCTTTGCAGGTGAATATATGAAATAGTCATGACAAAATACACTTGCAACAATTCCAAACGAATGCTCCTGTTTATGAAAAAGAGCCCAATAGAAGCTCACCTGCAAACGAGTTAAAAAAGAGAAATCCGACAATTTTATTCGATCAATTCCAATATGCATGTCCCTATGAACAAGTTTCTTGTATTTATTTCGCTGACGATCCTCTTTAGTGGCGAATCTTTTTCCCAAAAATCGGGGAATCCTCTCTTTCCGGGTTGGTATGCCGACCCCGAAGCAGCAATTTTTAACAACCGCTATTGGATTTTCCCAACCTATTCGGCGCCTTACGAAAAACAGGTTTTCATGGATGCTTTTTCTTCTCCCGATTTGGTACGCTGGACAAAACACGGCAATATCCTCGACACTGCAAGTGTAAAATGGGCTCACAAAGCGATGTGGGCTCCTGCAATTGTAGAAAAAGAGGGTCAATATTTTTTATTTTTTGCCGCTAACGATATTCAAGACAACCAAAGCGAAGGAGGGATTGGAATCGCCGTTGCGAAACAACCCGAAGGCCCGTATCGCGATTATTTGGGAAAACCCTTGCTCGACAAATTTCATAATGGTGCTCAACCGATCGATCAATTCGTTTTCAGAGATATCGATGGCCAATACTACATGATATACGGAGGATGGCGCCATTGCAACATTACCCGACTTAATAACGATTTTACCGACTTTCTTCCTTTCGAAGATGGAACAATTTTCAAAGAAATTACCCCTGAGGGTTATGTTGAAGGACCGGTGATGTTTTATCGAAACGGAAAATATTACTTCATGTGGTCGGAAGGCGGCTGGACCGGCCCCGACTATCGAGTGGCTTATGCCATAGCCGATTCGCCTTTAGGCCCTTTCGAGCGGATTGGCATCGTTTTAGAGCAAAATACGAATATTGCAACCGGTGCAGGACATAATTCGGTGATAAACATACCAAACACCGACGAATGGTACATCGTCTATCATCGTCGCCCATTGTCCGAGTCAGATGGAAATTCGCGCGTTACGTGCATTGAAAAAATGCAATTCGATGTCAATGGACAAATTGTTCCCGTTGCTATTACAAACGATGGAGTTGATGCACGTCCGTTAAATTGAAATCCCCCATATCCACGCCATGCTCATATAAATCACAATCGCATTATTCGTGAAAATGGGGACGTATTTCTATTAAAATACATCCTCACTCATCCCTTTCACAAAAGACAAGGGATGTTTTTTTGAAAACAAAACGTGTTTTATAACACACATACCGATTTTTTCCATTAAAAAACCAAAATTTACCACCCAAAGTTGTGTTACAACCCTAAGTTTGCATCCGGTTACGAAAAACAAATATTTTTAAATTTTTAATTCCAAGATGCAAACCAAACACAAATCGGCCATTAACGAGGCCAATCATCAAGACGACATAACTCTGTTTCAAGAATTTCGAAAGGGAGATATGGATGCATTTTCACATTTCTACGATACGTATGTAAACGTTCTCTACCATTTTGGCAGCAAAATCACTAACGATAAGGAATTGCTGAAAGACTGCATTCACGATGTATTTATTAAAATATACAATAAACGTCAAGATTTATCCGATATCCAAGATATCAAATCTTATTTGTTTAGTACTTTAAGAAACAAAATTTTAGACGAAATAAGGAGAAAAGCTTATTTTACCGAAAAAGAAATTGAAAGCTATCAAGTTGCATCTTCTGAAAACGTGGAAAAAGAATATCTTCTGAAAGAAAAAGAAGATTACGACAACGTGAAAGTAGCTTTCTTCATGACAAAACTCTCACACAGGCAACGTGAAGCCATCACTCTTTACTTTATCGAAGAAAAGAAATATGACGAAATTTGCACGCTTATGGATATAAATTACCAATCGCTCCGAAATTTAATCCATCGAAGCTTAACAAAACTCCGATCGCAATTATCATGAACGCGAAATTTGCATGAAGCTTTACGAATCGCAGGAACACTCTTTTCCCTGCGATTTTTCAAAAGCTTCTTTCCCTTCCGAAACGGAAAAATAAATCAATCCTATCGATCCGATGACATCCGCATAAGCAAAGCCCGTAACTTCGTAGATGAGACTCGACAAAAGAAGAACAACCGACATGTAAATACATATTTTGGTACAATTGGCATCGGCCATTATGGGCTCCGAATCAAGTTCCCTGCCCACTTTTTGTTTTGATCTCATCAACCAATACATAATCAAAATCGATAGGACAGAAATGATGATGCCCCATCGGGTGGTCTCCGGTTTATGCCGGGTAATTATATTCATGACACTTCCGACAACCAATCCGAGTGAGAGAAGATAAAAAGCGGTTCCGGTGATTTTGAGAGCTGCGTGTTCAAATTTGCTCTTTTCCATCGTTTTGTTTTTGCGAATTCGGAGAATCATCGTAAATATTCCGACTCCCGACAACACCTCTATAAAACTATCGAGGCCAAAACCGAAAAGGGCCAAGGTTTCGTCCCGATACCCGAAAAACAAAGAAACAATGCCCTCGACAATATTGTAGAAAATTGTAAATAAGCTTAATAGTAAAGCTTTTCGATACAGTTTTTGTTCGTTTTCCATCATATTCTGTCTGTAAAATAGCAAACAAAAATAAGCTGAAATGTGATGCAACAGTGTTGCAAAATCAAGTATTGCAATTGGCACAAATACCTTTGATCACAAAATTTGCCGATTCCACAACAAATTCCGGAGGCAGTTCCATCGAAGGAATCTGCAATTGTTGCAAACAAAAAGTTTGTTCGCAAATCTTACAAAAGAAGTGAACATGCAGATCTTCCAAATTACATTCACATCGATCTTCACATAAAGCAAACTTTGTAGCGCCGGAACCGTCATCGATCTCGTGCACTAAATTGTTTTTCTCGAAATTCTTAATAGCCCTGAAGATCGACGTCCTTTCCACTCCATCCAAAATATTTTCGATATCATAAAGTCGCATGGCATGCGTTTGCGAAAGAAGAGTCTCCAACACTTTCAGTCTGATAGGCGTCGGTTTTATATTTTTAGCCAGAAGGATTTTACCCGGTTCTATTTTTTGAGAATTCATAATGCAAGGTTCTAATAAGATGAAGCTGTATTATCTAACAGATTCCGTGGAACAAAGTTGAAATTTATTCAAATTTTCCATAGCCTGAAAGTCATAATTATCCTGTTTAACAATCGATAAGGATTACAAATAGACGTATCGAAACATTTTATTCGATGGAACGTTCTTAAAATAAGATGAATTTATGAACAAAATAAAATCGTTATGGCAAAGTATTCGAAAAAAGCACAGCAAAAAATTGGCGAAGTGATGCACGAATTCAAGAAAGGCAAACTCAAAACTTCATCGGGGAAAAAAGTAAGCGACCGCGATCAGGCCATTGCCATCGGAATATCGGAGGCCGAACAAGAAGGCTATAAAGTACCCAAAAAGCCTTCAAAATCTAAAAAGACAAAAGATAAAAAAACGAAATAATCTTTGTCCATACACTTCCAATCCATCCGAATTGGGAAATGATTGCAACAATTATTCACTCACGAAAAGTCTTTTACTCGAAAAAACCGGATCGCACGTAACGTTCACTTTTAGTTTTCGAAGTCCCGCCTCGTCACCCGGAGTAGGTATGTGCGTGGAGTGCATTTCGCAGTTGTGCAGTTCGGTGAGTTTTTGCAAGGCCATTTGTGCCGCAGGATTCGAAATGGCACTAATCGATAGAGCGATGAGCGTTTCTTCTACATCGAGACTGACATTCTTCCCGTTCAAAATATCTTTTTTGAGATGGGTAACCGAATCGATAATGTTTTCGGGCAAAAGTATCATGTTGTCCGGCAGTCCGGCAAGATGCTTGGTTGCATTCAGAATCATGCTCGAAGATGCATGCAGCAGCGGCGAGTTTTTACCGGTTACGATGGTTCCGTCGTGCAATTCGATGGCAGCGCCACAATAAATGCCTGCATAACCTTTGCCACAGCTTTCGGCTTCTTTGGCCGCATTGCGTGCCGGTTCAACAACCCGCCGGTCTTCGTCTTTCGCACCCACTTTGCGCATGATTTCCGTTGTGCGTTCCACCGTATCCTTACCTGTTCGTCCCATAGCATATTCGACAAAACTTTGTAAATGACGACGAATAATTTCCTGGTAAGCTGCTTTTTGGCACACTTCGTCGTCGATAATACCTGCACTGATGCGATTAACACCCATATCGGTAGGTGATTGGTAAACGGAAGCACCTTCGGTGATTTTTTCCAAAATCTTTTTCAGCAAACCGAATGCTTCGATATCGCGGTTGTAGTTGACGACAATTTTGCCGTATGCTTTCAGGTGATAAGGGTCGATCATGTTCACATCACGCAAATCTGCCGTAGCAGCCTCGTAAGCGGTATTTACCAAATGATCAAGCGGTAAATCCCACACCGGAAAAGTTTCGAATTTGGCATAACCTGCTCTGTTGCCTTTTCGATATTCGTGATAGAGATTTCCCAAGGCAGTGGCAAGTTTGCCGCTTCCGGGGCCCGGCCCTGTGACCACGACAATCGGCTTATCGGTTTCGATATAGGCATTGGCACCATAACCTTCGTCGCTCACAATCAGATCTACATTTTTAGGATAACCTTTTGTGGGATAGTGAATATAAACTTTTATGCCGCGAAGTTCGAGTTTGTTCTTGAAGGCCATTGCCGCCGGCTGACCGGTGAACCGGGTGATGACTACCGCCGTTACATCAATGCCGTACCATTTGAGATCGTCGATGCTCTTGAGTACATCCACATCGTAGGTAATGCCGAAATCGGCGCGGATTTTGTTGCGTTCGATGTCGCCGGCATAAATGCACATGATGACATCCACTTTGTCCTTCAGGCTTTGCAGCAGCTGCATCTTGACATTGGGCGCAAACCCGGGAAGCACGCGTGCAGCATGATAATCGTATAGGATTTTACCGCCAAATTCGAGATAAAGTTTCCCGTCGAATTGATTTACTCGCTCCAAGATGGCTTTACTCTGTTCCTGCAAATATTTCTCATTGTCAAACCCGATACGATTGATATTTTCCATTTTCCGAATTTTGTGTTAAAAAAACTCGGGCTCAAAATTACATAAAATAGCGGGCATTTGAAAGTAAATCTTTCGTTTTTCTTTTTCGGCGATGGGATCTTCCCATCAACTCATCTTTTAGCATATTCCATCCTATTTCCCGTGTCGATTAAGGCAGCGGGAACGAATGGTTGAAAAGGCGCGTTTCGGCCAATTGCTCATATTTAGTCCCCTTTTTTCCATAGTTGGCATAAGGATAGATGCTGATTCCGCCGCGTGGCGTAAATATCCCCGTTACTTCAATATATTTCGGCTCCATCAGTCGAATCAAGTCTTTCATGATAATATTGACGCAGTCCTCGTGAAATGCGCCATGATTGCGAAAACTGAACAGATAGAGTTTCAAACTTTTGCTCTCAACCATTTTCACATCCGGAATATAATCGATGCGAATGGTTGCAAAATCGGGCTGCCCGGTAATCGGGCAAAGACTGGTGAATTCGGGACAGTTGAACGTTACCCAATAGTCGTTGTCCTGATGTTTGTTGACGAAGGTTTCGAGCATTTCGGGAGCATAATCCATTTTGTATTCGGTTTTGTGTCCCAAGTGGCTCAATTCTTCCAAATGATCTGATTTCGATTCCATAATATAATGGTGGTTAATGATCCGGATAATTCGATTGTTATTTTCTCTCGGCAAGGTATTCCTGCAGACCCTTGTTGCGCAGTTTGCAAGCCGGACAATGTCCGCAACCGTCGGCAATGATGCCGTTGTAACATGTCAGCGTTTCGTTTCGCACCAAATCGAAAACGCCCAACTCGTCGGCAAGCTGCCAAACCTGTTTTTTGTTTCGCCACATCAGGGGTGTGTGTATCAGAAATTGTCGGTCCATTGCCAAATTGAGCGTAGCATTCGCCGATTTGATAAAAGTATCGCGGCAATCGGGATAGCCGCTGTAGTCGGCTTCAGAAACGCCTGTTACCAAATGTCGAATATTTTGTGCATAGGCTATGGTAGCTGCAAAAGTCAAAAAAAGCATGTTACGTCCTGGAACAAAGGTATTGGGATAGGAATCCGCCGGCTTTTCTTCGTCCATCATCATACTGCTGTCGGTAAGCGAATTTGGGGCCAGGTGCGATATAATGGTGGCATCCAACACTTGGAAGGACACATTGGCCATCGAGGCGATGCGCTCGGCATTTTTCACCTCCTGCGAGTGCCGTTGACCATAAGAGAAACACAGTGTATGTACGTTTCTAAAATTTTGTTTTGCCCAAAAGAGGCAGGTCGTAGAATCCTGTCCTCCCGAAAAAAGTACAAGGGCGTCTTCGTTTTTATATTCGTTCATCGAAATCTACAATTTGAGATGTTGTCATCTATTTTCCAACAAAGTTACACGATAATTTTCAATCGACACAAAAGAGAGATCGATTTCCCTTTCATGTGATCGAAAGTAGTTCGGCTAATCAATCGACCACTAAGAAGGCATATATTTGAAAAGAATGGCCAAAATGCTTTTTTTAATTGTGATGCTGATTTATATCGATATTTATTTGGTAATATCTATTTATTTGGTAACTTTACATTCCGTTTGATATATAACATGGTTACAAACATTGAAATTTATGGATAATGTGTTATATATATAGGGTAATAAAGAAGCAAAAGACATAATTGGGCTATAGGAGGCAGAAAGAACTTTATTATTAAAATCATTCTATCCTGACAGTTAAAACAGCACGCCGATCCAAATGCCTCCCAATATTCGCTTCCTGGTGTGGCGATTTATGAAAAAAAAATTCTATTAAAACATTCAATTACAGGGCATCGATTGTATTTCCGGCATTTTTTATGATGAACGTTCCAATTCGCGAATACATTTCAATTTGCCAGTGTATGGATAGGGATACAAAAATGACTGGTGCACACATCACACAACATTCGTTGGTAGATATACAAAAAAACGAAGATTACGCTCTCGCTCGTAACCCTCGTCATTTTCGCATATTAGGAGTTGCCGCTCCTCCTATGCGCTTTCCGTCACAGGGTCGGTTTGAATAGCCGTTTCCTGTTTCGAAACAATTAAAACATTTGTTTTAGCATTTTTCTCGGTTGCTCTCCGCCTTTTCCTGCTTTGCACAAGAATGCGGTAGTAATCGAGAAACTTTTTTAAGGCCTGAATCAATGGCAGGTATGCTTCGTTGCCGGTGATCCGGGCATTTGCCTCAATCAACCCGAGCATCAGTCGCAAGTCCTTGTCCGCTGCCTGACGAATGGCTCTCGCATCTACTTTCTCTGTTTGCGAAAGTTCGTCGCGGCGCTGCACCGACAGGTTTTTAAACTCCTCGTTTATTGCCTTCAGCCTTTCGACGATGGGCATTAGTGACAGCGCCGCAAGTGCTCCGCTTACATTCACATCGGTTTCGGCATCGGCAACAATCTCGTTGATACGCTCCGTCAATGGGGTGTAACCCAACGAGAGCAGTTGTCCCCGGTGCTTGCCCAGCCAGCTATCCAGCACATTGGCCGCCTGCCGTTCTTCCGTAACGGTGGAGAGCGTCAACGAGTGGATCTGCCCTTGCAGCGACATCAGCGATTGCCTTCGTTGCGTGTGCAACTCCCGTATCGCCGGAGTCAATTCGTGCCTCAAAGATCGCACTTTCACTTGTTTCAACGGTTCGAGGTGCGATTTCACTCTTGCCGCTGCTTCATTCACGCGCTCGTCATCGAGCTTGTATTTGTCCATTACGAAACATATCTGTTCGAAAAGGACGGGATGCTCATCATTGTGTAGCAAAACGAGCCACCCTGTAGTAAAATCATTTGTCATATTTTAAAAATTAAGTTCTTGAAGTTCCTGGATTACCAGGCGAGAGACAGATAACCTTACTTCGTTAACAAAGTTATAATGTTTTTAAATTAACAGCAAATTTTTCGTTAAAAAGTTATCCACAATTTGAAGTAAAACTTTTATTAAATAAACATAATGACGGATAATGCGGAGGAAATGAAGAAATGATTTGACGATTTATCGATTTAACGATTCGTTGATGGTGGAAATAGAAGAGAACTAATTTAATTTGCTTTTTATCATAGTATCTAACAGGTCATGAAAACCTGTTAGATTTTTCAGCAAAAAAATAACTCAAGTTATGCAGGTTAACGTTAAACTTGAACAAGTGGGTTGAGCCTTGTAAAATGTTCAATCTAAACGAAACGGTAAAGCCACCTCATTTTAGCAATACCTTGTTTGTACAGGCGGCCTTTGAATTATTTTATTCGGTTTACTTTTTCTTCCGTTATAATTTGGTTGCTTTCAATTACTTTTACTGTCGGTGGTTCTGAAAATTCAAATTCTTTCAGTTCGGCAACTAATTCGTTAAATTCCTCTTTTGTAGCTATGATAACATCATCAAGTCCAATTACATCTCCGTTTTTTATTTTTGCTTTTACACTTCTTGCTTCATTTTCTTCAAGAGTAATCAAATAACTTAACGCTTTTCTATGTACGTATTTCAAAGCAATTGCTTCCAAATCTGCTTGCTTATATCTTTCTCTCAAACTTGTTTTTACACTCCAACAAATCGGACCTCGTTCATTTGTGTAAAACATTAAATCATAAATCACGTTTGGTACAAAAGCTACTTTCGCACTCATATAGATTGGCAAAATTCCTTCCCTTACGCAAAGCGTAGCCAAAATATATTCAAAAACTTTTCCGTTCAGATTATTATTCCTTTCCGGGTGCTGAATATATGCATTCCAATACTGTTGTATATATTCATTGGGCTTATCATACTCAACCTCCAAAAAGTTGGGAAACAAACTATCAAAAATTAATTCTGCTTTGTTGTCTCGACCAATAGTTATTCTTAGATCATTTAATTTTCCCATTTATATTTTCTTGATTAGTTTTAAAATTTCCTCTGCGGTTGCCTGTATTGCAGGAACGGCAACGGAGTTGCCGAATTGTTTATAAGCCGATGCATCAGCAACGGGAATTATAAAATTATCAGGAAAACCTTGCAATCTTGCCCATTCTCGTGGTGTCATTCTACGAATGCCTTCTCGGTTTACTTCGCCTTTGATGTGTGTTGTCGGCGTAAAATCATTTAAACGATTGTCGTAAACCAAATTTCGTTCGCGGCCCATTCCACCAACAACAATTGCGTTAGCAATTCCATTATCCGAAATTATTTCAAAGCCAAAGCCGTTACCTTTGCTTTCGTGTCGTGCTTTATGGTTTTTTAAAGTTTGAATGTATTGAGTAGATAAATAATATTTTGTAGGAACAGCATTTTCCTCCTTTACATCAGCAAAAGTTACTTTTTTATTCAAGGGTTTTGGATAATTAAACTCTTTAACTCCTGTATGGGGATGAAAACCGACAATATAAATTCTTTCTCTGTTTTGAGGAACTCCAAAATCTTTTGCATTAACAATTTGTGGTTCCGGAACAAAATAACCTAAATCATTTCTCAAAACATTTAATATTGTTGCTAATGTTTTTCCTCCGTTATGGTTTCTCAAACCTTTGACGTTTTCAAGAAAAATTGCCTTTGGTTGTTTACGTTTAATGATTTCGGCAACATCGAAAAACAAAGTTCCTCTTGTATCTTCAAAACCTCCACGTTTACCGGCAATGGAAAACGCTTGACAAGGGAAACCCGCACAAAGTATATCGAAATCGTCCGGAATATACTGTTTGGTTTCTTCTTTTGTTATATCTCCGAATGGTGTTTCACCAAAGTTAGCTTTGTATGTTCTTTTAGCTTCTTTGTCCCATTCACTTGTAAACACACACTTCCCTCCTAAATTTTGCAATGCCAATCTAAATCCCCCAATTCCTGCAAATAAATCGATGAATTTGAATTTTGGATTTTCAGTTGGTGGAAATGGAACGCCAAAAGTGTCAAAAATGCCATATTGTAAGGCTTCCTCGGCAACTTTGTTTGTGATTTTTTCTTCCGGATATTTGTATTCCAGAATTTCTTTGGTAAACGCAACAGCATCTTTTTTATAAAACTTTGATACTCCGTTTTTTGAATTATGCAAGTAATGAGTTATAACAGCCTCATGGTTGTTCTCCGGCTCAAATAGTTTTATCCTAAACTGTTTGTCTCCAAATGTCTCTAACGATATTTTTTCTTTCAAATCCATTTCTAATTTTTTTATCTCACTTTCAATTTGCAACACGCAAGTTAATAAATTTTTCTCGATGTCTTTGGCCCAAAACCTTAAAATTGTCCAACCTTGTTTTGTAAGTTCTTCGTTGACTTCTTTATCTCTCTCGATATTCCGTTCAATTTTTTGGTACCAAAATTCTTGATTTGTCTTGTGATCGTTTTTCCGTTCCTGCCAATTTTTTCCGTGCCAAAATTCACCGTCGACGAAAATTGCAAGTTTGATTTTTTTAAAAGCTAAGTCAGGTTTTCCAAAAACGGTTTTGTCATTTTTTCGGTAACGATGACCTCGAGCAAAGAGAGTTTTAGCCAACAAAAGTTCAGGTTTTGTACCTGTTGATTTGTTAGCCTGCATATTTTTTCTTCTTTGTTCCTTGGTCAATTTGTCCATATTGCAAAGTTAGAAATTTAAAAAGTTTTGATTGTTTTTGAGAAGCATATTTTTTACGCGAAACAATCAAATACGCTTATACCTGATTTTTTGAGCAATAAATATACAATTTTGATGGATATTAATTTAAAATCTGCACAAATCACTCTATTTTGATACTCCCTATTCTTTGTACCGTCAAGTGGTTTTTCAACTAAAATAATATTCAATAGTTTTCTTTGAAAAGATCTATTTCGGTTTATTTTCCCCAAGTAGCGTAAGTTTCCTAACTTCTGCTACAAATACAAAACAATTGATAATGGATAATCAATTGAGCTTTTCCGCTGACAACTTATAGCTGTCAGCGGAAAAGGAGTTACCGGTAGCACACACTACCGACCCTATTTTCGGAGAAAAACCCATCGTCCGCACTCGCGGAAAACTACATCAGCCGAAAAAGTTGTGGTTTCTACACTTCGTGATGATGCAAATCCGTAGAAAATCGTTAAATAATGAGGCTGATTTAACACTCCTGTTACTCAAATTCCATCATCTTCACCCAAAGATGACACGTTCGGCGAGGAATGACCTCCCGTTTTCACTGCGAAATGACACGATTGACCTGTCGTGACCTGTCATCTTGGAGTGAAGAAAGCAGGTTCGTCGCAAAAAGTCATGGTTTCTACATTGCAGATTACATGTTTTAGCCAAAAAATACCTATAGCATGTTAACAGAAAAGGCAATTTGGCTCGAAAATGTACCTTTCAGAAGTATAGACGAGGCAATCGGCGGACAAAATTGCTCCGTCTACTTTGTAGAAAGTATGTTCGTCGGACAAAGTTGTACTTTCTGCACTTCAATATTGGGCAATTTGGCGCCGAATCCCTATAGAATGTTAACAAGATTGGGCATTTTCGTTCACATTTGCGAAATCTACAAAGTAGATATAACATTCTTTAAGTCGAACGTGGTTTCTACAAAGTAGAAAACAGGTCCGTCGGAGTCAAACGCGTTTTCTACATTTCTGACGGGGCAATTTTGTTGCCGAATCGATGAATTTTTACTTCAGAAACATACAAATAATCTGCTGATATACATATATTAATGTCATACTGAAAACTTATGAAAGGAATTTGCCCGATTTTATTAACAAAACATCACAATTGCAAAAGTGAAAGAATGTGAATGCGTAATGAGGATGGTGGTTGGTGATTGGCGGCTTGTAAGGATGGAGACCGGATATTTAGTCGAAAGTCCGTGAAGGTAGAAAGTTTATAAAGTTCTACTTTCGACTTTTCAACTCAATTATCCATTCCCCGTTATTTTCCCGACCTCATCTCATCATCGGGGCACCCGATCTGCGCAGAGAGCGTGCCGTCAGGCAAAAGACAAGCTGTTTGAGCCGCCGCAAGGCGGTGAGTTATTTGTCTTTTAGCGAACAAGCAGCTGTCGGGTCGATGAGGAGATGCAGTCTTGATCTTTTTTGCATACTTTTTTGCATCAAGGCAAAAAAGCATGTGGGGGTTTGGGGCAAAGCCCCAAGAGTCAATGGATAATGCACAATGCATAATTTCGCGATTGAAGAATTTACCGATTTGATAATTCATTGAAATTCTTATTTCTCTACTTCCCATTTCTCTATTTCTTGTTAATTCTCAATTATCAATTGTCAATTATCCATTACATCATAACACCTCCCCGCCTTCGGCGGTACCCCTCTTATCTTAAGAGGGGAGCTGGATCACACTTGCCATATAACTGTCCCCTTAAGATAAGGGGACAAGTGCTTCCGTCAGGCAGCACAGGGGTTATGATATTCCTCCACTTCCGACTTCTTCACTTCTTCCTTAATAACGCAAGTTTCCGAACTTGAACGAGTCCGGATAACTCAAACATCGCCAATTTTCTCATCGACAAATCAACGAATCATCAAAATCAATCACCAAAAAGCCAGACCGAATTTAAAAACTTCCGAGCCATTTACTCAATTCGCACATAAACTGCTGCTTATAGGCAAACGAATCGCGATTTCCGAATCCGTGTCCACCTTTCGGATAAAGGAGAAATGTCAATGCAACCTTATTCTTTTGCAACGCTTCGGCATATCGGAATCCGTTGTAAGGCGGGACAGTTTGGTCGTCGGCCGCAAAAATAATAAAAGCTCGTGGCGTTTGAGCGGTTACCCGTTTTTCGTTTGAATAAAGATCGGCAATCTCCCGGGACGGATTGTCTCCCAATAGATTTTTTCGAGAACCGGCATGCGTGAATGTCGGATCCATCGTAATGACCGGATAAAGCAGAATCTGAAAAGCCGGCGATTCGGGAGCAGCTGTATGCGTGGCAAAAGTTGAAGCCAAATGACCTCCTGCCGATGATCCCATGATGCCGATATTCGAAGGATCGACCTTCCATTCGGCAACATGTTGCCTGACGAATGCGAAAGCCGCCCGTACATCGGCAAAGGGAATATCGCGATTGCCGTTCGGCATCCGATATTTGAGCACGGCAAAAGCAATCCCCTTACTCAGGAAAAAAGGAGCCCAGTCGTATCCTTCGTGAAATACGGCCAAATGTTGATAGCCACCTCCCGGCAGAGCAATCACCATCCGTCCCGTAGCAATCTCGGGATCGGGCAGGTAAACGCGCAAGGAGGGCGCCGTCATTCCGAGCAACGAGTCACTACTCATGGGTGGAGTTTGTGCAACCGTTGGCATCGGATACTCCGTGAAAGCAGGTTGCCAATTTATGGCATACAGAATGGCTTTACCCCAAAATTCACCCAACCGGCGTGCTCCTTCAGGATTGGGATGAAGATAGAATATGCCTGAATTTCCGTTTTCGGCGATAAATAGTTCGGTATTGTTCTCGAAATAGTTGAAGGCAGCCGTATCACCCAAAAAAACCTGACCGGGAACAGTTTTCCAATAATGATCTTCCAGTTTTTTCAGTTCGGGAAAATACGATTTTAGCACATCAAGACCTTCCTGCAGATAAGTAGAGCTGTTGTGTGTGGTTGGGCTGTACCAAATGGGACGGTTGAGAACGACCTTGCAATCGGGATACAATCGCAACAATTCATCTACAATTGCTTTCATATTGGTGAAGTACTGCTGTGGCTGTAATCTCGACTTGGCGGTTCCACGCAGAGCACTGTCATTTGTGCCCAGCATGATCGAAAAAACGAGTGTTCCATCGGATTTTGTCAATTCGTCAGCAGCAGCCTTCACTTTCGGGAAATAGGTATTCGCTGCCGGCAAAAAATCGACGGTAGTTTTGCCACTCACACCGCAATTGCGGATGGCTATTGTTCCGATATTTTGTTTTTCGAGCCATGAAGCCGTTTGAGCCGGCGGCGATTTTCGTTGCGGATCGCTCAACTGAACTCCTTGGGTAATACTGTTTCCGATAAAAACAATATTCACTTTTTGCGAAAAAGCAAACGAAATAATGCCACAAAAAAGGCAGAAAATGAGAAGAGATTGTTTCATTGTATGGGTTTGTTTTAAAAAGTACTGTTTTGTTTCTGTAAAAGTAAACATTTTGTTTTCGAATATTCACGAGTTCTTTTAATTTTAAAAAAGTTTTTCGCACAAAAACAGTCTAAACCCATTCTACATTGAGATGAAATAGTATCTTAACAAATTTGTAGCATTTTCGTAACAGAGCCGCAACAACAGATTGCTAACTTTGCGACGGGCAGAATTGCTATTATCGAATGACAATCGATGCACAAATAGCAATCATCGCTCCATTAAAAAAAACATATTACATTTGTATGCGCGAATTATTGGAAATAAAACACAAACGGAATTCTTCGAAATCGGCAATGACAAGACAGCGAATTTTAGTGGTGGACGACGAAAAGGATATATGTGATATCCTCCAATTCAACCTCGAAAACGATGGCTACATAGTTGATGTAGCTTATTCGGGAGAAGAAGCGTTGGATAAACTCGATCCGCAGCATAGTCTCATCATTCTCGATGTTATGATGAGCGGCATCTCGGGATTCACCGTTGCCGAAACAATCCGGAAATCGAATAATCCCATTCCGATCATATTTTTAACTGCCAAGAATTCCGAGAATGATCTTCTGACCGGATTTTCGCTGGGTGGCGACGATTATTTGCCGAAACCCTTTTCGGTAAAAGAATTGCTGGCTCGCGTAAAGGCAATTCTGAAACGCAGCAATACTCAAGTGAACAACGTCAGAAAATGGACAATAGACGATCTCGTTATAGATGCCAATTTCAATCGGGTTACCATTCACGGCGAAGAAATTTCGCTCACCAAAAAGGAGTTCGAAATATTGGTACTATTGGCTCAGTCGGCACCTCAAATGCTTACACGTTCCGAAATTCTGAATCGGGTGTGGAGCGACGACGAATTTGTGCTCGATCGTACGGTAGATGTACACATCACACGGCTCAGAAAAAAGTTGGGTGAATATTCGTCCATCATTGTCAATCGTTCAGGTTTTGGATATTACCTTAACTTGGAAGCAAAAAGAGAATCATGAAATTTAATTTGTCATACCGACGAAAAATATTTCTTTATTTTTCTGTAATCATATTTGTTTTCACAGTCGGTATCGTTTTTTTTGAACAACAACAAATCAAACACGAACGGCACAACAGTTTGCAAAGCCGATTGAATATTTATGCCGAAACTATTCATACGTATATCAACGACAACAATTTGTTGACGTCGGACAGTTTGGAGTCAATAGGCAGAATTTCGATTTATTTTCCCGATGACATTCGCATCAGTATTATCGACTCGCTTGGGAGGGTATTGTACGACAACAGAGTAGATACCGAAAAACTGGAGAACCATCTTCATCGTCCCGAAGTGCAGGAAGCAGCCTCTCATGGGTCGGGTAGCAATATTCGCATTTCGGCAAGCAACGAAGTCGAATATCTGTATTTTGCACGTAAATTCGGTGACGGATATTATGTGAGGATAGCCATGCCCTACGACTTGAAATTGCAATCGTTTTTGGATGCCCGCAACAGTTTTATCTATTTCATCATTCTGTTTTTTCTGGTTTGCGTAGTCATGATGAATTATTTTGCAAATCAGTTTACCAGGTCCATTCAGCAATTGCGAAACTTTTCGCAACAGTTGAAAACGGGAGGCAATCCCGACATTTTTTTCAACGAATTTCCCGACGATGAAGTAGGCGCCATCAGTGCCGATATAGTGGAAAATTATAAACTTTTACAGGAAAATCGCAAACAGTTGTCCGCCGAACGTGAAAAACTGCTTCAGCATTTTCACTTTTCGGAAGAGGGGATTGCCATTTTTTCGAAAGAACGCTCGAAGATCTATGCCAATTCTCATTTTCTTCAATATCTCAATCTGATTATCGATCGACCGACCCTTCGGGAAGAAGTCGTGTTCACCGATCCGGCGTTTGCGGAGATACAGTATTTTCTGGATCATCCCGAAAAAGAAAATATTTTTACGACGCGAATCAAAAAAAACGGCAAGCGCTTCAATGTAAGAGTTATTATTTTCGACGACGAAAGTTTTGAACTTTATATTGGGGATATTACCAAACAGGAGAAAACACGTCTTCTAAAACAGGAAATGACCAACAATATCGCACATGAGTTGCGAACGCCGGTAACGAGTATTCGTGGCTATCTGGAAACCATTTTGAATCTTGACGAAGACGATGCATCGCGTAGAAACATTTTTTTGGAAAGAGCTTACGCCCAAACCATTCGATTGTCGGAATTGATTCAGGATATCAGCATGTTGACAAAGATTGAAGATGCTCCGGACAGATTCGCTCGTGAAGAGGTGAAAATGAAAGAACTACTCGAAGAATTAAAATCGGACGTAGAAGATAAACTGACCGAAAAGAACGATACCTTTACCGTCGAGGTAGATGATCGAATTTGTGTAACCGGCAGCAGGACATTACTATACACCATCTTTAGGAATCTGATCGAAAATTCGTTGAATTATGCGGGCAACGGGGTTGAAATATCGGTCAGATGTTATGCCGACACCGACGACACTCTATTCTTTGAATTTTACGACACCGGTCCGGGTGTGGAAGACAAACACCTGGTGCGCATATTCGAGCGATTTTACCGAGTGAACGAAGGCCGTACACGAAATACAGGCGGTGGTTCGGGTTTGGGACTTGCAATTGTAAAAAATGCGATATTGTTTCATCATGGCAGCATTGTGGCTAAAAACAGACCCGAAGGCGGTTTGTCGTTTTTGATCACATTGCCAAAAACAAAATCCGAATAGCTTTCGGGAGAAACCGAGCATAAAAAATTTTCTCGTTCGAAACATCGGGGTTTAATATTTTCGAATTCTGAGTTCGTTTTGATTCGGAATGGTTATCTTTGTTTAGACAATTACGAACCCGTAAATTTTTCGACAAATGAAATATGTAGGAGCACACGTAAGCGCTTCGGGAGGTGTGGAAAATGCACCTTTGAATGCACACAAAATTGGAGCCAAAGCCTTCGCTTTTTTCACAAAAAACCAGCGACAGTGGGTAGCTGCACCTTATACCGAAAAAAATATCGACCTTTTTAAGGAGCGTTGCCAATCGTTCGGCTATTCACCCGATCAGATTTTGCCACATGATAGTTACCTGATAAACCTCGGGCATCCTCAAAAAGAAGGACTCGAGCAATCGCGAAACGCATTTTTCGACGAGATGAAACGTTGCGAACAATTGGGCTTAAACCGTTTTAATTTCCATCCGGGCAGTCATCTCAACCAAATTTCGATTGACGAATGTCTCAATCGCATTGCCGAATCCATCAACCTGGCTCTCGACAAAACAAGCGGCGTTACGGCCGTCATCGAAAACACAGCCGGACAAGGCACAAATCTTGGACACACATTCGAACAACTTGCTCAAATCATCGATAAAGTTGAAGATAAAAGCCGTGTGGGAGTTTGCATAGACACAGCTCACACTTTGGCCTCAGGATACGAAATCCGCACAAGAGAAGCATTTGACGAAACGTTTTCGAAATTCGACCAAATTGTAGGATTTCATTATCTGAAAGGGATGCATATCAATGATTCGAAAAAAGAACTCGCATCGCGCGTCGATCGCCACGACAGCATAGGAAAAGGCGTGATGAATATGGACATGTTTTCGTTCATCATGAATGATCCCCGCTTTGAAAATATGCCCCTCATCCTCGAAACACCCGACGAATTGTTATGGGCAGAGGAAATCGCAACTTTATACTCACTAATTTCTCAATAAATCAGATTTATGATGTATTATATCATGCCGATTATCTTCCTGCTGGGCATTGTTGCCATCGCTCTGGAAGACAAGATAAAAGTCAACAAATCGGCCAGTGCGATTTTAATGTGTGTTATCTTGTGGGGAATATTGATGTTCAACTCACAATCCATTTTGTTTGAAAGAGGAAATACTGCTTTTTTACAATTTCTTGAAAACAATCACTTACAAAATCTTCCACTAAAAGAACAACTAACCCAATTCTTAATCGATCATGCTTTTGTTTCGCACTTGGGTGATGTTTCCGAAACGTTGTTTTTTGTAATGTGTTCCATGTTGATCGTCAGCATCGTCGATAAGCATGGAGGATTTGCGGCAGTAGCAAACTATCTTAAAACTGAAGACAAACGCAAACTGTTGTGGTATATTGGTTTTTCGTCGTTTTTCTTCTCTGCCCTACTGGATAATCTGGCAGCTGCTATTGTTCTTATAGCCATTCTTCGCAAACTGGTACCCGATCATACCGACAGAATGAAATATGCATCGATGATTGTTATTTCGGCCAATGCCGGCGGATCGTGGTCTCCAATTGGCGACGTAACTACCCTTCTGCTTTGGACAGGAGGGAATATCGGAGCATGGCATCAAATTACACACGTTTTTGTGCCTGCTCTTGTCAATCTGTTGGTGCCCATGACAATAGCTCATTTCTGGTTGTTTAAAAAAGGTTCTAAATTGCGCATTTCGAGCACATTGACTCCCGAAGACGAATATATTGAGATGATTCCCGTAAAATCACGAGTGATCATCTTCTGGATCGGATTTTTATCGCTGGCTCTTGTTCCTGTTTTTCAATCGATCACACATCTGCCTGCATTTATGTGTGTATTGCTGGGCTTGGTTTTCTTGTGGATCTACACGGATGCCATGTATGGAAATTTACACCAAATTGACGATGAAGACAAATTAAGTATCTCTCGATTATTTAAAACGATAGATCTGCCGACAATCTTCTTCTTCCTGGGAATTCTGATGTCGGTAGCCGCGCTCGAAACCGGAGGTCAGTTGAGGTTGTTTGCAAATGTTCTGAGCACCAATATACAAGAACCCTATTTGATCAGTTTTCTGATCGGAATGATTTCGTCAGTAGTAGATAACGTCGCATTGGTCGCCGCCACCATGGGCATGTATCCGGTAGTAGAGGCATCATCTGCCATAACTCCTGATTTGTTGGCTTTTGTCGCAGACGGAGGTTTTTGGACATTTCTGGCCTATTGTGCCGTCACAGGCGGTAGCATTCTGATCATTGGGTCGGCAACAGGTGTTACCGTGATGGGAATGGAAAAAATAAGTTTCGGGTACTATCTGAAGCGTTTTACACCCCTTGCTCTGATTGGTTACATAGCCGGCGCTGCAACCTTTCTCATGTTTGGATAGAAGAAAATAATATCTTTCTTTTTGGGGAATATTCCGGGAGCTTTTGAACAAATTATCACCAAATTACTTTCCGGATTCGAAAATTTTACATACTTTTGCACGCGCAAATACAATCATGTAAATGCAAACCAATAAAAAGTACTACTAAATGGCAACAAAATTACGTTTACAAAGACGCGGACGCAAACATTATGCGTTCTATCAAATCGTTGTTGCAGATAGCAGGGCTCCACGAGATGGAAAGTATATTGAAAGGATAGGTTCTTACAACCCGAACACTAATCCTGCTACTATCACTTTAGATTTCGACAGGGCTTTGTATTGGCTGCAAGTAGGTGCCCAACCCACCGATACCGTTCGTAACATTCTTTCGGACGAAGGAGTTTTGATGAAAAAACACTTGTTGGGAGGTGTTAAAAAAGGCGCTTTCACGCTTGAAGAAGCCGAAAAACGTTTTGAGGACTGGAAAAACAAAAAACTTCAAACTACTCATTCGCAGAAGAGCAAAGTTGAAGAACAGCAACGTGCTGAAGAAAAAGCTCGTCACGAGGCCGAAATTGAGGCTAATAAAGCAAAAGCTCAGGAAGTAGCCAAGAAAAAAGCCGAACAGGAAGCTGCTAATGCTCCTGCTGAAGAGCCGGCTGCCCAAGAACAGACAGCTGCCGCTGAAGAACCGGCTAAAGAAGAATCTGCCGAATAAAGTTTTTTATTCACATACCCATAAAACCCTGTCCTTATACGGCGGGGTTTTTTTATGGTCTTTTATATGAAATTTGATTTTGGAAGCAGATTTGAAACATTTTCCGACAATTTATCGTAAATTTGGCACTCCAAATTAAATATGTCATGAAAAAAGTAAGATTTTTCTTCCTCCTTCTCAGTCTGATTTTTTCGTTTTCTGTTTTTTCGCAAGGGAAATCTTCCGTTAATTGGGTTGATTTTGTGAATCCCTGCATGGGCAATATCAGTCATCTGCTTGTGCCTACCTATCCCACTGTGCATTTGCCAAACAGCATGATGCGCGTTTATCCCAATCGTGCCGATTATACCGGCGATTTGTTGAATGGCCTGCCTGTCATATTAACCACACACCGCGGAGCCTCCGCATTTTGCATCAGCCCTTTTCAGGGCGACGAATCGGAAATAAAACCCGTGATGGCTTACAGTTACGACCTCGAAAAAATAAAGCCCTACGAGTATTCGGTATATTTGGACGAACAACAAATCGATGTTAAATATGCCGTATCGCATCAATCGGCCATCTATCAATTCGGTTTCGAACGCAATAAGCCCTCGTTTCTGATCGTAAGTTCAAAAAACGGTGGTTTGAAATGGGATGGCAAAGCCGTTTCAGGTTACGAAGAACTCGCAAACAATACCAAAGTTTTTGTTTACCTGGAGCCCGATATTGCTCCGCAGCATGTGGATAATGCCGGAAATTCCAATAAAGATGCCTGCATTGTTTTGCATTATCCGGCTACGGCTAAGTCGATTAGGGTCAGATATGGCATTTCGTTTATCGATGCCGATCAGGCAAAGAAAAATCTAAATCGCGAAATCGCCGATTTCAATCTGTCGGCCGTTGCCGAAAAAGGTCGAAAAATCTGGAACGATGCACTGGGCAAGATTCAGGTGAATGGTGGTTCGTACGACAATAAGGTGGTGTTCTATACTTCTTTGTACAGAGTTTACGAGCGACCGATTTGCATTTCGGAGGATGGCTGTTATTTCAGTGCTTTCGATGGTAAAGTGCACAACGACGAAGGTGTTCCTTTCTTCACCGACGATTGGATCTGGGACACATATCGGGCTGCTCATCCCTTGCGTGTGCTTATCGATCCCCAAACCGAAAGTAATATCCTGCGTTCGTTTTTGCGCATGTCCGAACAGATGTCAAATTTTTGGTGGCCAACATTTCCTCAGGTTACGGGCGATGCGCGTCTCATGAATTCCAATCACGGGGTTGCAACCGTCCTCGATGCTTATCGAAAGGGCGTGCCAAATATCGATTTGAAAAAAATATACCCGGCAACGCGCAATGCCGTCATGGAAAAAACATTGGCGCCCTGGTCGGCAAAACCCGCCGGCGAACTCGATCGGTTTTATCACGAACACGGTTATATTCCTGCTTTGAAAGAAGGTGAGAAAGAAACCTTTCCTGAAGTTCATCCTTTCGAAAAACGTCAGCCTGTTGCCGTTACACTCGGCACTTCCTATGACGAATGGTGCCTTGCTCAGATTGCCAAAGAAATCGGGAATGAAGCCGATTATCGTTATTTCCTCGATAAATCGTATAATTATCGCAATTTGTTTAATCCCGCAACCGGCTTTTTCCATCCCAAGGATAAGGATGGAAATTTTATCGAACCGTTTGATTACAGGTTTTCCGGGGGAATGGGTGCTCGTCAATATTACGATGAAAACAACGGTTGGACTTATCGTTGGGATGTTCAGCATAACGTGGCCGATCTCATTCGCTTGATGGGAAGTAGAGAACAGTTTGTACGGAATCTCGATCAAACATTTCGTGAGCCTCTCGGAAAAAGTAAATACGATTTTTATGCTCAGCTTCCCGATCAAACTGGCAACGTAGGCCAATTCTCTATGGCTAACGAGCCTTCGCTTCACATCCCTTATTTTTATAATTATGCCGGCCAACCCTGGAAAACACAGAAACGAATCCGACAGTTGATTCACGAATGGTTCAGAAACGATTTGATGGGCGTCCCGGGAGATGAAGATGGAGGCGGTATGTCAGCATTTGTCGTTTTTTCGCAAATGGGTTTTTATCCTGTCACGCCCGGCATTTCGGCTTATAATATCGGTAGCCCCTTTTTCGAGTCGATTACCTTGAAACTTGCCAACGGCAAGGATTTGAAAATTATTGCTCACAATTGCAATGAAGACAACAAGTATATCCAATCGGCGACTTTAAACGGCAAAAAATGGACAAAACCTTGGTTTGGTCACGATGATATTAAGAACGGAGGAGTTCTCGAATTGACTATGGGCAACAGAGCCGGCCTCACTTGGGGAAGTGCGCCACAGGATGCGCCTCCGTCGCAGGATAATTTTTATGAATGACATCGCATGCCACATTCTATGAAATGATTTGCTTCATGACAGAGCATTTTTTCTGACCGAATGATAAAAACGAATTTTTATGGATCTGTGTATAAATTAAAAATTTTCTTGTAACTTTGCATCACATTTCCCCCGGGGGGTTTAGCTCATCTGGCTAGAGCGCAACACTGGCAGTGTTGAGGTAACCGGTTCGAGTCCGGTAATCTCCACAATAAAAAGGAATTCAGATGTTATCTCGACTACTGAATTCCTTTTTCGTATCGTACAACATACTACATGCTTTATCGCACTTTGACAACCATTTCGATAGGTTGCAGCCACGGAGCTGTACATTTCACCTTTATTTCGTCCGAATTTTTATCTATCAAATTCACAAATGCCACTATCCGTCCATGATATACGCGATGCACATTATCGGTATAATCGCTCATATCCGAATTATTGCTCGCCTCCAACCCTAACAGACGCGCATTTCCGGAAAGATGACACGTAATCTCATCGTCCGAAATCATCACCGGAATCCCGTCTTCATCAACCACTTGAAGAGCAATTCGGGCAATGCCTTCTTCCCGATCCACCCGCTGCTCTTCAGGAATAATTTTCAACGCGTAAGGTCTCTTCGAAGTACGGATCTCATACGTGCTTATTTCGTTATCATCGGCATCCATACCAATAACTTTCAATACACCCGGTTCATAAGGGATATCCCAATAGATAATGCCCGTTTCATCGTTATAATCTTGCACCGCACCAATCTCTCTGTCGTTAAGCATCAGTTTGGCTTTTGCGGCATTGGTATAGCATACCACCCGTATCATTTGCCCTTCCCGATAATTCCAGATCGGCCAAGCATCCATTGATGGCGTTTTCTCTGCAAAATCTGCGTTTTTCTCTGCTTCCAATTGAGACCAAACGTCAAACAGTCGATTTTTTCCACCTTTACCCGGAGTAGGATAGGTGCCCAGATAAGCCATCGGTTTATCCGACCAAAGCGATTGACGGAAATATCCCCTTGGCTTGATAGACCCGCCAAAATCGATCAATCCGGAATAAAATCCCCGTGAAGGCCAAAGTCCCGATTCGCCCAAATAATCGATGCCTGTCCAAAGGAATTGACCAAAAATGAATTCCTTGTCGCGAACCGCTTTCCATGCACTCATATCGTGTCGGTTTTCACTGCCGAATATCACTCTGTCGGGATATTTCTTGTGATCCGAATCATACATGCTCTCCGTATAATTGTACCCCGTTATGTCCAAAACAAAGGGATATTCGGTTTCATTCGACATGGCCACACCCGCCAAACCGGCAGTTGTTGGTCGCGATTTGTCATATTTCTTTACTACTGCCACCAACCGTTTGGCAATCTCGCCCAATCGCCGTGCATCGGGTGCATCTTTTTTGTATCCACCGAAAATCGGCTGAGTGAAACCGGTATCGGCACCTCCGTCAAGCACCGGATGCGAATACGGATCGTTGGGATAATCGACTTCATTGCCGATACTCCAGGCAAAAATCGAAATATGGTTTCGATCACGACGCACCATATCGGCCAAATCGCGTTCACTCCATTCCTCAAAAAAATCATACGATCCGTCAAATCCCGGTGTCCCCACATTCCATCCTTCGATCCATTTGCGTTTGGGAAATTCCCATTCGTCAAACGCTTCATCCATCACCAAAAATCCCATTTCATCACACAAATCGTATAAATCGGGAGACTGCGGATTATGACTGGTGCGTATGGCATTACAGCCGATCTCTTTCAGCCTTGACAAACGCTGCCGCCAAACGTCCTTAGGGACTGCCGCTCCCAACACGCCGGCGTCATGATGCAGACATACCCCCTTCACTTTCATCCACTCTCCATTAAGCGCAAACCCCTTGTTCGGATCGAAAGTATAACTTCTGAAACCTGTTTTGGTAACCGAAGAATCGATTTCTTCGCCATTTTTCAGTAAGGTGGTTTTAAGCATATACAAATACGGTCGGTCAATACTCCACAAATAGGGCTTGGAAACGGAAAGAGCGGTCGAAAGCGTTGAATTTTCACCTGCGGCAATCGATAATTTGTTCTTCCGTACAGTCACGATTTTACCCTGATCGTCGAACAGTTCGTTCACGACCGTCAAATTCTCGGTGTTTTCCCCTCCGTTGGTCACCTCGACTTCGACTTGCAAAGTCCCTTTTTTTGCATTGGCTTCCGAAGGATAAGCATACACGCCCCACTCGGCAATGTGTACCGGATTTGCATAAACCAGCCACACGTTACGGTAGATACCCGAACCGGTATACCATCTCGAATCCGCCGCACGACTGTGATCTACCCGCACCGCAACAACATTGTCCTGACCATATTTAATATAAGGGGTAGCATCATACAGAAAAGAAATATATCCGTTCGGGCGTTTACCCAGCAGGTGACCGTTAAGGTACACCTCACTTCGGTTGTAAATGCCTTCAAAATAGAGATAAACTTTCTCACCCGACTTCTCGGCAGGAATAGGCATGTTTTTGCGGTACCAGCCGATCCCTCCCGGAAGATACCCCATACAACTGGCATGAGTGGGACTTAAAGGCTGGCGGATGCTCCAGTCGTGCGGCAAATTGACCCTCTGCCATCTCTCGTCATTAAAATTATCTTCCTTAGCTTCAGGGAGATCCTTTAAAATAAATTTCCAATTCTCATTTATTTTCTCGGCTTTGCCAAATCCGCATTGAGCCGCAGCGTTTCCAACGTATAAAAACAAAAAAGACAGAAAAAAGAAATGCTTGATTTTTATCATATGCTTCATATTATTTCGTATTTCATATTTCGTTTAACTTGTTTATTTATTTTTGCTTTGCAGGTAACGCACCATCTCGCAAGATGCCAAGAGAAAAGCTCCGACACCGAAATTGGCCGTCGAATGGGCATCAACCACCTGACCTGGAATGGCTTTCTCTCCAATTGGTTGCACATACCCTACTCTTCCATCGGGCTGAAGCGCCGTATTCTGCAGATAATTCCACGATTTTTTTATTACGGGTTCATATTTTCCCATATCCAAATAACCATTATTTATTCCCCACAAAAAACCATACGTAAAAAAAGCCGTACCACTCGTTTCCGGTCCCGGCGCATGTTCGGGATCAAGCAAACTGCGTGTCCAATACCCTTGAGGCTGTTGGCAAGCAGCCAATGCTTCAGCCATCGAGCGAAAGCGTTCGATATACACAGCGCGATGCGGATCGGTCTTTGGTAAATCCTGTAAGACCCTGGCAAAAGCCGCAAAAACCCAACCGTTTCCACGCGACCAAAAATCTTTTTTCCCGTTAACCGTTTTATGCTTCGGGTACACATATTTGGCATCACGATAATACAATCTTTCTTCTTTGTCATACATCAGGCTGTCGGCATAACTCCAATATTCGTACAATTTTTCCGTATAAAGCGGATTACCGGTAACCGAATGCAACTTGGTCATCACCGGCATCACCATATACAAACCGTCAGCCCACCACCAGTAATCCCTTCTGTCGGTACTCATCTGATACTCCATCACCTCACGAGCTCGTGCAATTTTATACGGTTTCGGATCCATCCGATAGAGATCGATATAGACCTGAAAACACGCCTGATGATCGCCAAAAAGCACATATTCGTCTGTTTCACCATAGGTATATTTCCATGCCTCTTTATTGTCCGATTTGGCCCCCTTCCATTCGTTGTATTCGGCCCATTTTAAAGAATAATCGAGATAAGCAGGATTTTTAGTCAAAAAATAAGTTCCATGTTTCCTATATGATAAGCGGCATTATCCCAAAAAGCATTCACCTTGGGCGAATAGTTTTTTTGCCAATAATCATTAACTTTCCTAATGATTTTCAACACTTCATCCTCTTCCGTTTGAGATTGACTATAAGTGGATAAAAAAATGAAAAATAAAACCGAAATTGTTACACCTAATCTTCTCATATCGCATTGCTTTTACTTTTCTACTTCTAAAATATATACAGGTTGGGGTGACAATAAGCCGGTCTTTTCACCGTCTCCTTGGTCAGTATGTTGTACAAATAGATGCAGCTTATGTTCTTCTCTCCACAATTCCGTATCATAGGTCGGTTCCCAGGCACCAACCGAAAAATCGGTCAAATCCCGCGTTTCCCAAATCCCTTTTTCAAGATCCCGAGTCGATGCCAATGAAACTTTATCTCCCCGTTCCTCATCCCTGAAAATATAATAGAGGTTATTCTTTCCGCGCTCATTATCAATAACAAGTTGAGGTCGCGATATGGGAATTCTCTTGGTTCCCCCTCCCTTCAACGTAAAAGGTGTTTTCCGCTCGAAGATCTGCTGCATATGCCATGTTTCTCCATCGAACCATACCAAGCGATATTGCGGAACAGTACTTTCTCGATCGCGCCAATAGGTAGCTATATAGGGATTGCCGTTCTTATCGGCACACATGCCGGTCTGATTGATCAGCTCGCTGTCTTCCGGAATATGCCATACATATTCGGCATTCTCGGCAGTAATGGGAAGCCGGTATTTTTCTCCGTCCGATTTTTCCCACGTCACACCGCCATCGCGCGATCGCGCATAACACAAATCGTGATTGGTAGCCACATCCGGCGTCTCGCGCCATACCCATGAGAGATGAATCGTGTTGACATTATCCACATACAATTGCCAATAAGCATTCCGCTCATTTTCTCCGTCAATCAACACATTCTGCACCCGCTGCCATGTTTTTGTCTTCGCTTCGTACCGGTTCATAATCAGGTTTCCCCGACCTGAGCCACCCGATCGGTAAACAAAGATCAAATCGCCGTTCGTCAGCCGATAAAATTCGGGATAAGTCACTTCTGTTTCATCTCTTCCTACCATAATTTCCTTATTCCCAAGTATCAATGATCCCGGTCTGAGGCTTCTACAATAGTTTAGCGAACTTCCGTGATGATTAAAAGCCACATGCAAAAAACCCTCGCCATCCACCATGATACTGATCACATTATGCGCATCCTTGCAATTGCCTTTATACTGCGAAAGATAAAATGTCCATTGGGTATTCCCAAGTTCTCTCTTCCCTAATGTTAAATACCCGTTTTCATCATAAAAAGCAATATATTGAAACCCGTTATGGGTGACGATCGAATTTTTACGAAAAATTGCTGTATTAACAGAAGTTTGACTGTATCCTCGTTTTCCTGCAGGAACCAACTTTTGAGGATATCCGGTCACGCCGATCAAAAACAAAAACAAAAAAAGAAGAGTACGTCGCATTAAATCCTTTTATAAGTATATTGACACGAATAATTACAAAAAATCCAAATCCCACTCATCCATCCATTCCAGGTAAGGAATATCCTTTTCAAATTTTACAGGAAGCCACATATACCGTCCATCGATAGGAAATTTCGGCCTCCACATATCCCCCATGAAAACATAAGCATCTTTCTTGCCGTAAACCTGCTGAACAAAAGTACCCTGCCCTCCGAAAGTAATTTCCGATTTTTCTCCTCGGCACGGATTGGAATGCTGCTTCCACGGTCCCCAAATCGATGGAGCAGAAAACATTCTCGCTGCATTGGGCTCCCAACCCGTGCAACCCGACGTAATCATCCAGTAGATTCCTTTTCTTTTAAAAATGGTCGGTGCTTCATTGTGTCCTCCCGGCGCCACGCGAATATATTTTCCGGTATGACCGGTATAATCCTCTGTAAGTTCCGCTATATGCAATGTAAGATTTTCTTCTGAAGCATAAATATGATAGGCCTTGCCGTCATTGTCCACAAAGAGGGTCATGTCTCTGGCCATTTGACCTTCCTCAAGATCTCTCTTCAAAAACAACCCGTTCTCCACCGCTTTATACCACGACGGCGTCCACCACGTTGAATATTTCTCGGGGTCGAATTGCAATTTTCGGATATCTTCCGGCATATCGAACGGATAAAACCCTTTATTAATGCGTTCGGAACGAACAAAAGTATATGGTCCCGTCACATTATCGCTCACCGCCAATGCCGAGCGTGCAGCCTTATATCCCTGTCCTTTCAACTCCAAATGAAACCACATCACAAACTTGCCGGTTTTTTCATTGTAAATCACTTTCGGACGCTCCATTACACATCCTTTGGCAATATCGTTTTTCGGATCATCCGAAACCGGCAATGCCACACCTTCGTATTTCCAATTAACCAAATCATTGGAAGAATAACAATTGATCCCGACCTGCGCTGCATTACTATTTTCGCTCTTGTGCTCACCAAACCAGTAATAGATACCCTCATGATAAAGCATGCCCCCACCATGGGCATTGATATGCTCGCCCCGGTCGTCCAACCAAAGCCTGCCCGGACGAACCACTTGTTCTTTCTTCTGATAAACCCTCACATAATCGATTTCGTATTTCATCGGAAAAGCGGACACATCAGGCTCACCTCCATTGGCCCCCAACGCCAAATTCAGCAAAAGGTAATGCGATTGTTTAAACGGATGGGTATAATTGCCCCACGCACCGTTTACGGTTTCGTTCAACGACACTTCATTCAGCAATTCGTCATCGAGATACAATTTTATGGAATTTTCCTCCCAATCCATCCTCCAAACATGAAATTCTTTTCCCCAATTGCTGTTTTTCTCGAGAAAATGACGAAAGGGAACAGCCCGGGTTCTCCACTCCGCTTTATATCGTTCATCCGTTCCCCATGCCACATTGGCGAGAAGATGAGGTTCATTGTTTATTCGGTAATATTCCATGATGTCGATTTCGCCACACGAAGGCCACTTCATTGTTGTACCCAACGTCCAAATGGCCGGCCACGAAACACTTTCCAACGGTATTCGTGCCCGTATTTCAAAACGGCCATACAAAAACTCCTTTTTACCTGCCGTTTTCAACGAAGAGGAAGTATATTCGATAAACGGTCGCGACCTTCTCCAATCGGTATTGCTGACCTTTACATAAAGTGGATTGGGCTTTTTTTCGCGCCTCCCTTCAATAATCAGCATCCCGTCTTTGCAATACGCATTATCATCCTGATACCATTGCAATTCATGATTACGCACAAACCCCTTTTCGAAACTCCAATAAGCAGGATTCGGTTTCCCGTCTTCGTCAAACTCATCGCTCCATACCAAAGTATATTCTTGTGCGATAAGGCTTATCGAAAAAGATAAAAAAATACACGTACACAGCAAGACACTTATCGGGAACTTCAATATATCTTTTTTCATTTTCTTCTAGTAATTTACGGGATAATCTTTGTTGAATTTGTCATTCCTGTAAGCCTTTTTTGCTGTCCAATCTTCAGTCTTCGCAGTCCAAAAACTATCGTTGACGGGCAAACCCAACGGTAAAAAACTTTCCGAAGTAAGATACATGCTCCCATTGTTGCTGTAGCTGTCACCCAATTCAGGCTGATGTCCGGCAAAACCGATCGTCAGGAATCCATCTTCGTTGAAATTGGCAGGATTGCTGAAAATACGTTGATGCACAGCAACCAACGCAGCTCTCACCTGCCCTTCCGACAATTTCTCGGGCAATTGCTTTCGTAAAGCAAGCAATGCCAGCGGCTGAAAAGCACCGGTACGATAGGTCAACGATCGGCCGATAGGCGGAAACGTTCCCTCAGGCGAAACAAGACGCTCCAAGTGTTCACAATACCGCTGTATCCTTCTCAATGCCTGCTCATAAATTGCTTTCTCCATTCGATTTCTCTCAACCATTACTTCGGTCACCTTCAGCAACATGGGCTGAATCACAAACGAATTGTAATAATCGAAATGGAATCTTTCCCCGTCTGCATACCAACCGTCGCCAACATACCATTCGTTGATTTTCTTTACCGCCAAATCCACACGCATCGGATCGTAATCTTCGCCCACCGCCAACAAAAAAGCCTCATTCATGGCTGCAAAAAGCAACCAGTTTGAATACGGCGGTTTCACGCGACGTAACAATTTCAATTCCGTCACGATTCGCTCTTTTGTGGTTTTGTCCAACGGTTCCCACAAGTGTTTCGGTGCCCTTAGCAGCGCACTCGAAAAGAAAGCCGAATCCACCAGCGGCTGCCCTTCTTTTCTCCAAAGCAAATAATCGGGACTTTTCGGATCCACCGCATGAACATAGCTCATTAAGGCCTGTTCGCGTAGTTTTTCTCGGACTTTCCCTTCCTCGGAATCGTCATCGGGTAACGTCAACCATGGAGCAAGACCATCCATCAGCCGACCGAAACACTCCAGGTAAGCTACCCTCTTATCCCTGCCATCCCATGTGGGGCTCACCTCAACCTGCATTTTCTTGTGAAGTTCGCCTTTCGACATGCTTTCCAGCACCGGTGTCACCACAGCGGCGAGCAATTTCCACAAATATTCACGATCCGATACAGGGACATACGTTGAAAAAATCTTTTCCTCTCCTTCACTTGTGGCATGAGCATATGACGGCAGCATACCTGCTGCTGCCGTCATTCCCATTGCCTTAATAAAATTTCGTCGAAACATATCACTTTGCACTAATTCGATTTATTAGCGAATAAATTCAATATCCCGGATTTTGTTCCAGCGCAGCATCTTTATTCAACTGAATTTCAGTTAAAGGAATAGGAAGCAATACATTATAATTTTGAAAACCGGTAATAACTTTATTTTCCGGTGCATAAGGTACCTTATCTCCATTTTTTTCAATGCGTTCGGCGAGCATACCTGTACGCACCAATGTCATACGACGATTTTCTTCTCCTATCAATTCACGAGCACGTTCATCAAGAATAAAATCTAAGGTAATATCGCTGGCACTAATTTTACCTAAATTAGGATTCCCGGTTTGCTGACGTGCTATTTTGAATGCCCTGTCTCTTAACTTGTTGATATCTTCAGCTGCTCCGGAAAGATTATCCTGTCGAAACCGAGCTTCAGCACGCAACAAATACGTTTCTCCAAATCGCATCACAGGCCAATCTTTTACAACGGCATATCCAAAATCGTCCGTTACGTCATAGGCTCCCCATTTTGTCGTATGTGGATACCAAACTTCAAGACTATCTGTTTCATACGGAATAGCACGATCCCCTGTCTTAACCGTAATGACTCTGACGGCTTTAGGGGATGATTTGTCAACTCTGAATCCTTTCGCATCAATACCGATCTCAGCACTCCAGTTTGGACGATTATAATAGGTATAACGACGAATATTATAATTGCTATTTCGTATGTCTCCTTTTTCATAAAGTCCATACTTCATAAAATTACTCAAACGAAGACGTCCGTTTCCTCTACCACCTAACGAATCGCAGTTAACCATCCCATCCCATTTATGATAAGCCGGTTGCCATACTCGTCGATGTTGGGGATTATCAATAGTTCCCCCATTAACATTGCGATTATACTCCATTTCAAATGTCCAGATAGCTTCCGTATTACCTTGCGAGCGACGTTGTTTTCCCCATTTAAACATATCGTGATAATAATCTCCGGCTTCACTTGTATCCCCATATCGTTCATCTATGAGAGTATACTTTTTACTTTCAATAATATCGGTCAAAACTTGCTCTGCCTTCGCAAAATAACTGTTATCCCTCATTCCCATGCGCAAATAAGCCTCACCTGCCAATTGACGAGCCATATCTTTATTGATACGACTCTCGTCAGCTGCTTTCCCAACTTCTGGAAGGTTGGCAATTGCATAAGTTAAATCATCGTCAATCAATTGATCTACATCTGCAATTTTTTGCCGTGTGAAATCGGTGCGAGGAACCGTTATCGCTTCATCAATCAACGGAACATTTCCCCATAACGTAACCAATATATTATAGGCATAGGCCCGAAAAAATTTTGCCTCCGCAGCAGCAGATTTATTATTTTCCCCTACAGTAGAAATAATAATATTGGCATTATTAATAAAATCGTAACATTTGCTCCATAAATATTGTACACCGGCATTTTCAGAGTTGAGATTGGCATATTGATAAAAAGGGACCTCAACTCCTTGTGTTGCACCTGCAGAAGCAACGTCTGTCCCTATTTGCCAGCAAGAAAGAAATCCTTGTTGACCACTCCATCCCCACAGTTCGGCAAAAGTAAGATGTAAACCCATAATCTGAGCTTCAATTGTAGTCGCATCAGCATGACCGGGAACGTAATATGAATATACCCTTTCATCCAAAAAACTATCTCCGCAAGAAATTAAACCCAGGGATAAAAAAAGAGTAATTATAGTATAGAATATGATTCTTTTCATGATTCAATATTATTAAAATGTAACATTAACTCCTAAAATATAACTCCTTACCACCGGATAATTTGTACCCCAGTTACCAGATCCTCTTGGATCATAACGTGCTTCAGGGTCCCAACCAATCCAATCGGTAAATGTATAAAGATTTCGCCCACTTAAATACAATTGTATTCCACTTATCCCTATATTTTTAATTACCACTGAAGGTAAATTATAACTCAACGTAATATCTTTTATACGTGTATAACTTGCATCAGAGGGAAAACCATACCCATGACGATTAGAGGTATTGCTCAACGAACGCCATGTATTACTCTTGTTTTCGGGTGTCCAAAATCCTATCTCTGCGGGGCCATTACGCCGTCCCATTTCGTCAGAAGCCGTTCCTATAGTTGTATTGTTTCGCATTAAACCTTGAACGGTATTGATAAATATACTTAATGAAAAATCCTTATAAGAAAAGGTATTAGTCAACCCTCCAATCCATTTTGGAGAAGTCTGTCCTAAAATACTTCGATCGTTATCGTCAATTTTTCCATCGGGCTTCCCTTCCGGTCCGCTTATATCGGCCAACTTCACATCTCCGGCTTGAGCTACCGGATCCCAATTCAAATGTTCGCCTGCAGCAATTTCGTCTTCTTGCCAAATTCCAACCATCGTATAATCATAAATAACCCCTATAGGATGCCCGATAAACCAACGGTTGCCAATATCATCTTTACCGTCGCCATAAAGGTCAATAATTTTGTTTTTATTCCATGAAAAAACAATACCCATTGACCATGTAAAATCTTTGGTTACAATGTTCTTCGAGTTGACTGTTACTTCAACACCTGTATTGGATGTTTTACCCATATTTGCCCAAACATTTTGATAACCGGTTATTTGGGGTAAACTACGTCTCAAAAGCAAATCGGAAGTATTGGTTTTATAAAAATCAATAGTACCATTCACGCGATTATTCAAAAATCCAAAATCGACTCCTCCATTAAAACCTGTTGTAGTCTCCCACGACAAATCATTATTCCCCATAGAAGACTGGGTCGTCAATGTTGTATGAGAAGCTTTACCCATCGCTAATGCAGAGGTTGACATTTTTGTCAAACTCTGATAAACGCCAATAGCTTCATTACCGGATTTACCATAAGAGAGTCGGATCTTCAAATTATTCAATACATTTACCATCGGTTCCATAAATTTTTCCCTACTCATGTTCCATCCCAAAGCAGCGGAAGGAAATACACCATATTTATTATTTACTCCAAATACCGAAGAGCCGTCACGACGGACCGTGAACGTAAACAAATATCGACTGTCATACGAGTAATTTATACGTCCCATCTGAGAAAGTGAAGTATAAAGGTCTGCATAAGAACCTACTTTATGAGTTGCTGCTGCTCCTAAATTACCCCATTCAAGATCATCATTTGGAAAAATACTGCCCTCTGAAGTACTTTCCTGATAATGTTTCCGACTGGCAGCATACAATCCTGTAAAATCAAAATGATGAACATCAAAATCTTTATTATACGTAAGAATATTTTCCAAAGTCCATGTTTGTGTTTCTCGGTTAAAAATTTTCCCCCACCCGGTCATATTGTAAACAGATTTCCCTTCATATTCATTTGTTCTCCAGGGAACATACGTATAGCCGGCATTCAGTTTATATTGCAAACCAGATAATGGGCTCCAGATATTCCCAAAATTTACTTCGCCATAGCCGTTTACACTGATATTGAACTGTCGACGTTCAGGATCGAGGGTCGCCGGAAGCAAGGGATTTGCCCAAAGCGTTTCCGAATACATGGGATAATGGGTAAGCGAACCATCTTCTTCGTATACTTTTGCATATGGACTCATGGCTTCCGCATTGAGTAAATTGGCACGTCCTCCATCGCGATTATGAGAAACAATATAAGAATTGGTTCCAATCGTTAAATAATCGGTCGGATTCATATCAATATTGGTACGAATAGAATATCTTTTGTAATTATATCCTTTTACGATACCCTTTTCATTCATAAAATCACCCGAAACATAATATTTTACATTCTCTCGTCCGCCCGATATACTTAAATTATGATCCTGAATATTTCCTGTTTGCGTAACCAAATCAATCCAATCGACGGTTTTTCCATTAGCATAATTTTCAGCCTCATATTCATATCGAATTGGTCCTCCCTGATATAAACTGGCACCTTGAATACGAGCATACTCGGCATAACGTTCCAATACTTGTTCGGGTGATCCCGGTTCCAATACATGAGCCATTCCTTCAACTCCGCCATAACCATTGTAACGAATTACCGGCTTTCCGGTTGAACCTCGTTTAGTCGTAATCAGAATAACGCCATTAGCACCATTTGTCCCATAAATAGCAGTTGCGGATGCGTCTTTCAATATTTCCATCGATTCAATATCGTTGGGATTAATATCATTCAACGAGCCATCTGTCTTACTCAATGGAACTCCATCAACAACAATATAAGGTTCTGAAGAAGCATTAATAGAATTGCGTCCTCTTACCATAACGCTGGGAGCGTCCCCGGGAATAGAGGAAGACTGAGTAACATTAATACCTGCCGCTACACCTTGAATGGCTTGCAAAACATTAGTAACAGGCAGCTTTGAAAAACGATCTTTGGGAACTGAAGTTACAGATCCTGTTATATCCGATTTCTTCTGAGTTCCATAGCCCACTACAACCACTTCTTCCAACATCTCGGTTTCTTCTTCCATTACTACATCTATAGCAGTCCTGCCATTCACCGGTATGCGTTGCGTTTTCATTCCCACATAAGAAATTTCCAGCGTGGCATCTCCAGGAACATTGGATAAAATAAAAAAGCCGTCCAGATCGGTTATTGTCCCGATAGTAGTGCCTTCAATCCGAACAGTAACACCGATAAGCGGTTCGCCCTTCATATCTTTTACCGAACCTCGAACGGTAAGTTCTTGGGCAAACATTGTAAGGGAAATCATCCATAGAAAAACGAATACTATCCCTTTTGTCAAATTTAATGAAATCTTTTTTTTCATTTTCATGTTTTTAAAATTAATATTTTGTTAACCGGAATTTGATAATAAATAGTTTACTCAACTTGAATTTCATAAATGTGAACCATTCACACTTATCTCTCAATTGCTTCTCATTACATTGTTTGTGAGTTTCATATTATGATTGATTTTCTTGTTAACCACCTCCTTTCTCCGATATCTCTTTCATCAGCATTAAAATATTATAAAATTTTTCGTTTTCAAAATTATATATTCATAATAAACTTTTACTCCATTTATCATTCAAAAAGGAAGAATTTGAGACAAGTTGTTCATTTTAAATAAAATAACAACTACTCAAAATCACGTTAAAAATTGCATTACATTTCGTTATTCATGCGAAAGTTACTATTTTTGAAAAAAGAGAATGAGATGAAGCATTATTTAAGATATCGATCGATAAAAAAATATAGTGCCGTTTTGCTACTCTTCCTTTGGGTGGAAGGAATAAATGCGATTGAAGCAGCAACTCCAAAAGAACATACAACAACACGAGGACAGGTTGCACAAAGAGAACAAGCCGAACAAAAAAAACATGCCCCGTTAACATTTAATCAGCTTTCCACTTCCGACGGACTGCCTACCAACGAAGTGCAGAAGGTATATCAAGATAAAGACGGATTCATTTGGTTTGCCACCCGATACGGACTATGCAAATATGACGGCTATCAAATCAGTGTCTATACGCGCCAACTAAACAACCCAAACTCCCTCTCCAACAACAACATTCTGTGTTTGGTCGAAGATCACGACCACCACTTGTGGATCGGCACACAAGACGGGTTAAATGTTCTGAACAAAAAAACAGGAGATATAAAAAGAGTACCTGTTCCCGGCATTCCCAATCCCGTAGTTTCATGCATTCTGGTAACCCGCAACGACGAAATATGGCTTGGACTCGACGAAGGATTGTTCAGGTATTCTCCTAAACAAAACGAATTTGTCTATCTCAACAGAAATAGCACTAACGGCGTACTCTCCGACAGTCCCGTCAAATCCCTCCTGGAAGACTCCTACGGCGATATCTGGATCGGTACATGGAACAGGGGTTTATTCCGCTACGATTCCAAAAAACAAGTCTTTGTGGCTTACCCGCAAATGAACGAACGCAATTCTGCTCATGTGATCTATGAAGACAGTAAAAAAAATATCTGGATAGGAACATGGGACGCAGGTTTGCAATTGCTAAAGAATCCGCGCGATCCGCAGCAGGTTTCTTGGCAAACTTTCCGCAACAATCCCGCCGACAGCTTCAGCCTTTCCGACAATATTGTTTACGATATCTGTGAAGATGTCAATACAGACGCGTTGTGGATCGGTACCCGTAGTGGATTGAGTATTCTGGAATACGACCATCCCGAACGTTTCATCAATTACAAATCCACCCAATCGGTTTACCGCATTCCGAGTGACGAAATCAATTCCATCATCCGCGACCACGAAAACAACATCTGGATCGGCACCATCGGCGGTGGGGTATTCATCACCCATACCGAAAAAACGCCTTTCCATACTTTCACTGTCAACATCCCGCAAGTTCCCACATCAACGGTGCGTTCACTTTTGGTAGATCAGGATAACAATATTTGGATAGGAATAGGCACTTACGGTCTGGTATATTACCTCCGTGAAAGCGGAATCTATCGCCATCAGTCGCAAATTCCCGAATTGAAAACCATGGGATATGCTACCATTTACGATATTCTTCAACGAAAAAACGGCGAAATCCTGTTTGCTTCCTACGGCAACGGACTTTACAGCTACCGCAAAGGCATGCCCTGTCGGCAATTCACTTATGCCAACAGCTCTTTCATCAAAGAAGACCGCATCATTTCGCTCTACGAAGACAGTCACGCCAATTGCTGGATAGGAACGCAAACCGGTGTGGGCGTTTTGCTGCCCGACGGCAACGGATTCACCTTGAACGATCTGATCGTGGAAGACCAAAACCTCTCCCAATGCTATGTGAAAGATATCCTCGAAAACCCGAATCATAACATCTGGCTGGCTACCATCAACTACGGGTTAATCCGGCTAATGGGAGATTTTGCCTCGATGGAGCACATCACCTGCAAAAATTACTGCTTCGAAAAGCAAAACATTTCAACCAACAGTGTGCTCTGCCTTCATCTCGATAAATTCAACCGCCTTTGGGCAGGTACCGAAAACGGCGGACTGTTTCTGTATAATGAAAAAACGGATTCCTTTATCGGGAAAAATCCGCCCCACAACATCCTCGGCGACATGGTGGGAAGCATTGAAGAAGATCGTGAAGGCAATCTCTGGCTGGGGACCAACAAGGGATTGATCAAACTTTCTTTCAACCCTGAAGCCGAATTGGATTCTTTTCGCATCTATACCACCGCTGATGGACTTCAAGACAATTTTTTCATTCCCAAATCTTCATTTAATCACGACGGCGAACTTTTTTTCGGCAGCTACAAAGGTTTTGTCGGTTTCTCACCCGAACTTATAAAACATGCTGTGGTCGAAAGCCCTTTTTTCGTAACCGACATCAAAATATTCAATCGATCCGTTTCCGGTATGCAGGAAAAAGAAAGGAAAAAAATACTGGAACAAATGCCTCCCTATACGAAACGTCTCATCATTCCGCACAAATACAACAATTTCAGCATCGAGTTTGCTTCCTTGAGCTATCGCAATCCCGAACTCACCCGATATGCCTACAAACTCGACGGATTCGATAAAGAATGGCAATATACCGATTCGAAAAGGCATTTCGCTTACTACAACAACCTATCACCCGGCAATTATACTTTCCTGCTGAAAGCAACCTCACAAAACGGCATCTGGAACAACGAAATCCAACAAATTTCCGTTAAGGTGCTTCCCCCTTTCTGGCTCACATGGTGGGCATTCACCCTTTACGTTGTAATCTCGCTCACCATTGCCTACCTCATTTATCGAAACATCCGCAACCGCATCCGGCTGAAAAACCAACTGCAACTGAAGCAAATGGAGCAGGCTAAAGCCGAAGAACTCAATCAGACCAAACTGCAGTTTTTCACCAACATCACGCACGAATTTCTCACGCCATTGACCATTATTTCGGCATCGGTAGATGAATTGAAGATGACCACGCCCCGCTCCGACGACATTTTCACCGTCATCACACAAAACATCTCCCGCCTGATGCACCTCTTTCAGCAAATACTGGAATTTCGTAAAGCCGAAAGCGGCAATCTCCGCTTGCGTGTATCGTATGGTAATCTTTCGGATTTCGTAAGAACAAAAACCGAAAGCTTTCGCCCTTTAATCAAAAAGAAAAAAATACACCTCTCTTTTGTGAGCAATCCCGAAAACATCTCCGGTTATTTTGATCCCGACAAAATAGACAAAATGCTCTATAATCTCATCTCCAATGCGGCCAAATATACGCCGGAGGACGGATTTATTCAGGTAAATCTCGCTTACAAAAACAATAATCGCGACTATGTTCTTCTATCCGTCAAAGACAACGGCTGCGGCATCTCGGCCGAAGATCAAAAAAATCTGTTCACCCGTTTCTACGAAGGCGATTACCGCCGCTTCAATACCACCGGAACAGGAATCGGATTATCGCTTACCAAAGACCTGGTCAATCTCCACTATGGCGATATCCGGGTAGAAAGTGAAAAAGACAAAGGCTGTACCTTCTATCTCACTTTCCCCATCGAAAAATCATATTTCAACTCTTCTGAAATAGAAGAAAAGCCGACCGCCGTCATCGATGAAGAACGCACAAATAATCCGGCTCAAACCACAGCTGTTTCCGAGAGCACAGACTCCAAAAACAAATTACAAGCGCCTACGCTGCTGGTGGTCGAAGACAACGAAGAGTTACTGCAACTCATGGTACGCCTGCTGGGTAAAGAATACAACGTACTCACGGCAGAAAACGGCAAAGAGGCCGTTACTATTATCGAAAACGAAACGGTGGAACTCATCATCTCCGATATCATGATGCCCGAAATGGACGGCATCGCATTGTGCCGGTTCGTCAAGAGCACCATCGAATACAGTCACATTCCCATCATTTTGCTCACAGCCAAAAATAAGGAGGAGGATAAAGCCGAAGCCTACGAATCGGGCGCCGACGCATTCATCAGCAAACCATTCAACTTGAGTGTTTTGTATGCACGAATCAAGAACCTGCTGAAAAACAGGGAAAGAATGGCCGGCGATTTCAAAAATCAGGTGTTTTTCGAGTTGAAAGACCTCAACTATACCAGTATCGATAAGCAGTTTATTCAAAAAGCCATCGATTGTGTTTGCCGCCATCTCGACGATGTCGAGTTCGATCAGACACAATTCGTGAAAGAGATGGGAACTAGCAAATCCACGCTCTACAACAAACTCAAATCGCTCACCGGGCTCAATACCTCGGCTTTCATCCGTAACATCCGCCTGAAAGCTGCCTGCAAAATTATGGAAGACACCCAAAACATCCGAATATCCGAATTGGCATACAGCGTAGGATTCAACGATCCCAAATATTTCAGCGCCTGCTTCAAAAAAGAATTTGACATACTTCCAAGCGAGTATATGGAAAAATTCACCATCAAGAACGAGTCAAAGGGAGAACAAGTTGAAACAGGAAAACCCGTAAATTAAACGAAAAAACCGGCTGCATCTCCCCGTCGTTTTGCAAACAGATGTGCCTGTACGGGAAAATGCAGCCTTGACTCTAAAAAGCCGAGATAAAAACCCTACCTCATTTGATTTCCAACGTGACAATGGATTTTGCCGGAAGATTCACTGTCAGTGCGCCGTCGCCTACTATTTTTGCACCGTCAAACACGGTCGGCTTCACCGTATTCGGTTTTTCAAACGTATTGTGGTCGGTCAGATTAGCCGCCGTTAAGATCTCTCCGGTAACTTTTTTGCCCTTTACACCTGGCAATTCCACGGTAATTTCCTGACTGTTGTCGGGATCCACGTTCGAGAGGGAAAGATGAATCACACCCTTCTTGTCGCGCGAGGCCGTAGCACTAATCATCGGCACCGTACGGTTTTCTTCCACTTTCTTTTTGTTGCATATCAAATCGAAAGGCAGATACGTGGCATCCTGATGCACCTTATACATTCGGAAAACGTGATAGGTTGGCGTCAACACCATTCCCCCTTTGTCGTCGGTCAGAATCATCGCCTGCAATACGTTCACCATCTGGGCAATATTGGCCATCACCACACGGTCGGTATATTTATGAAAAACATCCAGCGTAAGTGCAGCCACAAAAGCATCGCGCAACGTATTCTGCTGATACAGATGTCCACGCACCGTACCCGGTTCTTCATCCCACCAGGTGCCCCACTCGTCTACCAATAAACCCACTCTCTTACGTGGATCGTATTTGTCCATGATGGCAATATGGTTCTTCAGCACTTGCTCGATTTCCAGCGCCTTGCCCAGCGTCCGGTAATACTCGTCTTTCGTAAACTGCGTGGCCGAACCCTTGTTGTCCCATCTGTGTACCGTATAATAATGCAACGAAAGGCCGTTCATATGGCGACCCGCATTTTTCATCAGCACTTCCGTCCAGTTGTAGTCGTAATCGCTCGCACCGCTGGCCACCTTGTACAACCGATTTTCGCCGTAATTGCGGCAATAGGTCTGGTAACGCCGGTACATATCCGAGTAAAACTCGGGAGTCATGTTTCCTCCGCAACCCCAGCTTTCGTTGCCCACACCGATATATTTCACTTTCCAAGGCTTCTCTCTCCCGTTCTTGCGGCGCAATGCAGTCATCTCCGACTCGGCATCCGATGTCATGTATTCCACCCATTTTGCCAATTCTTCCACCGTTCCGCTACCCACATTTCCGCTGATATAGGGTTCGCATCCCAACATCTCACACAAATTCAGGAATTCGTGTGTGCCAAAACTGTTGTCTTCCACCGTTCCTCCCCAGTTGGTATTCACCAGTTTGGGACGTTGTTCACGTGGACCGATCCCATCCATCCAATGATATTCGTCGGCAAAGCACCCGCCCGGCCAACGGATTACGGGTACCTGCAATTCTTTCAGGGCTTCAAATACATCTTTGCGGTAACCGTTGATGTTGGGAATGGGAGAATCTTCGCCAACCCATATTCCGCCATAAATACACCGACCCAGATGTTCGGCAAACTGACCGTAAATCTCTTTATGAATCACTTGTTCACCTTTGTCGGGATAGACCCGAATTACCGACTTCTGCTGCGCAAACAGTGCAACAGAAACCATTACCATTAAACTCAATACACTTGTCTTTCTCATTTTTAACTTTGATTTAGTGTTTATCGATTTTTCTTTTCTAATTGACGTATTTTTTCAAACGTTCGTATTCTTCCCGGGTTATTTGAATCACCGCTCCATTGGTATTGGCATTCACTCCGTATATATCACAGCCCCACCCAAAGACTGCATCTTGATCGTCAAATTCCCTTTTTTATCCACAGTCAATTCTCGCAAACCCGCCGTACGATCGTCCTTGTCGTAAAGGAGTTTCACCTGCTTCCCTGCCAGCCACGGCAGCGACAACGTGAGTTCCTTGGGTTGATGATCGGCATGAGTAGCGGCAACGTACCATTTATCGCCTGCCCGTCGGGCAATCACGCAAAACTTGCCGGGATAGCCGTCCACAAAACGCGTCTCATCCCACACCACAGGCACTTTTTTCATGAAATCGAGCACATAGTCGGGCTGCTCTTCCAAGTTGTCCGGCGTAATGCCGAAATGCTGCAAGGGCGACTGATACAGTACCGCCGTTGCCACCTGAAATGCATCGGTCGTCCGACGGTAATTGCCGTAACTGTCGTCCTTCGAAAACCGGCGATTAAAAAACACCGGACCGAAATCCATCGCCGCCACCGCATTGCGCGTAAACGGCAAAATCGTGCTCACCAACGCCTCCTTGTCGGCAAAATCCTGGCTGAAAACCAGGTTCTCCGAAGCCAGGGTCGCCTCGCTCGAAAAATGGTTGGGATATATCCGCTCCCACCCTCGCGGCAAGGTCGTGCCGTGAAAGTTGACAAACAAACCGTAGTGGTTGGCATCAGTCAATATATCCTCATATAGCTTCATCGTCGCCTGTTTGTCGCCGCCAAAGAAATCCACTTTTATTCCCTTCACTCCCAGCTTCTTCATCAATTCCATTTCTTTCCGTCGGGCAGGAGCCGTATCCATTTTGTGTTTCGGTCCCTGCGGCGCATCGTTCCAAGCCCCGTTGGAATTGTACCATAAGATAACATCCACACCCTTCGACTGTGCATAGGCAATCAGCGAAGGCATATTCTCGTATCCAATCTGTTTATCCCATAACGCATCGATCAAGATGTATTCGTAGCCCATCGCCGCTGCCAGATCGATAAACGTTTGCTGATCTTCATAGTTGCAGCTTGCGTCCTGCCACAAGATCCAGCTCCACGTGCTGCGGCCGGGTACATAATCCTGCGAAGGCTCGTACAACGGTTCTATTCCGTTGCATGCCGAGGTGGTCTCCACGATCGGCTTCAGCGTTTGCCCCACCGTCAGGGTTTTCCACGATGTCAGCAACGGCAAGGCAGCAGTAACGGTAGTGTCGCCTATCCCGCCGTTTTCTCCTTTCATCGGAAACTCAACAGTATACAGCCCGTCGTCCGTTCCCTCGCTCAATCGCGTTCCGGCGTACTTGCTGCTCACACCTGTTTCCGAAACCAGCACCCATCCGTCGTTCCCCACATGAAACAACGCCGGGAAAGTGTATCCCGGCCCATACCGCGAAGGGGTTCCCACCGGCTCTTCCACCGTATATTCTTCTTCATAACTCGGTTTTGATTTCATCCAGCCGCTGCCCGCAGGCGCTTGCGGCGTAATAAAAGAAGTGGTACCGGCAGGAAAATCGAATCCCGTTCGTTCGCGGTAAATCGTACAACGACACTTGTCCTTCGAACGGATGCGGTAAGCAAACGAAATATCGTTATTGCCCACCCGGAAAATCACATCCAGCGAATCGTTGGCGGCGTTGGTGTAAGTGGCCGTCAGTTCGTTGGCTACATAATGCACCCGACTTACCTTGCCATGCGGCAGCGCATACGTTTCGTCCACTTTCCGCATCACACTGCCGACATGATGCAGACCGGACGCAAAATCGCCGATCGAAGTCTCCAGTCCCAGCGGCGAAGGCTCCAGCAGGGTTTTACCGCGATATTCCACCCCATACTGCACTGTCCCCTCTTCTTGCATTAATTTCACTTTCAGCGCACCGTCGGGACTACACACCTCTTGTGCAACCATGCCCTCAACAAAGAAAATGCATAACAGTAACGAATAAAAACATCTCATTATCGCGTATTTTTTATTTCAGTAAACGAATTTCGAAAACCGACGAAGTTACTCCCCCTTCGGCTGGTTTAAAAACAATGGTGTGTTCTCCGCTTTTCAGAGGCGGAAGAACATACGTCCACCGCACAAAATCATCACCGATCGGTTCCACTTTCGGTTCGCCTTTCATCTGCTTGTCATCGATCAGGATAAGCGAACGATTTGCCTCATTTTTATATTGTACAATAGCAAGATAAGAAGCCGGCTCTTCTGTTTTCATGCGGTAACCGAACCACCCCATTGCTTTTCTGAAATGCCGGTTGTTAATGTCTCCCGTCTCCGAATCTTCGTAACGAATAAAATGGTCGGACTCCGACTGTTGTTCACCGGGATAAATCACATCGAGTGTTCGGTTTTCTATTTCGTCATATTGGTTTTGGTATAAGGTACTTGCTTGTTGCGAGGCATCATCCTGCCCGCGCTCGGCCTGCGGAAAATAAATGAGATAACGTTGGTTGTGCAGCGCATAAAACGGAATAAACTCCATGTCCTTCCGTACTGGGAACGTCTCCCCTGTATAAACGAATCGCAACCCCTCGTTATCCAATCTGCTGAGCGAACTTTCGATTTCGGCCGGCGTGCCGATAAAAGCCGGGATTTCGTTCAGGGGAATCAACTTCCCGTGAGCGATATGCCCCCCTCGGCTGTCATCGGCATATAATCCTTTCAGATCTTCCGTACCCATTGGTGCAGCCAACACAATCGGACCATACTGAAAAGCATAATAAGGACTCTTGTCGGACAACTGTACCAGGTTGACCTGCATAGGCAGACGCAACGTCACGCTGTCGCCTTTCTTCCACTTTCGTTCCAGTGTCAGGTAGTCACCCGTCACTGCTCCGTAGCCAAGCCTTTCGCCGTTAACAGACACTTCGATTTGTTCGGGCTCCTTCACCCACGAAGGAATCCGCAGTTTCAATGCCAACTTTTTACTCTCCGCTTCTTCAAACGTAAAATTCATTTCTCCGTTGTACGGAAAACGCGTACGCTGCGAAAAAACAACCCCTTTTTCCTCCCACGTCAGACGCGAAGGAATAAAAAGATTCACATACAACACATCCTTGTCGTGCGCATAGATCAATTCGCCGTATTTGGCATGATTCTCCAAACCCGTTCCCACACAGCACCAGAAACTCGTTTCCGGTTGTGAATACACCCGGTAATGACCTGGACGCATCGGCGTAAAATATACAAAACCGCCCCGTTCCGGTTCTTCCGACGAAAGAATATGGTTAAACAGCGCTTTCTCGTAATAATCCATCAGGTACACTTCAGGTGTACTCTTATACAGCATCTTCGTCAGTCGCAACATGTTGTAGGTATTGCACGTCTCCGGCCCCTGCACATCCTCGATCATCGCACCGAAATCGTCCGGTGGATTAAAATGTTCCCTCACACTGTTCCCCCCGATACACACCGAGCGGTTTTCCGTCACCGTTTTCCAGAAGAAATGGGCTGCACGGTCCCAATCGGCATCGTTTTCGTTATCGGCAATACGTTTATATCCGATTACCTTAGGAATCTGTGTATTGGCATGCAAACCCGTCAAACTGTCCTTTTCCTGTATCAACGGACGCAATATTTTTTGGTGCGAAAAACGGCGTGCCAACTGCAGGTATTTCTTATCGCCGGTAATTTCGTAAACCGCAGCAAACACCTCGTTCAGTCCGCCATGCTCGCTCTTCAGCATCTCCTGCATCTGTTCGTCGCTCAACCCCGCCGTAATGTCCAACATCCAGTCAGTATATTTCACCAACATATCCCGAGCCTGTTCACTCCCAACATGAATATATGCATCTAGTAAACCGTTGTAAGTCTTATGGATATTGTACAACGGCACCCATTTACCGTTCAGGTCGAACGAACCCGCCCGGATATCGCCCCGTTTAATCTCTTCCCACAACGCCAAACTTCCCGGCGTTCCTCCGATGAATCCCGTACCTACATGATCCTGACACCGTTTCAGCTCATCGAGAAAATAATCCAGCCGCCGTTTCACTTCTGCATCTCCGGTCGCCGCATACATCATCGACAATGCCGAAAGGTAATGCCCGCCGATATGACCGTCCAACCCCGTATTTTCCCAATTGGGATACGAAGGCGCCTTGGGCTGAAGTCCGGCTTCGCGCAGAAAAGGCGACAGCAGCCGATCCGGCTCCAGCGTCAGCAAATACCGCAAGTCGGTTTGTTGAGCAGAAAGAAAAGGGCTCTCCAATAACCGAACTTGATTAAGAGAAAATAAATCAACCTGTTGCCCGGTTTGTGCCGTTAACGGAAAAACGCATAATGCGATACCCATTAACAAAACGAAGTTCTTCATTGGTCTGCCCTTTCCATTCATAATTTGTAATTTGTAATTATTGACTTATATCCCTGAACTCCAACATCCGATTTTGCTTTTTCTTTCATAAGGGAGGATATATATAGCCAATAAATACTTAATGTTTCGTAAGGATATTTTCGGTAAAATTGCCGATTTCCAAGTATTGTTTATACAACCCGGCATATTTTTCCGCATTCGCGGCATCCGGCGCATATTCCCGGTCGAATCCCGGGTTCATTGCAGCCCGTGCATCCTCCACCCGCTCGTAAAAACCGGCTGCCGTAGCGGCAAACATGGCTGCACCCAATGCACAGGCCTGCTCCGTGCGGCACACTTTGATCGGCATGTTCAGCACGTCGCACAGGGTCTGCATGACAAACGGCGATTTCAAGGGAATACCGCCGATAGCGATGATGTTGTCGATCCGCACCCCTTCCTTGCGCATCTGTTCCACGATGGCCTTCGAACCGAAAGCTGTAGCCTCAACCAATGCCTTGAAAATCTGCGGTGCCAAGCTGCCCAGCGTCAAACCCGTAATCGCTCCCGTCAGCTCCTGATTGGCAAACGGCGTACGTCGGCCGTTCATCCAGTCCGTAGCCACGAGGGTACTACCGTTGTCCGTCAGCTTTTCGGCTTCCGCCGTCAATGCGGGAATAATCCGGTCAACCGTCTCCCTGATCAGTTTCTTCTTCGTTTCCTCATCCAGGAGCGTGCTCTGCGACATGATGCGGTGCAGCGGAAATTCTAACACCCGCTTAAACCAGGCATACACGTCGCCGAAAGCCGACTGTCCGGCTTCCAGTCCGATCATACCCGGGATCACCGAGCCATCCACCTGACCACAGATACCGGCGATGAGCTTATCGCCCATCTCTTCGTAGGAAGCCACCATGATGTCGCAGGTCGAGGTGCCGATCACCCGAACCATCGTATAGGGCTCGATGCCGGCTCCAACCGCGCCCATGTGGCAGTCGAAGGCGCCACCCGCCACCACCACGTCGGTGGTAAGCCCCAGCCGCTTTGCCCACTCTTCCGTCAGATGTCCCACCGGCACGTCGGCCGTGTAGGTATCCGTGAACAACCGGTCGCGAAAACCCGACAAAAGCGGATCCAATGCCGTCAGGAACTCCTCGCTCGGCAGTCCCCCCCATTTCGCGTGCCACATTGCTTTGTGTCCGCAGGCACAACGGCTGCGCACAATTTCTTTTGCCCGTTTCACGCCCGTAAGCAGTGCCGGCATCCATTCGCAGTGCTCGACGATCGAATAAGCCGCGCCCCGCACCTGTTCGTCTTCACGCAAAATGTGCAACGCCTTCGACCAGTACCACTCCGAAGAATAGACCCCGCCGCAATAAGCCGTGTAATCGATCTCCCACCGTTTGGCCAACGCGTTGATCTCGGCCGCTTCCTTCACGGCCGTATGGTCTTTCCACAACACGAACATGGCGTTGGGATTCTCGGCAAACTCCGGCAACAAGGCCAGCGGAGTACCTTCTTCGTCGGTAAATACCGGTGTGCTTCCCGTCGTGTCGAAGGCAATGCCGATCACATTTTCAGCTACATCTGCCGGACACATCGCCAGGCATTCCTTCACGCTCGCTTCCAGCACCTCGATATAATCGAGCGGATGCTGACGGTATTGGTTTTTGGCCGGATTGCAGTACTTGCCTTCCGCCCACCGGGGATAGTATTTCACCGATGTGGCCAGTTCTTCGCCCGTGCGGGCATTTACTACCAACGCACGAGCCGAATCACTTCCATAATCCAATCCAATTACAAATTTATCACTCATTACATTAATGCTTTATTCAGGAGATAATAGATTTCGTTCAAATGCAATTCCTTTTTAAATTCTGGAATAGTCGTATTATTATCGATTTCAACTTTTTCGATGCCAGCTATTTCCGCATAATCATCAAGATATTCCATCGTGAGCGCAGACGAGAAACAAGTATGATGCGTGCCTCCGGCAAGAATCCAGGCAGCAGCTCCTACTTCCAGACTGGGTTGCGGAATCCATAAGGCACAGGCAACAGGTAGTTTGGGCAATGGCTTGGGTTCAATCAAATCGACTTGATTCACGATCATTCGAAAACGATTTCCCATATCTACTATTGTTGCTGCTATACCTTGTCCGGGTTTTGCCGTAAATATCAATCGTGCCGGATCGGCTTTTCCTCCAATTCCCAATGGAAATACGTTCATTTGAGGTTTCCCTGCCGAAATCAACGGCGACACTTCAAGCATGTGAGCTTGCAATATGGCACTACGCTCTCCATCAAAATGATAGGTATAATCTTCGAGGAATGAGCATCCTCCTTCAAGTCCCTGTCCCATAAACCACATCGAGCGCAGAAGTGCAGCCGTTTTCCAGTCGCCTTCGGCGCCAAATCCATAGCCTTCGGCCATCAAACGTTGTGCGGCAAGTCCCGGAAGTTGATTCAATCCGTGCAATTCGTCAAAATTGGTTGTAAATGCTTTAGCACCCTTGTCTTTCAAAAACCTACGCAGTGCTATTTCAATTCGGGCAGCTTCAAAAACTTGACCGCGATCCTTACCTCCAACCTGTACGTTTGGCGCAAAATCATATTCCGATTCATATTGTTTCACCATTTCCGCAATCTCACTGTCGGTTACTTTATCCTGATATGCAACCAAATCGCCGACGGGATAGTAATCAACATGATAGCCGAGACGCATTTCGGCCTCAACTTTATCGCCGTCGGTAACGGCAACATTATTCATGTTATCTCCAAATCGAACGATAATCATGTCCTGAGCATCGGCCCATGCGGCAGCAACCCTCATCCATACTGCAATCCTATCCTGAGCCTTTTTGTCCTGCCAATGGCCAACCACTACTTTACGATTTTTTCGCATCCGCGTAACAATATGGCCGAATTCGCGGTCGCCGTGTGCCGACTGATTCAGGTTCATGAAATCCATGTCGATTTCGTTCCATGGAACTTCCTTGTTGAATTGCGTATGAAAATGCAAAAGCGGTTTTTTGAAATTCTGCAATCCATGTATCCACATCTTAGCCGGCGAAAAAGTGTGCATCCAGGTGATCACACCTATACATTTGGGATCGTTATTTGCATCCGAAAACGTTTTGCTTATTTCGGCCGAAGAATTGACAGTTCCTTTATATACAATTTTTACGGGTAAATTACCCGAATTGTTAAGTCCGTTCACCATCTCGTTCGAATGGGCATCCACGGCAATCACCGCGTCGCCGCCGTACAGCAGCTGTGCACCCGTTACAAACCATACTTCATAATTTTGGAATGACATAATTTTATTTTTTTATCGTATTAATATTTTTGTTTATTGTCCGTAATATGCATTTTTACCGTGTTTGCGTTCGAAATGCTTCGTTATCAGGTGCGGATTCATGGTAAGATTGGGATTAATATTCAATGAAATAAATGCCATTTTGGCTACTTGTTCCATCACCACGGCGTTGTGAACAGCCTCGTGCGCATCTTTCCCCCACGAAAAAGGCCCATGATTTTTTACCAATACTCCGGGAATAAAATCCGGATTTAATTTTTCAAATCGTTTTGCAATAACTTTGCCGGTTTCTTTTTCGTATTCGCCTTCTACTTCTTCTCGCGTCATATCATTCGTACACGGAATGTTGTCACTAAAATAGTCGGCATGTGTTGTTCCTATGTTGGGAATATCTTTCCCGGCTTGTGCCCAAGCAGTTGCATAAGTAGAGTGAGTGTGGACAATCCCACCGATGTTGGAAAACGATTTGTATAAAACTAAGTGAGTGGGTGTATCGGACGAAGGTTTGAGCTTGCCTTCTACGATTTCTCCATCCAAATTCACAACCACCATATCTTCCGGCTTCATCACATCGTAGGATACGCCCGATGGTTTGATCACAACTAAACCTTCGTCTCGATCTATCGCACTTACATTGCCCCAGGTGAAAATGACCAATCCGTGTTTCACTAAATCGAGATTGGCTTCAAATACCTGTTCTTTTAATTCTTTCAGCATGATCTTTAAATTTTTTACCAAAAATAGATGTAGAACGCTACTGTTATACCCAATATGATCACCGTATGGATGATATCCCAATGGTTCCAGCTGGCACGAGTCACCGCCTTCTGTTCAGGGGTAGCCGTCCCAAAGACAAGCCCCTGAATCTTTTCCTCAGAAGGTGCTTCAGTAAACAAACTAACTACGACAATAATAACAATACAGAACAGAAACATCCAACCGCAGAAGAACAACCAGTTAACATCGTAAAAAATATATTTGAAAAGTGTTTGCGCAGCATCCGGATTATTGCTGTAAAATACGTTCGCACCCAATCGGGTCAACCCTATTATCAATCCGGTTATCAATCCCCACATCCCGCCTTTGGCCGATGTTCTTTTCCAAGTAACGCCCAGAAGAAACGCTGCAGCTATGCCCGGAGCAAGAACCGATTGCACATCCTGTAAATACGTATAAAGAACATCGCCTATGCTACGCATGATAGGTATCCACAAAATACCCAATACTACGATAACCACAGTTGCAATTTGCCCAACGACTACCAATCTCTTTTCAGAAGTATCAGGTTTAAATCGCTTATAAAAATCGATTGTAAACAAAGAAGCGGACGAATTGAATAATGAAGCCAAAGAACTCATCAATGCAGCTAAAATTCCGCACACAACGACTCCTTTAAATCCTGCCGGCAATAATTTGGCAACTAATACAGGAAAAGCGGAATCCGAATTTATTTGTCCATTGGAAAGCATTGGAAGAAAAGCTTCTCCTCCAGCACCTATGCTTTTTTGATGAATGGCAAATGCAATCATACCGGGTATGAGAAACAGAAATACAGGTAGAAGTTTTAAATAAGCTCCGAAAATGGCTCCTCGTCGTGATTCTTTTTCGTTTTTGCCCGACAGCACTCGCTGCACAATAAATTGATCCGTACACCAATACCAAAATCCGATAATGGCAGACCCTATCAAAGCTCCAAGCCAGGGAAATTTCGGATCGTTGATGTTTCGCATCAAGTCGGTCATCTTGTCTCCATAATCATTTACAGGGACAGCTCCAGTTATACGAATCATTTCATCCCATCCGCCCAATTCCTTTAAACCCAATACAAGGATAACTGCCGAGCCAAGCAGCAAAATCGGCGTCTGAAGAACTGATGTGTACAATACCGATCTCATTCCTCCGAAAATTGTGTAAACGGCAGTAATCAATACAAGGCCGATTGCCGCAATCCAGAAAAAGTCGATCCCCCACAACTCCTGTATGCCAAATACCTGCTGAAATACCAAGCCTCCGGCATAAACCGTTACAGCAACTTTTGTCAATACGTAACTAATCAAGGAGATAACCGATAAAATCGTCCGCGATTGCGAATTATAGCGCTTTTCCAAGAATTCAGGCATGGTATATACCATGCTTCGGCTATAAAACGGCACGAAAACCCACCCCAACAACAAAATCAGCCATCCCTGTATTTCCCAGTGCGCCATCGCCATACCACTCGATGCTCCCGCTCCCGCCAAACCTACAAGGTGTTCCGATCCGATGTTAGATGCAAAAATCGAGGCCCCAATTGCAATCCACGTCGCATCTCGTCCGCCTAAAAAATAATCTGCAGTGTCATCCTGTTCCTGCTTCATTACCCACACCACAATGCCAATGAGTACCAGCAAGAAGATCCCAATTACAACCCAATCTAATAGTGCCACAATGTTTTTAATTTAAAAATTAAACAATTATTTATTTGCAATAATATCACGAAATAATTTAGTGTATATCGTACACTTTAATAGAGTGTAAAATCACCCATATAGACGAAGCTTTATATATTTCCGTACTGTATTTTCCGGTGCTTTTCTTCAGATTATACTGATTGTTTCATTATTAAGATAAAATCGGTGTAAAATTAATACTTATTATATTCGATTGAATCTTTAACTATATGTTATACAGCATAAATTTATTTTTCTTTATCTACATCGAAATACCTGAAAAAGACTTTATTCATTTGTTCCAATAAATATCCTATTTTCTCTTCTTCATATAAGTTGTCATGCATATGAATAAGATCTATTCGATGAAGATTTTAATACATTCGTTGTTCGAAACACACCGAATTTTACGATATTATTTCACCTTTTTGCCCCAATAGGTCGCATTCAGATTTTTTTCGGTACCGGCATATACCAATGTCACCCGTCGCGGAGTTGCTTCCCAATCCACTTCTCGTTCGACGCAAACAATCACGTTACCCAATTTCAGCTGTTTCTTTTCCACGTCGTAACTCCAACTTCCTGTCAGCGCACCCGATATCGTCCCGTCGGCATTGAGCGTTAAAGCAGTTGCCGTGTTTTGTCGGCCGTAGGTGTATTCCAGTTTAATGTGCTCCCATGTCCCAACGAGCGAGTCTTTGGTTATGATACCGTAGTCGGGTACGGCAGCATAACGTTCGGGCAGTGTTATCGGCCATAGGTTGTCGGGTTCGTTTGGAGAAGCTGGACACCATACGATGCGGCGTACATGCCCCATCATAATGGCATTGGAATAAGGGTTGCCGCCCACATTGACAGGCAATCGCCCTTGAGACATATAAAACCATTCATCGGCATTTTCCTTTTTGAAAATCGCACAGTGCGATATACCTACCCATCCGTAACCGAGATTAAATTTATACGGGTGGGTTACAATCGGATAGCAATCGCCTTCACCGTTGGTAAAGTTGCGGCCGTTGATATCGTAGTATGGCCCATCGATGTTTTCGCTTCTCACCACTCGCGTATTGTAAGGCACGTCAAGCGCATCGTAAGCCATAAACAAATAGTAGAAACCATCTTTGTATATGATTTCGGGAGCTTCACTGCCCTGCCAGCGGGACGATGCCCGACGTGTGCCGATTCGCTTACCATATCGGGCTGTCAGTTCAGCCACACTGTCAGCATAAGGTTCACCGAGCTTGTTGAGCGATTTTCCGGTTGTAGCATCCACTTCCAATAATGCGAAACCACTATGCCACGATCCATGAATGAGGTAATGCTTCCCTTCGGGCGTTACGATATAGGTAGGATCAATGGCGTTGTAGTAAAAATAGGCATTCCAATCCGATAAACTCGAGCGATTGTAATTCAGACCTCGATCGGACGAGGAGGTGGTCACGAATCCCTTGTCGGTCCAAACGGCACCGGCAGGATCGGTCGACTCACACATGCCTATAAAGGCACGTTCTGTCCAGCTTCCATCAAAATTGGTCTGAGTGTTGGATTTCCCTGTTTTGATGTAGTTATCGATGACAATACTGTAATACATGCGCAAGATCTCCTGTCCTCCAACGTTAACCCTACGTACAACCGGCGCCCAGTAACCGTATTGTATGTCATCTTCGGGAATGGCCTCGAGCCCCATGCGCGATCGAATGGCGTTGAGCGAGTCGGCCACCCACGAAGGCGTATCATAAAAAGGTCCGGCTACCCATTCCCAATTCACCAAATCGGTTGAGCGTTTGCCCTGAAAATGGCCGTGTCCTTCGTGTTCATTACCATACGAAGCATCAGTGCCGTACATATAATAATACCCCTTGTAATACGCAACCGAAGGATCGTGAACGTTGGCAAGGTTCCAACGGTTTCGGTTTGACCACGATGCTATCGACGAATAATCATCGGGATAATAAGGTAGAACATACTGCATAGTTTCACTATTGTTGTCTTCGGTAGGATTTTCCAAAGGAGATTTCTCGCATTGCGCAAGAGTCAAGGCTGAAACGAAAGGAATCAGCCATTGACATATCTTGCGCGTAATTGAAAACATTCCGTTTATTTTCAGTCTATTTTTTTCGATTCCGAATAGAGCAATTGCCCTATTCCGTCGGTTTCGATGCCAACCCTTGCAAAAATCATACTACTTGAGTTTGCTGATGGAATTTCAACTGAAAGCGTCGTGGGTTCACCTAAGGCAATGGAAGCAGCATCTTTAGAAATACGGGCTATATTATAGCCATTATCGGTGATAATCGTTTTTCCGAGAAAAAGATATACTTTTTTCAGATTACGTTGTGAGCTCACTTGGTTCACGGTAAATGTGGCAGTTACCTGAGATCCGTTTTTTTGAAAAGATACGTTACTCAGTGAAAAATAAGGCACAACAGGAACATCCACAATTGTATTTCCTCGTACTTCCACGTCTATAGAATCAGTATTGTTCTCCCAAGGTGCACCATTCATCCTTACAAGCTTGTACTTACCATCGAAAAGTACGGCCGAAAATGTACCATCTTGTTTGATAAATACCGGAATCTTTGTAAAATTGGCATACCCGTGTTGCCAAAGTTCCAATTCTAATGCATTCGATCTTACACCGACAGGCTCATTATTATAAATAATTCTTCCTGACAAAATCGAAGCCGGTTCATCGAAATTGTCTTTTTCGCAACTTACAAAAAATATAGAAAAAGCAATGATGGAGGAGATTAAAAATAGTTTTACTTTCATATCTTTAATTATTTTCTTAAAAATCAACTTATTGGAAAGGATTAGGAACAATTTTCGGATTATTGTCTCTTACGTATTGGGGAATAAAAGTATAATAATTCGACAACTGAAAATATCGAGGTGTTAAAAATCGGGGAGCCACCATTTTGTCAAAAACATACATTCCATCATGTGGTCCGCCTACAACTCGGTATGGATAAAGGGCATAGAGCATAGCATCAGGATTGTCTCTGTCACCGTTCCAAACGATATGAGCTTTTCTCCAACGTTTCATGTCGAAATAGCGATGATCTTCAAATGCAAGTTCTATGCGTCTCTCATTCATAAGAGTTTCCATATCAATTGATTCGAGACTGTTTTCAGGATATCCGGCCCGTTCGCGTAGTTCATTCACGTAATCTTTTGCATCACCTGCTTTGCCCAATTCAAGTGCAGCTTCGGCTGCATTCAAGTATATTTCACCTAATCTGAAATAAACCCACCAATTATCGCTTCGGATACCACGCGTACTGGTTCCTGCACCGGATTGAATGTATTTTCTCAAATAAAACCCCGAATTAGACACTTCCTGCATCGAACGATGCGGACCAGAGTTGCCAATGAGTATTTTGCCGTCAGAATAAGTCGTTCCAATATCTTCTCCTTCAATCGTTGTATATCCGGCGCCATTCCATACTTTTACACCGGCTTGTATGCCAACAGGAAGTCCCTTGAACGTAGTTCCTGAATATAAAACAGTTCCATATAACCGTTTATCTTTGTTGGCATAAATTCCGTCCAATGTTTCATAATAAATATAATCAGAATTATCTGCGGTACGATTTTTCAGTATACCCTTTGATCCATCTAAATACGGATAGCTTTCTACAAGATTTAAAACCGGAGTTATGCATGATGAACCAAGATTATCTTCTCGAAGGCCACGAGCTATATTATCATACGCAAACCAGTGCCGTTTGTCGGCTGATGTAAGATAATCCTTTGCCCAAATGACTTCGGGATTATTCGATTTTTTATCGAAAATTTCATAAAAATTCTCACCGAGATCGGGATTCTTTTTATACAATTCGTATTTGCCCGACTTAATTATTTCGATAGAAGCATCCAAGGATTTCTGATAATATTCATCGGCTTTGTCAGCGGGTATTCCAACTTCTCCACCCTTGGTGGTAATGGGAACAGGCATCAAATTATTGTATTTTGCAAGCGAGGCAGCATAAAGCATGGCACGACTCTTAAGTGCCAATGCTGTGTATTTGTTGGCTCGTGTTTGGCTTCCGGCATTACCCAACTGATCTTTTATGGCATCCATCTCGTCAGCTATAAACTCATACACTTCGCTTTCCTTGGCACGTGGCAGCTGTAACTTCGAAGGGTCGCCACTAAAATCGTATATGAGCTGATTGGTAATTAAAGGAACACCGCCCATTCTTTTCACCAATTCAAAATAATTGTAAGCTCTAATAAATCTAAACTCAGCTTTGTAAGCTTCTTTCTGAGCATCCGTCAGTTTCTCACTGTAAGTATCAATTCCTTCAATTGCAAGATTGATGTCGCGAATCAGATCATAGTTCCATAATTCTGCAAATGATGGCCAGTAAGAGGCCAATTGATTTCGAAATTCTTCGCCCATATATCCTGACCACATAGCATCGTCGAACAGGGCCATGTCACGCCAAGTTCCCTCCAATCCTGTGAAAATGGGAAGTCGATTATAATAGTTTGCAAGAAGTCCGTCGATTTGTTTTGGATCGTTCCAAACCTGTTCTTCCATAATGATATCCTTCGGATTTCTTTCGAACCAATCGTTGCTGCATCCAATCATCGTGGTCGAAAGAAAAATTGAAAGAACGATGTATAAAATATTTCTTTTCATAATTTTACTCGTTAAAATGTTAAATTAAAACCGAACATGGTTAATTTCTGTAACGGATATACGAGCCCGTTTTCAGACGCAATTTCCGGATCGATCTCGAATTTGCGTACGTTGTCAAACGAAAACAAATTTGATGCATTTATATAAAGTCTGATATTGGATGATCCTATTTTGTTGCTGAGATTCTTCGGAATTACGTATCCCAGTTCTATGTTTTTCAATCGGAAATAACTTACATTCGTCACCCAAAAATCATTGGTATAATAGATGGGATGATCGCCACGTAGATTTTGCCTGATAGCAGGATAAGTTCCGGCTATCCACTGACTATTAGGGTCATACGGATCTTCGCGATGCCAACGATCTTCAAACATATAATGTGGTGCACTTCCGTTATTTTGGAAAGGGAATTTTAGCTCCCAGTTTCTTCGATAACTTTGCATTGTTGCACCGGCAAAATCGGCAGTAAGCGACCAGCTCTTCCAATTGAATCCGAAATTTAATCCATAACTCATATAAGGCTGTTCTCCAAGAGCATACCCGATTGGACGTTCATCCATATAATTAATGATGCCATCATTGTTAACGTCCTTATATTTGAAATCGCCCGGGAGCATGTCGGTATTTCCACGTCCATCGTTGTTAATCGGATAAGTTGCAATATCCTCCATCGATTCAAATCTTCCTATTATCTGGTAACCCCACGTAATTCCTGTCCATCGGTCTTCAATAGAATTGCGATATTCATTCCACGAATTACCAAATCGTGGTTTGTATGACGACAACCATCTGCGACGTGCAAGAGATGCGTTAGCAGCCACTTTATATTTGAATTCACCAACTTCATCCTGATACGAAATTAACCCTTCTACTCCTCGATGGGCGTCAGATTCCAGATTTTCATTCGGGAGACTGTATCCTATCTCAGATGGCAATTTCACGTCGTAGCGTGCTGCCGGCAAACCTGTACGTCTTCTTTCAAACAAATCTATACTTCCGGTAAGTTTATATTGCATTAAGGAAAAATCTACCCCGATGTTCGTGGAATTATTTTTTACCCACGACAGATTTCTAATAGGTAACCCTCTCGGTTGCAATCCATTTACAAATTTTCCATCGAATACCGAACTACCCCAGCCATAATTAAAACCTGCAAGATAGTCGAAGGCATTCACACCCATTTCACTCCCTGTTACCCCATACGACCCTCTGATTTTTAAGTCATTTACAGAACTCTTTAAGGGTTCGAAAAAAGGTTCATCGGAAATACGCCATGCAGCAGAAAAACCCGGAAAAAAACCGAAACGACTGTCTTTGTAATAAAGATATGACCCGTCATATCGTCCAAGTAATTCCAACATATACCTTTCCTTGTAGTTGTAGTTAACTCTTCCGATAAATCCGGCTCGAGCCTGATAACTCCAATCGTCACCAAGATAATCCTGCTCGTAGAGATACATTTTTTCGATATAATTATTTGACGGCACAGTATGCACAACAAAATAAGTATTATCATAATCCGATCTTTCGTAAGCAAGAACTGCCGAAAGGGAATGATCGTTGAACGTTTTGTTGTAGTTAGCCTGAATCTGTTGAAAACGCTGGACAACATTGCGTTTGTGTTTCTCGCGCCACGGATTTTGGTTTCCCCACCCGGGCTGTGTGTAATAGGTATCAGTTTCTGGATCATATTTATAAGCATCATACGTATATTCGAAACCGTCAAAATCGTCGTTTCGATAATTATATGAATATGTACCCTTTAACGATAATCCGAATTTAAAATCATATTTAGCATATAAATTTACGTTAGTCGTTCGTTGATAAATATCAATCCAGCCGGTTACATCGTCTTTATATGTTGCCGGGTTTACATTGACATTATGTGTCTGGTGAATATAATTGGGATTATCATTTGCATACGGGCTTTCGATCGGCCACATAGAGAAAACGCTCAATAGTGGATTAAAATAGTCATCCAATCCGGGAACACCCACATTATGTGTTTTTTCAAGAATTGCGGATATTTGTGTGCCAACAGAAAGACCTGTAGCCAAATTGGCTTCGATATTGGCTTGTACATTTGATCTGTTGTAATAAAAATCGGGCAAAATAGCCTGTTGATCTGTATTTCCTACTGACAGGTAATATGATGACCGCTTGGTACCTCCCGAAACATTTGCATTTACATAATATTGGGGAACATTGTTGCGAGTTACAATATCGAGGTAATCATAACTCTTGTACCCGGGTTCGCTACCCGCTTTCCACTTAGCTAATTCTTCGGGACTGTAGAGGCTGCTTGGGTCACGCCCATAATTTTGCTCCGATTCCAATCTGGCTCTAACAAACTGATATGCGTTAGCAGGTTTCGGATAACGGGTAAAATTCTGAAGTCCGTAATATCCATTAACGTTTATCTTCACATCTTCACCTTTACTCCCTTTCTTTGTCGTAACAAGTACCACTCCGTTTGAAGCACGTAACCCGTACACAGCTGCAGATGCATCTTTAAGAATTGAAATACTTTCTATATCTTCGAGAGAAAGATTATTGAATATGTTTTCACCTGAACCCTGCGACAAACCAAACGCATCAGATCCCGTAATTCCACTGTAAGCAATTCCATCAATTACATATAAAGGATTGCCCAAGTTTCTTATCTGCAAATTGATTCCTCTACCCGGTCGAGCATCTACTGCTCTGGTGGTTATACCCTGCACCTTTCCTGCAAGTGCCCCACTCAATGTTGTGGAATTGGATCGAACAATATCTTCGGCTTTCACGCTACTGATTGCTCCCGAAATGTTACGTTTCGATTGGGTTCCGTAACCGACAACCACAACCTCGTCCAACAATTCTGTGTCTTCGTACAATACCACATCTAAGTTATTTCCACTCACAACCAGCTCTTGCGTTTTGTAGCCGATATAGCTGAAAACAAGTGTAGCCCCCTGAGGAACATTCAAAGTAAATTTACCATTGACATCAGTAACGGTTCCATTCGAACTTCCTTTTTCGAGAACATTTACTCCGATCAACGGATCTCCCGCCGCATCCGACACTTTGCCTGTTACGGTATTTTGTGCCATCATTTCCAGACTGGACACTGCCGATACAAACAGCATAAACAAATAAATAAGTAATTTTTTTGTTTGCATAATCAATAGTTCGTTAATTATTTAATACACGAGTCATGCAGCAATTGCTGCAAACTCGACGAGTTCTTTAACAAGTTTATCATTTAATCTTCTGTTCGGCTTTATGCCGGACACGCAAATAAATCGTTCA
>Ga0208825_1000109_pt1 | contig 82788 bp, 57 predicted proteins | sample AD_UKC113_MetaG_FD_184450 | JGI IMG/M metagenome (GOLD analysis project Ga0208825, IMG submission 184450) | Active sludge microbial communities of municipal wastewater-treating anaerobic digesters from Hong Kong - AD_UKC113_MetaG (SPAdes)... | ecosystem: Engineered > Bioreactor > Anaerobic >...
TAAATCCCTCGCCTCGCTTTCCTAATATTGCAGAATTTGGTACTCGTACATCAGTAAGTGTTAGTTCAGATGTATTTGATGAGCGCCACATCAGCTTATTATGCATTGATTTAGCTGAAAAACCCGGTGTATTATTTTCAACAAGAAAACAAGTATATTCCTTTTTACCATTTGGTCGAATACCTGTCACAGCAAGTATTGTCGAACCAAGTGTTATATCTGTCGATGCATTTGTAATAAAAATCTTCGAACCATTGATAATCCATTCATCTCCGTGCTGTGTAGCAACAGTCCTTGTATTCCCTGCATCGGATCCCGCCTCAGGCTCGGTCAATCCAAATCCCCAAAGCTTTCCCCTTGTTATTTCAGGCAAATATTTATGCTTTTGCTCCTCATTTCCAAAATAGAATAATGGTGCAGTGCCTAATGAATTATGAGCTGCTACCGTTGCTGCCTGTGATCCATCAATCCTCGATAATTCTTCTACAATAATTATATAAGAAAGCATATCTAATCCGCTTCCTCCATATTCCTCAGGCATTATTGCACCAAGCAATCCAAGTTCCGACATCTGCTGAGTTAGAATATATGAAAATTCCTCTTTTTCGTCCAATTCCTGCGCAATAGGTTTGATTATTTCTTCTGAAAATTTCCTCACCGTGTCCCGCAATAGAATTTGCTCTTCTGTTAGATTTCGGTTTTTATCCATATTTCACCAATATTATATAACTTTTATTTTAATTAATTAAAATAGTAATATTAATTCCATTCTAATTTTTATTTCTTTTATAAATTGCAAAATGAAAATTTATAAATTTAAGGAAAATTAGAATATTTATGAAAAAAAAGAAAAGACCAAGCAAATTCTTTTTTTACTCTTGCTGGATTGATTTTGAACAATTACAAATGATCAGTGTACATTACGTCCCTATAATGCTTCTTTTCTTACGTATTTGATTCGCTCCAGTGTTGGCGGATGAGAATAATGCAGGAATACATAAAATGGATGGGGCGTTAAATTTGATAGATTCTTCTCAGATAATTTTTTTAGACCTGTAATGAAGGCATCTGTCATTTTTGTAGTCTCAACGGCAAATTTATCTGCTTCTCGCTCGTTTTTGCGTGATAACATATTGAAAAATATAGATAGAATTAGCTCAATTGCTGAAAATAACATTCCAAAAAATAAAATGCCTGCATAAATTGGCTGCTCTGTCATATAAAATGCGTCATACAAGCCTTTGGTATCTATAAATAACGAAAGCAAATAAAGCATTATCCCACTTTCAATGTATGAAATAATTGTACCTTGTATTATATGATGCTTTTTATAATGCCCGACCTCGTGAGCAAGTATTGTTAGAATTTCGTCAGCTGTGTGGTTTGTAATTAGTGTATCAAATAAAACAATGCGTTTATTTTTTCCAAATCCCGTAAAGAAGGCATTTGATTTGCTCGAACGTTTCGATGCATCCATTACTAATACATTCTTAATTGGAAAATTAACTTGCTTGGCATAATTCATTATTTTATCTTTTAATTCTGCGTCTTCCAATGGCGTAAATTTATTAAAAATGGGCATAATCAAAGTTGGGTAAATATATTGAATTATCAGCGATATAATAATAAATGCAATCCAAGCATAAAGCCACGCAATTGAGCCTATTTCTTTAAATACATAAAGAATTAATAATAAAATTGGTACACCCAATAATATTGATAATGCTACCGATTTAAGTAAATCCATTATAAATATTTTTGGTGTGGTTTTATTAAATCCATATTTTTCTTCGATTACAAATGTTTCATAAATAGAAAAAGGCAATGATAAAATCCCGCTTAATAATGATAGAATTCCAATAAAAATCAATGCTCTTATATAAAAATTGCCCGATAATTTTATTGCAATTTGATTTACCCATTCAAAACCTCCTGCAAACCAAAATACAAGCGTAAGAATCAGCATAAATGTGCCGCTTATATTTTCAAATCGTGTATTTTCACGCAAATATCTTTGAGATAATTCATAGCGTTCTTGCGAATAGACATCGCGAAATTCAGCGGGCAAGTCAGTTTTTAGATTTTTTATATTTAAATAATCAGATATTAAACCTAAAAAATATGATACTAAAAGAGTTAGAAGAATAATAATTCCATAAATGTTCATTTCAAATTCTGCCAAATTGTTTATCTAAATCAGTTAGCGTCAATTCCAACACGACAGGTCTACCGTGTGGGCATATATACGGCATTTTGCAATTCATCAAATCAGTCACAAGTTTTTTCATCTGCTCATAACTCAGCTTTGCACCCGTTTTGATTGCGGATTTGCAGCTAAATGACGCAGCAAGATTATCACGCTTTGTGCTATGACGTACCCGCAAATTATTGGTATAATCATCAATGATTTCAATCATTATGCTTGCTTCACTGCCCGAAGGAACATCTTTAGGAATTGCAAAAAAGCGGATTGTCTCGGCTTCAAGTTTTTCAAATTTAAATCCGAGAATTTGCAAATCCTCTTGCAATTCTTCGATAAGTGCAACTTGCGCAACAGAAAACTGCACATCCACAGGGAAAAGCAATTCCTGAGGATTTGCATATAATTTATTTAGCCGCTCGGTTGTTCGTTCATAAATAACACGTTCGTGGGCATTGTGTTGGTCGACAATTAGTACACCACGACTTGTTTGCACAAATATATATTTATTCAGCAATTGCCAAAAAGCAGCATTTGGCAATTCAGCAATAATATCAGCCGAAGGACGAGAAAATGCAAGCGTTGGCATTGATGGTTGAGATTGAGATTGTTGCTCATCTCTATGAAATAATAAATCTAATGTATCTTTTGATAAATGTTGATAATTGCCTTCTCTATTAAATTGCGTTTGTGGATAATTTTGCGGATAAGTTTGCCGTGGGGGTTGCACAATTTCACCTGTAACTTGATTGACAACAAGGAAATCAGAACTTTGTTGAGGTTGCTGATTTATTGAAATATATGGCGTTGTAATTTCAGCATTCTCAATATTAATATTTGTAGTCAAATTGTTTGCTTCAAGTGTAGTGGCAACTGCCTTTCGCAATGTATTATAAACATAATTTTCATTATCGAATTTCACTTCATTTTTTTGAGGGTGGATATTGACATCGATTTTCTCTGGATTTATTGTAATATTAAGCACATAAACAGGCTTATAATTTTTCTCAAGCAAATGTTCAAATGCTGAATAAACTGCAAAGCTCAAATTCCTGCTTTCCACAGGTCTGCGATTAACAAACAAGTATTGTCCTGAATTAGAAGGCCTTGCAAACTTAGGCAAACCAATAAAGCCCGTAATTTGCATCAATTCATTTTTATATTCAATTGGCAAAAACCCATCTTTTGCATCATTCCCAAGCAATTTTGCAATACGTTCAAGCAATGTGCTTGGGTGCACATCGAATACTAATGTGTCCTCATCATAATATGTAAATCTCTTATCGGGATTTGCAAGTGCAAAACGGATAAGGGTATCGCTGATATATCGAATTTCTGTTAATTTTGATTTCAGAAATTTTCGTCTTGCGGGAACATTGAAAAACAAATTTCTCACAAATACTTGTGTACCAATTGCTTGATTAAATGGCTCAATCGTTGGATTTTTCATAGGTTCAGAAACCAATCGCCAACCGTGAGAGTCCGATTGCAAACGAGTGCGGATTTCGATATTTGATACAGAAGTGATTGATGCTAATGCTTCTCCGCGAAAGCCATAAGTGCTGATGCGTTCGAGATCTTCCTGCGTTTTAATTTTGCTTGTAGCGTGGCGTTTGATTGATAATTCTAAGTCATTGCGGGACATCCCAATACCGTTATCAAGCACGGAAATAAGCTGCTTCCCTGCATCCTGAATTATTATTGCTACTTCTTTTGCATCCGCATCAAGTGAGTTCTCTACAAGTTCCTTAACAACAGATTCGGGACGCTGGACAACTTCGCCCGCTGCAATCTGATTTGCGATATAATCAGGCAATAATACTATTTTATCTTCTGCAAGCAATCGAATATGATTTTATTTTGGAATGACGAAATTAAATAAAAATCCTGATAATTTGACTTATCAGGATTAAATATTTAAAGGTTCAAAATTAATCAAAAACGTTATACAAAATTAATAAAAATTATGGATATATTCGATAAATCATTCTCGGGAATGGAATAACCTCGCGAATATGCGATGCACCTGTAATCCATTTGACTGTCCGCTCCAATCCCAATCCAAATCCGCTATGAGGCACCGAGCCAAACCGTCTCAAATCCAGATACCATTGATATGCTTCCAATGGCAAATTTTCATTTTTAATTCTTTCTTCAAGGAATTCGATATTTTCTTCACGTTGGCTACCTCCAATAATCTCACCGCCTTTTTCGGGGGCAAGCATATCCATCGCAAGCACAACTTTTGGATTTTCGGGGTCGCGTTTCATATAAAATGCTTTAATATCAGTTGGATAACGGTGTATAATACAGGGCTTATCAAATTGCTCCATAATTGCTTCTTCTTGTGGTGAACCGAAATCCTCGCCCCATGGGAAGGGCAATATATCCACATCCTCACCATTTATTTTCTTTTTTAGGGGTATATTATTTTTTTGCAAATAATCGACTGCTTCATCATAACTTAGGCGATAAAATGGACGCTGCACTTTTTCCAATTGTGTTATATCTCGTTCTAAAGTTTCAAGTTCCTTGCGATTATTTTTCAATACATATTTTACAATATATTCCACAAGGTCTTCAGCAAGATCCATATCATCATTTAAATCGAAAAATGCCATCTCGGGTTCAATCATCCAAAATTCCGTCAAATGCCTACGTGTTTTAGAAAGTTCTGCGCGGAATGTTGGACCAAATGTATAAACCTTACCCATTGCCATCGCTGTTGCTTCCGCATAAAGTTGCCCCGACTGCGATAAATATGCTTTGCCAAGATCGAAATATTGCGTTTCGAAAAGTGTGGAAGTACCTTCTGCAGCGTTTGGTGTTAGAATGGGCGAATCCATTTGCAGAAATCCTTGCCCATCAAGATATTCGTGAATTGCCCGTATTACACTTGCTCGCACTCTCATTATAGCATGCTGACGTGAGGAACGCAACCATAGATGACGATGCTCCATTAAAAAAGCATCGCCATGTTCCTTTGGTGTAATGGGATAATCTTTTGCAATTTGATATATTTTTAAATTTTCTACATCTATTTCATAACTACCGGGAGCCCTATCATCTGCACGCACAGAACCCGTAATTTCGATTGATGATTCTTGTGCAAGCAATTTCGCACTTTCAAATGTTTCTTGTTCAATATTATTTTTTGAAAAAACAAGCTGAGCAATACCTGTCCCATCGCGTAGGATGATAAATATCAGTTTTCCCTTTTCCGTTTTGTTGACCACCCATCCGCGTAAAGTGACCTTTTCGCCAACAAGCTTCGGCAATTGCTCAATATATTGAAATGATTTATAACGAGATAACATAATGAATAATATTTTATAAAAACTACAAAATTAAATAATTTGCGGTATATAATATAAAACATTCCGTCATTTTCAATAATGTAGCACAAGCATCCCTGCTTGTGCAGAGTCCTCACCAGAATAGCGTTGCACACAAAGGTGGCATAAGCGTCCCCGCTTGTGCTATTCTGTCATTCTGAACGTAGTGAAGAATCCATTCCCGCCGTTATGGATTCCTCGTTACACTCGGAATGACAAAGGCATCTGTAGGGGCAGTTCATAAATTGCCCCTACATTTGAACATACGATTTAAGTCGTAGGTCCAGAACAATATAAAAAAATATTTAAATATTTTTCAAAATTTAAAAAATATAGTTGACAATTAATATTTCTTTAGTATATTGCTTTTTGAAAATTTGCAAATTGAAAATAGAAAAAAATATAGAAAATAGATTTTAAATAAATTAAATCATTATACTTGACTTCTCTTGAAATAAAGGCGGGAAGTATATTGATAAGGATAATTAATTATGAAAAAGCAATTATTAATTTTAATTTTATTTCTTATAACATTGCAAGTATCATATTCACAGGAATGGAAAATAGTATTCGACCATCCCACATATTCGCTTTTAGTAAAGGGGGATACATTATTTGCGGGGTCAAATTTGAGTATTGTATGGTATTCGACAGATAATGGGGATACTTGGAATTGGGAAAAATTTGTTGGTTATCCTAGCGCGAATATAAGCATACTTGCTACTGACAGTAATAATATCTTTGCAGCAAAAAAAGATGGTTTATTTATATCACGAGATAATGGGAAAGAATGGCAAAAGGCAAAATTGCCAGATAGTGCAGAAAGATTTTCCCCATTAGCTGTTAATAAAAATTATGCATTTATTACTCCAATATATGGAGATTTATGGTATTCATCTGATTATGGTAGTACTTGGCAAGAGAATAATTTAGATGCTATTGTATATGCATTGGGATGGAAGGGTGATACACTTTTTGCGGGTAATTGGGATATATGGATGTCAATTGATTATGGAGCAACTTGGGATACGATAAAATTTGGTCATTATATATCATCGTTTGCTTTCAAAGGTGATAGTATTTTTGTAGGTACAGTAAGTGGCCTCTATCTCACCTCAGATTTTGGGAAATCATGGAAGGGCTTGTTTTATGAGGGATTTCCGAAATCATTTATAGTGAGAAATGATACACTTGTTATTGGATGGGCGAGCTCGGGATCGGGACCAATAGGATTTACTATATCAACAGATGGTGGTGAAAAGTGGTTATATTCATATATTATTCATGAATGTACGGACATAATCTTGCATAATGGATATTTATTTGTAAGTACTGATGAGGAAAGCAATTGGTGTGGAATAACTCGGTATAAATGGAGCGATATAATGCAATTTGTACGGTTTGCAGATGTAAAGGATGAACAAAATAAAGCAGATCTATTTATTTATCCAAATCCTGCAAGCGATTATATCTACATTAATTCCCCTCTTTTAGAAGGGGCAGGGGGTATTTATGAATATACTATCTTCGATTTACTTGGGCAGAATGTGCAAAGAAGTGTATTAACTGATAGCAAAATTGATATAAGCAAAATACCAACAGGGGTTTATTGTATTGTGTTTACCAATGGCGGAAAACAAATAATTCAAAAATTTATAAAATATTAAGAGGTGAAATAATGTTAAAAATAAAGCATTTATTTAAATTTTGCCTAATACTGTTTCTGGCTATGTCTCCACTATATGCAGGTAATAATTCACGACTTGGTGGTGAAAATGGAGAGCAGTGGCATATCGGGCAAAATGTTCATATCTGGTGGGATTCGGAAATGCTTACATCCGATTTTGTAAATCTTTACCTGTGGGATGGAAATGAAACAAAGTTGATTAGCATTGCCGAAAATATCCCAAATGCAAGCCCATCATTCGATTGGAAAATACCCGAGAATATAAAACCAGGCAATTTCTACAAATTAAAGATTATATCCACAGAGGATAAACGGAACTTTATAATGAGCGAGAATTTCTTTCCGATTTATGAAATATTAGCAGTTGAAGAGCAAAATAATGCAAATATGAAATATGACGTTTCCATTTATCCAAATCCTGCAAGCGATTATATTTACATTAATTCCCCTCTTTTAGAGGGAGCAGAGGGTATTTATGAATATACTATCTTCGATTTGCTTGGGCAGAATGTGCAAAGAAGTGTATTAACTGATAGCAAAATTGATATAAGCAAAATACCTACAGGGGTTTATAGTATTGTGTTTTCCAATGGCGGAAAACAAATAATTCAAAAATTTATAAAATATTAAAAGGTGAATGGATATTATGTCCAAAATGTATGGGCGATTAATGAATCGCCCTTTACTTCCGCCGTTATGGATTCCTCGTTCCACTCGGAATGACAAAGGCATCTGTAGAGGCAGTTCATGAATTGCCCCTACATCTGAACCTACGACTTAAGTCGTAGGTTCAGACCAAAATAAAAGAATATTTAAATATTTTTTAAAAATTTTTTAAAAATATAGTTGACAATTAGTATTTTTGTATATTATATAATGTAAGTTATTATCTATGAGAAATTTAAAATTAATTAAAAGCTTTAAAAATAATTCTACTCAATTCCTATTATTGTTCTTATCATTGTTCTTAACTGCATATCTTGCAAATGCTCAGCAAATCAATGTAATATTTCCTAAGCATAGTGAGGATATGATTGCAATTGATGCGAAAATCAAATTAAGTACCTCTTCACCCTATATCTTTGATACAACAAGCTTGCCAATGTATTGGGCTAAGGATTCAAAATTAATTGGTAGAGGAACAATTTGGTTTGTCGATGAAGAATATTATAGCGGCACTGATTCAAGCTTGGCAGTAAGTTCATTTCTGGGAGGGTTAGGTAATGTCTCGTCTATTAATCCAACGCTAAATGAAATAAGTATTTCACATTTAAAAGAATTTTATTACGGCAAAACTTATGGCATTTATCTCTCAGGAATTAAATTAATTAATACACAAACGCAAGGCACAGTGGAAATTGATACTTTGATTCTTGAATCATTTACAACTGTTACAGAACCAATTCAATTTCTTGGTACTTCCTTTGATGCAATACCTTTAACTTGTGCAGATAATTCTTTCCTTGTTCATTTTAATGTTCCACTTGAAAAATTACAAACGTCGCAAGGTCCTATAATTACAATTGATACAGTTTCTATGAAAATTAATCAAGAAAATGATTCATTAATTGTTACCTATCATCCGATTAATTCTGCATTGGAACTTCTTAATGATAAAAAAAATCTAAAAGTCACACTTGATGAGAATTTCGATGATTCGCGACTATATTATCTTAATATTAATCTTTCGCGATTTACTGGAAATGAAAATGATGATTTATCATTTTCTTTTAAATCATCAAGTATAGCAACCATAAAGATTCACGATGGACCAATTGAAGAGTTAAAGCCATATTATGATTCTATTTATTATATACGAGCAGGGAGAAAAATCACTATTGCTGTTCCCGAAAGTAATAAAGTTGAATATCCTTCTTTCGATGATGTAGAATACAAATTTGACCGCTGGATTTGCCCTGATAATCCTGCTATCCTGCAAGGTGTGGCAGATATACTCCCCGAGATAGAAATTGAATTAACCTGCGAAAACGTCAAGCCTGAACTTAATTTTATACCTTTATATAAAACTATAACTTTTGACACTATTAAAGTAATTCGAGCGCGCAATTCGTTCGGGCAAATAATTGGGAAAATTCGCGTATTCGATCCTTATAAAACTCTTGATGATACAACATTTATTTTTAGAACAAGTATGAGCGAATATCTTTGCTATGATTTAGATGAGAACACAGGATTTTCTAATTGGATAATAAATGGACAAAAAACAGAGAATAGATCGCTTTGTATTAATGAAGAAACACTGGGAGGACTGGGATTATTGGGAAAAGCAAGCACTTGGCAACCAGTAATTATTGAAAATGCAACGCCTTGCTCAACAATCGAACTTACTGTGACACTTCAAGGTACTGACGATATGAATGTCCCCAACGGTATAGTGTCAATTCTACCTGAAATGAAATATTCATATCATAGCGATACTCTTATTCTTCATTTTATTCAAGACCAAACGGATCCAAGAAAAGCACAAGCTCAATTAACATTACCAAATATTTCGCCAAACAGTTTTACTTTGATATTTGATGATCCTGTTCGGTTACCTGCTGAATATGAATATTTGACCTGCAATTTTATGCAAGATCCTAGACGAAATAAGGGCGGCAGTGGATATCTACAAGCATTTTCGAGGGAACTTGAAATGCGCGCAACTTATAATAAGATTCATTACAGTATGCTCATACCGGGCACCCAAAATAATAATTGTAATAATGAAATTGAACTTGTAATAAGACCAAAACGAGTGTATATCGATATTGAACTAATAATGAAGAATATGATAGGTGTTTTACCCAATAATTCTTTGGTGGGTGTGGAAATATACGATGAAAACAACAAGAAAATAGAACCTAATAATCAATATTCTGTTAATAAAATAATCAGTCGTATTTATACAAATATAGAGGATAATTATGCTGATCGTTATCAAATATATGAAGTTCCTATTAATACTACATTAAAATTCGCACCTTACTTTGATTCAAAATATGCTTATAAATTTTATAAATGGGATTCAGGTGGAAGTAGTGGGAAGTATTTATATAAGCCGATTTCTGATAATCCAAAACCATATACAATTGGTCCATTTTTGATTACAAAAGATACATTAATCCGCGCAAATTTTGATGTGGGATTTAGATTGGAAAGCATTCGTTATTTTCGAGAAGATGGAGAAGCGATTTCAATAAGCACAGAAAACGACATCGATATTTTGCCTGGAGAACGAGATGAATCAAAGTTGATGGGCTTAAATGCAAATGTTGGGTATAAACTTCCTCCTAATTATAGCGAAGGTAGAGGACTAGGTACAAGTCGTATACATTTTATATTTAATAAAGGTTTAGATATAGATCGATGGGATTCAAGCGCAATTACAATAATGGATTATACACTTTTAAATAAAAACAGATTGGATGGTTATGAACCTCAAATATTTTATTGTGTTGAAGGCTGGCCTAATTATAATATCTATGGTAACACTGATTTTCTTACTTCTGATGGTAAATTCACGATTGCATCTGTAATAGTAAGAAAGATGGATTGGAATAAAGATTATGGTTTTGGATTAACTCCTTTGTCTATGATAAAAATACTAATTAATCCAAAGCTAATTATTGATGAAGATGGAGATACCCTTTCAAATGTTTCTACGCCGATTCTATCAACTCGATATCCTATGTGGCAGATATACGTTGAAAAAGCCCGTCGAGCAAATAGAAAAATATCGATTGGTGATTATGGTACTTATGGCTTTCTTTGGCTCCAAAATAGTGACACAACTCTAACAGGAAAAATTCTGTCGATGGATTTTTCTAATTTTGGTTATGGGTCTAGTTTACGAATCCCATTTATTAATGGTTTTGATGGATATATTTGGAACGAAATAAAGGAGTCAGCATTTATCGAACAACTTGGTTCTCATAGCTATTTAGGAATGGGTTATTTATTTTTCGATCCTGATTGCGGTACTTGGTCAGAACCTTTTCACTTATACCCTGCACTCATTGAAAAAGTTGATGAAATTGCTAAAACAAAAAATGCAAAAGAATGGAGAGCCGGACAATATCTAAGTTTGGCAGCAAATTGGTTAATAGAACCCTGGCACTTATGCCACGACGATATTGATGATTTTATAGGAGAAGCAAGCTTGCTTGCTAGACCAAATCAAGGAAATTATTGGGATTTTTCACCTAAATCTCGTGTTTTAGGTCCTAATTATCAATCTGGGTACGCTCCATATATACCAATGTATAGATGGAATTACTACAAACTAAGAGCATCAGATATTGATTTATATTTTACAACAATTTTACATTAATATATGAGGAATAATATGAAAAAAATTATTATCGCATTTTTAGCTATTCTATTCTCGTTATCTACTGTGTATTCTCAATACGATCCCTGGGTCCCCATTAAATTAGATGATGCATATAATTATGGGGATGTGGGTATAATTAATGTTATTAATGGTTATGTATTTATGGGGTCTGGGCGAGGATTATACGTAATACCCAAGGACGAAGCTTATGCAGGGGGGAATTGGTTAATGGTGCATTTTTCACAAAATGATTCTGACGAAGTAGGAGTGAATGCTGTCGTTGGGAATGAAAATATTATTTGTGTAGGTTCATATGAAGGTTTGTATATTTCCCACGACTTTATGCAAAGTTGGGAACAATATCTTAATGGCAAGGAAGTATATTCTATTGCTGTAAAGGATAATATGATTTTTGCAGGCACAATTGGGGATGGATTATATGTTTCAACAGATGATGGGGGGACTTGGTCGCAAATTGCGTTTCAGAATATTACAGTTTACTCATTAGATATTATTGGAAATAATATCTTTGCGTCAACAATGACAGGCGATGAAGATAATCCATTTTATGTTGCATATCTTTCAACCGATAATGGCGCAAATTGGAAGCAATTAGACCTAAGTTCTTATCCAATGATATATTTTAGAAATCTAGGCAATGATATTTATGTTGCTTGTTATGGGAATGGGATTTATAAATCTACAGATAACGGTGACAGTTGGGTATCAGTAAACTCACCAACTCCATTAGTATTTTCATTAGCAATAAAAGAGAATAATATATTCACAGGTACACACGATGGTGTATTTTTATCAAAGGATTATGGAGAAACATGGAAATACATAGGGCTAAAATATCCCGGCGCGATGGATGATTATTTAGTATATTGCCTTTTTATTGATGGAGAAGATATATTTGCATCGGATGGTGGCGCTTTCCGTGCTAAAATCACCGATTTAACAGATGTAAAAGATGAACAACTGATGTCCGGTGACGTTTCCATTTATCCCAATCCTGCAAGCGATTATCTCTACATCAATTCCCCTCTTTTAGAGGGAGCAGAGAGTATGTTTGAATATACTATCATCGATTTGCTTGGGCAGAATGTGCAAAGAAGTGTTTTAAATGATAGCAAAATTGATATCAGCAAAATACCAACAGGGGTTTATAGTATTGTGTTTTCCAATAGCGGAAAACAAATAATTCAAAAATTTATAAAATATTAAAAGGCTAATTGTTATTATGTCCAAAATATAAGGGCGATTCTTGAATCGCCCTTTATTTATATATGAAACGTGCAACGTGTCTCTACCCTACCCGTTTTATGGTATCACAATTCTTTTGCGGACAAATTTGCTTTCACCAATTCTTACCTCAGCAATATAATCGCCACTGGGCATACGCCTACCATAATCATCGCGCAAGTTCCAAGTAATTTTGTAACTTCCTGCATTTTGGCGACCTTTATATAATGTGGCTATGACTTTTGCCTGAATTGAATAAATCACAATTTCTACATCAAGAGTCGCATCAATTGAATAAACTATAACAGGAGAAACATCTTCCGAGAGCCCAAGGACTTGCGCAATATCAGAGAGGGGGACTTTAATTCCAAAAAGGTGAGAATTCAAGCCTGGCACATATTGTGCCATTTCTAAATTTGTTTGATATAATGTTTGTTCTACTCCTGATGGTTGAAAAACAGTGCTTGGCAAATTTGCAAGTGATTGCATTGCTGCATTGTAAGGTAATGTTTTTTGTTCATTTAGATAATCATTCCACGCTGCGTCTCCAAGTGCAAGATTATATCTAAATAATGTGCGAGCGGGCACATTCATCTTCAATAATTTACTATAAATTGAATCTTGATATGGAGCATAAATTGAACTTCCGTGGTCGAGCCCTTTAATATTGAATTTGTTATTTTCCGATTGCCCAAAAACAGCACACAATACAAATGAATCTATTATTATTATCAGTATTAATATATGGATAAGTGATTTCACTTGGCAACTTCAAATTATTTTAATGAATACAATGGAGATTATGGACAACCGATTAGTTCCTTATTACTACGTGCATCCTTATTGCCTGGGTCAATTCTCAACACACGATTATAGTATTTGCAAGCGTTATCTTTATCATTAAGACCTTGATATGAAACGGCAGTAAATAAATTTGCCAGTGAATTATCAGGCATTAAATCCACCCATCTACGAGCATATCTATTCAATTCTGTAAAGTTCTTATCCATCAGTAACACATTGCAATATTTAGCAAATGCTTGAAATACTGCTGACTGGCTAACGGTTGAATCTTGCTCGCCCTTTTCAATTACTTCAAGATATTTGCTCATTGCGGTTTTTTGATTCTTGATTTGCATATAGGCATCGCCAAGATACACTATAGCAAAATAATTCTTTGGGTCTGTCTCTATTGCTTTTTGTAAATATACAATTGCTGAATCAGGCTGATTGGAAAATATATAATTAGTTCCCATTATATAATAAACTTTTGGATTTAAGGAATCATTACAAGGCAGTACAGATAGTCGCTGATAGAGCATTTGATTAGAGCCGGAATAATCTTTCATATTGGTCATCAAAGTAGAAACAAGAAACATCAGATAGCAATTGCCTTCTTTATCAATATCAATTGCCTTCTTCCAGTGATTTAAGGCAGAAAGTGTGTCGCCCTTTGAAAAATCAGCTTGCCCCCACCGCTGATAATCAATGGTTGTAAGCTCAGCCCCAGAATTAAATAAATCATCATAAACAACAGATGCGCGGGCAAAATTTCTTTTTATCATATAGCATTCTGCAAGCATCTTTTTTGCTTGAATCTGAACCGAATCAATTTCCCTGACAACAATTTCCAGATTTGGAATTGCAGAGTCGCATTCTCCAAGTTTATGCAGTGATTGAGCATAATACCATCTGCCAAGAGACCCAGAAGGACGAAGCTTTATATATCGAGAAAGAACTTGAGCAGCCTCAGAATATCTTTCTGAGAAGAACCAAATCTTGCCTTGTTCAAAATATGATCGTGCATTCATCGAATCAAGTTGGCTTACTTTTCCCCATTCTCTTAATGAACGAGTATATAATTCATTTGATAAATCCTTATCGGGTTCGCGTGATGCAAGCCAATAATAAGATTCCGCAAGTTTTGCGTGTGCTTCAATATTATTTGAATCTTTCAAAATAGCTTCTTCATAATTTTGGCGTGCAAGCTCATAGACTCGCCGTGCAAAATAAAAATTGCCTAATGCAATGTATGATTCAGGATTATTAGGGTCGATTTCTCTTGCCCGATTTATTGATAATTCTGCTTGCGTAAGCGAATCAGCTTTTATATAAATTTCAGCGGCTGTTAAATGGAGGCGATAATTATTTTTATCTCGTTTAATTGCTTGATTGATAATTTTCACAGCTTCAGGGAAATTTTTTACATTTGCAAGGGCTCGTGAATAATGTTGTGCAATCTGAGGATCATTATCTTTCAATTCATAAGCTTTCTTAAAATATACAAGGGCGGAATCGTATTTTTCAATTTCGTTAAAAGAAATTCCAATTTTTACCATTAAATCCACATTCTTTGGATTTTGGTCTGCAGCAGCTGAGGCATATTTTACAGCTTCTTCGGGATTCTTTTCATTATAATATTTTTGAAATAAATCCAATGAACTTTGTGCATATAGCACGGGTGCTAAAATAATTAAGGCAATAAATATTCCTGCTATCTTTTTCATTTTTAATCCTTTTTAATCTTCTTTAACAAGTATGAATTTTGCATATCCGGGTACAAGCCCATAATTTTTAATAAATGTTTGCACAGCAGCTTCTCGAGCGAAAAATGTCGCGCACCAAAATGCTACATTTTTTCTTTCTGAAAAGAGATATGCTCTGTATGTTACAATATAAGGATACAATCCTTGTACAATATATGATTGATGCACCACCTTCGGTGTAATATATTTCCCCGTAGAATCATAAAACCCAAGCATTATTGGGCGAAATCGCAAATCCCCAACAACTTGCCCTAAGTATCCAATTCCAATTGCATTTTTATTCTTTGCTACATAGCTTTTTACCGAATCAAATGTCGACATCACCTTTAATCGTCGCTGTGTTTTGCCATCCTTCAATACAAAATGGCGAAATTGAGCATAAACGCTTGAATTTGGGTTCGAAATAACAAATTCGGGATTCCAATTGATCTTTAATGCTTTCTGTGCTGTCAATTTAGGATTTGCAAAATAGTCCTCAATATCCTTTGCATTTAGAGTATCGTTTGGATTATCTACGTTTGTATAAAATATCAGTGCATCCTTGGCGAATTCCCACGGCTCTGGTAATTTAACATTGTATTCCTTAATCAAGCTATCTTCATCTTTCAAAAATCCTCGTCCCTGCAGAACAATCTCAGCTTTCCCATTTAATAGCAATGCCATTCCCTCGCGGGAAGTGACCTTTTTTACTTCTAATGTGACTTTTGGATATGATTTTTTATATAATGGAATTATGCTATCCACAAGTGGCGACAGCTCATCATCCACATAAAGCGTTAATGAGCCTGAATTCCATTGTGAATACTGATTTGTGTCTTCTACTTTTTGTTCATTTTTATTGCAAGATACAATTATAAAACTAAATGCTAATAGAATTAATATTATTGGATATTTTATTTTCATTTCATTATTTTATTTATAATTAAAATTAATTATCTTTTTTTTTCTTGCTCTTCTTTATTATCATCTTCGTCCTCATCCTCATCGTCTTCTGATGATTTGAGTGCATAATGATATGCTATAACGCGATAAGCACCAAAAAGAATCATCACCAATCCAAATATTCTCAAGACATTTGTATTTTCCCACCGCCAACCGGGTATATTTAAAAATATAATTATGCCCAAGACGATTATTAGTACTCTAAAAATATAATTAACTATTTTATTATACAATTTATTCCTTAATATATTACAAAATTACTCTGAAAATGTTAATTGTTTGTTATTCTTTTGCCACAAGTTTAACAATCGCTTCTTTTTGCTTACCGTCACGCAAGAAAATTACTTTTACTGTATCGCCCGCCTTGAATTCACGCAATGAATACATAAAATCATTAATATTTTTGATTTGATAATTCTCGATTTTTATAATAATATCATTCTCATTTAATCCTGCTTTTTCAGCGGGGCTGCCTGGACTTACGCCTGCAATTTTAAATCCCAGCGGTTCATCTTCAAAATTTGGTACTATACCGAACCACACATTCGTTCTATAATTATGATTGGCGGGACCTGTGCCACCTGTTTCTTCAATTTTTCGGAAATCAATTGCTTGTGTCTGATTGGCTATAGTTTCTATAAATTTCTGAATAAATCCTATTACTTTTGATTCCCCATTATAATTGATTTTTTCCCAATCATCGCTTGGTCTGTGATAATCTGCGTGCACACCTGTAAAGAACATTATTGATGGAATATTTTTTAAATAAAATGATGTTTGGTCGCTTGCTGCAATTGATGATTCAGTTTTGCCGATACTTAAACTATCTATTGCATCGAGTGAATCAATAATCGGCTCGAATCTACTTGATGAACCAACGCCAATTACAAGTAAATGATCGTTTTGCAATCTGCCAATCATATCCATATTTACCATTGCTGAAATTTTATCAAGTGGAATGGGAGGATTATTAACAAAATGTGATGAACCAAATAATCCTTCTTCTTCGCCGCTAAATGCAACGAATAATAATGAACGTTTCTGTGGATTATTTGCAAACAATCGAGCAAGTTCAAGCAATCCCGCTGTACCTGATGCATTATCATCCGCACCATTATGAATCATTTGTACTTTGCCTTTGTACATTGAATTTGGACCTCCCCATCCAAGATGGTCATAATGAGCGCCCACAACAATATATTCATTTTTTAAATTCGGATCTGTGCCTTCAACAATGCCGTAAATATTAAATGTTTCTTTATTTACATCAACTAATTCAACTTCAATATGCAGTTGAGTGTTCGGAATTTCAAAGCTTTTTGGCTTGCGTGTTTTGTTTATTTCAACTTCTGTTGGATAAAGAGAATTATTTGGAAAATAAGACGCAATGCTTGTGCGTTTGGCTTGGATTGCAATAATACCTGAATTTCTCTCTGCTCTCGCTCGCACTAATGGCTCAAAAACATTAGCAGAATCGCCTTGAATTTTAACAAACATAATACCTTTTGCTCCATGATTTCGTGCATTCATCGCTTTATAGCTAAATGAAGTATAACCTGCAAAAGGGCTGCCTGCATCCTTTTCTCCATCGGGAGAATTTGATAGGACTATGACAATTTTATCTTTAACATCGATATTCTCATAATCATCATATTTTAAATCTTTTGCTGTTATTCCATATCCTGCAAATACGAGTGGGGCTTCGATTGCTCCGTTTTCGCTAAGTGACGAAGGCATCCAATCTTCTTTCACTTTCCAACTTTTTTTGACAGGTTTAATAAGTTCGAGGGGAACACCAGGCTTTGGTATTATCAGATTAAAATATGCATCATTTGCTTTCCCTAGGTCGCATCCGACTGAAACATCAAAAGATTGTAAATAATTATTATTTATAGATTTTAATCCATTTGATTTGAAGTGATTCAAGATATATTCTTTTGCCTTTTCAATGCCAGGTGATCCAGGGTACCGCCCCTCAAGCTCATCGCTTGCAAGATATTTTATAATCTCTTGAATCCTAAGTGCTTGCTCATTTAGTTCCTCTTTTGCAAATGAGATTGCAACTGAGGAATAAATTAATAAAGATATTAAAAAATAGAATTTTAAATAATTTTTGCTTTTCATTTTAATTTTATATACAATAACAAAATTAAGAAAAAATAACGAAGCATTATGACGAAATACATATTTGTATATGATTGATTTTTTAATTATCTACTTTAAAATTCCAAAGTATTACTTGCAATACCTTAATATAATTAAACATTTTCTTAATTTTGAAAAATATAAATATTAATAATTATGGAAAATATCGAATATAGCTTTTATCAACCTTATTCAATTGAAAAATTATTGGAGAAGAACAGCAATGATTTTACAATTGATGATCTTATCAAATTAACTATAGATATAGATATTCATCTTATTTATTTTCATTATTTTGGAATAGATGGAAAAATTCGAACTTTACACATTCCAATTAAAAACAAATCTCAATTAATCCATACACTTCGAGATGGTGAGCGAGTTGATGGCTCATCATTATTTAAGGGGTTAGTCCTGAGTGGAAAATCTGATTTATATGTTGTGCCAATTTATAGTACAGCATTTTTGGATTTCGATGTAGAAGAAATTAGGGCATTACATTTTGTCTGCAAATTTTTCGACAAAGATGGGAATATGCCAAATTTTGCACCTGACAATGTATTGTATTTCTTAGCAAACAAATTAAAAGATTTGACAGGGTTTGAGCTTTATGCGCATCCTGAATTAGAATATTATGTTATTAGCGAACCAAGTCGCTTATGTTATAAGAATATGGCTCAATCGGGCTATCAAGCAAGTTCGCCATATATAGAAAATGAACGTTTGCTTGATGAAATGGCATTGGCAATTTCTAATTCACTTGGCAATTTGAAATATGCTCATTATGAAGTAGGAATTATCGAAAAAATTGAGAGCGAATACCCGGAATTAAATGGGAAGCGAGCTGAACAGATGGAAATAGAACTTGGGCTATCTCCGATTGAAAGAACTGCATATGAAACAAATCTTGGAATGTGGATGGTACGTTCTATTGCAAGGAAACATAATGCACTTGCTACATTTTATCCAAAATTAGAAGCTGGCCATGCAGGGAGTGGCTTGCATTTTCATCTTGCATTAATGAAAGATGGTAAAAATATTATGACTAATAGGGATGGAGTTTTATCTGAGGACGCAAAATTACTTATAGGTGGTTTGCTAAAATATGGGAAAAGCTTGACTTCTTTTGGTAATTCTGTAATTGGTTCATATATGCGGCTTGTACCGAATCAGGAAGCCCCCACCAGGGTATGTTGGAGCGAGCAAAATCGTAATGCAATGATACGGGTTCCACTTGCTTGGGCTAATTTGCCTGCTCTCGCCAATCATATTAATCCTCATAAATCTTTAACTAATAACAACGAAAATGAAATTTATCAAACAGTTGAAATTCGTACTCCCGACGGAAGCGCAAATGTCGCACTGCTGCTTGCGGGAATTGCAAAAGCAGTATATTGGGCATACAAAAATAAATCTGAAGCTTTAACGCTATGTGAAAAATATCATTACGATGGGACTTTATTTGAGCAATATGAATCAATAGCTGATTCCTGTGAGGATTCAGCTGCTACGTTACTCAATGAAATAGATTTATATTTAAGTGAAAATGATTTTCAACGTGCAATGCTTGAAAGAGTTGCTAATTCATTAAAAAATGAAAAAGATAAAAATAAGATTCAGTTAATAAATAATTTATCACAGGACGAAAGGAATTATAATCTACGTAAAATTATGCATAAAGATTTAATCGAGAAAAATATTTAATCAAAAAAAAGATTTAGTCGAATAAAATATTTAATTTTAGTAAATTTGTAACTTTTATTCGATTTTATTCTGAAAATTTTGTTATTTAAGTTTTTAATATGGAACCAAAAACAATAGCCGACCGAAAATTATGGGCATTAATTCTTGGAGTATCAAGCGGATTTGGTAAGGAAACCGCACTTGAGTTAGCTAAGAATGGGTATAATATATATGGTGTTCATCTCGATACAGGCGAAAACAAGGAAAAGACGGAGCAATTCAGAAAAGTGCTAGAAACTATAGGGGTGCAAGCTATATTTTTCAATACCAATGCCGCAAGTGACGAAAATCGCCGAGAAATTATAAGTACAATAAAAGCAAATCAAGAAGCAGATCCACACCATATTTTACGGGTTGTATTGCATTCACTTGCTTTTGGAGCTATAGGCCCGTTTTTCGACAAAAATTCTGACAAGATGCTTAATAAAAAGCAAATCGAAATGACAATGGATGTTATGGCAAATTCTCTTATTTATTGGGTCCAAGATTTGATAAAGGAGAGATTACTTGCTGAAAATTCACGCATTTTTGCGATGACAAGCATTGGCTCAATCCGAGCTATGCCAAACTATGGGGCAATTTCCGCAGCAAAGGCTGCTCTCGAAGCATACATTAGGCAAATCGCAGTCGAACTTGCACCATTAAAGATAACTGCTAACGCTATTATGGCGGGATTAACTGATACACCCGCAGCTGCAAAAATACCAGGATTTTCTAAAATGTTGCAGTATGCTCGCGAGCATAATCCTTTCCAACGGAATACTGTTCCGCTTGATGTTGCAAAAGCAATTTCATTGCTTGCTGATGAGAAATTTTATTGGATAACAGGCGATACTATCCGTGTGGATGGGGGAGAAAGTATTCTAAATTTTATAGAGACAATGTAAAAAATTCACAAATATATGTTTGATTTAAAATTTACAGAAGAACAGGGATTACTTCGCGATATGGTTCGCGATTTTGCAAATAATGAACTCAAACCAATTGCGGCCGAAATTGATGAGAGAGAAGAAGTACCTATGAAGATAATTAGAAAAATTGGCGAATTAGGACTTTTTGGTGCAGCAATCCCTTCGGAATATGGAGGAAGCGATTTCGGAGAAACAGGCTATTTAATTATCCAAGAAGAAATTGCACGTGCTTGTCTATCGACTGCTACTATGATTGGCGCTCATGCTTCAATTGGTATGAATTCAATTTATCTTGGCGGAGATGAAGAGCTTAAGCAAAGGTTTCTCCCCGCTCTATGCAGTGGCGAAAAAATTTGTGCCTTTGGATTAACCGAGCAAGGCGCTGGTTCTGATGCATTCAACTTGAAAACAAATGCCGTCGAAGATGGTAATTATTGGATCTTAAATGGTGAGAAACAATGGATTACCAATGGCCCGATTGCTGACGTTGTTGCTGTATATGCTCGAACAAAACGAGGCATATCCGCATTCCTTGTCGAAAAGGGTATGGAAGGATTCTCTCACGGTGCGCCCGAAAAGAAATTGGGTATTCGAGGAAGTAAGACCTCTACTTTAAAATTTGAAAATGTTCGTGTTCCGAAAGAGAATATGATTGGAAAAGAAGGTTCGGGATTTGTCACAGCAATGCACGTGCTAAATCTCGGTCGTCTTGGTCTCGGTGCACCTTGCCTTGGCGCTATGAAAGAATTGCTCGAGCTGAGTACAGTTTATGCAAAGAATCGCAATCAATTTGGAGAGCCAATCTCTCATTTTGAGGCTGTTCAATTTATGCTTGCAGAAATGGCTACTCTCATCTACACTCTTGAATCAATGCTTTATAGAACAGCTGCAATTTATGAGGCAGGCAAACTGGCACAATCTCAATCCGCTATGGTGAAGCTGTTTTCATCTGAAGCACTCGATAGAGTTTCCGACTTGGCTATGCAAATTCACGGTGGTATGGGATATTCTCGTGAATTACCTATCGAAAGATATTACAGAGATTCAAGAATTAATCGCATTTTTGAAGGTACAAACGAAATTCAAAAACTTGTGATTTCTAAAGATGTGATTCGTTTTAATGGAAAATTATTTGAAAATTATTGATTTAATTGATGATAGTTTTCTCAATTTACTTAATTTTGTATTTTTTGAATTGAAATATTAATTAAAAATGAATTATACAGGTCCAAAAGTTAAAATATCTAGAAAAATTGGTATTAATATCACTCCTAAATCAGGTAAATATGCTCAGGGAAAGCCTTATCCACCAGGACAATTTGGTCCTCAAAAACGACGAGGTTCTAAACAATCTGATTATGGCAAGCAATTGCTCGAAAAACAGCGTTTGCGTTACCAATACAATCTTTCAGAAAAACAAATGAAAAATTATTATGAAAAAGCCTCCCGTATGACAGGAAATACTGAGGATTTCATTTTACAATTGCTCGAAACTCGATTGGATTCAGTTCTATTCCGTTCAGGAATGGCACGTTCATTATATCAGGCAAAGCAGTTAATTTCCCATGGTCATATTCTTGTAAATGGCAAAAAAATTGATATACCATCATATCAAGTTAAAGTAAATGATATAATTACAATTAGCCAAAAGTTTCATAATTATGATTTTTTACAAGATAATATAAGAAATTCCCAAGCTCCACAATATATCGAGGTATCAAAAGCAGATTTCAGCGCAAAATTGATTTCAATTCCAACTCCAAGCGAAATTCCAATCCAGTGCAATACTGCACTTGTTATAGAATATTACTCACGATAAGATAAAATAACAAATACTCAAAAATCTGGGGCGTCTTACAATACGCCCCTTTTTATAGAGATAACTAATATTTCTATTTATTCAATTTTTTTCATTAAATTCGTAATTAGAAAAAAAAGAGAATGAAAAGATATATTCTTATATTATCTTTATTTATAATTACTTCTCTAAATTCTGTATTTGGACAAGTGGCGGTCATTAGCGAGTATTTTAATCGGACTGCTACTCCAGAAGGTGAATGGACAGAAATTCTAATAACAGGGGAGAATGTTAATTTAATCGGATGTACATTGCGAGATAACTCCGAGAGTGGCGACTGGCAAGGTGGCGTACGATTTAAGGATATACCTCTATGGCAAAATCTGCGTAAAGGAACAATAATAGTTGTTTGGCACAGAGCGACAGGAGCAATAAAAGATATAAACCCAGCTGATGGATATTTGGAAGTAAATGCCGAAGATGATAATTTATTTGAAAAGCGGCTATTTTCAGCACCAACGTGGGGAGTGGCAGTATTAAATATTGGCCAAAATATAGATATAATTCAATTGCTTGATGCTTCCGATAATAACATCCATAGCCTCGGTCACAGCAATATTGGAGAAACATCTGCAATGTCATCGATTACAAATTATCGTATATTTCATAATGGGGCAATTAGTGGTGATACTTATGGTATCCGTGTTCTTCCGGGAAGAAATATAGATGAATATAATAAAGGCTGGGACGAAAGCAATCAACATACTGAGCAATCAACAAATACTTCAAAGGGCTTACCAAATACAAATGCTTTATATCCAAATGAAAATAGAATTTTCTGGCAAAGCTTAAGGCAGCCAAAATGGAATTCATACAAGATGGGTGTATCAGTTAAAGTTGTGGGAAGCAATACACAAATTGAATGGACACCCGCGAATTCTACTATGGATCCGGTTGAAGGATATTTAATATTACGAGTACCCACAAAAAATATCACATCTACGGCTGACCCAATTGATGGAAAAATATATAATACAGGTGATATGATTGGCACTGCAAAGGTGGTTGGAGTTATATATTATTTGAATCAGAACCATTTTTTTGACAATGATTTCAAAAATGCAGAATGTGGGCAAAGCTATATTTATCGCGTATATGCCTTTCGATTTGGTAAAGATGACCACAATATGGATATTGTGCCTGAAAATGAGCGTGGAAGGATATATAATATATCACAATTTGCACAAACTGATTCTGTCGATAAACCCAATACTCCAAAACCTGTAATTAAATCAAAAGATGATAGAAATGACTTTTGCGAAACCGAAGATGTCTATATTGATTTAATCGGAAATTATACAGCAGATTTAACTTTTCAATGGTACTGCAATGGAGCACCTATTCAGGGAGAAACAGGTGCTCATTTGAATGTATATCAAAGCGGATTATATCAAATTATTGCAAAAAATATAAATACACAATGCGAAACTCCATCAGATATTATTAAAATAACAATTTTACCTAAACCAACTGCTGAATTGTTTATTAAGAGAAATGATAGTCTATTCCCAGTATTAAGGGATACTATTATATATGTTTGCAGGGATAACAGCAGATTATATCCACATTTAATAATTCAAGGGGCTGATTCTATTGAATGGTACTTTGATAATAGATTGAAAACTGAGGAAATAAATAAATTTGAAACAATTGCTGACCAAAGAGGTACATATTATGGCGTTGTGATGAATGGAATTTGTAGAGATTCAACTCCGAGCATAACAATACTATATTATGATGTAAAACTAGTTTTTGATAAAACAGAACTAAATTTTATTGTTGGTTCTAAGCCTTGTGATACTTTGCTAATCACAAATAAATCAAATGCAGATTTATATTTGAATAAAAGTGATTTTACTTTGCCTTCTGGAATTGAGATTGTCAATATTACATTTCCTATCCTAATAAAAAAAGATTCGAGCATTAAAATTGAGTTCCAATTTACAACAATAAATAAAACTTATTTCTATCGCGTAGAAAAGATCTTCATATCAACGGTATGCAGTCGTAGCTTTGATATATCAGCCACTATGATTAATCCAGAACCACAAACATTAATGATAATACCCCTGCCTGATACGTTGGATTTCGGTGTGTTTGCAACTTGTGAGTTTGAACAGCATAATACAATGCCAATTATTTTAAAATCTATTGGAAATTTGCAAGCAAAGGTCACTTCAATTGAATTTCCAATGTCAAATATTAAAATTAACGCCAATCTACCCTTTATAATTGATTCAAATTCGGACTATGATATTTATATAGAAATATTAGATGCGACACCCAAAGCTCTTTATGGTGAAATAAGAATCATTTATGAAAGCATAGAAGCAACTCCAAAAGTAGATACAGTATTTATTCATTATAGAGGGGAAATTGTCGTGCCTGATTTAATATTTGATAATAATTTGAATTTCGCAATTCCCACTTGCACCGACACCGCTTATTTTACAACTATGCTAACAAATCCAACAAATCTCGAGATTAGAATTGATTCACAGCCGTCATATTCTCAATTAGTTATTGAAGATATTCCAGTTATTCTTTCACCATATGAAACCAAATCTGTTAAATTCCGATTGATTTCTAATACAAGCATTAATTTTGATGATAAAATTATTGTCCAACCTTGCAATGTTGAAAAAGAAATAAAAATTACTGCGAGTAAGTCAAATATTACTATTAATACTAAATATATACGTTTTGATTTTGGGGATGTTGCAATATGCGATGATTCAATCAATATTCGAGATTTAACTTTACAAGTCACGGGTGGAGAGGTCAAAGTAGAAGATATTGACATATCAGGCGATTTTTTGATAAATGCTAAAGTTGGTGATATTTATTTTGGTGATACAACATTAAAACTAAAATATATAGGAAGCAAACTTGGTTTGAATACAGGCAAATTAAAATTGACTTTTTCTCCTTGCGATATGGTAGTTGAGCTCGATTTAGTTGCAAATGCTATTCAACCCGATATCTCTATTAATCCAGAAAATTATTTGGATTTTGGAGATGTTTTGCAAGGAACAATTTCTACCCGGACAATTATGATAAAAAATATAACAAATCTGAAATTAACAATAAATCTTCCCATAACTTCTAGTAAATTTACTTTAGACAATAATATACAATTGCCGATTGTCCTCAAAGCAAATGAAGGGAAAGAAATTATTTTTAATTACTATAATCCAAAACCTAATGAATACGATACGCTTGTGTTTTATATAAATATTCTACCTTGCAATTTATCAGTACCGTATAAATTTATCGCTCATAGCATTGAAAATGATTATATAAGGGTGATAAAAATTGATTTGCCAGAAAAAATTGAAGGCAAACCGGGCGATTGGGTGAATATACCTGTGCATTTTTCACCTCATCAATTTTCGCTTAGTGATATTGATATTAGCAATATTAAAATTGATTTCGACTACAATGGCAAAATTCTATTTTGCAAAGGAATAACAAGCTTAAACAATGATATAGAAAATAATGCGATAATTAAAGCCGCTGAAACTAGTCCAAACTTATTTCGCGTTTCAATTGATTCAATTCCCCATCCAAATCCAAGCAGTGTGGATTGGATGAACTTTAATATCACAGCGCAAATTTTACAAGGCGATACATTGCAGGATATATTTAAAATAAAAGATGCAATAATCAAATCACAACAACTTATAGAAATTGAAGAAGATTCAAGCACAATTAATATTACAGGTGATTGCTTAATAGAAAGCAGACGCATCGTAGTTGGCTCACAAAGCAAAGCAGGAATAATGTTATTGCCTAATCAGACAATATATACAAAAATTCATCTTGCAGTGAATACAGATCTTGCATTGCAAATTTATGATATTAATGGGATTCTTATAAAAGAAAAGTTATATAACTCATTGAAATATGGCAATTATGATATTTATACTGATATAAGCGATTTGATGGATGGCATATATTTTGTAAAAATAACAAGTGTTGATTTGATACAAGTCGAAAAAATAATTTATTTAAAATAAAAAATTATGTTGTTAATATACGGTAATAATATATAATTTTGTATTTAAGTTAAACAAAAGTGGGACTTATTATGTTAAAAAAATTATTTCTTTCATTGATTCTCGCAACATTTCTTCTAACACCAAACATTTCGAGCGCGAAGTTCTATCATCAATCAATTGGTGGGGATCCTTTAGCATTAGCATTTGGCACACTAACAGTAACTTATGAACAACAAGTAGCTCCAAAGAATTCTTTCACTATCTTTGGGTCATTTTGGGGATATAACGATTGGACTGCCGGTGGGATAGGTGCATCCTACCGCTTTTATTTATTACAACAAAGCGTAAGAGCTCTTGAAGGATTCTCATTTGGGCCATTTCTTCAAGTTAGTTATTGGTCTTATAGTAATCCACATTATTCTTATGATGGAGGCACAGGCTTTGCAATTGGAGGAGAAGCTGCATACAAATGGGTATTTGGCGGTGGTTTTGAGGTTGAACCAAATATTCATATTTCATTTCCAATAACAACTATAACGGGCCTTAGTTATCGTGGGACCTGGCTTGGTGTCACACTTGGTTATGCTTGGTAAAAGAAATTGATAGGGTTGCTTGAAAGATAGCAGCTATTAAAGAAAAAAAATCCAGATACTAATCAAAAGTATCTGGATTTTTTATTTAAAATATTATTAATTATATCTTATTAAAAAAACATTCTCACAGAATTTTCTGCCCACGCTAAGACAGGTGTAAAGTATAATCCAAAAAGGATTGTTAAAGCTCCAAGAGTATAAGCAAGCACCTGAGTTGCGGGATGGAAATGCAATTTTGCAGAATTGTTTTCATTTGTTCTAATAAACATATTTCTCATAATTTTGGCATAGTAGAATAAGGACACAACAGAGTTTAAAATACCAACAACAGCAAGCCAGACCATTCCCGCATTTATGACAGCGCTAAAAATATAGAATTTGCCGATGAATCCCGCGGTGGGTGGAATTCCTGTTAATGATATTAGAAATATTGCCATAAGGACAGCCAATCCAGGCGCTCGAGAACCAAGTCCATTATAATCATTTATATCATTGCTATGAATTTCATTCTGGATAAGTTGTGCAACATAGAAGGCGCCGAGGTTCATAATCAAATACATAACAAAATATATCATAACAGCAGTAATTCCTGCGTTGGTCATTACGGTCACACCCATTAGCAAATACCCCGCGTGAGCAATGGAAGAATACGCAAGCATACGTTTTATATTATCTTGCCATATTGCTACAAAATTGCCTATGACCATAGATGCTACGGAAAGAATTGCCACGACAATTTTCCAATCGAAATCGGGAAGCGATTGCCATATATTGCCTCCATCGATTGCTGTAAACATATATGCATCTTTAAAAAATCTAATGAATATTGCAAATCCTGCCGCCTTTGATGCAACTGATAGAAATGCTGTAATTGTGATTGGTGAACCTTCATAAACATCAGGTGTCCAATAGTGGAATGGTACAGCAGATATTTTGTATCCAAATCCCACAAGTATCATCAAACCTGAAACTATGACAGGTACAAGATTGACATTACCCGACAGTAATTGCTGATTTATCGTATTCACATCAAGTGAACCTGTTGCACCGAACAATATTGACATTCCATAAATCATTACACCTGATGAAAAGGCGCCGTAAATTACATATTTCAATGATGCTTCGCTTGCTTGCTTTATTTCTTTAGTATATCCTGCAAGTATATATGAGCTTAAACTCATTGTTTCAATAGCAAGATAAATAGAAATCAAATTTGTCGCCGAGCATAGCATGAACATTCCGAATGTCATACCTGCAATAATTGAGAAATACTCGCCGACTTTTCTATGGTCATCGTATAGCTCCTTATATGATAATGACATAATTACAGTAAGAAATGTAGCAATTAGAACTATGAATTTAAAGAAGGTCGAGAAGGGATCGATAACCATTAAGCCATTGAATATTATGGCTCGAACGCCTGATAATTGTGTTAAAAATATAGCTGTTATGACAAATCCCACTAGAGCTGTATAAGCAGCTATATTTCTTATATTTTTAAAAATTAAATCAAGCAAAATAGCCACAATAAATGTTGCTAGGATAGCAATTTCAGGTTTAAAATATCCTATGCTATTTGCAAAATTGTCTATATATACCTGTATATTATTCATAATATTCAAATTTGATATTAACAAACATTACATCCCTGCCATTGGATAAGCAACTTTAACAATTTCAATCAAATGATTAGCGGACGCACTCATAATGTTAATCATTGGATTAGGATTAAGACCAAGGAAAATTATAATGGCAGCAAGTGGAGCGAGGGAGCAAATTTCTACAAAATTCAAATCATCAGTTTTATACTTCTTGTGAGTAGGATCCCAAGGTCCCTGCCATCTTTCAGGCAATTTTCCAAAGAACACTTTCTGCAAAGCCCAAAGCATATAAGAAGCTCCAAGAATAATACCTGTTGCTGCAATCATTGCAATCACAGGATAAGTTTGGAATGTGCCAAGGAACACAAGGACTTCAGAGACAAAGCCACTTAGGGTTGGCAAGCCAAGAGCTGCGAAGAAAGCAACCATCATTATACCTGTATAGACGGGCATTTTCGTTGCTAAACCGCCAAAGTCATCCAATCCACGTGTATGCGATCTATCGTAAATAACTCCAACAATCATAAAGAGCATAGCAGTGATTGTGCCGTGATTGAACATTTGGAATATAGCACCAACCATACCCTGAGGTGTCATAGAAGCAATACCAAGCACGACATAACCCATATGAGAAACCGATGAATAAGCAATAAGCTTCTTGAAATCTCGCTTTCCAACTCGGAATTGTCCCAATGCACATAAAGCACCATAAACAATACTCACGACGCCAACGATTGCAATTGCTGTTTGATAATGATAAACAGCATCGGGGAACATTGGCCAAGCAATACGCATCATTCCGTAAGTTCCCATTTTTAATAGAACGCCTGCAAGAATGACACTTATTGGTGTGGGTGCCTCTACGTGAGCGTCAGGAAGCCAGGTATGGAATGGTACAGCCGGCACCTTGATAGCAAATGCCACAAATAATGCAATAAAGGCAACATACCGCCAGGTTGTCGAAACCCCCGCGAGGATTGAATTTGGATTATATTTTGCAAAATTCATCATATCAAACATATTGAATGAGCCGACTGCGAAGAACAACGCAATCATCACAAGCAACATAAATAGCGAGCCAAACAATGTGTATAGGAAGAACTTAATAGCTGCGTATTCTTTATTTGGACCTCCCCATACTCCTATCAAGAAGTACATCGGTAGCAACATAAGTTCCCAGAACACATAAAATAAAAAGAAATCTAACGCAACAAATACGCCCATCATACCTGTATCAAGAAGCAAATACATAGCGAAATATCCTTTCGCTTGTTTCTTGATATTCCAGGATGACAAAGTCGCAAGAAAAGTAATAATTGCTGTAAGCAAAACCATTGGGGCGCTCAATCCGTCAATTCCAACGAAATAATCAATTTTGACATTTCCTATGAGTGGAATATTGCTTAAATAAATCCACGTTGCTTTTTCTACAAATTGCATTGAGCTTTCATCATTGACACCAACAAGATGAATATTAAAATTAAACATTAAGATAACAGCTATAACTAATTGTAAGAAAGTAGCTGCAAGTGTTATCCACCTAAATAAATTTTGAGATTTATCCTTACTAAAATCATCTTTGCCTGAGGGAATGCACAATACTATAATCATTCCCAAAATTGGCAGGAAAGTTATCCAAGTTAGTGGACCCAATCCAAGAAAATGAAACATCTATCCTCCGTAATGTAATATTCTAAAGAAATATAATTAATAAAATAATTAATCCAAGTGCGCTAAGCACAAGGTAAGTTTGTATAATGCCCGTTTGTGGCTTTCTGAACAATTGTCCAAACCAACCAACAATCAAGGCAAGCAAATTTATAATACCATCAATAAATCCATTGTCAAACAAGCCAATAAAGTGGCTCAATCCTCGAGTGAAAGCCGCAACAAAGTTCACAATACCATCAATTATATGCAAATCGAACCATGCTGAAACTTTTGCAAGTCCTACTGTGCCATTAACAAATGTAGCCTGATAAAATTCATCAAAATACCACTTATTCAAAGATCCTTTGTATACCCCCGGATAAAGTTTTACTAATGTGCTTGGCGAGTAGAACTTAAATTGATAGAAAACAAAAGCAACAGTTAAACCCGTAATAGCCATTAATAATGACAATCCCATTGCGGGGTAGTGTGCCTTATGCATATATTCTTCAAATTTCGTATGCGATTGATGAACGGTTGCTACTGAGCCTACTTGATTTTGGGTTTGCGCAATAGTTGAAGCTGATGGATTTGATTCTACTAATCCGCCCTCAGGAAGCATATAATCACGTTGCAAATTAGCTGGAACAACACTTACAGGTGTTGGAAATCTTTTTGCGAACCAGCCTTTACCGGCATCTAATGGGTTAATCGAATAGAATACCCAGATTGAAAGCGCAGCAAGTACAATCAATGGTAATGTAACAAGTGCATTATTCTCTTTTGTATGTTTTGCTACATCCGTGCGAGGTTCGCCATGGAATGAGATGATTAGCAAGCGGAACATATAGAACGCCGTAAGCATTGCACTGAAAAATCCAGCTATTGGAATGAACCAATGACCACTCAATTCACCAAAGGCAAGCGTTCCCGCAAGGATTCCATCTTTTGAAAGGAAGCCTGAGGTAAAAGGAATACCTGAAATTGTGAGAGTTGCAATTAAAAATGTAATATAAGTGATTGGCATAGTTTTTCGCAAGCCGCCCATATTCTTAATACTTTGAGGGTCAATATCATCTTTATGCAGATGTTCCATCGCATGATGCATAGCGTGAATTACTGAACCTGCTGCGAGGAATAATAAGGCTTTAAACCAGGCATGCGTCATTAAATGCATAAAGCCACTTGTGTAAGCGCCTACTCCTAAGCCCATAACCATATAGCCAAGCTGTGATACCGTAGAATATGCAAGAACGCGTTTAAAGTCGATTTGTGTAAACGCAATTGTAGCAGCAAGCAAAGCAGTTATTGCGCCGATATAGGCAATAAAGAGCAAAGCGTTTGCTGTAAATATTGGGAACACTCTTGCGGTTAGATATACACCCGCAGCAACCATTGTGGCAGCGTGTATTAATGCACTAACAGGTGTTGGACCCTCCATTGCATCGGGCAACCATACATGCAATGGAAATTGAGCAGATTTGCCAATCGCTCCGCAAAATATTAAAATTCCCATTGCTGTAAGCCATGCGCCGCTATTAAAAGGAAGTACGCCTTGAGATATTTGCCCAAAGACACTATCAAACATAAATGTCTTATAGGTATAGTAAATAATCATCAATCCAATTAGAAAACCAAAATCGCCTATTCTATTAACAATAAATGCTTTTTTACCTGCATTTGCCGCTGAATCTTTTTCGAACCAGAAGCCAATCAAAAGATATGAACTGATACCCACCATTTCCCAGAATATGAACATATTCAGGAAATTGTTTGCTATGACGATTCCAAGCATTGAGAATGAGAACAGACTTAGGTAAGCAAAATATCGTGAGAAAAGCTTATCACCTCGCATATATTCAATTGAAAACAAATGCACTAGGAAACTGATGAGAGTAACAATTATTAACATTATTGCTGCTAAATTATCAAGACCAATTCCAATAGTAACAGGGCTATTTCCAAGGTTGAACCATTCGATTTTATACTGGAACATTGCCTCAGTGCTATAGCTTGATAGTCTTGTTATTGCAACAACTAATGATAATAAAAGATCAATCCCAAGAACAGAAGTTCCTATAATTCCACTTGTTTTCCCAAGCCGTTTTCCAAAAAACACAAGGAATCCGAAACTCAACACAGGTAAGAATAGAATTATCAGCGATATATTTAATAATGTTTCGGGAGACATAATTTATTATTTGAATTTGTTACACAATTATTCTTTAAGATTTTTAATTTCATCGACATCGATATGTTTGTAATTCTGATATATATTTAAAATTATTGCAAGTGCAATTGCGACTTCAGCGGCAGCTAAGATAATTACAAACAAAGCTGCAACTTGTCCGTCGATATTAAAACCATTGAATTTTGAAAATGCAACAAAATTGATATTTGCTGAGTTTAATATTAATTCAATAGACATAAGTATCATAATTGCATTTTTGCGTGTCGCAATACCAAATATACCCAATGCAAAAAGAATTGCGCTTAATATCAGAAAATGATTTAATGTTATAGGTATCATAAATTACCTCTTTATTTACCTTTTTTAGCAATAAAAGCAGCACCGATAAATGCTATAAGCAATAAAACGGCTGCCATAAAAAATGTTAGCACATATTTAGTTAATAACGCACTGCCTAGTAAATCAATAGTTGTATCGCGATATGGAGTGGAATATACGGTCCAATTAGTTGTAGTAAACATATAAACCAATACAGCGAAAAGAATAGTGGCGACAAGTGCTGAACCTGCATAGATCCATTTTCCAGTATTGCCCGAGATGCTTTCCACATCGGTCACTTTTGTTGTTAACATTATACCGAAAATAATTAGGACCAATATACCACCGACATATATCATAATTTGCACAACCGCAAGAAAGTCTGCATTTAACAGCACATATATGCCCGCTACTCCAAAGAATGTAAAGAGTAAGGAGAAAGCAGCATACATCAATTTATGGGAAAATACTACCCCCATCGCAGAAACAACTATTATCAGTGCAAACGCATAAAAAACTATCTCAATAATACTCATAGATTTTCAAAATTTATTCAGTTTTGGGATTATCTGGTTTTTGACCTGCAGCAGGAGCTTGTTTAGGCGCCGCTGCTTTTTTAGCTTTTTCTTCTTCTGCTATCTTTTGTTTCTCTGCAATTTTTTCAGGTGTCATTTTAGAAAAATGATACAGCAACTTCATTCTATCGTAATCGCTAAATTCAAATTCTCTTGTCATATAAATGCAATCTTCCGGGCAATTTTCTGTACATAAATTGCAGCACATACATTTAGCAAAATCTATATCAAATTTTGATACCCAAAGGGACATCCGTTTTCCACTTGGAAACACAGCTTCTGGATCTTCTTTAGATGCTCTAATTGTTTCAATCTCAATACAATCAATAGGACAATCTTTTTGGCATATTGCGCATCCAATGCATTTATCCATATCAACAAAAAGCCTATTGCGTGCAAATTCTGGAATAAAGCCCGTTTTAAGTGGGTCGAATTTATCAGGATATTGCATCGTGACTTTATGACCCCACAAATGTTTCCAAGTAATAGCCATACCCACAAGTACGGTATAAACACCTGTCCATATCCCTTCAAAATATCTTTTTATTTTATTTTGATTTTCCATCTTTTTTAATGTTATATTTAATAATCATCTGATTAATAGAAATTAATTAATCACTCCTAATAGAGATATAAAAATCAATGATACAAATGCTGCGGGAAGCATAACCTTCCAGCAAATATGCATCAATTGGTCAACTCTAACTCTTGGTAAAGTCCATCGTATCCATAATTGAACGAATACAAAGAACATTGCTTTGCCAATGAACCAAACTGCTTGCCATATTGGTGAATTCAAAAAGTTTCCGAATGGTGAATTCCAACCGCCAAGGAATAGGATTGTAATCATCGATGAGACTACATACATATTTGCATATTCTGCAAAATAGAACATTGCAAATTTCATAGCGCTATACTCAGTGTGGTATCCACCCACAATTTCTGACTCTCCTTCGGGTATATCGAAAGGATTTCGATTTGCTTCTGCAAGTGAACCGACAAAATATACAAGGAAAAGTATTAATGTAAATGGTATGAAAAGAAATTTATAAAGGGGACCTTGTCCACCAAATAAATTCCAGTTCCAGAACCAACCTGACTGTGCATTAATTATATGCGATACACTAAGTGAATTTGCAAGAGCTGCTATGGCAATAATTGATAAACAGGTCGGAATTTCATAGCTAATCATTTGAGATGCAGACCGCAATGCACCAAGCACCGAATATTTATTATTTGATGCCCATCCGCCCATAAGAATTGCAATTACAGTAAATGAGCTAACAGCAAATATATAGAATACGCCAATATTAATATCTGCAGGTATAAATTTAGAAGAGTATGGTATTGCAGCGAATGCAGCAAAAGAACCTGTAAATACAATAAACGGAGCGGTATTAAATAATGGTTTATTTGCATTTCGTGGTGTAATATCTTCCTTTTGCAATAGTTTCACTACTTCTGCAACAGGCTGGATTATTCCCCACGGACCTGTTCTCATTGGACCAAGCCTATCTTGGACCCAGGATGCTATTTTTAATTCACCTAGAATTGCGACGAGAGCATAAATAACAACAAATATAAGGGGTATCAATGCTGTTACAAGATACGCCCATATATTATTGCCGATAAGTTCTAATATAAAATTGCTTTCCATATATTATCTATCTATTTCTCCAAGAACAATATCAATACTTCCAAGAATAATTATTAAGTCTGCAAACATATATCCCTTTGATATTTCAGGGATGACGCTAAGGTTTACATAACAGGGTGAACGTCCTTTTACTCTCACGGGTTTTGCTTTCCCATCCCCAACAATATAAAATCCTAGCTCACCTTTCGGATTTTCTGCTCGGGAATATAACTCCCCTTTTGGTGCGATACGCTTAGGGATTCCTGCACGAACATCCTCACTTGCATCCGGTATCATTTCCATTGCTTGCTCGATAATGCGTAAGCTTTGCTCCATTTCAAGCATTCTCACCCAGTTCCTATCCCAACTATCACCTACTGTGCCAACTGTTCCACTTCCAACGCAAATATTAAAATCTAATTTATCATAAATCAAATAAGGATCAGCACGCCTCAAGTCAAACGGTACTCCTGATGCTCTAAGCATTGGACCGCTACAGCCGTAATTTATAGCTACATCGGAAGGTAGAATGCCAATATTTGCACATCGTTCGACAAATATTTTATTATTATTTAATAAATTATTTATTTCTTCATTTGTCTCACGAACTGTTTTGATTATATCCCGTAAATCATCTTTGAATGCAGGATAAATATCTCGCATCAGTCCACCAATTCGGATATAATTATATAATAATCGACTGCCTGATAATTTCTCAAGCACCCATAATATTTTTTCACGATCGCGGAATAAATATAGGAAAGGTGTAAATGCACCTGCATCCATTCCAAATGTTGCAACTGCAATTTGATGTGATGCAATCCTATTTAACTCCGCACATATTACTCTAATGGCTTGAATACGCTCTGATGGTGTAATTCCAAGCATCTTTTCGACACCCAATACAAACGGCAATTCGTTATTCATTGAATTGACATAATCCATACGATCTACATAAGGTACTACTTGTGTGTAAGTATTTTGTTCAGCTACTTTTTCGAAGCAGCGATGTAGATAACCAATTACAGGTGTCACATCGACAACAATTTCTCCCTCTAATTCTACCACGAGCCTTAGCACGCCGTGAGTTGATGGATGCTGAGGTCCGACATTTAATTTCATATGTTGAGTAGGTACTTGGCCTAAAACTACAGATACGTCTTTAACTTCGCTCATTTTCTTCTCCTAATATTGAACTTTCATTCCGTGAAAATAATCTGGCTGTACATAATCTTTTCGCAATGGATGCCCTTCCCAATCGAATGGCAATAATATTCGTTTGAGATTGTGATGACCAACGAAATTTATACCTAATAAATCGTAAGCTTCACGCTCATGCCAATCAAAAGATCTCCAGACTAATTCGCATGATGGCACATTGGGCGCTTCCTTTGGTACTTCTACCTTAATAGTGATTTTATGTTTTCTCTTTAATGAATAAAGATTATATACTACACCAAGATTCTCACCTAAATCAACTCCACTTAAGCAAGAGGGATAATCGAATTCCAAACCCTCGCTATCTCTGAGAAAGAGCATAATATCGACAATATTGTTTGGATTAACTTTGATTGCGGGTTCAAATCCTGGTTCTTCGTTTAGCGATATTATATCATCGCCAAATTCTACTTCTAATCTTTGATATATTTCATTTGGACTCATAATCTACTCCTGTTGTAAAATATCAAAATGTTCTTTACGCCAATTTTCGTATTCGTCACGTAATTTTTGTAATTCTATCTGTCGTTGTGCAATAGCATCGCGATCTTCTTGCGACATATTTTGCCTTTTACGAAATATTTCTTGGTGTTTAATTTTAGATTGCAATTTCACCATTCCTTCCAGAAAAGCTTCAGGACGGGGTGGGCAACCTGGTATATAAACATCAACGGGAACAATTCTATCAACGCCCTTCAAAACGTGATAGCCATTCTTCCAATAAGGACCGCCCGAATTTGAGCAAGAACCCATTGACATTACATACTTTGGTTCTGCCATTTGCTCATAAAGCCTTTTAATTCTTTCAGCCATTTTGAGCGTAACTGTTCCTGAAATGATTATAAAATCTGTTTGGCGGGGACTTGGGCGTGGAATACAACCGAAACGCATAAAATCATAATGAGCAGCATTGACTGCCATAAATTCTATTGCGCAGCACGCTAGCCCAAACGTCATATACCAATCGCTCTTGCTTCGTCCCCAATTAAGAACATCTTCAATTGTTCCTAGAAATATATTGTCACCTATATCATAGGGATCATCTAATCTATCTAACAAACCCATTATTACACCTTATTAATATCTTGAGTTTCTTTTTTTCGTTTGATTACTAATCTATCGAGCACAGGTATCTCCGGATTCGGTTTATCCCATTCAAGGTATCCTTTTGCCCAATCATAAACAAGGCCAAGAATTAATATAACAACGAATGCAACCATAACCCAGAAAGCATACCAACCAAATGATCCATTGACAACTGCCCATGGAAATAACAGCACTACTTCAACATCAAATATTAAGTAAGCAAGACCTATTATATAAAATCGTGGATTTAATTGAACCCATGGCGTACCTATTGGCACCTCGCCACTTTCATAAGTCATTAGTTTTTCATCTGTTGGATGTGAAGGTCGAATTATTGCTGAAACAAAAAGTGCTAATCCTACAAATAACGCTCCGACTATAAAGAATATCAGAACAATTCCAAAACCTGTCAAATACATAATTTTTAAGGAATGATTTTTTTATAAATACAAAACTACGAAAAGGATTTCGTATTTTGAATAATTATTAAAATAATTTTTTAATTAATACGTAAAATAAAATATAATTTTTTATATCTCTTTTATTATCAATAACTTATAAATTTGTTTAGGAAATCCTAATCTATGAAATACATAAAAATATTGCTAATTTTCAGTCATTTACTAATTTCTTTTGCTTTTTTTCGTCAATTTTTTATTAAATTTTTTTGTTATGGAAAATAAATTACCAAAAATTGCTATTATCGGTTATGGTACTATGGGCAAGGAACTCGAATCTCTTGCCCTCGAAAAAGGTTATCAAATCACTAATATTTTTGAAATTGATAACCCACTTTCAAAGGCTACTGACTTGAATTTTGATGTTGCTATTGATTTTTCGGTTTCATCATCAGTTATTGAAAATATCACAATATTAGCTGAAAACAAAAAAAATATTGTGATTGGTACAACTGGCTGGTATGATAAATTCGAGGAAGTGCGAAATATTATTGATAAGCACAATATTGGAGCCGTATGGGGAAGCAATTTTTCAGTTGGTACTCAGCTATATTTAAATATTATACAACATCTTGCTTTACTAATAAAAAGAATTGATACTTTCGATATTGGTATTGAAGAAATTCATCATAAACATAAACAAGATTTTCCAAGTGGCACATCAATTAATATTGCAAAAACATTCTTGAAAGAATTGTTTAGATATGATTCATATACAACTAATCCTGAAGAAGCAATACATAACACTAAAAAAATACCGATATCATCATTAAGAACAGGAGAAATAGTTGGTATTCACAAAGTTATACTGGATTCAGAATTTGAAACTATTGAACTTTCTCATATCGCAAAGAACCGCCGTGGCTTTGCTGTAGGCGCCCTCGAAGCTGCTCGCTGGATATATAACCGAACAGGATTCTATGGATTCGAAGAAGTTATTTCAACATATTGGACTTAATACTTCCTAACTTTCTTCACATTCTAAAAACACCAAATTTGTGGTCTGGTATTGGTGTATTAAGCGACATTGCAATAGAAAGCCCAAGAATTTCCCGAGTTTTTGCAGGGTCGATAATTCCATCATCCCACAATCGTGCTGTGCTGTAGTAAGGGCTTGCCTGGGCTTCATACTGTTCGATTATTGGCTGACGAATATTGCGAATTTCTTCCTCGCTTAATTTTCCACCCTGTCGCTCAAGTTGCTTAATTTTTACACTTGCTAACACATCCGCAGCTTGTTCGCCTCCCATCACACATATCTTCCCATTTGGATACATAAATAATAATCTTGGATTATATCCACGGCCGCACATTGCATAATTCCCCGCGCCGTATGACCCACCTACGATAATTGAAAATTTAGGAACTTGTGCATTTGCAACAGCATGAACCATTTTAGCACCATCTTTTGCTATCCCGCTGTGTTCATATTTTTTCCCAACTATAAATCCAGTTATATTTTGCAAAAATACTAAAGGAATTTTACGAATACTGCACATTTCAATAAAATGCGCACCTTTAAGGCTTGATTCGGAAAATAGCACGCCATTGTTTGCTAAAATTCCGACGGGATACCCCATAATACGTGCAAAACCTGTAATAAGTGTAGTTCCATAATTCTGCTTAAATTCCTGGAACCGGCTACCATCCGTTATTCGCGCAATAATTTCGTGCATATCAAATGGTTGGCGTATATTTTTAGGTATAATTCCATAAATTTCATCAGGGTCATAATATGGCTCCTCCGGCTCAATTCTGCCAATATCATATTTTTTTTCAAAAGTTAGATTTTCGACAATATTGCGGGCAATTTGCAAAGCGTGTTCATCATTCATTGCAAGATGGTCTGCCACACCTGAAATTTTTGTATGCACATCTGCACCCCCTAATTCTTCTTCTGTCACATCTTCACCTGTCGCTGCTTTAACCAAAGGAGGACCACCGATAAAAATTGTTGCTTGATTTTTTACCATTATTGCCTCATCGCTCATTGCGGGAACATATGCACCACCTGCGGTACAGGATCCCATCACGACTGCAATTTGGGGTATATTCATTGCCGACATTACAGCTTGATTATAAAAAATCTTCCCAAAATGATCTTTATCGGGAAAGGTTTCCTCTTGATGAGGCAAAAATATTCCACCCGAATCTACAAGATAAATACAAGGTAAATGATTCTGAATCGCAATTTCTTGGGCACGGATATGCTTTTTTATTGTCATCGGGAAATATGTTCCACCCTTGACAGTTGCATCGTTTGCAACAATCATTACCTCCCTTCCTTTAACAACGCCAATTCCTGTGATTATTCCCGCTGCGGGTGCTTGATTTTCATACATATCCCAAGCGGCAAGTTGCGACAACTCAATAAAAGGGGTTTCAGGGTCAAGTAGATTTTCAACTCTATCGCGCGTGAGCAATTTCCCTCTATCTAAATGACGCTTCCGTGCTGATTCTGGACCGCCTTGTTTTACTAATTCTATGCGCTCTTTTAATTGCGTCAGCAATTGCTTTGAATTTTCATAATTGTCTTTATACTCTTGAGATTTTGTTGTTATTTTTGATTGTATTTGTTGCATATTTAGTAAACTTTATATTTTAAATTTTTTTATTTATTGTTAATTCTTCCTTACATTTTCAATTTATTTAATATCCTCTTTCAAAAATATTATGTATTAATTGTTCCAAGAATTCTTTATCTTCATTATTATCATTATCAGGGAAATTTGAAAGCAAGTTAAGTGCTTTATTATAATATTCATTAATCATATTTTTTGCTATATCGAACACACCATTTTTCCGAAATATTTCAATCATTACAGGAATATCTTCTTCTGATAATCCTTTATTTATTAAAAATTTATTTAGCAATTCAAGACTTGATTTGTCAGTGATTTGCATTTTTGCAATAAAAAATAAATAAGTTTTTTTGCCTTCTTTTAAATCTTGCCCTTGCATTTTGCCAAATTTTGGGGTCGTAGCAGATAAATCGAGTAAATCATCTTGAATTTGGAAGCCCATTCCTATGTTATTACCAATTTGCCTAAGTAAATTTAATTCATTATTGTTTGCTCTGCCTACATAACCACCAATCAGCATAGCATTTTCGATGAGTTTAGCAGTCTTTTTCTCAATCATCATTAAATAATCATCAAGTGTCACATTCCTATTCGTTTCAAATTCTAAATCATAACCTTGCCCTTCGCATATTTCGATTAATGCTTCAATCATTGCCCCTATAATTAAATTTGATGTGTGCTCATCGAAGTTTTCTATTGCTTTTTTAAAAGAAATTGCAAGAAGTAAATCCCCTGATAGAATTGCAATTGAATTGTTCCACCTTGTATGGATAGTTTGTTTATTACGTCGAATTGGAGCATTGTCCATAATATCATCGTGAATAAGAGAGAAATTATGCAATAATTCAACTGCAATGGCAGGTTTTAAAGCATCTCTTGTGGAACCACCAACTAATTTTGCAGAGGCGATGGTCAAAAGTGGGCGTAGACGCTTTCCCCCTGCATCGAGAAGATACTGCAATGGCTCAAAAAGATTTATAGGTTGGTTATTAACTAATGTAATATCAATTTCTTTTTGAATTAAATCCTGAAATTCATTATAAATACTCTCGTATTTGTTTTTTTCCATTTTTTTAATAATTATAAATTGCAAATTAAAAGAAATATTAAAATTAATTACAAATAATCACTATTAATAAGAGAATTAAAAAAATATCAGCGTGTCAAATCATTAATATTTATCTTAAAATCGTCAATTATTCAAAATAATAATTAAAGATGATATCAAACCCTCTTATATTCTGGATTATCTTTACCGTAATCGTTGCAATTCTTCTGTTTATAGATTTATATGTGACAGATCATAGAAGAGGCAAAATCACTGTCAAAACTAGTTTAATTTGGTCTGCTATATGGATAGGTGTATCGCTGCTATTTAACGCATTTGTATTTTTCTATATGGACCATCAAGCAGGTATGCAATTTTTCTCCGCTTACATCATAGAGAAATCGCTCTCGGTGGATAATCTATTTGTATTTCTGATGATATTTTCAGTAATGGGAATCAAACCTGAAAACCAACCTCACGTATTACAATGGGGAATACTCACTGCAATTGTTATGCGTGTGTTCTTCATTCTTGCGGGTGTGGCGCTAATTCATCTTTTCCATCCAATTATTTATATATTTGGATTTTTCTTGTTCTATGCTGCTTATAGAATGGCATTTGGAAAAGATGAAGCAGTTAATACAGAAAATAATGTGCTGATAAAATTTTTTAAAAAACGATTTAATTTACTTACTGATTATGAAGGTAAACGGTTTTTTGTTAGGCAAGATAAAAAACTCTTTATCACACCTCTTTTTCTGACATTTTTAGTAATTGAATCATCAGATTTAATTTTTGCAGTAGATTCTATCCCTGCTGTTCTTGCTATATCAAGCGATCCATTTATCGCAATAACTTCAAATATTTTCGCAATTCTGGGCTTAAGAGCATTATATTTTGCCCTTGCAGGGATTGTAGATATGTTTGCTTATTTGAAATATGGCGTTTCGGTAATTTTAGCATTCGTGGGTGTTAAAATGGTGCTAAGTGATAAGATTGAAATCTCAACTGAGCTTTCATTGATAGTGATTGTGTCAGTTCTTGCTATATCTATCATTCTATCACTCGTTTTCAAAAAGAAAGAGCAACCGACTGCTTCTGAAGAGCATCCAATTGAAGTAAACACAGAAGTAAGGCATTAATTTGTTGAACCAATAAAAATGGAAAGGGGTGTATGCAATACGCCCCTACACTAGACAGCACCCTACTTCCACAGAATGCAACAGAGGGCTTGAAGCCCTCTGTTATTGAATACTGGGTATGCTACCCATCTGCTCACTCGCAATTATATCAATAAATAATAATTTTTGTTGCCGATATATTTATTCCGTCAAAAATTTTGATTAAATAAACACCTGTTGACAACCTGTTCCCGTTTTTATCAGTTAAATTCCAAATAACCGTATTTTCTGAATTTGCAATTGATACAAAGCTAAACTGATTTTGCAAATTGCCACTTATATCGAAAATTTGGATATTTGAATTGCCATTGGCATTGCTTTTGTATTTGATTGTTACCTGTTGGCGAGCAGGATTTGGATAGACTTGAACAATATATGGTAAAGATGATTGTGGCAATTCGTTTTCAACGCCTACAACAGTTAATGTTCCTTCGATGGGCCTACTTGATTGCCAGAATGATCCACTACGTGAAGTGACTAATTTAGCTGCTTTAACTTGATATATCAAATTGCCATCATAATTGAATATATCTTCAAATTGAGTATCAGGAATAGCCACTTGATTCAAAAGCACAAAATTTGTTGGATTATCGGATTTTGCGCGATAGACAAAGTACTCATAATGATTATTCGCATCGGGAGCTTCCCATTTCACGGAAATATGACCATTTTCTAATTGTGAGAGTTGCAAATTTTTGGGTTGAGGTATTCGCTCAAGATACATTTTCAAAGTTGGATCGCCCATTAGAGCGATATGAACGCCACGTAAGCCTGTCATATAAAGCAGCCCATTTGGATAATTAGATGGATAATAAATATTCGCAAGATATTGCCCATTATTATTTTGAGACAATATTAAGGATGTACCAATTGGGTCTCCCATATTCATATAATGCAGGAACCAGTGGGGGCGGCTAGCCCAACCGCAGGTCAATGCTTCAGAAAGTGGTGACGCAATAGATGCCCTTAAGAAATTATCAGGTTTTATCTCCCAATCTCCAAAATAGGAACCGAAAAGCATAGTAAATGTGGCTTTTACTGGTTTTTTAATGAAATCATACGAACTCCCAATTCCGCCACAGGTAGTTGGTGAGCCACCTCCGCAACCATAAGCCCACAAATAGCTATCAGTGCCGAGCGTTGTAAACCAATCGACTGTCTTGATGCTATCAATATCGAAGAATGTTCCAAATGCTCTCCAAGCTGTTGAGGAAAATGCTTCCGGATAAGATGCGGCACCGAAATTATCATCAATTAATCCCCGCCAAATAGGTTGATTCTCGCCTACCCTATATCTATGATTTTTATTTAAATAACTGCGAACCAGTTCTGCCTCGGGATATTCATAAGTCGAATCATAAAATGATGGCATATCGTAGAAATCTATTCTGCCAACGCTAAATTTGACATACGTTATCCCACCAATTGCGGATTGATCGAACTTACCATCCCCCGCTATATTATGATTCTTTGGATAACCTGCTGATGAATCATTAACTGTTTTATCTGTCCAATACATATCATCATTCACTGTTCCGTAATATATATCAGCAGGCCAAGCACCAATATGATCGGGATGCCCATCCGGATTTAATCTACCTGAATATGGAACAGCAACTCTACCAATTAGAACAATAGATTTTAAATTTGGATTATCTTGATAAGTCTTAGTAATTATTTGCTTATTCTTTTTGACTTCATTTCCATCAAATTGCTCTGTTCGATGAACATATTGAGCAATCACGTCCCAGCCTTCATCTTGCAAATCCTGGATATATCTATTAATCTCATTAGCAAGGGGTTCCATCATAGTTGAATCGATTAATAGCAATGCTGTTCCGACCTCCCGCTCAGGATTTGTCTCAATACCCGATAAAATATAACCCGTAGCTGTAAAAGGCAAATAGCCTGTTGTAGTGTCATCTACTTTGATAAGTTTTTTCCCTGTTCCAAGAATTTGATATTCATAAGCAATGCCTTTGTTCACATTATAATCTGTCCATTCAGAAATTGTGCTATCGACAGTTGCAATTGCATTGCCCCAGCTGGATTGTTCTTTTAATTTCTTGTAAATTTTGTAGTCTGTTGCATATCCATAATTTGTCCATTTCAACTTTATTGAAGGAGTAGAAGTTGCCGATACTTCAGCATTTATTATTATTGCTAAATCCTTCGATTGTAATGATTGAGAATATACTTCATCTGTTGCAGATAGTAAAACCAATAAAATGAATGTAAAAAATAACCTTTTCATAATAAAACCTAAATAGATAGTTTGTAAAATTCTTATTTTTGAAGTTAATATATATATATATTTATTTTCTTTCACTATTTTTAATTAATTCGAGCATATCTTTCACTGCATGGTCAAGACCTACAAAAACAGCACGGGCAATTATTGAGTGGCCAATACTAAGTTCATTAATATGTGAGATTTCGCAAATTTGCTGTGTGTTTTGATAATTAAGTCCGTGTCCCATAGCTACTTTTAATCCGTTTTGGAAAGCAAATTCTGATGCAGCAAGCAAATTGCCATATTCTTCTTCACGTTCCTTTCTTGATTTTGCATTTGCATAAAATCCTGTATGCAACTCAACCATATCAGCGTCCACGGCTATTGATTGCTCAATCGACATTGCATTCGGTTCGATAAATAGACTTACTTCAATACCCTTATCGTGCATTTTTTTAGTCATTTCACTTAATTTTTTTGAAATTGCAAGCACATCTAGGCCACCCTCAGTAGTGAGTTCTTGACGTTTTTCAGGTACGATAGTTACAAGATCTGGTTTCAAGTCCAGTGCGATTGCGATAATTTCATCGGTTGCAGCCATTTCGAGGTCAAATTTTGTTTGAATTACTTCTCGCAACAACCGTACATCCCGTTCATTGACGTGTCTGCGGTCCTCGCGCAAATGAGATACAATACCATTTGCACCTGCAAGCTCACACAAGATTGCTGCAGCAATTGGATCGGGTTCAACACCCCCTCGAGCATTTCGTACTGTGGCAATATGGTCGATATTTACATTTAATGTTATCATAATTTTTCAAATTTCCAAAAAATCAAAATTAATTAAAATTACTAATCAAATAATATTAATATAAATTAATTCAATTTTAAATCGTCTAAAAAATTTTTGAGTTTTAAAATGCAATTAGAATTCTCTATAGTAAATTTAATTCAATCAATGCTTGCCCCTGGGGTTATGATTAATGCTTGCGGATTATTGCTTTTAGGTATGAATAATAAATATTCAGCTGTAGTAAGTCGCATTCGCTTATTGAATGAAGAAAAGCGAAAATTTTATGATGTCGCTGGTTCAAATGAAATGGATTTTAGTGACGAAGTTCATTTAAGGAGCATATCAATTCAATTAGAAAAATTATTATTTCGTTTCAAACTTGTGCGTAATGCAGTTGTATGCTATTCATTAGCAATTGCTGTGTTTGTAATTAATTCATTTTTTATTGGAATTAATTCATTTGCTGAAAGCTTCTTTTTAATTCGTGGTAATGTAATTCTTTTTATAACAGGTATGCTACTCGTTCTTATTGGGGCTTTCTTCGCAGCTGATGAATCAATTCGTGGCTATCAAATTATCGATTTCGAGATCAAATCCCATGAATAAACTATTGTTCTTATCGATTGGAGCAAAGCAAGGAATTTATATTATTTAGAAAAAAAAAGGAGCCAGATGGCTCCCCTTGGAATTCTGCAAATAAAAATTTTATAAATATACGGTGTATTATGAAAAAATTATTTATATAATATCTTATTGCAGAATGATTGACTTTGTATAGGTCTCGCAACGCACAAAATTCCACTCAAACTGTATTGTGTTGAATCCATCTTTTGAAATTGTGATTGTGTAAGTTGCAGGTGCTATCAAATGCTCTTTAACAAAATACCCTTCATTATTAGTGTATCCATCATAAGTGTGCACAGAATCTGAAATGATTACTTTTGCCCCTGCAATTGGTTGCTCATTAGCATTGCGGACTTTGATTTTCATAATTGCATCATCGCAGGGCTCAGTTTGATTTTTTGTCAGTGTTATAAAGTACTCTAAGGATTGATGGCAGGAGACAATTAATAACCAATTGACAGTTTTATACCCATCTTTAGATATTATAACAGGGTATTTCCCTGAACAAAGTTCGTTAAAAATTGCTGTTCCGTTTTCAGCGATTTTCGAGTCGATGATATGATTATCTTTCCAAATACTAATCGTTGCACCTTTTATCAATTCACCATCCTTGTCAACGGTTGTTAATGTTGCCTTATTATCACAAAAAGTATCTCTTGGCACATATTCTAAAGTTTTTGAGAATTCAAGTGATTGATGGCAAGTAACTGCAACAGTCCATTCTATTGGTTTATAACCATCTCGCGAAACACTTATACCATAAGTTCCTGTGCATAATCCATCAAATATAACTTTGCCATTTTCGGAAGTTTTAGTCTGGAGAATTTTCCCATTATTCCATATTTTTACCATTGCTCCATTGATAAGTTCACCGCCTGAATTTTTTAAGTTAATTGTAACTCTATTATCGCAGCAAGTATCTCTTTGAGCGACTTTTGTTAAATGGACTTCAATAACTTTTGCTTCGCAATTCTTTATCATCAAATTTCGCTCAACTAATTGATAATTCTCAAGGGCAACTCGAATCCAATAATCACCTTCGCAAACATTTTCAAATAATACGCTACCATTAGCATCAGTCTTTTTGGTCTGAGAAAAATTGTTATTAGTGCTATTTAACCTTACTTCTGCATTTTCGAGTGCTTTCTTTGTGGCATCATCACGAACAAGCACTTTGAGAGATGCACAACATCTAATACTATCTCTTCCAAAATAGTATGTCTTTTCTACATTCTGATTTGCTCCAAGATGTAATATATCTTTTATGACTTGGTATCCATCTTTTGCAATCAAAATCGAATAATCGCCTTCGCATAAATTCTCGAAAACAACTTTTCCATCTTCATTTGTCTTTTGTATGTCGACGGGCTTATTGCCAAATGTTATTTTGACATTTGCGCCTATAACGGGATTGCCTTCGGGGGCATCTTTTACATAAAAGGTGAATGAACCGGTACAGCAATTGCAATTTTGAAGGCGAATTTTAATAACATTATCAAAATCTTTTGCATTGATTATGTCTATCAATTTGCCCCTATAACTTTGGTATTTAAAATGGAAAACTTTGATAATTAAAGATCCTTTTTCCTTTGGCAAGTTAGTTAATTTAAAAGTACCATCCACTTGTGTTGTATCAGTGCAAATGATTTCATCGTTCTCAGTGACTATTACTACTGCTCCATCTATTGGTTCATTATTCTCATTGATTACTATTCCTGCGTATTCAGAAGTATCTGCTTTTGGATTTGGGTCAACAGGATTAGGATTGTTCTTGCATGAAATCATAAACCCTATTAGGGCAAAAAACATTGCAAACAACCAAACTTTTTGAGAAAATTTAGTTTTCATATTCAAAATCCTTTAAATATAATTTTATACTAATTTATGTAACCGAAAAATTGCAAAAAAGTTGCAAACTACTACAAAATTTTTTTAAATAAAAAAACCTCTCTTTCTAAGTATCATATTTAAAAGAGAGGTTGAAAATCTGAGCTAATTTTGTAAAATACCCGTTCCGATGAATTTGTCTTACATAATTTCTTAACGGGATTTATTAATATGATGTTATTGAACTTCAATTATACAATCAACGGGGCACACTGAGACGCATTGTGGGGAATCATAATAACCTTTGCAATCGACACAAGTACTTTCATCTATTATGTAAATATCATCACCCACCGAAATTGAATTTGTTGGGCACTCAGGCAAACATGCACCACAATTAATGCAATCTTCAAGAATTCTATGAGCCATTTTTTCTCCAATTGTAATAAAATACAATTACAAAATTAATAATCTTTTATTAAATAAAAAAATCATAATAAATTACAAGTAAATTTAATTGCTTTTTTGTCAATAAATAAGAAGTCTTACGAAAAACTATTTTACACGAAAGTTATAATTTTGTAGTCTTTATTTTGTAAAAAATTTTATTACTAATTAAGCGATATTGTGAAAACAACAAAAAAAGAGACCAAAGAACCAAAAAAAACAATTAGCGAGCCAAATGATTCTAAGGGCAAAACACTTGTGGTGGTTGAATCTCCATCAAAAGCAAAAACAATAAATAAATATCTTGGGCAGCGATACATAGTTGAAGCATCCGTGGGCCATATAAAAGATTTGCCCGCATATCAATTTGGCGTTGATATCAATAATAATTTCACTCCGAAATATGAAATGCTAAAAGGTAAGTCTGAAATTGTTAAGAAATTAAAGCAAACCGCACAAGTATCTAAAGATGTGCTTATTGCGACTGACCCTGACCGAGAAGGCGAGGCAATTGCTGCACATATTGCCGAAGAAATAACGAAAGTTAATAAAAATATACAACGCGTTATTTTCAATGAAATCACAAAATCAGGCATACAAAGAGGATTAAATGAACCACGCGATATAGATGAAGCATTGGTGATGAGCCAGCAAGCACGTCGTGTGATGGATAGAATTATTGGATTTAAAGTATCGCCATTTTTATCGAACTATTTTGTTGGGAAATATGACAGCACACTTTCGGCAGGACGTGTTCAATCTGTTGCTTTGCGTTTGATTTGCGAGCGTGAAAGAGAAATAGAAAAATTTGACCCAATTGAATTCTGGCGGATATTTGCATATTTTAATAATAAAGATATTGATAAATTAAAAACAGAGCTAATTGCTTTTCAAAATAAAAAAATTACAAATCCATCAGGCTCTAAACGTGGTGGAAATGATAAAGAAACAGATAAATTAATAAAAAAATTATCTGAGCAACATTATATTAGAAATGAAGCACAAGCCCAGGCAATTATTGAACAAATCAAAAGTATCAAGGAATATAAAGTTGCTGATAAAAAAATACAGCAAATAAATTGGAAGCCAGCTCCACCTTTTACAACAAGTACATTGCAACAGGAGGCTTATCGCAAGCTTGGATTTTCAAATGAAAAGACAATGTTAATTGCCCAAAGGCTATACGAAGGTGTTTCATTAGGTCATCACGGCGATATTGGATTGATTACATATATGCGAACCGATTCAGTGAGAATAAGTCCTGATGCACAAGCAGCAGCTTCTGAATATATCAAAGCAAATTTTGGGAAAGATTATGCACCAACCAAGCCACCCGTTTATGAAACAAAATCGCAAAATGTACAAGATGCTCACGAGGCAATTAGACCTACAACATTAGAATTTGAATTAGATGAATTGCAGAAATATCTGGATAAAGATCAATTTGCTTTATATAAATTGATTTATCAACGCTTTTTAGCATCGCAAATGAGCAATGCAAAAGTCGAACAAACTACTTTAACAATAGAGGCAGAAGATTTGAAATTCCGCGCAACGGGGTCAGTAATCAAATTTGACGGATATTTGAAACTTTACCAAGAAAGCCAAGATGCAGATGATGAAAATGACGATGAGAAGCAAGCAATACTTCCGCAAAATATCAAAGTTGGCGATATTTTCAATTTGAAAAAAGTTGAATCAAAGCAGGCATTTACAAAACCTCCCGCAAGATTTAATCGTGCAAGCATAATTAAAAAACTTGATGAATTGGGCATTGGAAGACCGAGCACGTATTCCACAATTGTTAAAACAATCATTGACCGTGGCTATATCGAGCAAGTTTCAAAGTTATTGAAGCCCACTCAGCTTGGCTTTGAGGTAAATGATGCACTTGTTTTGCATTTTGATGATATTTTTAATACTGAATTTACAGCTCGTATGGAGGATGATTTAGATAAAATTGCACAAAAAACAACAGATTATTTAGCGGTAATGAATGAATTTTATGGACCTTTTGCAAAAACATTAGAAAAGGCGCAAGCTGAACATAATGAAAATAGCGATTTGAAATGTCCGAAATGCGGCTCGCCGCTTGTTGTACGTGTGGGGAAACGTGGCAGATTCCTTGGATGCTCAAGTTATCCTGATTGTGATTATACTCAACCGATTCCTAAAAGTACAAATGATGAACCAAAGCCCGAACCACAAATTGCCGAGGGAATTAAATGCCCAGTCTGTGGTAAAGATATGGTTATTCGAGATTCAAAATATGGCAAATTTTATGGATGTGTAGATTATCCAAATTGTAAAGGCACTCGCCCAATCACAACAGGTGTAAAATGCCCAAAATGCGAAGAGGGCGAGCTTATGGAAAGATATTCTCGCAAAGCAAAAAAGAAATTTTGGTCTTGCTCTAATTATCCCAAATGCGATTATTTGACAAATTATGAACCTATAAATATAGAATGTCCAAATTGCGGAAATTATTATATTGAAATACATTTTAGGAAAAATAAGGAATCAGGTGAATGGGAACGGTATTATCATTGCCCTGAATGTGAAAATGATTTTGAAATTAATGAAATAAAAGATAACGAGGTGAAAAATGACACTTGAAGAAACAGTTAACCAGCAATTAAACGCTGCGATGAAAGCGCAAGATAAGTTGCGAACTGAAACTTTGCGCTCTATAAGATCGGGAATTATTGAATTTAAAAAAAGCGGTGTCAGTCGGGAAATGAATTCCGAAGATGAATTAAAATTGTTAAATAAGCTTGTTAAAAGTCGCAAGGAGTCCATTGAACTTTATAAAGCAGCAAACCGCAATGATATGGCTGAGCAAGAGCAAAAGGAATTGGATATTATAATGGAATTTTTACCAAAGCAAATGACGTATGATGAAATTAAAGCTGAGCTTAAGAAAATGATTGATGAGCAGAATGCTACACAAAAAGATTTTGGCAAAATAATGCAATTGGCAATGAAGACGCTTGCAGGCAAAGTCGATGGTAGCAAAGTGCAAGTTATATTAAAAGAATTATTAAGTTAATATGAAGGTTGCAGAACAAAAAAGCGAAATTGAATTAAAAGAGATTGCATTGCGGGAACTTGAATTCTCGCAAGTGCTTGAAATAATATCTAAATATGCATATTCCGAATTAGGTAAAAATTTAATCCTCAAAAGTGATTTATATGAAGATATTGCAGCTTTAACGGATGAACTTCATACAACTGAGGAATTCCGTAGATTGAGTTTGCGGGGAGAGTATCCACCTTTAGATGGATTGAGCAATATCTATAACTATATTTATAAAAGTCAAATTGAAAATGCAGTATTAAATACAGGTGAGATTATTGCAATACTTGATACTTGTCGTGTGTCTCGATTGGTACGTAGCTTTTTTAAAAATAAGGAAGATGATTATCCTCTACTTTTTAAGAAATCAAGTGAATTATTTGAAAATAAGCTGCTTGAAAAACACATTACTGAAACAATCGACGATACGGGAAATGTGAGAGATACGGCATCGCGTGAATTATTTCGAATAAGACAAAGCATAATAGAAAAATCCACTCATTTGCGGAACCGATTGAAACGTATTTTAAAAAAAGTAAGCGAAGATGAATATTCTCGCGAGGAATTTATCACAATTCGTGATGGCAGGTTTGTAATTCCAATTAAAGCGGAAAGCAAGAGGCAAATTCCGGGAATTATTCACGGTATTTCACAAACAGGGTCTACTGCATTTTTAGAACCAACTGAAATTATTGAACTTAATAATGATTTATCATTACTTGAAAATGAAGAAAAGAGGGAAATTTATAAAATTCTTTCAAATTTAACAGGTGAAGTTCGAGATAATTCACAGGAAATATTGAAGTCGCTTGATATTCTTTCACATTTTGATGCACAAATTGCAAAAGCGCGGTGGAGCCTTGATTATGGTGGAATGGAACCAAAAATAGTGGAAGATAATTATATATATTTAAAAAATATTAAGCATCCATTGCTTGCACAGGCGAAAGGTTTGCAAAATGTCGTGCCACTAAGCATCGAATTCACATCACAAAAGCGGGGATATTTAATTTCGGGTCCAAATGCAGGTGGAAAAACCGTTGCACTCAAAACAATTGGGATAAATTTAGCATTGGCAATGAGTGGAATTTTTCCACTTGGTGAATGCACAACAAATTTGCGTAAAATTTATACTGCAATTGGCGATAATCAATCAATACAAAATGATTTAAGCACATTTAGCGCACAAATTACTCGCATTCGTGATATTATCGCAAATTCCTTTGCTGATAGTTTGATATTAATTGATGAAATATGTTCCGGCACCGACCCCGCTGAAGGCTCAGCTTTGGCAAGTGGAATTCTTGAAACATTTGTGGAAATGAATGTATTTTTTTTAGCAACCACTCACCAATCTACACTTAAAACTTATGCATTATCTGTCCCTGAAATAGAAAATGCATCACTCGAATTTGATGAAAAGCATTTCCGACCTACATATCGTTTTCAGGTGGGTATTCCTGGAAATAGTTTTGCTTTTTATTTATCGAAAAACCTGGGATTGCAAGAAATTGTTTTGCGTAGGGCGAGAAAATATCTTGATATTGATCATACAGAAGTTGAAAAAGCAATAAAGCTACTGCAATTTTATCAACAAAAAGCATTGCAAACCTTGAACGAAGCCCAAACTGAACGTAATAAAGCCAAAAAAACTTATGATGAATACAATCAAAAATATCAAAGCTTTAAGCAACAACGGGCAAATTTAATGAAGGAAGCGAAAGAAGAAGCTACTCGTGTACTTGAAAATGCAAATGCCACTATCGAGCATACCATCCAGCAAGTGCGGGAAGAAAAGAAATCTATTTCACAAATTAAAAAAGAATTTGAATCTGAAAAAAAGAAAATCATTGAGCAACCAATAGATAATGAAGTAGTAGAAGAGATTTTGACACAATTTGAAATACCAAATGAACCAAATCAGAAAGATCTGAAATTGGAAATTGGCGGATTTGCTTGTTATTCTGAAAATAATGAAATTGGCGAAATACTTGAAATTGATAATGCTAAAGGATTAGCAACGGTTGATTTCCACGGTGTGAAATTCAAATTAAAGACAAAATTGCTAACGCCTGTAAGCAAACGTTCCGTTGAAGAAAATTATATTCATTCTTCATCATACTCAAGAAACATAAAATTTGACGCACCATCTCGCATTGATATTCACGGGATGAGGGTTGATGAGGCATTGCCTGTAATTGATAAATTCATATCAGATGCAATTCTCGGGAATATCGACCGTGTTGTAGTAGTTCACGGCAAAGGTTCCGGAGCATTGAAGCAAGCAGTGCATGAATTTTTAAAATCGCACCAATCTGTGAAATCATTTCACGAAGGGGATTTAGTGGAAGGTGGCGCGGGAGTGACAATTGTGGAATTATAATTGTCTTGTCCTAAAATCGTAGAGACAGGTCTTAGACCTGTCTCTAATAAGGGGGAATTTGACCTCTTAATTATTTCTTCTCTCCAAAAAATTCCTGATTATTATTAGATCCTGCATCCTTGTTTGCCATCTCTTGCTTTATTTTCTCTATCTCTTGCATCATTGTTGCCATCTGGGTTTGCAGCAATTGATTTTCTTGTTCTAATTGAGTAATGTGATCTATTTTTAATTTCATCTCTTGATTTTCGGTTTTCAATTCCTTGTTTTCGGTTTGTAACTGCTCTATCATTTTTTGTTGTTCTTGGATGGATTTTACCATTGGCATTATGAAATCTACATAGCGTAATGTATAGGCTTCCTTTTCATTTTTTGGCACATCTATACCTGGAAATGCAAATCCACAATCGTTTGCTGCTTGCTCCACATCTTGGGCAATAAATCCAATATATCGCTTACTCATTGCATCGCTTACATCCATCTTTTCAATCAATGAATCTGCTGTCCCCCATATTTTGTGCAATTTTCGGGGATCAGTTGAGTATGTGATTGGTTTTAATTTCATCACAAAATCCAAGCCGTGAACATTATTTTCAATATTTGTCTTATATCTGCCATCTGAATATGCTGTAATGCTTGTTACTGCTGCGCGAATTTGTGAAACACTTGTATTTCCCAGCAGAATTTGATTATCTCCTGTGCATTGTGCGTTCGTAATTCCATAGCCGAGCATTGTAACATTCGAGCGAGCTTGAGTCGGATAAGAATTTGAACCAACAAATGTGCACTGATTGAAATTAACACCCGAAGCACCATAACCCGCATTATATCCTAGCGCAACATTGTTATTACCTGTTGAATTAAAATAAAGTGCATTAGCTCCATTTGCTGTATTACTATATCCCGTTGTATTGCTATAAAGAGCATAACTTCCATTTGCTGTATTATCTTCTCCCGTTGTACTGTTATAAAGAGCAAGAGAACCATTTGCTGTGTTGCGGTTTCCAGTAGCGTTGAAACGAAGTGCAGAAGATCCATTTGCTGTATTGTTGCTTCCCGTTGTATTCCAATAAAGCGACTGCTGCCCATTTGCTGTATTGTTGCTTCCCGTTGTATTCCAATAAAGCGACTGCTGCCCATTTGCTGTATTTTCGTATCCCGTTGTATTGCTATAAAGAGCAGCGTTGCCAGTTGCTGTATTTTGGTTTCCTTCAGTATTGTTATAAAGTGCGTTAAAGCCATTTGCTGTATTATTGCTTCCCGTTGTATTGCTATAAAGAGCAGCGTTGCCAGTTGCTGTATTTTGGTTTCCTTCAGTATTGTTATAAAGTGCGTTAAAGCCATTTGCTGTATTATTGCTTCCCGTTGTATTGCTATAAAGCGACTGATACCCATTTGCTGTATTATGGAATCCCGTTGTATTGCTAAAAAGAGCAGCGTTGCCATTTGCTGTATTTTCGTATCCCGTTGTATTGCTATAAAGCGACTTATGCCCATTTGCTGTATTATGTAATCCCGTTGTATTATTTAAAAGAGCAAATGAACCATTTGCTGTATTTTCAGAGCCTGTTGTATTCCAATAAAGCGACTGATGCCCATTTGCTGTATTGCTGAATCCAGTAGTGTTGGAATGAAGTGCATTATATCCATTTGCTGTATTTTCAGAGCCTGTTGTATTGCTATAAAGCGACTGCTGCCCATTTGCTGTGTTGAAGTATCCCGTAGTGTTGGAATATCCTGCCTTATAACCGACGAATACATTTTGATTGTTTGATAAATCATCGTTAGCACCCGCCTGATAACCTAGAAATACGCTACCATCAGCAGATGTTCCAATTCGCCCTGATTCCTGATTGTTAACTTTAAAGTTTAATGCCACGTTATCTGTTGTTCCAATGAAATTTGTTCCATCAATAGTGCCTGTATTGCCTGTCAATCCCCAGCCACTGCCACCTAATGAAGCTGTGCTACGCATTATCTGCCCTGTTGAAGCGTCATAATACATATTTGGCAAATTTGCTGTGGTTGTTAAAGATCCAGTTCCAACAAAAAACCCTGTTACACTACTGTTCCCAAGTATTACTTGATTATCTCCTGTGCATTGTGCATCCGCAATCCCATAGCCGAGCATTGTAACATTCGTGCGTGTTGTTGTGGGATAAGAATCTGAACCAACAAATGTGCACTGATTGAAATTAATGCCCGAAGCGCCATAACCCGCAGAATCTCCTAGTGCAACATTATTACTACCTGTAGTGTTGTAATATAATGCTTGATTTCCATTGGCTGTGTTTTCGAATCCCGTAGTGTTGGAATAAAGCGCTTGATTTCCATTGGCTGTGTTATTGTATCCAGTACTGTTGAAATTAAGTGTGGTAGTTCCAATGGCTGTGTTGTTGTATCCAGTAGTGTTGGAATTAAATGCCGCAAATCCATCTGCTGTATTGTTGTATCCAGCAGTATTGGAATAAAGTGCATAAGTACCATTTGCTGTGTTGTTGTATCCAGTAGTGTTGGAATATCCTGCCTGATAGCCGACGAATACATTTTGATTGCTTGATAAATCATCATTAGCACCCGCCTGATAACCTAAAAATACGCTACCATCTGCAGATGTTCCAATTCGTCCTGCTTTCTGGCTATTTACTTTGAAACTTAATGCCACGTTATCGTTTGTTCCAATGAAGTTTGTTCCATCAACAGTCCCTGTATTGCCTGTCAATCCCCAGCCAGTTGAATCTGTAATCCAAGACAAACTTCCACTACCATCCGTGCTTAAAACTTGACCATTGGTACCTGCTGTTGCGGGTAAAGTATAAGTAATGTCTCCTGCCTGTGTTTGTGCTTGTAATCCTGTATAATTCGCTCCACTTGCCGATGGTTCATAAAAACGGAGTTGTGTTGCTGATCCGCTATTTGTCAGGCTGACATTGTTCAATATCGTTATCTCCCCTGTTGATGCAATTCGTAATCGTTCCGCATTGTTTGTTTTAATATCAATGCCATAAGCATCGCTTGTTCCTAAAACTGCAATAGCGCCGAATGAATTTCCACCTTGATGAAATGAATGAGGATCTGATTCACTTGTTATAACAGGTTGCCAACTATTATCGCCTCGCAAGAAATACGTCGTTTGTCCATTTGAACCCGCTACTAATCCTGCATCTGTATTTGTTGTAGAAAATGTCGGCAATGTTACATCCCAATTTGCTCCAGCTTCAGTAATTCGTAATTGCCTTGAACCTGCTGTGTATGAATGTGCTGTAATTAGCTCATTTGAAGAGCTATTATCGGATATGCTTGCCCAGCTCAAATTTCCGCTTCCATCCGTGCTTAATACTTGTCCGTTTGTTCCTGCCACCGCAGGTAAAGTATAAGTAATATCGGCTGCTTGTGTTTGTGCTTGTAATGCTGTATAATGTGTGCCACTTCCAGATGGTTCGTAAAAACGGAGCTGTGTTGCCGATCCGCTATTTGTCAGGCTGACATTGTTCAATATAGTTATCTCCCCTGTTGCTGCAATTTGCAACCGGTTTGTATTGTTTGTTTTAATATCAATGCCATAAGCATCGCTTGTTCCTAAAACTGCAATAGCACCGAATGAATTTCCACCTTTATGGAATGAAAGAGGATCTGATTCACTTGTTATAACAGGTTGCCAACTATTATCGCCTCGCAAGAAATATGCTGTTTGTTCATTTGAACCCGCTACTAATCCTGCATCTGCACTTGCTGTAGAAAATGTCGGCAATGTTACATCCCAATCATGTCCAGCTTCAGTAATTCGTAATTGCCTTGAACCTGCTGTGTATGAATGTGCTGTAATTAGTTCATTTGTATTGCTATTATCGGATACGCTTGCCCAGCTCAAATTTCCGCTTCCATCCGTGCTTAATACTTGACCATTGGTACCTGCTGTTGCGGGTAAAGTATAAGTAATGTCTCCTGCCTGTGTTTGTGCTTGAATTGCTGTATAATTTGTGCCACTTCCCGATGATTCATAAAAACGAAGTTGTTTTGCTGCTCCGGCATTTGTTAAATTAATGTTGTATAATATTGATATATCCCCTGTTGCTGCGATTCGCAACCGGTTTGTATTGTTTGTTTTAATATCAATGCCATAAGCATCGCTTGTTCCTAAAACTGCAATAGCGCCGAATGAATTTCCACCTTTATGGAATGAAAGAGGATCTGATTCGCTTGTTATAACAGGTTGCCAACTATTATCGCCTCGCAAGAAATATGCTGTTTGTCCATTTGAACCTGCTACTAATCCTGCATCTGTATTTGTTGTAGAAAATGTCGGCAATGTTACATCCCAATTTGCTCCAGCTTCAGTAATTCGTAATTGCCTTGAACCTGCTGTGTATGAATGCGCTGTAATTAGTTCATTTGTATTGCTATTATCGGATACGCTTGCCCAGCTCAAATTTCCGCTTCCATCCGTGCTTAATACTTGACCATTGGTACCTGCTGTTGCGGGCAAAGTGTAGATTAAATCACTTGCTTGATTTTGCGCTTGAATTGCTGTATAATTTGCCCCACTTCCGATTGATTCATAAAAACGAAGTTGTTTTGCTGTTCCGTTATTTGTTAAATTAATGTTGTATAATATTGATATATCCCCTGTTGCTGCGATTCGCAACCGTTCTGCATTGTTTGTTTTAAATATTAAATCATACGAATTCTTTGTTCCTATAAATTCATTACTACTAAGAGTGTTGCCTTCTAAAAGCCAAAATGAGTGATTTGTATCCGTCGAAGGTGCCCTGTCTAATACTGAGTTGATATCCTCCCAACCCATTGCACCATTAGTATTTAAACGCAATATCTTACCATAGTAAGATTGTCCAAATAGATTTAAAGATAAAACAAAAAATACGAGTACAAAAATTAATTTTTTCATCAAAAAATCCTCAAAGAATAAAATATAAAAAAGTAATTTAATGTTTACAAACTTAATTAAAAAGAAAATGAGAATCTATATTTTTTTGAAATAAATGATAAATATTTAAATATTTTATCATTTTGGTCTGAACCTACGACTTAAGTCGTAGGTTCAAATGTAGGGGCAATTCATGAACTGCCCCTACAGATGCCTTTGTCATTCCGAGCATAGCGAGGAATCTATCCTATTGGAGTATGGATTCTTCACTTCGTTCTGAATGACAAGGTATATGCAACAGAGGGCTTTAGCCCTCTGCAAGACATCCCCCTGCCCCCTTTTTTAAGGGGGAATAGAGGATGATGCTTTTTATTTGATTACCAGATTTTTACTCTATTTTCAGGAGCAACATATAATTTATCTCCTGGTTTAACATTAAATGCATCATAGAAAATATCAAGATTTGATACAACTACATTTACTCTTGCGTCACCAGGCGAGTGGACATCATCTTTTAATCGTTTTTTGAGTTCTTCAGGGCGAATATTTTGTCGCCAGACTTGCGCCCAAGAAAGCAAATAACGTTGAGTTGGAGTAAAGCCGTCGATTTTATCTTTTGGTGGATTTTGCTTCAATGCTCTCTGCAAAGCATCGTAAGAAATTGTTATACCACCCAAATCTGCAATATTTTCACCAAGTGTAAGTGCACCATTTATATGGAATGTATCAAGTTCTGTATAATTATTGTATTCATCAATAAGGGCTTTGGTTTTGGCATTGAACTTCTCTGCATCTTCTTTGGTCCACCACTCTGCAAGATTGCCATTCTTATCATATTGCCTGCCTTGGTCATCAAATCCGTGTGTCATTTCATGGCCAATAACTCCACCAATGCCACCATAATTCACGGCATCATCAGCATCTTTGCTGAAAAATGGATGTTGAAGGATGCCTGCAGGGAATACAATCTCGTTCATATTTGGGCTATAATAGGCATTGACGGTTTGAGGAGACATTCCCCATTCGGTTCTATCGGGTGCTTTACCAATTTTTGAAAGTGTATATTCCATATCGAATTTATTCGCATTTAATATATTTTGAATATAATTATCGCGAGTGATTTCCAATTTTGAAAAATCTCGCCATTTATCGGGATACCCAACTTTAACATTCATCGCAGCAAGTTTTTCGATTGCTTTTTGCTTTGTAGAATCGCTCATCCAATCAAGTTTTTGAATTCTGTCGTGGAAAGCAGCCTTCAGATTACCCACCAATACAATCATTTTTTGTTTTGCTTCGGGTGGAAAATATTGCTTAACATAAAGCTGCCCTAATGCTTCTCCCATTTCGCCATTTATTAGCCCAAGAACGCGTTTCCATCTTGGCAATATTTTTTTATTTCCTGAAAATGTCTTTCCATAAAATTCAAAATGTTGATTTACATATTCATCGCTTAAATATGGTGAAAGGGAATTGATTACATTCCATTTTAAATATTCTTTCCACGTATCCAGTGGTTGATCTTTTAGCATTTTATTGAATGCCTTGAAAAATTCAGGTTGAGCAACATTGATGTCGCCTGGATTTTGCAAACCAACTGTTGAGAAATACTTTGTCCAATCGAAATTAGGTGTAAGCTTTTGCAAATCAGAAATGGTCATTTTATGATAAACATTTTGAGGATTTCTCTGCTCGAGCAATGTCATTGAATTATTAGCAATTTTAGTTTCCATATCCATAATTGCTTTGCTCACAGCAGCGGGATTGGGATTTTCTTTGGAAATTTCGTACATCTTGCCAATGTATTCGACATATTTAATTCGCAATTCTTTTGATTGAGCATCATCGAGGGTATAATAATCGCGATTATGCATACCAAGTCCGCCCTGATAAAGCTGTGTAATAACCATATTGCTATTTTTTTCATCGGGGGAACTGAACAAGTAAAATACGGGGAAAATTTCATAAGAATGCAAATAAGCAATCGCATCTTGGAGGTCTGTTAGGGTTTTGATTGAATTGATTTTTTCAAGCAAAGGTTTGATAGGTTCGATACCAAGTTGATTTATTTTATTTGAATCCATTCCTGAAGTATAAAAAGATCCGATTTGTTGTTCAATTGAGCCTTTAGGAGCATTTGTATTTTTCTGAGCAGTTTCGAGAATAGTTTTCAAGCGTTCATTATTTTCATCTTCGAGAACGTTGAATGAGCCCCAGCGACTATATTCATCGGGCATTGGGTTTTTCTTCATCCAATTTCCATTGGCATAGAGGAAGAAGTTATCGCCTGGTTTCACGGTGGTATCCATATTTGATGGATCGATTGCTTTAAATTGAGTCATTTGACTATCCTTTTGGTTTGTGCAACCGAAAAATATTGCTATTATAAATAAGGTTGCTGTAATATTTCTAATATTCATAATTTGTGTTGTTTAAAAATACAAAATTACGTTAATTATTTTGAAAATTATTTTCACAATAGTGTAACTTTTAGGATTTTGGATTGTCTTATAGTAAAAGGCGAGTGCAAAAATGAAGAAGTATGTAATTTACGTTTTTGTTCTATTTTCTTTTATAATAATTAATTATGTTTCTGTTGCTGAGTGGCAGAAGGATGGCGAGCTGGAATGGCTAAACGTCTCAAATTCAGCAATAAAGCAATATGTATTTTCTCAGGATGGCAAATCTATCTATGTGCTTGATTCGAGCAATGTATTTTTTAAATACGACATTGAAACAGGAAAGATGTTATGGATAAAGAATTTAACGAGCGCGAGGTATGGTAATGCTAAATTTCAGGGAGCGCGTATAGGCGAGGATGCAGTTCAGTATTTGGTATGGTTTGGGGGTGATAATTATAAAAATTATATTCAATTGAGAGATATTGAGGCAGACAATATAATAGGAGCATTTCAAATAACCTCATCTATAAATCAATTAATTACTTTTTTATTCGATAGAGGTTTTACATTTATTTTCAATTCTGCTTATATTTATTTTTCAGAATATGTACATTATATTGAGAGTGCGGGACCTCAAACTTATGAGAAAGCAACGGGGGTTTTAAATTTTTATAAGGTCCAGAATGATTCAATATTATTTACAAGAAATTTAAAAGACAAATATCCCCTAAGTTATTATTTCAACAAAAATTCGGGTACTCTTGTAGGCAGTTATAGATATTATTATTATTTGCAAAGTGCTATTTTTCCATATGATATTAAAGTATTAGTAAATAACTGGACATATTTATATGATTTTCAAAATGATTCGTTAAGGCTCTTAAATAACTCTGCATATTCAACATTGATTCTGTCAAATGATGGAAAATATCTTATTGCTCATGACAAACATAAATTATTTGTATATGATTTAAAAACATTTAAACAAATACGCTCTATAAATTATTCGGATACAATACATTCAAGTACACCATTTAATAATGATAATTTTATTTTGATTTCAAATGGAAAATCTATCAGAATTCACAATTTGACTAACCTGGACCCTATTGATACATTGATTTTCCCAACTTTAGAAACCAGTATAAAAAATCTCACTTATTCACCAGACGATAAAGGGATATATTTTTCAAGCGGTCCAAATATATATAGATATAATTTAGATATTCAAAATCATTATATAAAAGCATTCTTTTATAATGATACAACAATAATAGAGGTCAATGAGCCAATACATTTTTATGATGCTTCAACAAAAAATGCAAAAACATTTTTATGGGAATTTGGTGATGGTACAACTTCAAAAGAAGAAAATCCTACTCATAAATATTCAGACACAGGGTATTTTGATGTGGAACTTATTGTTTCTAATAACGAGCGAATTGATTCATTCAAAATTGAAAAATGCGTATATATATTGCCAGAACTTATAGCTGATTTTGATTATAAGATTACAATGTCTGTTTTTCCTGTAAAAGTAGAGTTTATCAATAAATCACAAGGAAATATTGATTCATTAGAATGGAATTTTGATGATTACAATAAGAGCACGGATTACAACCCCACTCATTATTATAAAGTCAACGACACATTTACAGTGAATTTGAAAGTATATAGTATGCAATATATTAGAGAAGCATCAAAACAAATCATAATTAATTCCACACAATCAGAACTTGATTTAAAGGAATGGAAATATGAGACTTTATATAAGGATACGACAGATATGGCAGCAATCAATGGTGTAGAATTATTAGATAACAAGATTGTATTTTTACAAGACAAGGATAATACACCATACTCTATAAATAATGCTGGAGATTTGTTATGGCATAAAGTATGGGACAGTACAAGTGGTTTCACAAATATTGGAACAAGAAGTATACTGCAACGTTATCCTCAAAACAATAATTATTTTTTATATGGACAGGATAATCTTCTTGCGCTTATTGATTATGATGCTGAAATCAACAAGACTTATAATATTCCAAACTATAAAATTAATGATAGCACTTATCGGCGTAACAACCTTAAATGTATAAGTATATATAATGATACTATCATTTTAGGGACATTCACCTTTTTTAGAGAAGGTCCGATTATATCTGAATATACAATAAATATATATGAAATAAGTTATGATTTTGAATTTCTCACCAATACAAATATAATTAATCACAGATCAAATGATGGTATTTCTACATTAGATATAAAAATGGATATATTAAAGAGCGAAACGGGCAAGATTGACTATATCCTGAGAGTTTATACAAAGGGGTATTATTACTTGGGACCATATCCCACCGATGAGAATTATACTGTGTGGGGAGACGTTTTATTAAAAGTAAATGATACGACATTATATCATTCCTATAAAGAAATACGGACTTCACTTATCCATATATTTGATTTTGTGTTTAAAGGAGAGAAATACTTTATCTATAATTCCTTTATCCGACTAAATGATAATACACTTATTGTTGCATTACAAGATACTACAGTTAAATTCTTTAATAATCAAAATAAGGTTACAAAAGATCTGAAATATCCTAATATGTATTTCACATCTATGATTACACTTGATTCTGCGAATTTCCTTGCGGCAGGCTCTATTAATGATTCGCCTGGTTATGCAATTATAAATGAAATGGGACAAGTAGTGAAAACAGTTATTCTATCAAGTAGATTTGGTGCATTTAATTCAATTACGATAACACCTGATACAAATTTGCTTTTCTCAGGTTATCAATTTGTGGATAAAGAATTGCATAGACGACCATATTTTGCAAAAACTAATTCGCAATTTATTAGAGAAAGGATTTCCAAACAAATGCACGTTTCATCGGTTGATGAGTCGCAATATGATGGAAATATCACAATATATCCAAATCCTGTTACCGATGCCTTGCAAATAAGCGGAATAAATGGTTATCAAATATGGAGTTATTCCATTAGCAATTTGCTTGGTCAGGAAATAATGAAGGGTGATTTAACGAGCAATGTAATATCAGTGTCAAATTTGCCAAAAGGTATATATTTTATGGTATTGCGAAATCAAGGGAAAATCATTCCAATGAAATTTATAAAAGAATGAGATAAGAGATTTCAAAAATTCCAATTTTTATTATCTTTTTTGTTAAATTTGTTTTTTAATTATTATTTAAATATGCGATGAAAATTGGAATCTTTGGAGGGACATTCGATCCCGTGCATATTGGGCATTTGATAATTGCTGAGCGATTTTGCGAGATAATGGAACTCGATAAATGTTTGTTTGTGCCTTCATATTTATCACCATTCAAAATAGAAAAAAATCCAATTATTCCAATTGAAATTAGATTAAAAATGCTTGAACTTGCGATTGATTCAAACCCAATATTTGAAATTGAAACTTATGAAATATCGCGTCAGGAAGTGTCTTACACAATCGATACGATAAAATATTTAGGAGCGAAATATCCTAATGGTGAGCTTTATCTGCTAATTGGTTCTGACCAGGCAAGCGAGTTTCATTTATGGAAGGAATTTAAAGAAATTATGTCACTTGCCCATATTTGCATTGCAAAGCGGAAATTAGAATTTGAATTAAACGTTTTTCCATTTGAATTATATATAAATAGCGAGGCAAAGCAAAGATATAAATTAAATACTCCTATAATTGAAATTTCTTCTACAGAAATTCGTGAAAGGATAAAAGGAGGAAAATCGGTAGAATATTTACTTCCTTCCACAGTCTATAATTTTATTAAAGAAAATAATATTTATAAACAAATAGAGCAATAAACTGGACTTTTTAAAGGAAAAAGAAAAATTAATCAAAGAATTAATTGAGAAGGGAATTAAAGATAAAAGGATTTTAAATGCGATAATGAAAATCCCAAGAGAAATCTTTGTCCCCGAAGAATATCTTGAGCATACATACGAAGATTGTGCTTTACCAATAGGTTATGGACAAACTATTTCACAACCTTATACAGTAGCATTTATGACGGAAGTGCTAGATATACAAAAATATATGAAAGTTCTCGAAATTGGGACAGGAAGCGGTTATCACGCCTGTGTGCTTTGTGAGCTGGGTGCAGATGTTTACTCAATTGAAAGGATTCTTGATTTATATGAAATTGCAAAAAGGAATTTTGAAAAGTTAGGATATGAAGTCAATCAAAAATATGGGGATGGCTCTTTAGGTTGGGAGAAGTATGCGCCCTTTGATAGAATTATTGTACCCGCGTCAGCCCCGAGAATTCCATCAATGCTTATTAGGCAATTAAAAAATAATGGTAAGATGGTAATTCCAATAGGTGATAGAGAAATTCAAACAATGCATTTAGTGACGCGTTGCGATGAAACACAATATATTGATAAAAAGCTACAAACTTTCAAATTTGTTCCATTAATTGGGCTGGGGGGATGGGAAGAATCAAACTCAAAGAATTAAGAAATCAAAATGTATTGCCTGTGATTTTGGGACCAACTGCTTCGGGAAAAACCGAGTTCTCGCTTCGTCTTGCAGAAATTTATGATTGCGAAATTATATCGGCGGATTCCCGGCAGATTTATAGATATATGGATATTGGCACATCAAAGCCCGATAAATCTATATTGGCAAGCATCCCCCATCATTTTATTGATATTTTAAATCCAGATGAGAATTACTCGGCAGGGAAATTTGAGCACTATGGGAGAATTGTAATTGAAGCCATAAGAAGCCGGGACCATATTCCAATCGTAGTTGGAGGAACAGGCTTATATATCAAAGCATTATGCGAAGGGTTATTTAATTTTTCGGATTCTGAACAGGACCCGGGGATTAGGAAAAAATTAGAAAATGAACTAAATAAAATTGGCCGTGAAGCATTTTATGAAAAATTGAAAGCTATAGACCCAATATCTGCAGAAAATTATTCAGATAAAAATCCACGTAGAGTTATCCGAGCATTGGAATTTTATGAGAACACAGGAATACCCTTCTCAGAAGCACAAAATAATGGACATTCTCAAGAAATTCAATATGATTGCTTATATTTCGGTATATCTATGGAAAGAATAAATTTATATAAACGAATTAGTGAACGATGCGAAAATATGTGGGGTAATGGTTTGATTGAAGAGACTTCAAAATTGCTCTCAATGGGTTATTCAAAATATTTAAATTCAATGAATACAATAGGATATAAAGAAGCAATTCGATATTTAGAAGGGGAATTGAATTATGATGAAGGATTGGAATTATTTAAAAAAAATACGAGACATTTTGCAAAGCGGCAATTGACTTGGTTTAGAAAGAATGAAAAAATACAATGGATTGATGCGAAATATGATATAAATTTAAATTTATTTTCCTGATTTTTAAAAAAAAGTGTAACAAAATCGATTTTCGATTGTCTTATAGTAAAATGAAATTTAATTTTTTAATAAAAGGTGAGTAATGAAAAAATTAGTATTACCAATCCTAGTAATTCTATGCATTAATTTTCTTCCCACAATTTCGCAAGACTTTTTTGGGCAATTGCCATATCCCGATGGATCTGCACAACAAGTATCGGCAGTCGATAGCACTGACATATTATATGTTGGACTATGGGGAAAAGGTTTGAAGAAATCATTGGATGGCGGAACTTCATGGGCTGACGCTAATACAGGGTTAACAAATTTCTTTTTTAATGATATATTTGTTAGTTCTGATAACAAAGTGTATATTTCCACGATGGGCGGTATTTTCTTATCGACAAATCAAGGCGGGAGCTGGTCAGCTCTAAATAATGGTTTAGGGATATTGAACGTGACTTGTGTGCGCCAATATAAAACGGGAATGTTGATAGCTGGAACTTATGGACAAGGTATTTATATCTCAACAAATGGTGGAACATTATGGACTCAATCAAATACGGGCTTGCCATATCGAGCAATATCTTCAATTGGAATTTCAAAAGTTGGGTATATTGTGGCGTCGACTTATGGCGGTGGAGTTTATCAATCTCACGATACAGCAAAGACCTGGCAGCGAGCAAATACGGGTATAACAAATAAATATGTGAAATCATTAGTAAGAATACCTATTTATCCCCAAATTTATGCTGCCACAAATGGTGGAGGTGTATTTATGTCCCCTAATGAAGGGATAACTTGGGGCGAAGCAGAAGATACAACAGGCCTTTTAGATTACAGCATAACAGCGCTTGTAATCGATGATGATATGGAAGAAATCATTGGCACACGAAATGCAGGTATTCAATATTTCGATAAATATTTGTGGAATCAATGGCGCACGCCATTTCAATCTAATGTTGGTATTACTACTCTTACACGCTCAAAATCTGGAACAATCTACTCATTTGGAAACGAATCTCAGCCAATGCTCAGTACTAATAATGGACGCAATTGGAAACAAATGACATCATTACGAAATCAAACTCCAATTAAGTTTTTTACGTGGGGAAAGGGGAATATTATTGCTCAATATGCACCTGAAACTGTCAAATTTTCAAGCGATTATGGAAAAACGTGGCAAAATACTGATTTGGGAAGTAAGACCCTTAAAACCGCTTGCTCAGTCGAAAATAATATAATTTTTGCAGGTACTGATAGTGGTCTTTTCAAATCAACTAATGGTATCAATTGGACATCGACCAGCATAACAAATCCCGTAACGGGAATAGATTATAAAAGTGGATTATTAGCATTTGGAACGACAACAATACCATCAGGGACCCCACCACCTCCACCTACATATTCATTTTATATTTCAAATGATTATGGAATAACATTTACAAAAAAAACTTACCCCCCTGATAGCTCTGCAATTCTGAGAATTAAAGTTTCTTCTGATGGATATATTTATATGACGATGGGGACTGATTTGTGGCGTTCATCAAATCAGGGAGGCAAATGGGAAAATGTTACTAATGGACTTAGTGGAAGTGTTTATGATTTAGCTTTAAATAGTTCAGATGCTATTTATATTACGACTTCAATGGGAATTTATCATTCCGAGAGTAAAGGTAATTTTTGGACTTATAGCGAATTGCACTATAAAGATATTGACTCAATTGGTGCTTCTAAAATTAATATCACAGGTGAGAATACTATATATGTGATTGGAAGTATTCCGCGTAGTCTTTCTATGTCCTATGGATTATGGCGATCAATTGACAATGGTACTTCATGGGATTCATTATATGATGATATTACATCAGCAAATAATATTGACCTTTCATCGGATGGAGAATCCAATCTCTATTGTGTTTCTACTTCTATGTTTAAAAATCTTAATACCAGCCAAATGGCTTCCCCTACAAATATTGCTCCAACAGATAACCAAAAATCAGCAGATCTTGTCCAAAACTTTATATGGACAACTACTTCAAAAGCTGAACTTTATGAATGGCAACTTTCGGAATCTCCTACATTTGAAATACTTAAATCGTGGGTTGTTCAAAGCGACACTTCTTATAATGAGACTTTAGAATATAATAAAACGTATTATTGGAGAAGTCGCGCAAAATATCACGACTCTTATAGCGAGTGGTCTTCGGTTTTCACTTTTTCCACTTTGCTCAATGCTCCTACTTTAGTTACACCTTCAAATAATTCTCTTGGCATTTCTCTCAATCCTACATTTTTATGGAATAAAGTTGTAAATGCTGACTTTTATCATCTGCAATTAGCAACTGATGATAAATTTGCTTCTCTTATAATGGATTCCGATTCGCTTGCTGACACAACACTTGCCTCCCAAACATTGCAGCTGAATCAAAAATATTATTGGCGAGTGAAAGCATTCAATCAGTTTGGTGAAAGCCCTTGGTCAGATATCTGGAATTTCCAAACAACTTTTGGTGCGCCCGTCCTTATCTCTCCACATAATGATTCATTGGATGTGCCATTAAATGGAAAATTAGTTTGGGGAAAAGTAGAAAGTGCTACATTTTATAATGTTATGTTGTCAGATACATCCGATTTCAGTAATGCTAAAACTTTTAAAGTGACAGGGGCTACAAGTTTAGATCTGCAATCACATATTGATTACGATAAAGATTATTATTGGAAGGTTCAAGCTGCAAATCAAAATCAAACCAGTAATTACTCCGACCCTTGGCACTTTGCAAGCATTATTGGACCACTTAATTTGCTTCTCCCTGTAAATGATTCAAAAAATATAAGCCAATCCCCTGATTTTTCTTGGACGCCAAATAATAAATACAATAGTTATGAATTTGTTATTTCAAAACAAAATACTTTCCAGCCAATTATAGTTGATACTATTATTACCTCGCCAAATTTGACTTTAAATGAGTTGGAAGGTTATACAAAATATTACTGGAAAGTTAGAGTCAAAAATACTACTCGACAAGGTGAATATTCTCAAATATGGGATTTCACAACAGGTATTGCACCTGTGGGCTTACGTTTTCCATCAAATAATTCAAAAGACAATAAAACAACTATTCAGTTTTTATGGTTTTCAACAAATGGGGCAAAATATTACTTCCTGCAAGTTGCTCGCGATATAAATTTCAATGATTTAATTTTTAGTAAGGATTCGATTGAAACAACAAATTATGAAGTCAAGAATCTATTACCAAAAACGACATATTTCTGGCGAGTAAGAGCTAGCAATGTCGATGGCACTTCATCGTGGTCTCAAGTATGGATTTTTCAGACAGGTTCACCTGTTCCTATATTGCGATATCCCGAAAATCAATCTTATCAAGTTCCTTTAGAAGTGACTTTTTTATGGGATTCGCTTGAGAATGCTACGGCATATTTCTTGCAAGTATCGACCGATGAGACATTTAATCAATTAATCCAAAGCATAGATAATATCCCAACTAATTATCAAAATATTACAGGGCTGCAACTAAATACAATATATTATTGGCGTGTAAGAGCAAAATTTGGAGATATTGATGGAGATTGGTCCGATATTTGGACATTTCAGACAATCACATCAGGTGTGTTCGAGTATTCGGAAAATAATGAGGTGCTTTCTATATATCCAAATCCTGTTAAGTCAATTTTATATTTTAATATCAATTTAACAATTCCAAGCAACTGCACCATTAAAATTCTTGATAGTTATTCAAGGATAGTTGGAACTCTTTATACAGGCTCGTCTGAAAATATAAATGGTATTCAATCATTTCCTTTAAATGAACTTGCATCAGGTATGTATTTCCTTGAATTCCAAACAGAAAATAAAATCTTTGTAAGAAAATTTATAATATTAAAATAAAAAAAAGTAGGGGTTCATTATTTTGAACCCCTATAAGCTATGTCTATTTTAATCAAAAATCATTAATTTTGATTTCTTTAAGATTTTAATTCTTTGGAAAATATTAAAATAAATATAAATAACCTTTCTAAGCGCATTTCACCAAGCGAATTGCTTTTTAAGGATATGCATTTTAATGCAATTGCGGGCGATATCGTTGCAATTACCGGTCCCAATGGAAGCGGGAAATCCACATTGCTGAAAATACTTGCAGGCGTTTTGAAACCAACGAGTGGTAAAATTTCAATTATTATTAATAATCAAAATATCGATATTAATAATTTCCATAGATATTTTGGATTTGTTTCTCCGTATTTAAATTTATATGAAGAATTTAATCCTATTGAGCATTTGCGGGTGATGTGTAAAATGCGTGATATTAAATTCACAAATGATATGGGTATGAATTTATTGCATCAATTTAATTTGCAAGAGCATTATTTGAAGCAAATTAAGGCATTTTCTTCGGGAATGAAACAGCGAATGAAGATGATTTTAGCAATTTTGAATGACCCCTTCGTTTTATTTCTGGACGAACCTTTTTCTAACCTCGATGAGGAAGGGATTTCTAATTTTGAGCAAATCATTCAAGATTTCCATAATAAAGGAAATTTAATTTTTATTGCAAGTAATGACAATCAAGAGACTTCTATCGCAAATAAAAGAATTAATATTACAGATTATAGATAAATGAAAGTGGGAAGTGACATAATTTTTACAGTCTTGTCGGTTCAAAAAATTGGCAAAGGAAATAAAATTCGAGTTAGTTTTGAAGGTTATGAACCACTTAATTTTTCATTAGATTTGATCAATAAATTTCGGCTCGAAAAAGGAGCTCAAATATCTTTAAGTGATTTGCACGAAATAATTAATCTGCAAAATGAAATTGATGCAAAGCAATCCGCACTGCGATACCTAGAACGACGGCAACATTCCGAGCTGGAAATGCGTCGTAAACTAGAAAAAAAGAATTATGAAGCTAAGGTAATAAATAACACTATTAATTTTTTAAAAGAATATAATTATCTTGATGATTATAAATATTTTGAAGATTATGCCCAATGGCTTGCTGAAAGGCATTATTTAGGTAGGTGCCGCATTGAACAAGAACTTGCAAGAAAGGGTGCAAATAAAGATATAATTTTAGAAATATGCGATAATATATTTCGTGATAAAGGAAATATGGAATATGAATCTGCGCAAAAAATACTTCAAAAGAAGCAAGCTGCAATAAATCGCAAGGACCCATCGAAACGTATTCCCTATATATATAATATGCTTATGCGATACGGCATTTCTACCGATGTGATCCGCAAAGTTTTAGATGAAATCAAGTAATGACGCAATGCATAGCTTTCCACTTCATAATTCTACCTTCAGGAAAAGAACAGAGGAGATGACTTTAGTTGTAGATTGGCTATAATTTCGTAAGTTTGATAGGTAATCTTGGCACCCCATCTTCGCCCGCCACGTTGTAGATTGGCTATAATTTCGTAAGTTTGATAGGGATTCGCAATATCAATATGATTTGACTATTGTTGTAGATTGGCTATAATTTCGTAAGTTTGATAGGCTGCTTCACTTTATGAATCAGCGAGTGATAGTTGTAGATTGGCTATAATTTCGTAAGTTTGATAGGTAATAACAAAAACAATATAGAATGATAATCGTTGTAGATTGGCTATAATTTCGTAAGTTTGATAGGTAATAACAAAAACAATATAGAATGATAATCGTTGTAGATTGGCTATAATTTCGTAAGTTTGATAGGGGTGCAGTGAGTTGTTTCAGTTGGTGTAATGTTGTAGATTGGCTATAATTTCGTAAGTTTGATAGGTTGATTTTGATGATCCTTATAACTACATAAGTTGTAGATTGGCTATAATTTCGTAAGTTTGATAGGGGTGCAGTGAGTTGTTTCAGTTGGTGTAATGTTGTAGATTGGCTATAATTTCGTAAGTTTGATAGGATGATGACTTGACGGGTCGTCTATTGAAAAGTTGTAGATTGGCTATAATTTCGTAAGTTTGATAGGGCACAGGCTTGCATCTTACTTATGAACAAGGTTGTAGATTGGCTATAATTTCGTAAGTTTGATAGGATGATGACTTGACGGGTCGTCTATTGAAAAGTTGTAGATTGGCTATAATTTCGTAAGTTTGATAGGTTTAACGCTACATTGCAATTGAAACATTGGTTGTAGATTGGCTATAATTTCGTAAGTTTGATAGGCCTAGCAGTTGGGGTAATATAACGAATGTAGTTGTAGATTGGCTATAATTTCGTAAGTTTGATAGGACGGATTTGCTACAAGTGAATTACCGCTATGTTGTAGATTGGCTATAATTTCGTAAGTTTGATAGGAAGTCGTTAAGCATATTACCATATACAATTGTTGTAGATTGGCTATAATTTCGTAAGTTTGATAGGTAACGACTCTACGCTGCGCAATGCACCTGGGTTGTAGATTGGCTATAATTTCGTAAGTTTGATAGGAAATAAATTGATGTATAAGACCAAGGGATAGTTGTAGATTGGCTATAATTTCGTAAGTTTGATAGGTAATTGCCAGGTATTAAGGTCTCACCATTTGTTGTAGATTGGCTATAATTTCGTAAGTTTGATAGGATTAGCATATTGCGAATTGGTATATTTAATGTTGTAGATTGGCTATAATTTCGTAAGTTTGATAGGTTACACAAAAGCGAGTTGGTGCAGTGCTTTTGTTGTAGATTGGCTATAATTTCGTAAGTTTGATAGGAATCAATAGCCATTGTTATTCCTCCGATTTGTTGTAGATTGGCTATAATTTCGTAAGTTTGATAGGATGATTTAATTTCCGATATTCTTAAACTTAGTTGTAGATTGGCTATAATTTCGTAAGTTTGATAGGTGAACAGCACAAATCCTGACAATACAAATTGTTGTAGATTGGCTATAATTTCGTAAGTTTGATAGGTCCCCGCAGTCAAGCCTGCAATATCAAATTGTTGTAGATTGGCTATAATTTCGTAAGTTTGATAGGAAAAGCAAAGGATTTTAGGAAGCAAGACCAGTTGTAGATTGGCTATAATTTCGTAAGTTTGATAGGTTCCCTTATCGCAGTTTGTAATCTTATCTGTTGTAGATTGGCTATAATTTCGTAAGTTTGATAGGAATAACGTTGCACCTGGTTTTGCTATTCGGTTGTAGATTGGCTATAATTTCGTAAGTTTGATAGGTTGAGTCTTGAAGTGCTTTAATATCATATGTTGTAGATTGGCTATAATTTCGTAAGTTTGATAGGTGAAGAATTGGGAAAGCATATTGGGAGTGTGTTGTAGATTGGCTATAATTTCGTAAGTTTGATAGGCAATCTTAAACATTGTGATGATATGCATAGTTGTAGATTGGCTATAATTTCGTAAGTTTGATAGGATCAAATTTATGGGAACAAATTCAATATAGGTTGTAGATTGGCTATAATTTCGTAAGTTTGATAGGGTCAATGTTGAGACACCGACGGCTTTAGTTGTTGTAGATTGGCTATAATTTCGTAAGTTTGATAGGTTGCTAAATCGGCAGGTGTAACAGTATTAGTTGTAGATTGGCTATAATTTCGTAAGTTTGATAGGATGATATGGAATTAGTATTCAAAACACTCGGTTGTAGATTGGCTATAATTTCGTAAGTTTGATAGGCATAAATACCGCACCGGCTAAAAATGACAGTTGTAGATTGGCTATAATTTCGTAAGTTTGATAGGGGGATTGGGATATTATCGTTGATGAAGGATGTTGTAGATTGGCTATAATTTCGTAAGTTTGATAGGTATATGTTCCTATCCATATACCTATCATTTACTTACGTAATATTTGTTGCATTACTCTAAAATAAGCGTAATTGCTCATTCTTTACTTCAAGCTTCTTCCCTTCTATCGTCTTTTGGTAGTAATACTTCATCATTCCAAACTGTTTTTCGGTTATTACAAGTATTCCTACCTCCCCCGTGTCCTCTATGATTTTCTCGACCTTACGAACTTCTGACTGTGAATCCTCATAAGAAAAGCAATGCTTTATATAAACAGAATATTGCAACATTCGGAATCCTAATTTCTTAAGATTTCTTCGAAATCGATTTGCCTTCATTCGATTGTCTTTGTTATCGACAGGAAGGTCAAAAAATACAAATGTTACCATTAATACATAACTACTTAAACGTTGATAAGACATTTATTTATTCCATTTTTGGAAGTGCCAAATAATTCGATTTTTTATTTACTACTTTTGCAATTGAAGCGGTTGTGTATGTTAATGCTATCATTAAAGGTCTTTTAACTGTACCGATCTTTGTATCGCATACTAATACTTTTAACAATTTTTCTTTATTCTCATGATGAAGAATATAATAATCTCTTTCATTAAATAATTCATATACAATTTCATCAACATAGGCACGATAGGGTTCCATTACGTCGTCTGCCAAAGGAAGTGGATCGTATTTATTATGATGTTTGAATGAAATTTGAGGTAGCAATCCCGAACTAATCAAAGCGCGCACAGTAGCAGCTCGTAAAATTGCATATCCATAATTTAATAAATTGTTTGGCGGATCTCCATCAGGGTCTCTTACAAATTTTGATTTATCAAAAATATGACTCCAATAAAACCGCGATGCTGTTGCTTCTGATGTATTTGTATTTTGAATTGTTAATTTTTTTGAAATTTTTTCAAGTTGTAAGTAATCTTTATTTAGTTTTTTGAGAAGGCGTGCTTGATTTGAAATCTTCGAACTAATTAATTGTTTCCAAAGATTATTTTTTAATGTATCTGTAAGTTCTAATTGATTATTCAATGTTTGGGTTTGAGTAGTATGGGAATATAACGGAGTAGCAAGTGAAACAGGTGTATGGGATTTGTCGCAAAATGCAATAACAACATTGTTTTCAGCGCATTTTTGGAAGAAATGAAGGGTTGCAGTAGTTTGAATATTTTCAATAATAATATAACCAATTTCATCGAAGGGCATCGTTGTAGAATCTGATGTAGAGACAGGTCTAAGACCTGTCTTTACCGGTGGATTCGTTGATGATGACGTAGAGACAGGTCTAAGACCTGTCTCTGGGATTGGATTTGTTGTTGTAGAGACAGGTCTAAGACCTGTCTCTACCGTTGGATTTGTTGTTGTTGTAGAGACAGGTCTAAGACCTGTCTTTACCGGTGGATTTGTTGTTGTTGTAGAGACAGGTCTGAGACCTGTCTCTACGGGTGGATTAGAAAATTTGTACGTTATCTGAAACAAATCATTTGTGACGTTCAGATGGCACGGATTTTCTATTAATATTGTACGTTTTAACATTTGAAAATTGGCATAAATATAATAAATTAATAGAAAATACCGTGCCAAATAATATCTTAAAATTCAATTGGAATTATTTTTTCAATTTCTCCTAAATGATTAATAAAGACTCTCTTTGGATTGAGAGAAATAAAGGCTTGCATACTTTGTGTCCTTAGCTCTTGTTTTTCATACTTTAGGGTCGAAGCATTTAATGCACGGAATGTGTAATATGGTGCCTCTAATTTCCCATTAAAAGAGATTTTTTGAACCCTATATAAATATTTTGAAAGCAATTTTTTATTTGAATAATCTAAATCCTCAGGATAATTCAAGAGAAATATATCATTCTTTTTTATAGAACAAATATACTTATCGGGATTTTGCAAATTGCCATAAACGGGTTGCTTATTTTTGACTCTATCAACAGCTTCCCAGAATGATACAAGCTTTTGATAATACTTACCTTCTTGATATTTGTAAATTTCCGCATGATGATTAGATCCTGGGGATACCCATTTATTTTTCTCTTTAAGAATAGCCCTATTATTTTCGGATTCTTCGAATATTCTAACTTTTTTGATTGGGACATATTGTCCTCTATGATTTTTTAGATATACTTTATACCTTAGTTCCCCGTCACCTGTTTTATCAAGGAATGCACCTTTCTCAATTTCTTTTCCATTTTTGCAAAGATTGTTAGAAGATAAATATTTAATAATTTTATCTCGAATTGATTTATCCATTATTTTTTCCACTTGACTCATTTTATTTATATTTTCAATTGGAATTCGGTGAACAAATCCTTTTTTCTTTGTTTTTGGATGTTGGTGATACCCATAAAAAGTTTCATCGTGAAGCTTTCCTTTTGGAGTGAATGTAGTGACTCTATGAACTTTTCCTTTGTCAAATATTTTTTGATGCTTCCAGACAGCGATTTTATCTTTTTGTTTTAAAGAAATTAGAATATTTTCAACCTGCTTTCTAACATCATTTTTAAAATTAGGCCAGGGATATTCTAACTTTTTGGAGCCCGTACCAATATCATCATCTGATTTTAAAGTGGATAAACGTTGGATAATGGATTTAGTGATAAGGCACAAAACCATAGCATCTACGGCGTGATGGCGATGATCTTCGCGATTCTTTTCATCAGAAATTTTGGATTCCTCTTCATCAGAATATAGATTCTTATTTAGTTCATTTAAAATAGTGTTCAATCCCCAGAATTTGCGGACAGTTGCTGTAATGGTGCCTGCTACCACTTGTACCTCGCAATGAAGTTGTTTGACATAATCAGCAACAATTCTTGAAATATAGCGGGTATCGTTTAATTTATTAGAAGCAAATGTATCAGCATCGGGAACGTTTTCAGATATAAAGCGCTTATACTTATCTTTTGGTAATAATTTTTCTGCCCTCTGCTTTACTTCCTTCCATTTATTTGGCTCGTATTTGGTAAAATATTCATAAGATGTAGAATTTTTTTTAAGATTTCTATTGAAATCAGCATAGCATAAGGTTTTATTAGCAAGGCTATCATTTAAAGAGCGAGAATATGGAATAATATGTTCAATATCTACTATACCATCAGCAAACAAATTTTCGAGAGTAATTTTCTTCCCTGTATAAGGACACACAGTAACTTTCATAGAATTGCTATTTTTATCGGATTTATCAAGCATTTCTACAAATAATTGGTATTTCTGCAACATTTCACGTGTAGGATTTGCAACACCTGCAAAATTGGAGAGATAATTCCGAGCTTCATTATTTACTTTTTTATTTTGTAATTGATATTCTTGAATTTTCTTCTTTAAAATTGCTGATAATTTCCAGGTTGGATATTCTTCCATTTCTTTACTTAGTTTTCCACCTGAATAATGTTTAATGGAATTAATTATTTGCTTCTTTGTTAGATAAATTTCGTTTGCAATTTCAATAACAATTTTATCAGGTTTGCCATATTTATCGATTAACGAATTAATTAAACGCCTAACTTCGTGCAGCGCTCGCTCTACTTTGGGATTTCTGATATTTTCAGTGAATTGAGGAAGACGCTCAACTATATCTAATTCTTTATTTTCCAGAGTATGATGATAAAGCTTTGCAAGCTGTTGCGGTTGTATATGATAATTTTCAATAAGCCAATTACTTATTATTTCCGTCAATTCTTTCTCTTTATGATGCTGTGATGCGACATCATTTACAAATTTTTCTATTTTATTAATATCGTCTTGAGTAAGATTTTTATAATCATCACCGAATGCATTTCTTATTCCACCTAATAATACAGCAATATGATACATATAACCTTTCTTCAGAAATGGCAGAATATTTTTTATTGCTTTTAAACTTAAGCTGCCATAACCTTCACGGTGATAATACTTTTTCAGAAGTTCTATTCTATTGTCATCATAGTAAAAGTTATATTTAGGATCTTCGGGGAAATAGCGTTTTTCCTTCATTTTGTCAATCACCCATTCATCATCATCTCCATAATTCAGAATTTGCCAGAGGGTATCTATTTTTTTATCAAAATCGGGGTCAATATATTCCTTTCTATAATGCGGTGGAAAAAATTGATTCACAAATCTCATAAAAAGTAATGTAGGAAGATCAACATCATCTTCATAATTACATAAAAATGCGTTTAGTTTAAGAGCATTCTTGATTTTTTTTATTGTTAGACGAGATTTTGAATTTAATGCTAATGCTAATTCTAATTCTAAAATTGTGGCTTTCTCATCAGTTCTTAACTTCCGTATTTCTCCATATCCATCTATCAACTCAATATTATTAACAAATTGATAGAAGGTATATTCTTCATATTCATAACGCGAAATATTGCATCGTGGCTTACCCGTCTCGTAAGTACATTTCCCGCGTAAATGCTTTTGAGATTTCAGGGGTTGCTGATAGAAAATTATACCCTTTTTTGGATCGCCAATTAATTTTTTATTTTCCTCTGTTAACAAATCTGGATAAAATTGTGATTGGAATTCCCAAATTTTATTGAATTCATCAATATACATTTCACGAGAAGTAAATCGTTTTCGAATTCGTTCACTTTCTGTAAAGGGTTCATTATCAGGAGGATAAATGGATGCGAGATATGCACCCAATGTATTCTCCCCCATTGCATTTCGGGTAGCTGATATACCCTCTTTGACAACACTTCTTTCCTCTTCCTTAGTACGAGCAAGTTGTTTTCTATTGCTTAGGAAGCCTCGACGTTTAATAAAATGATAAAAGATTCTTGAAAGTTCAACAGTTGTAAGTTGCCTTTGAAGTGCTTCAGCACGCAAGATATAGGGATTCATATTCTGAATTGCTAAAAGGAAATCATTAAAATCCGAAAAATTTATAAAACCTAATTCTTTTAAATATTTAAATAATAATTTTTTTCGATATGCTTTCCTATATAACAACTTCCGACGCTGACGATATTCCCTTCTTTCCACATTTGCATTTGCATTGCTTTCTGCACCGGAAGAATCAATATCTGAAAAAATACGTACCCCGCTATCGATATAGTTTAAAATATCGCTATCGCACAATGACCAGCCTAAGCTATTGGCGCCAATATCGAGTCCTAAAACTAACGACACATAACCTCCACTTTTGAAAAAGCAAATTAAAAAATATTTTTAAAATAAAATGTTGTTTATTTAAATATATTTTATAATTTTGTAGCAATAAAATTTAGCCTTTTTACAACAAGGCTATATGCCTTGAGATCCAGAGATCTTAGCTCTCCGTACCAGCAATGGATAGGAGAGCATTTTTTTTCTGCAAAAGCAAACTTGCAAGTGGTTAAAGCCATCTGTTGCAAATCTGGATACCCAACAACAGAAGGCTCCAGCCCTCTGCAGATATTCTGGTCCGAGATGGTAAAGGCACATTCGAGAGGTACCATACATACCGTCTCTACGGTTAAAATTTCCCTCATTTAGAAAGGGATGGAGTGTTTTTGAACCCACACTCTAACATCATAGATTCTTCCCATATATTTTAATCTTTTTGCTTATTTTTGCCTTTTATTTCTATGATAATTATGAAATATCAAAATAAAATTGCTGATAGCATTCGCGAATCTATCGAAACGAAACAGCGCGTACTTGATATTCTTTCCGATAAGATTGAACAAGTTGGGCTTATGCTCGCGGATGCAATCAAAAATGGTGGGAAAACTATGCTTTGCGGAAATGGTGGAAGCGCCGCCGATAGCCAACATCTTGCTGCTGAACTTGTTGTAAGATTGCGGAGCTCATTTTCACGTCCTGCAATTCCCGCAATTGCTCTTACTGTTGATACATCAATATTAACGGCGGGAGGCAATGATTTTGGTTTTGATTATGTTTTTTCACGGCAAATTGAAGCACTTGGAAATAAAGATGATATACTTATTGCAATATCAACAAGTGGCAATTCCTCAAATATTATTCAAGCTATTATTGCAGCAAAACAAAAGAATATAAAAGTCATTGGATTGCTTGGTGGTGATGGTGGCAAAATGAAAGACTTATGCGATGATACTATAATTGTGCCAAGCAAGACTACTGCACGCATTCAGGAATCACATATAATGATTGGACATTTATTATGCGAGATTATCGAAGAGGAATTATATAAATCATAATTATTAAAGGAATTGCTCTTGCCATAACGAAAGTGATAGCAGTGAGTATATTTCCTTTGAAAAGTTCACTTTCCCACTGCGGTGCGTTTGCATTATTCTATCTATAAATTGCTTATTGAAAATACCTTCCCGAACCAAATATGAATTGTCTATTTTATCTTTAGCATAATCATACCATTCATTACGCAACCATTCCGACATTGGAGCAGAAAATCCTTGCTTTTTACGATATATTATTTCGTCGGGAATAACGCCTTTAGATGCTTTTTTTAGCAAATACTTTGTTGTATGCTTATCAGGAATCTTTTTTTGTAGATTCAATGTCGATGTCATTTCCACTAATCTATGATCTAAAAAAGGAACACGAGCCTCAATACTATTTGCCATTCCCATTTTATCTACACGGTCGAGCAACATTTCTGGCAATCGTTGAGTAAGTTCAAGAAATATAGAACGTTGCGAATAATCAGCGTTGCTATTGAATTGCAATGCAAGATTGTGTAATGATTTTGCATATTGATGTGTGCTTTCCATTCGATAATGCGATTTATCGTTCAGCAATTTCAAAATTTCTTGATTAGTGAGCATTGGAATACCACTCCAATATTGTTCCCAAGAATTCCCCGCCCTATCGAGATAATCCAGTGCAAGATATTGATTTTTTGCAATAAATAATGGTTTTATTATATTGAAATTAAATTTGCGCACTAATTTTGGCAAATAATGATATGCCTTCCAATATGTTTCGTGAAATTTAAAATCGCGCAACATCCAATTATATCCAATAAATTGCTCATCGCTGCCTTCACCCATAAGTACCATTATGGTTCCTTCATTGCGAGTGAGATTGCTTAGGAAATATATTGGAATTGAAACAGGATCAGCGTTAGGCTCATCCAAGTGCCAAGCGATTTCATCAAGCATTGGCAATGCCATTTCGTGATCGATAATAATTTCGTGATGATTTGTTTTGAATATTTTTGAAACTAAATCAGCATATTCAAGTTCATTATATTTCACTAAGTCCTTGAATCCAACAGTAAATGTATCAACAGGGCGATCCATAAATTCGCTCATTAATGCCACATTAAGACTTGAATCAATCCCGCCACTTAAAAATGCACCAAATGGTACATCGCTAATCATACGAATGTGAACCGAATCGCGCAATAATCGCATAATCTCTTTTGTAATCTCATCCTCGCTCCATTCTGAATAATTGATATTTGATTGAAAAGGATTCCAATAACGCTTGATTTCAAGATTACCTTGCGAATTTATTTTTAAATAATGTGCAGATGGTAATTTATTAATTTTTGAAAATATTGAAGAATAGCAACTTGTTGCACCAAAAGTCAAATAATTTGATAATTCATCAAAATTTATATCTTTATGATAATTTGGATATTGCAGAATAGCTTTGATTTCAGAGGCAAAAATAAAATCGCCATTATCATAATAATAATAAAATGGCTTAATCCCCATTCGGTCTCGTGCGGCAAATAGTTCTTGGGTTTGTTCATCATAAATTGCAAAAGCCCACATACCAATCATTTTATCAAGTATTGCCTCGCCCCATTCTGCATATCCATATAGAATTGATTCGGTATCGGAATTTGAGCGGTATTTATAACCTTTTGCTATCAATTCCTTACGTAATTCCAAATGATTATAAATTTCACCATTGAAAACGATTGTATATCTTCCATCGGGTGTATGCATTGGTTGGCTGGCATTTTCCG